>ENA-OQCU01000186-OQCU01000186.1-human-gut-metagenome-genome-assembly--contig:-NODE-186-length-33236-cov-6.685916_pt1 | contig 33236 bp, 30 predicted proteins | sample MGYA00242504_ERZ504590 | MGnify/ENA primary metagenome ERZ504590 (study PRJEB26092, sample SAMD00036318) | human gut metagenome | host: Homo sapiens | study: EMG produced TPA metagenomics assembly of... | reverse complement strand
CACCGTCGGAGGAAGAAACGGCAGAGCTTTACCGGAAAGCGGCAGAGGGCGATTACCTTGCAAAGAGCATAGCTCGTGCAGCTCTGGCTTCCAAAAGTTATTGAGACCGCAAAAGAAATGCACACCCGCGATTTCTTCCTGAATGGATCTGGATGCAGGAGGGAAATGTCGGACTTTTAGTAGCGCTGGAGTCCGTTGTAAAAGCTGAGACGGCGGAGCAGGCGATTGATGCGGCTGTGCGTGAGACGATCAGCGATTTCATGGAAGAACACAGAGTTCAGAAACACAAGGACAATACTGTAGTCAATAAAGTAAACCGCTTAAAAGACGCCATCGAGGAACTCTCCGACGGCGATGACATGGATTTCAGTGTGGCAGAGCTTTCCGCGTATCTTGACATGTCCGTGGAAGAGATTGAGGATATTCTGCGGATTGCAGGCGAAGAGCCGTAACAAAAGGCTGGTATTTGCACAGAAACTGTGTGAATTGGCAATAAAACAAAAGCAAAGGAGAAAAATACAATGGTACATCATATTGTTATGTGGAAATTCAAACCAGAAGTAGAGGATGCAAAGAAACCGGAGCTGAAAAAAGCGATGGCAGAGAACCTGAAAAGCCTGGTCGGCAAAGTGCCGGGACTGTTGACGGTTGACTTTGTAGAAGCACCGCTTGCATCTTCCACCCATGATATGGCACTTGTCACAACACTGGAAAAAGCAGAGGATGTAGCTGTATATGCAAAACATCCGGAGCACGTAAAAGTAGCAGACACCTATGTACGTCCGTACACAACGGAGCGTGCAGCACTCGATTACGAAGAGTAAAAACAAATACGGACTTTAGAGCGTGTCTGAAAAACCATTTCCGCAATCTGCAAGCCCCACTTTGCGGGAGATTTTACCCTCATTCGGTTGCCGTAGCCCGCTACGCCGCCCTCATTCGGATAAAATCTCCCACAAACTGGGACTCGCAGCTCACGAAAAGCCTTTTTCAGACACGCTCTAGCTCGTTGCCCGCGTAAATAAAAAAGTATCCCGCTTCCCCAAAAGGAACGGGATACTTTTTTTGTGCCGAGAAGATCAATTCCTGATCTGGTGAATACGTTTCATTTAAGTGTTTTTCTGTTCTTCCTTCTGCAGTTCGTCAATTGTAAGCAGCAGCTCATCGATGGAAACCTCTTCGTCCTTCGGATCTTCCGTAAATTCTCTGACCAGTTCTTCGTACGTTCTTCTTCTGTGTTCCAGCGCTTTCCGCGACCGCTCCCGCCGGATGCGGCGGACATACCGCAGGCGGAGGACAAAGAGCAGAATCAGAACGAGAAGGACAAACGGCATCGCCAGAAAAACAGGATCTGCCTTCCGGATACGGGCAAAAAGGGATGCACCGGCCGAGGCAAGATGGCGGAACCAGGAAGCGGCATGCACAGTGCCTTTCCAGAACGCTGCGAAATGGGAAGCCACAGATGAGAAGGAAACCGTGGATGATGCCGGTGCTTTGGAAATGGCCGGTTCCGGTGTCTGGGTTATGGCCGGTGTTTCGGTCGGCGTCGCAGTGGCAGTTGGCGTCGGTGTCGCCGTCGGAACCGGTTCAAACGTTACGGCAAGGGTATGATCCTTCTGGATATCGGAAAATGTGTAGCTGTCCGGATATTCCGTCACCGGCAGATACAAGCCGTCCACCGAGAGTTTCGCGAGCCGGAAGCCTTCGTCTGCCGTGTAGGAAACGGTTTTTTCCTCTCCGCGGGAAACTTCCCCGCCCTCGGACACCGAGCCATGCTCCGCCGCGGAAGTGGAAACCGTGAACAGATACGGCACCCGGGTGCGGTAGAACTGCACGTACCGTCCACCATCTGCCTTTGTTACGTTTACAATCGCAATAAATTCCCCAGGATTTGTCTCGCAGAGGCCCTCTGGTTCATTGATGGTGATATCGTCGGAAAAGCCAAAATCAACCGTGTCGTCCGCAAGCAGTGTTTTCTGCGAGAGCGAGTATGTCTGGATAAAGTTTCCGATTCCGAGATGCATCGTCAGCGGAAAAAGAAAAAAGAGATCGCCGGAAACACAGAGATCCTGAAAGTTTTCCATGTAAAAATCGAAGGGATACGTGCCCCAGTCATCCACCACCTGAAGTGAGGCATCGAGGAGTTTAAAGCCGTAGCCGCCGTCCGCATCGGTCTGGATCAGATAGCCGCCGGTGGAGGGAAGATAATCAATACCGAGAATATTGTAGCTTGTCGAGAGCTGGATCCGCTCTTTCTGCTCGAGAGTATCCGGGTCGAGGCGGAAGATACATCCGTAATTGGAAGCATCCGGGCTGCTGTAGCCGCTCACGAGGATTTCATGTGTGACGGGATTGTATGCCATACCGTTTGCGTGAGCAAAGTCTGCGTCCCTTACCTGATGCGCGAGGGAATACTGCGTAACGGGATTTCCGTCTGCGTCTGTATCATTTTTATAGTAGGCAGAGACTACGTCCGGCTCTGTCGTCAGATCATTAAAATTTTCGATGCAGATGATATAATCTTCCGTCGCACAGACGGACTGCACCGCGCCGTTGCTGCCGAGAATCGGATATTCCCCGACCAGTTCCCAGGAGGCACCGGTAAACGGCGTACTGGAGGCAAAACCAGCCTGACAGAGTATGGGATGAGCGAGGAAGAGAAAAATACCCAGAAAAAGGGCAAGAAAAAACCGGCCGGATTTCTTGCCGGTGGGAGATTTTATCGAAAAATTTGTAAATGCAAGCCGCATATGATATGTAGGTCCTTTCTTACAGAAAAAAGGTGAACTTTTTCTGTCATCCTATCTTACCACGGAACCGGCGGAAAGTAAATGAAGGAGGGATGGAGATTTTCTTACATATCGTTTAAGAAAATGTAATAATTTTGTAGTGTTTGCCGATGCAAAGTAGTTGTAAACATTTTGCCGTCTTGGTAAAATAAACATAACAGAATTCAGAAAATTGTGAAGAAAAAGGAAAGGCGGAGAACCGATGATTAGAATCAAAGATATTGCAGACCGCGCAGGGGTCAGCCCGACGACGGTTTCGAATGTAATACACGGAAAGACAGGGCGCGTCTCAAAGGCGACGGTCGAGAAAATCAACCGGATTTTAAAGGAGATGGAGTACGTGCCGAGTATCAGCGCGCGCATGCTGGCGAACAACAGCTCCGGTCTCATTGGTGTGGCGCTTGGTTTCATGAAGAAAGGAAATGCATCTTCCTTTGAGGATCCCTTTGTGTCGGCAATGCTCGGAAACCTGGAATATCAGATCCGGGAACACGGCTATTATATGATGCTGGTTGCGCGCCATGAGCAGGACGATATTATGCAGCAGGCGCTCGGCTGGAATTTTGACGGCATGATTGCGATGGCTCTGAAGGAAAAGGAGATTGCAGAGCTCTCGGAACGTCTCGGAAAACCGCTGGTAACCATTGATCAGTATCTCTCGCCGGAACTTGGAGTCCGCTCCATTACGATGGATGACCGCGGCGGTGCGTACCAGATGAGTCAGTACCTGATTGGAAAGGGACATAAAAAATTTCTCTTTTTATCCGACTGCGATCTCGGGGTTGACCACTATCGGTGGCTCGGTGTGCGTCAGGCAATGGAGGAGGCGGGAATTGAGGACTTTGAAAGTCGCCATATTGTGATCCCGTGGAATCCAGAGCAGAGGGAGAAGGCATATGAGGAGATGCTTCCGTTCTTCAAAAAACAGACAGCACTCTTTTTTTCATCGGATTACTATGCACTTGAAGCATCCAATTTTCTGCAGAACAGGGGAATAAAGGTTCCGGAGGAAATTTCAATTGCGGGCTTTGATGATGTTACCTATGCGACACTTGCGCGGCCGAAGCTGACTACCGTGCATCAGATGGTGGATGGAAAAGCACGCCGTGCCGTAGAAGTCCTGATGCACTTGATCCAGGATGAGCCGGTACAAAAAGATATTCCGCCATTGCCGACAACGCTGGTGGAGAGGGAGTCGGTAAGAGATCTGACGAAGTAAATAGTTACCAAATTTACAGAAAAACTCTTGTAGAAACTGCTGGTTTTGCGCAAAACTATTGAAAAAATCACCGTGAGGTATGGTAAAATGTGCTTACAAACGACAGAATCAAAGAACCAGACACGTTCTGGGGGATGAAATAAAGGAGGTCAAAAAAAATGGACAAAAAAATGGTGGAAAGAAGCCGTAGTGTATCAGATTTATCCGCGCAGCTTCATGGACAGCAACGGAGACGGTATCGGAGATTTAAATGGTATCACATCCCGTCTGGATTATCTGAAGGATCTTGGCGTAGATGTTATCTGGCTGTCTCCGGTGTACCAGTCACCAAACGATGACAATGGATACGATATCAGCGATTACCGGGCAATCATGCAGGAGTTCGGAACAATGGAGGATTTTGACCGCATGCTTTCGGAGATGCATAAAAGAGGCATCAGGCTGGTCATGGACCTTGTTGTCAATCATACTTCAGATGAACACAAATGGTTCGTGGAGAGCCGCAAATCGAAAGACAATCCATACCGCGATTATTATATCTGGCGTGATGCAAAAGAGGGAAAAGAGCCAAACAACTGGGGAAGCTGCTTCTCCGGTTCCGCATGGAAATACGATCCGCAGACAGAGATGTATTACCTGCATCTGATTCTCAACAAAACAGCCTGATCTGAACTGGGAGAACCCGGCGGTTCGAAAAGAAGTTTTCGATATGATGAACTTCTGGTGTGAAAAGGGAATCGACGGTTTCCGTATGGATGTTATCAGCATGATCTCCAAACCGGAAGGGCTGCCGGACGGAAAAATTCCGGAGGGCGGACTCTACGGTGATTCCGGCTGCGTAAACGGACCGCACGTTCATGAGTATCTGCAGGAGATGAACAGGGAAGTCCTCTCCAAATACGATCTGATGACGGTTGGTGAGTGTGCCGGTGTCACGATCGAGGAGGCAGAAAAATATGCATCCGCAGACGGCAAAGAGCTCAGCATGGTATTCCAGTTCGAGCTGGTAGATCTGGCAAGCGGAACATACGGCAAATGGACGGACAAACGCGTACCGCTCAAAGATTTCAAACGCGTCATGACAGCATGGCAGACGGAGCTTGAGGGCAAGGCATGGAACAGCCTATTCCTTGGAAACCACGACCAGCCGCGCTGCCTGTCCCGTTTCGGCGATGATTCACCGGAATACCGTGTGGTAAGTGCCAAAATGCTGGCAACCTGCCTTCATATGATGCAGGGTACCCCGTATGTATACCAGGGCGATGAGCTTGGCATGAAAAATGTTCCGTTCCACGATCTGTCCGAGTTCCGCGATATTGAGAGCATCAACGCGTTCCACGAGCTGACCGGTGCCGGAAAAGTAGCACCGGACGACATGATGCGCTACCTGAACCTGCGCGGAAGAGACAATGCAAGAACTCCGATGCAGTGGGATGATACCGCTTCGGCAGGATTTACCACAGGAACACCGTGGATCAAGGTCGGACCGGATTACGAGACCGTCAATGCCAAGAATGAGATGGCGGATCCGGATTCTGTATACAATTATTACAAGAAACTGATTCATCTCCGGAAAGAAAAGGATATCATGGTTTACGGAACGTACGAGCTGCTCGATCCGGAGGACGAGGCACTGTATGTATATACCAGAACCTTAGGCGACCAGAAACTCCTCGTGATGTGCAATTTTACAAAAGAGGAGCAGGAGTACACAGTTCCGGAAACCTTTGCGGGAGCAGAGGTACTGATCAGCAACTATCCACAGAGCGGCGCAGCAGCGGGGGCAAGAAAACTGCGTGCGTATGAGGCAGTTGTTCTGGAAACCAAATAAAAAATGCAGAGGAACCTGTGGCAGAACGGACTTTTGCCACAGGTTCCCGTTCTCAAAATACGGCAAAAACCGGTAAGAGTAAGAAAGGGGAAAACAAAACATGAAACCATATCTGAAATTGGAGACACATCCGCTTGCAGACCCGAAGAATGTAGTAAAGGGCGATAAATATCGTATCACGGTACTGACGGAGCATCTTCTTCGGCTGGAATACAGTGAGGACGGTGAATTTATCGATGCGGCATCCCAGACGGTTGTAAACCGTGATTTTCCAGCAGTGGAATTTTCCGTCAAAGACACAGGCGATGAGCTGGAGCTGCGCACAAAGTATCTGCAGCTGAATTACAACAAAAAGGCATTCTCTGCAAACGGACTTTCCTGCAAAACAACGGCAGTCGGCATCAGTTCTGTACCGGCATGGCATTACGGAGATCCGACACAGGATCTTGGAGGAACGGCCCGTACGCTTGATCAGGTCAACGGAGCATGCGAACTGGAACCTGGTATCATGTCCTGGTTTGGTTCCGCTGTTCTGGATGATTCGAAGTCGCTTCTGATGACAGAGGACGGTTGGGTGACCCCGAGAAAGAAAGGGGTGCAGGATCTGTACTTCTTCGGCTATGGCTGGAATTTCCGCCTGGCATTAAAGGATTTTTATCACCTTTGCGGCAAAACTCCGATGCTTCCGAGATTTGCACTCGGAAACTGGTGGAGCCGTTACTGGCGTTACAGTGAAGCATCTTATATGAAACTGATGGAAGACTTCGACAAAGAGAACGTTCCATTCTCGGTTGCTGTTATCGATATGGACTGGCACCGTGTAGACGATGTGGATCCGAAATATGGCAGCGGCTGGACCGGCTATAGCTGGAATAAAAAACTCTTCCCGGATCCGGAGCGTTTTCTTGGAAAACTCCATGCACGCGGCATGAAGACAACACTGAATGTCCATCCGGCAGACGGAATTCGTGCGTATGAGGACTGCTATCCGGAAGTAGCAGAGGCTATGGGAGTGGATGCAAAAAAAGAAGAGCCGGTCAATTTTGACATTGCGGATCCGAAATTTGTCGATGTATATTTCGAAAAAGTCCATCATCCGATGGAAAAAGAGGGCGTCGATTTCTGGTGGATTGACTGGCAGCAGGGACAGAGTACCAAGATCGAGGGTCTTGATCCGCTGTGGATGCTGAATCACTATCATTTTCTTGACAGTGGAAGAGACGGAAAACGTCCGATGACCTTCTCCCGCTATGCAGGACCGGGCTCCCACCGCTATCCGGTCGGATTTTCCGGAGACACCCACATCACCTGGGAATCCCTGGATTTCCAGCCATACTTTACCAGCACAGCCTCCAACATCGGCTACGGATGGTGGAGTCATGATATCGGCGGCCATATGCTCGGTTACCGTGACGATGAGCTTGAAGCAAGATGGTATCAGTACGGAGTCTTTTCTCCGATCAACCGTCTGCACAGCTCTAACAGTGCCTTCAGTGGAAAAGAGCCTTGGAACTTCAGTATGGAAGTGCGCAGCACAATGGATGATTTCCTTCGTCTGCGTCATAAACTCGTACCGTATCTGTACACGATGAACTACCGTGCATGGAAAGAAGACACACCGATCGTTGTTCCGATGTATTATGATTACCCGGAGACGGTTTTCTGGGGCAAAAATCAGGCACCGAATCAGTACTTCTTCGGAAGCGAGCTGATGGTAACACCGGTGACAACGAAATGCATTCCGGAGCTGAAGCGTGCCAAGACGAAGGTATGGCTGCCGGAGGGAACCTGGTTTGATTTCTTCAACGGAATGATTTACGAGGGTGGCAGAAGTATGGATCTGTACCGTACGCTCGAGGAGATCCCGGTTCTTGCGAAAGCAGGTGCGATTATCCCGATGACAGAGAAGATCAGTGCGCTGGATGTAGAATCCAACCCGGATGAGCTGACGGTACGCGTTTACGCGGGCGCGGACAATACATTTGCCCTGTACGAGGATGACAATACTACCATGGCATATGAGAAGGATGACTGTGCAAAAACATCGATGACGCTCGACTGGGGTGCGCGGAAATTTACGATTGCACCGGTTGAGGGCAATCAGAGCCTCGTTCCGGAAAGCAGAATGTACTGCGTAGAATTCGGCGGAAGTACGGCAAAAGAAGCGAAGGTCTTTGTAAACGGCGTGGAAGCGGATGCAGAAGTCAAAGAGAAAGACGGACTTCTTACGATCGCGGTAACAGATGTAAAACCGCAGGATACCGTGACAATCTGTCTGCCGGAAGATACGGAGATTGCAAAGAACGATGTCATGACACGTGCGATGGATCTGCTGCTGCACGCCGAAATCAGCTACATCACCAAAGAGCAGATCGCAAATCTTCTTCACAAAGCAGACGGAAAGGTAGCAATTCTGGCTGCAGAGCTGCAGAGCATGGAACTTTCAAACGATCTGCGCGGTGCGCTGCTGGAGATCATTACGGCATAAATTGCTGCAGAAAAACACGATTTGATTTACAGAAAAAGAATTCTGTGATACGATACATACAAAGAAAAGGAAGAGAGCGTGGCAGTGGATTCTGTCAGGCTCTCTTCTTGAAATGTGAGACAGGAGGATTTTTAAACGTGGGAAAATACATCATGGCACTTGATGCCGGCACAACGAGCAACCGCTGTATTCTGTTTGATCAGAAAGGACAGATCGTAAGCCTTGCGCAGAAGGAGTTTACCCAGCGTTTCCCGAAACCGGGCTGGGTGGAGCACGATGCCAATGAAATCTGGTCCACGATGCTCGGTGTAGCCGTGGAGGCAATGCAGAAAGCGGGCGCGTCCTACGAGGATATCGCGGCAATCGGCATCACAAACCAGAGAGAGACGACGATCGTTTGGGACAAAAAGACGGGAGAGCCGGTCTACAATGCAATTGTATGGCAGTGCCGCAGAACATCGGAATACTGCGATTCCCTGATGGAGCGCGGACTGGTTGACCGTTTCCGGGAGAAAACAGGTCTTGTGATCGATGCGTATTTTTCAGCCACGAAGCTGAAATGGATTCTAGATGAAGTTCCGGGCGTGCGCGAGCGGGCGGAGCGAGGCGATCTCTATTTCGGAACAGTGGAGACGTGGCTGATCTGGAAGATGACAAAGGGAAAGGTACATGTCACCGATTACACCAACGCGTCCCGTACAATGCTGTTCAATATCCATACACTGAAATGGGATGAGGATATCTTAAAAGAGCTGAACATTCCGCTCTGTATGCTGCCGGAAGTCCGCCCGTCGAGCTGTGTCTACGGGGAGACGGCATCCACATATTTCGGCGGCCCGATTCCGATTGCGGGAGCAGCGGGAGACCAGCAGGCGGCGCTGTTCGGCCAGACCTGCTATGCGCCGGGCGAAGCGAAAAATACATACGGAACAGGCTGCTTCCTGCTGATGAACACGGGAGAAAAGCCGGTTTCTTCAACACACGGTCTTGTTACCACGATTGCATGGGGCATCGGGGACAAGATTACGTATGCGCTCGAGGGATCCATTTTCGTCGGCGGAGCCGCAATCCAGTGGCTGCGCGATGAGATGAAGCTGATCGAGTCCTCGGCGGATTCCGAGTACATGGCGCAGAAGGTGAACGACACGAACGGCTGCTACGTCGTGCCGGCGTTTACCGGCCTTGGCGCACCGTACTGGGATCAGTATGCGAGAGGAACCATTCTCGGCCTGACCCGCGGCGTCAACAAATACCATGTGATCCGCGCAACGCTGGAGTCGATCACGTATCAGGTGGATGATGTCTTAAAAGCGATGGAGGCAGATTCCGGCATGAAGCTCTCCGCACTGCGTGTGGACGGCGGAGCAAGCGCCAACAACTTCCTGATGCAGTGCCAGGCGGACATCAGCCAGGCGCCGGTGGAGCGGCCGTGCTGCATCGAGACGACCGCGATGGGAGCAGCTTATCTTGCGGGACTCGCCGTCGGCTACTGGCCGGATCAGGAGACGGTAAAACAGAACGGAGCCATTGACCGTACATTTGAGCCGGAGCTCTCGAAAGAGGAGCGCGATGAGAAGATGAACGGATGGCACAAAGCAGTCCGTTACGCCGAAGGATGGGCGAAATAGAAAAAGATTTTGAAAATGCAGAAAAGGAACGGTTTCGTAATGAAAACCGTTCCTTTTCGCGTACTGTGACTTCTTGTCTACTGATGTTAAAGAATGTCGATATGTTCGCCGTTTAAAGCTTTGTTCATGCTTCGCACGGCACAGAATTTACCGCACATTGAGCAGGTATCTTCCTGTTCCGGTGAGCGGTCGGCGCGGATGGCTTTTGCGGTCTCCGGGTCCAGTGCACAGTCCCACTGTGCTTCCCAGTCGAGCACGCGGCGGGCGTCTCCCATCTTGTCGTCAATATCACGCGCATGCGGCACGCCTTTGGCAATGTCGGCAGCGTGTGCGGCGATTTTGCTTGCGATGATGCCCTGCTTTACGTCATCGAGGTTCGGAAGAGCCAGATGCTCTGCCGGCGTTACGTAGCAGAGGAAAGCAGCGCCGTTCATAGCGGCAATTGCGCCTCCGATGGCAGCGGTGATGTGGTCATAGCCCGGTGCGATATCGGTTACGAGAGGTCCGAGAACATAGAACGGAGCACCCATGCAGATGGTCTGCTGTACTTTCATGTTGGCCGCAATCTGATCCATCGGAACGTGGCCCGGTCCCTCAACCATAACCTGAACGTCTTTTTCCCAGGCACGTTTGGTGAGTTCGCCGAGGCGCACCAGCTCCTCAATCTGGCAGACATCCGTTGCGTCGGCAAGGCAGCCAGGACGGCAGGCGTCGCCGAGAGAAATGGTCACATCGTATTCACGGCAGATATCGAGAATCTCATCGTAATACTCGTAGAACGGATTCTCCTCGCCGGTCATGCACATCCAGGCGAACACGAGGGAGCCGCCGCGGGAAACAATATTCATTTTCCGTTTGTGTTTGCGGATCTGATCGATGGTTTTTCTGGTGATGCCGCAGTGCAGGGTGACGAAATCGACACCGTCCTCGGCATGGAGGCGGATGACGTCAATAAAATCTTTGGCGGTCAGCGTATCCAGGTCTCTCTGGTAATGGATCACACTGTCATATACCGGCACGGTGCCGATCATGGCTGGACATTCGGAGGTCAGTTTCCGCCGGAACGGCTGCGTATTGCCGTGGCTCGACAGGTCCATGATGGCTTCTGCGCCCATATTGACCGCGGAGAGTACCTTCTGCATCTCCACATCGTAATCTTTACAGTCTTTCGAAACACCGAGATTTACATTGATTTTCGTGCGCAGCATCGAGCCGATGCCCTCCGGGTCGATGCAGGTGTGCAGCTTATTGGCCGGAATGGCAACCTTTCCGCTGGCAACGAGCGGCATCAGGTCTTCCACGGCCATATACTCTTTTTCTGCGACTTTTTTCAGCTCCGGTGTTACAATGCCGCGGCGTGCGGCGTCCATCTGTGTTGCGTAATTGCGTTCCATCTGTTGTTCTCCTTTATTTTCAAAATCAGATCCTGTAAGCGTGGTTCAGCGGTCCCGAGCCGTGGCCGAGATCCATCATGCTCGCGAGTGCGCCCGAAATATACTCTTTTGCGGCGGAAATGGCATCCGGAAGGGAAAGCCCCTTTGCGAGCCCCGATGCGATGGCGCTGGAGAGTGTACAGCCGGTGCCGTGTGTGTTCGGATTGTCGATGCGTTTTCCGGTGAACCAGGTAAATGTGCCGTTGTGATATAAAAGATCGTTGGCATCATTGATACTGTGGCCGCCCTTTAACAGAACGGCACAGCCGCAGGAATCCCCGATCTCTTTTGCGGCGCGTTCCATATCGCTTTCCGACTGGATTTTGATGCCGGAGAGAACTTCTCCCTCTGGGATATTCGGTGTGATGACTTCAGCCAGAGGAAAGAGCAGTTTTTTCATCAGGTCAGGCACGCCGCCCGAAGCGAGCGCGGAGCCGCTTGTAGCGACGAGGACCGGGTCCACAACGATGTGTTTGGCCTGGTAGAAGCGAAGCCGTTCGGAGATGACTTCGATCAGTGCCGGGGAGGATACCATACCGATTTTGACGGCGTCCGGGAAGATGTCCGTAAAGACGGCGGCAAGCTGTGCGGCCAGAAACTCCGGTGTTACATCGAAAATACCGGAAACTCCGGTGGTGTTCTGGGCGGTGAGTGCGGTAATTGCCGACATGGCGTAAACTCCGTTTGTGATCATGGTTTTGATGTCTGCCTGAATGCCGGCGCCTCCGCTGGAATCACTTCCCGCGATTGTTAATGCTGTTTTCATGTTTTTCGCGTCCATGAGAATTACTCCTTTGCATTACTTTTCTTTTTGGACAGGCGACAAAGAAAGTGGTGCCCCCAGTCTGCCGCCTGGTGTGAGGATGAATGGTTACGTAAAATTATTTGTTTTCCAGCATGCGCAGAGTCTGTTCTTTCAGATCCTTCGTTGCGGAAACAATGTCTTTCTGTGCAAAAATGGCACTGATGACGGCGATGCCGCAGATGCCGCTGCCGGAAAGCTCCGTCACGTTATCGCGTGTGATGCCGCCGATGGCGATGACAGGGATTTTAACGGCATTGCAGATAGCAGTCAGCGTTTCGTGGCTGACATCCTCCGCATCCGCCTTGGAACCGGTGTGGAAGACCGCGCCGACGCCGAGGTAATCTGCCCCGCGCTGCTCGGCGAGAATGGCCTGTTCCACGGTCTGCGCCGAAACGCCGATAATCTTGTCCGGGCCAAGCTTTGCACGGACATCGCCGGCCTCCATATCGCTCTGGCCGACATGAACGCCGTCCGCATCCATCTTAGCTGCGATTTCCACGTTATCGTTGATGACGAAAGGAACATGGTATGCGGCACAGAGTTTTTTTAGTTCCAGTGCCTCTTCCATAAAGTGATCCTGGTCAAGATTTTTTTCGCGGAGCTGGATAAACGTTGCGCCGCCCTGCAGAGCCTTTTCCACCTGGCTGTACAGTGTCTCGCCGTTCAGCCAGCTGCGGTCTGTCACAGCATATAAAAGCAGGCCTTTTTTATCGCACTTCATACTTTGCACCTTTCTCCAGCGTCTCGCCGTCCATGTGGTAGATGGCGTCGATGATGCGGTTCCGGTAGGTGGAGTTGCCGTCTTCCGGTTTCATATGGCTCCAGCCGATCTCGCCGGCAAGTCCCATCGCGCAGACAGCGGCAGCAGCGGCTTTTAACGGCTCGTCCGGGTTGGCAACGAGGTAAGCGGTCATCATGCCGGAGAGCTGGCAGCCTGTTCCGGTGATGCTTCCCATCTCGGCGCGTCCGTTGCGGATCACGTAGCAGGTGTCAGCATCGGCAACGAGGTCGATCGCTCCTGTGATGGCGACAACACAGTTGTGGTCTTTCGCAAAGTTTTTTGCAAAAGCAACGGCGCTGTCGAGGTTTTCGTCTGTTACTTTATCGGCAACGTCTGCGTCAACACCCTTTGTCGTTCCGCTTCCGAGTGCCAGTGTTTTGATTTCGGAAATATTTCCGCGGATGACGGTGAACGGGATTTTTTCCATCAGTCCGACTGCGGTTGAAGTACGTAAGTGGCTTGCGCCTGCGCCGACTGGATCGAGCAGGATTTTGTGGCCGAGCGAAGCTGCTTTTGCACCGGCACGGTACATGCCGTCGATGCTCGTTCTGTGCAGCGTTCCGATGTTGATGTTCAGACCGCCGCAGATGGAGGTGATATCCTCGACATCCTCCGGTTCATCGGACATGATCGGGCTTGCGCCGCATGCCAGCAGAATATTGGCGACATCGTTTACCGTAACGTAATTTGTGATGTTGTGTACGAGAGGGGTTGTTTTTCTGACATTGTCAAGACAAGTGCCTAACATGATTTTTTGTTCCTCCTGTGTGAGTATTTTTGCAGAAGCAAATTCCCTTGTGGTACTGGAAGAACCTGTTGATGATGTGTTCATAGAGATTAAAAAAGCAGATATACGTGGAGGTATATCTGCAGAAAATATGCATATCGTATCTCCCTACGTTGGCATTACCCAAATCAGGTTCAGGGTCTAGGAGATGCATCCTACTCTCAGCCCGCTTCGCACGCGAGCTCCCCTTTGCTTTCTGCAGACAATTATATACGCATAAAAACAATTGTGCAAGAGAAAAACGGAAGATTTTAAAAAATTTCAGAAAAATAAAAAAGACATGCAAAATATTGGAAATGTAATGTTATTTGGGTTGAAAGAGAAAATAATATCAGCGTAAAATGAAGTATAAAATATGCGTGGAAGTCATGGACGTGATGATGCCGCCTCCATTCCGATTTTCGCCATGACCGCCAACGCCTTTGTTGAAGACCGGCAGGCCGCAAAAGAGGCCGGCATGAACGTGCATATCGCAAAGCCGATTAATGCGGAATTACTGAAAAAGAAAATTGCAGAGTATTGCAGGTGAAAAGAAGTGCCCCTGCCCGGCATCTGATGTGTGCCGGGCAGGGGCTTTTGATGTGCGAATCTTATTTTTCTTCCTCCGGGTACGTATAGCCCCAGGTTCTGCGGAAGGAGGTCATCAGATCCATGACGTCCTTCGTGTAGTCGAGGTGCATGGCAGATGCATCTCCATTGATGGCGCGTTCCATGTCGGCGAGCTCATAGGCGAGTGCATCGGCGTTGTCACCGGCTTTGATGATTTCGGATTCGCCGGTGGAAGCGTCTGTGATTTTTGCTTCCCAGGCACGCGGGTACTCCATGATCTCGATAAATCCGTTCTCACAGGAAACCATGCCGCGTTTCGGCTGTTTGGAGTGGAGAGAGAGCATCACACTTGCCATCTGTCCTTCCTGATTGGTGAGAAGGAGGCCGGCCTGCTCGTCCACACCGGTCGGAGCGGGCTTTACCTGGGAAAGGAGCTGATCCGGCTTGGAGTCGAAGAACCAGCGGATGAAGGAGAGTGCATATACGCCGATATCAAGCATCGCGCCGCCTGCGAGATTCCGGTTGAAGAAGCGGTTCTTCATGTTGTACTCTTTGAAACTGCCGAAGTTCATCGTGATCAGATTGACTCTGCCGAGACGGCCGGAGTCGAGAATTTTTTTCAGCTCTTTGTAGATCGGCATATGGTAAATCGTCATTGCCTCTCCAATGATGACACCTTTTTCTTTCGCAAGCGCTATGGCCTCGTCGAGCTCATCGCTGTTCAGCGTAATTGATTTCTCAACGAGAATGTGTTTTCCATTGGCAATCGCCTCTTTCATAAAGCCAAGATGCGTGTTGTGCGGCGTCGTGATATAAATGACATCGACCTCCGGATCGGTAAACATCTCATGGAAATCATCGTAAACTTTTCCAATTCCATATTTCTCCGCAAAAGCAGCCGCCTTCTCATGGGTCCGGTTGCCGACCGCGTAAATATTCTTTCCGTTTTTCTGCAGTGCGACCGCCATTTCATTTGCAATCACACCGCATCCGAGTACAGCCCATTTGATTTCTTTCATCGTGAGATTCTCCTATCGTATCTATTTCGCCCAAAGCGGTTCTTCGCTTCCGCTGTAGTCAAACCGTCCGTCGTTTTTCTCTTCCAGTGCTTTGATCATATGGTACGTAAATTCATTGTAAGGCGTTGGAATTCCCAGCTCTTTTCCCATGCGGATCAGCGCACCCGAGAACATATCAATTTCCGTATGGCGTCCCGCATCGAGATCCTGGAGCGTCGAGTAGCGCGCCGTCGGCGGAACCGCACTTCCGCGTCCCGAGGAGACATCCGCCTTGTTGATATCAATTCCCTTTGCCTCCGCAATCGCCATCAGTTCTGCGCGGAGTCCGTCGCTGATCGCCTTCATATGCACACTGTCGCGGTAGCAGCCGACCCCGGCACCGAGAATAGCCTGCGGCAGGTTATTGCAGACATTCAGCCGGAATTTGCTCCATATTTCCTCTAAAATACAATCGGTTGCCCGGTAATGCAGCCCTGTGCCGGAGAACAGATCCAGAACAGCCTGCACACGCTCACTGTCGTACGGCGCCGAAACTTCGCCGAAAATGATGCCGAGCGTCGCCTCAGGGTTGAAAACGTAGCCGTCATTCTCTTTATGAGAAGCTACTTTGATAACAGCATGAAGCAGATGCTCCGCACCGACTTTTTCCGCGATGATCTCCTCGCTGTCCACGCCGTTCATCAGACTCATGATCACAGTATTCTCGCCGGTAACGGCAGTAATATCGTCAAGAGCCCCCGGCAGTGCGCCGTATTTGAGCGAGACGATCAGAAAATCCACGCCGTGTGCCTCTTCCGGTGTCCATACCTCCGGGTGATAAACCGTATCGTTAATTTTGCATCCTTTGTTTTTCAGACGCTTCGCCCGTTCCCCGGATGCGATAACGCCAAGCCGGATGTCCTTTTTCTCCGAAAGCCCCCAGATCACATAAGACCCAACCGCTCCGGCGCCCAGAACAGCAACTGATTTTATTTTCATAATAGCCTCCTTTGTAACTGTTTGAATTACCCTTACTATAACAAATTTTGCGGAGATCCTCAATTTGTTTTTCAAAATAGAAAATTTCGGAAAAGGAAGCCTAAATGTGTTTACGGAGCGATAAGGTAGATTGTAGAATGAAAAATATAAAAGAAACGCGCAGATGCGGCAAGAGGAGATGACAGAAACACATTACCACATTTTCCAAACCGACGGCCTGCTTCATGCTGGATCTGAACGATCTGAAAATGTACGAAGACAAAATCCGGACGAAAGAAGAACAGAAGGCAAAAGAAAAACAAGAGAAGAAATAAGAAACGAAGGAGAAACGAAATTCGAACATTTCTCCTTCGCTTTTTGCACGCATTTTTACCGGGAAAATCATATTTCTAAGGTTAGAATGAAAAAAACAGGAGAATCTGTTGATGAAAGGAAAATGGCTGACAGGTGTGCTTGTACTGGCAATGGCGGCAGTGACGCTGGCGGGATGCGGGGCAAAAGATGCGACAAAAGAAAAAGTGGAGCAGGTGACATTAAATGAGGTTGCCCACTCCATTTTTTACGCCCCGCAGTACGTGGCAATTGAGGAGGGGTATTTCGCGGACGAGGGCATTGATCTGATGCTGATAACAGGATTTGGTGCAGATAAAGTGCTGACGGCGATGATTTCCGGCGAGGCGGATATCGGGTTTATGGGGGCGGAGGCAACCGTTTACGCGTACCTCGAGGGAACCGCAGACCCGGTTGTGAACTTCGCGCAGCTGACGCAGCGGGCGGGAAACTTTGTTGTGGGAAGAGAGAAAGACAATTCGTTTACCTGGGAAAAATTGAAAAACAAAGAGGTATTAGGGGGAAGAAAAGGCGGTATGCCGGAAATGGTCTTTGAGTATGTTCTGGCGCAGAAAGGGATTGATAAAAAAGACGTAAACATCAACCAGAGCATCGATTTTGGTTCCACAGCTGCCGCGTTCTCCGGCGGGCAGGGGGATTATACGATTGAATTTGAACCGTCCGCGACACTGCTCGAGCAGAAGGGCGACGGCTATGTCGTGGCATCGGTCGGAACGGAATCCGGGTATGTGCCATATACGTCGTACAGTGTCAAACAGAGTTATCTGAAAACGCACGGCGCAACCGTAGAAAAATTCACGAAGGCGCTGCAGAAGGGAATGGACTTCGTGCAGACGCACACACCGGAGGAGATTGCAGAAGTGATTGCGCCGCAGTTTGCAGAAACCGAGCTGGAAACCATCACCGCGATCGTGCGCCGCTACTATGAGCAGGATACGTGGAAAGAAAATCTGATCTTTGAGGAAGAAAGTTTTGATCTTCTGCAGGAGATTCTGGAGCAGGCGGGAGAGCTGGAGAAAAAGGCATCGTACAAGACACTCGTGACAACAAAATACGCCGAAGAGGCCGCCGCCAAAGGCTGATTCCGGCGGAATAGAAAAGCGAAAAAAGACAGAAAAAGACACTTTTCGACATTCGTCGATAAACAGCGACATTTTATTCGAAAAAAATAAAGAAAATTGTAAAAGAAAAGCAGAAAAATAGAGAAAAAGTATTGCAAAAAAGTAAATTTTGTTGCATACTATGGGTGTCGCATATATTTTTTACAACACAGGCATACGGAGGCGAACAGACATGAAAGTAGGTTTTATCGGCGGCGGCAACATGGCGAGTGCCATGATTGGCGGAATGATCCAAAAAGGAGTTGTATCTGCAGATGACATTCTGGTATCGGTCCGCACGGAGAAAAGTGTGGAACGCTTGACCAACCAGTTTGGAGTCCAGGCGACTATGGATAACGAAGCGGTCGTAGCCGGATCCGATCTTGTATTCCTGGCAGTAAAGCCAAACCAAATAAAAAATATATAAACCTCGTCAAAAACTTCATCTCACCCGAGAAGATTATCGTATCGATTCTTCCCGGTAAGTCTTTACAATGGCTGGGTACAGAAATCGGAAAACCAACAAAGTTAATTCGCACCATGCCAAACACACCAGCACTCGTCGGAGAAGGAATGACCGGCGTCTGTGCCAATGATCTCGTGACGGAGGAAGAGCTGCAGCTCGTTTTAACCCTCCTGAAAAGCTTTGGCCGCGCAGAAGTTGTTCCGGAGTATCTGATGGATACCGTCACAGGTGTCAGCGGAAGCTCGCCGGCGTACGTATTTCTTTTCCTGGAGGCTCTTGCAGATGCGGCCGTAGCTGAAGGAATGCCGAGAAAACAGGCATATGAATTTGCTGCACAGTCTGTCCTTGGAAGCGCCAAAATGCTTCTCGAGACAGGAATGCACCCGGGAGAATTAAAAGACATGGTCTGCTCGCCAGGCGGAACCACCATCGAAGCGGTTGCCGTACTGGAGCGGGAGAAACTGAGAAGTGCTGTTATTGATGCAACACGAGCCTGCATCCGGAAATCAAAGGGAGTGGATTAGAAGGAGCAGCACCGCCGCTTTGACAGAATGACGCTAATGTGAAAGCAGCAAAATAAAGAATGTATGCACAAAAAAACAAACCAAAACAAGCAAAAAGCAAGCACAAAAAAGAGTAAAAAAACAAATGAGCGGAAAAATCCCGGCAGCCGTGGAAAAGGCACCGGGATTTTTTCTGGTAATTTATAGTTTTTTTCCTTTACTGAGCGTACTGTTGTGATAATCGGAAGAATAGGTTACATCCTTTCCAAACCATACCGGAGGAACAAAGGCGTTTGCGGATGCTTCGTCCGGAAACTCCACCTCTGCGAGGTAAAGGCCTTCATACGGCGCATCAAAGACATCGAGCTCGATCGTCAGATCCGTTCCGGTAAGCGGCAGCAGATAGCGTGTTTTTGAGATGAGAACGCCGTCTGCCTTTTCCCGCAGATGCAGGTAGGATTCCTTTGTGAGCGGAAGATTATACTCTTCACGCACCATCAGCCCTTTTGACTTGTAGGTCAGATAATATTCGTCGTCAGAGCGGCGGATGCGGACAACCGGTTCGGTGGAAAGATAGCCCTGCTCGATTTTTTTACATGGATAGCTTGTAAGATTTTCCGGAAGCTGATCCAGAAGGTATTTGCGTTCGATTTCCATAAAAGAGACTCCTTCTCGTGATTGCATCACTGCATTTTTTCAAGAGTTTACCATGCTTTTCCCGTGATGTTAAGCGAAATCCGGCTTTTTGCGAAAAAAGTCCTGAAATTTTTATGAAATGCAAGCATTCTGCGGAAAAATGTGGTATAATAGCGGCGGTTTGTTACAAAGAAAAGCAGAGAATATCACGTGACAAAACACACGAGACTGATCATACAACACAGGAGGACAAAACCATGGCAAAGATTTATGTATTTCTGGCAGACGGATGTGAAGAGATTGAGGCACTGACCCCGGTGGATCTGCTGCGCAGAGCCGGAGAAGACGTATGCACCGTTTCTATTATGGGAAGAAAAGAAGTAACAGGATCCCACAAAATCACCATTCTTGCAGATGAAACCATCGAAGAGGGAGAGTTTGATGACGGAGACATGCTGGTACTTCCGGGCGGAATGCCAGGTACATTAAATCTGGCCGGAAACGAGACGCTCGCAGCGCTGATCCGTTCCTATGACGATCAGGGAAAGAAACTGGCAGCCATCTGCGCAGCGCCGAGCATCCTTGGTGTGATGGGCATCTTAAAAGATAAAAACGCTGTCTGCTTCCCGGGATTTGAAGAAAAGCTGGCAGGCGCAAACGTACTCGATGTACCGGCAGTCACCGACAAAAATGTGACCACCGGCCGCGGCATGGGAGCAGCCACTGACTTCGCACTGGAGCTGATCCGTGTTCTGCAGGGAGAGGACAAAGCAAAAGAAATGGCGGAAAAAATCGTATTTCATTGCTAAAAAAAAGCCTAAAAACCACAGAAATATAAAAAAATCACTGGCGTTTTTGAAAAGAGTATGCTATACTCGATAAATGACTGTAGAATGGAGAGGTGTGCAGGTTTTCTGCCGCTTTTCAGATAAATCAAGGAGGAAATTGATAAAATGAGTGTACAGGTCGAAAATTTAGAAAAGAATATGGCCAAACTTACCATTGAGGTTCCGGCTGAAGAATTAGAGAAAGCACTGGAGAAAGCTTACCAGAAACAGAAAAAGAACATCAGCGTTCCGGGCTTCCGTAAAGGAAAAGTTCCGAGAGCTATGGTAGAAAAAATGTATGGCCCGGCAGTATTCTATGAGGATGCTGTAAACAGCCTTGTTCCGGAAGAGTATTCCAAAGCAGCAGAAGAGAGCAAACTGGACATCGTATCCCGTCCGGAGATCAACGTAGAGCAGATCGAAAAAGGCAAAGCTTTCATCTTTACCGCAACTGTAGCAGTAAAACCGGAAGTTACCCTTGGCGAGTACAAAGGTCTGGAAGTAGCAAAAGCTGACACAACCGTTACAGATGAAGAAGTAGAAGCTGAGCTGAAAAAAGAGCAGGAGAAAAATGCAAGAACCATCAATGTAGAGGATCGTCCGGCAGCAGACGGAGATACCGTTACACTTGACTTCGAAGGTTCTGTAGACGGCGTTCCGTTCGACGGCGGCGCTGGAAAAGATTATCCGCTGACCCTTGGCTCCCATTCCTTCATTCCGGGATTCGAAGAGCAGCTCGTTGGCGCAGCTCTGGAAGAGGAGAAGGAAGTAAACGTTACTTTCCCAGAGGATTATCAGGCAGAAGAGCTTGCTGGAAAAGCAGCAGTATTCAAATGCACCATCCACAAAATCGAAGCAAAAGAGCTTCCGGCACTTGATGACGACTTCGCAAAAGACGTTTCCGAGTTCGATACTCTGGATGAGTACAAAAAAGAAATCAAAGACAACCTGACCAAGAAAAAAGAAGAGCAGGCTAAGACGGAAAAAGAGAACGCTGTTGTAGATAAAGCAGTAGAGAACGCAACAATGGAGATTCCGGAAGCTATGATCGATACGCAGGTAGAGAACATGGTTGACGATTTCGCAAGAAGAATCCAGTCCCAGGGTCTGTCCATGGAGCAGTACATGCAGTTTACAGGCGCTACCGTTGATTCCTTAAAAGAGCAGATGAAACCGCAGGCTGTTAAGAGAATCGAGAGCAGACTGGTACTTGAGAAAGTTGCAGAAGCAGAGAACATCCAGATCAGCGATGAGAAGCTGGACGAAGAGCTGGCTAAAATGGCTGAAATGTACAAAATGGAGCTGGATAAATTCAAAGAGCTCGTTGGCGAATATGAGAAAGAGCAGATGAAGAAAGATCTCGCTGTTCAGGAAGCAGTAACTCTCATGGCCGACAGCGCAAAAGAGGCGTAAGACCTCGGAAAGAGAGGCAATTGAATGAGTTTTGTACCTTATGTCATCGAGCAGACAAGCAGGGGAGAGAGAAGTTACGATATTTATTCAAGACTGCTGAACGACCGTATTATTTTTCTGGGAGAGGAAGTTACCGACGTATCGGCAAACCTGATCGTTGCACAGCTTCTGTTCCTGGAGTCTGAAGATCCGGGAAAAGATATCCACATGTATATCAACAGTCCGGGAGGTTCTGTAAGCGCAGGACTTGCTATCTACGATACGATGCAGTACATCAAATGTGATGTATCCACGATCTGTATCGGTATGGCTGCCAGCATGGGAGCATTCCTTCTTGCCGGCGGTACCAAAGGAAAGAGAATGGCTCTGCCAAACTCTGAAATCATGATTCATCAGCCATCCGGCGGTGCACAGGGTCAGGCAACCGAGATCAAAATCGTTGCAGAACAGATTCTGAAAACCAAACGGAAATTAAATGAAATTCTGGCGGCAAATACAGGAAAACCGCTGGAACAGATTGAGATCGATACCGAGCGTGACAACTACATGTCCGCAGAGGAAGCAAAAGCATACGGTCTGATTGATAATGTAATTACGAACCGATAAGAGAGGAAAGGTGTCCAAAAGCGTAGTTCCGGCAATGAGGCTTTTGTGGCACCTTTTGCCTTATCCGGCGATAAGGTTTAGTTGTAATATGTTGAAAGGAAGAAAACGATGGCTATAAAAGGGAATGATACCAAGATCCGCTGCTCTTTCTGCGGAAAGACAGAAGACCAGGTACGCAAGCTGATCGCAGGCCCGGACGGGGCATACATCTGTGATGACTGCGTGGCAATCTGCTCGGAGATCATTCAGGAAGAGTTTGAGGATCTGTACGGCGAGCAGAATACCGACGAGATCAACCTGATCAAACCAAAGGAAATCAAAGCATTTCTGGATGATTACGTAATCGGACAGGATGAGGCGAAAAAAGTGCTCTCCGTTGCTGTTTACAACCATTACAAACGAGTGCTTTCCGGTGCATCCTCCGACATCGAACTGCAGAAGAGCAACATTCTGATGCTCGGACCGACCGGTTCCGGAAAAACGTATCTGGCACAGACACTGGCCAAACTGATCAACGTTCCGTTTGCAATTGCAGACGCAACGGCGCTCACCGAGGCAGGTTATGTCGGCGAGGACGTAGAAAACATTCTGCTCCGCCTCATTCAGGCAGCAGACTATGATATCGAGCGCGCTGAGCACGGAATCATCTACATCGATGAGATCGATAAAATCACAAGAAAATCCGAAAACGCTTCGATCACACGAGATGTTTCCGGCGAGGGTGTACAGCAGGCACTGCTGAAAATCCTGGAGGGAACTGTAGCTTCCGTTCCGCCGCAGGGCGGAAGAAAGCATCCGCATCAGGAGTTTATTCAGATTGATACGACGAATATCCTCTTTATCTGCGGCGGTGCATTCGAAGGACTCGAGAAGATCATCGAGACGAGACAGGATACGAAATCCATCGGATTCAACAATCCGATCGGCCATGCAAAAGATGAGAATGTCGGAGATCTGCTCCGTCAGGTCATGCCGCAGGATCTGACCAAGTTCGGCCTGATTCCGGAGTTTGTCGGACGTGTGCCGATTGTCGTTACGTTAAATTCTCTGGATGAGACGGCCCTGATGAAGATTCTGGTTGAGCCGAAGAATTCTCTGGTCAAACAGTACAAGAAGCTGTTTGAGCTGGACGGCGTACAGCTTGACTTCAAAGAAGATGCACTCGAAGCGATTGCAAAGAAATCCCTGGAGCGGAAAACAGGCGCCAGAGGTCTCCGCGCAATCATGGAAGATACGATGATGGATCTGATGTATGAGATCCCGTCGGACAATACGACAAAAGAATGCGTCATCACCAAGGACGCTGTAGAAAAGAAGGCGGAGCCGGAGATTATTCACGGCGAACCGGCCCCTGTTCCACGGCGGAATATGGGAAGAAGATCCGGAAGACCGGAAACCGCCTGAAAAACGCAGGAGGAAACTTAAATGGAAGAAGTGACAAAAGTATTACCGGCGATTGCGCTGCGTGGAACAACGATTTTGCCGGATATGATTGTACATTTTGATATCAGCAGACCTAAATCGGTTCGTGCGGTCGAGGAGGCGATGCTGGGAAACCAGAAAATTTTCCTGATTACACAGAAAGACCCGGATACGGAAGTACCGGGTCTGCTTGATGTGTATAAAATTGGAACAATTGCGGTCATCAAACAGGTTGTGAAAATGCCAAAGGATGTTCTTCGGATTCTCGTAGAAGCAGAAAGACGCGCAGAACTGCTGAACTTCGAGGAAGAGGAGAGCGAGTATCTCCGCGCCGAGGTGGCGCTGTTTACCGGCTCGGACGAAATGCAGTTTTCCGATATCGAGCAGGAGGCAATGCTGCGCAACTTAAAAGAGCTGTTTGCCGTCTACTGCGAGCAGACGCAGAAAGTCAGCAAGGAACTGGCAGGCCAGATCCTCGGAACCGAAGAAGTCGGAAAGCTGGTGGACCAGATCTGCATGAATCTGCCCCTCGACTACGTAAACCGCCAGAAACTGCTGGAGGCTGTGGAGCTTTCCGAGCGGTATGATACGCTCTGCGTCATGATCGCCAACGAGATTCAGATTCAGGAGATCCGTTCGGAGATTCAGGGAAAAATCAAAGAGCGGATCGATAAGAACCAGCGTGATTATATTCTGCGCGAGCAGCTTAAAGTCATCCGCGAGGAACTCGGCGAGGACAATTCCCGGACCGAGATTGAAAATTATAAGAAGCAGCTTGAGAAGCTCAAAGCCTCCAAAGAGGTAAAAGAGCGGATTTCCGAGGAGATCCACCGTCTGGAAAATTCGGCCAGCAATCCGTCCGAGGCAGGCGTGATCCGCGGCTATATCGAGACACTGCTGGGGCTTCCGTGGGATAAGGCATCCCGTGACAATCAAGATCTGGCAAGAGCACGCGAGATTCTGGAGGAAGATCACTACGGTCTTTCGAAAGTAAAAGAGAGAATCCTCGAATTCCTGGCCGTACGCACCCTGACGAAGAAAGGCGAGAGCCCGATTCTCTGCCTGGCAGGCCCTCCGGGAACCGGTAAGACCTCGATTGCGAGAAGCGTGGCGCGAGCCCTGAATAAAAAATACGTCCGCATCTGTCTCGGCGGTGTGCGGGATGAGGCGGAGATCCGCGGCCACAGAAGAACCTACATCGGCGCGATGCCGGGACGCATTGCGGCGGGACTCCATCAGGCGAAGGTGAAAAATCCGCTGATGCTGCTCGATGAGATCGACAAAGTAAGTGCAGATTACAAGGGAGATACCTCTTCCGCACTTCTTGAGGTCCTCGATTCCGAGCAGAATAATAAATTTGCCGATCATTACGTAGAGCTTCCGATCGACCTTTCGGAGGTGCTCTTTATTGCAACCGCAAATGATATTCAGAACATTCCGCGTCCGCTGCTGGACCGTATGGAAGTGATTGAAATTTCAAGCTATACGGAAAACGAGAAGTTCCATATCGCAAAAGAACATCTCGTTCCGAAGCAGAAGAAGGCGAACGGTCTGAAAGAAGCACAGCTTGTGATCGAGGATGAGGCGTTGATGGAAGTGATCAGCGGCTACACCAGAGAGGCCGGTGTCCGCTCCCTGGAGCGCCAGATCGGCAGAATCTGCAGAAAGAGCGCGAGAAAGATTCTCGAGGAACAGGTAAAAGAGGTTGTTGTGACGAAAGAAAATCTGGAAGAGTTCCTCGGAAAAGAGAGGTATGAGTTCCAGCCGGCCAACGAAAAACCGGAGATTGGTATTGTGCGCGGTCTTGCCTGGACGGCAGTCGGCGGCGATACGCTGCAGATCGAGGTCAATGTGATGCCGGGAAAAGGAGAGTTTCTGCTGACCGGCCAGCTCGGCGATGTGATGAAGGAGTCTGCGCAGGCGGGCATCAGCTTTATTCGTTCCGTGGCAGAGCAGTATGAGATTCCGAAAGAATTTTTCGAGAAACACGACATCCACATTCATATTCCGGAGGGAGCCGTTCCAAAAGATGGCCCGTCTGCCGGTATTACGATGGCGACGGCGATGGTTTCCGCGATCACAAAGGTTCCGGTAAAAGCAGACGTTGCGATGACCGGAGAGATTACGCTCCGCGGCCGTGTGCTTCCGATCGGCGGCTTAAAAGAGAAGCTGCTGGCGGCAAAGAAAGCCGGTATCCATATGGTTCTCGTTCCGGAGAAAAATGAGCCGGATGTAAGAGAACTGGATGCGGAGATCACAGACGGACTGCAGATCGAATTTGTCGGCAGCATGGAACAGGTATTAAAACTGGCACTTGTGGAAAAGAAGTAAGGCCAGAAGATGCAAAAAACAGGAGAAGAAAAGTATGGTAATTAAACAGGTAGAGCTGCAGCATGTCTGCGGAATCACCAGTAAACTGCCGGATACCGGTCAGGTGGAAGTGGCATTTGCGGGAAAATCCAATGTTGGAAAATCTTCTCTCATCAATGCCCTGATGAATCGGAAATCACTGGCGCGTACCAGTGCGCAGCCGGGAAAAACACAGACGATCAACTACTACCATATCAATGAGGAAATGTATCTGGTGGATCTGCCGGGATACGGTTTTGCGAGAGCCTCCGAGGAGGTTAAAGCAAAATGGGGCAAACTGATCGAGGATTATCTGCATCAGTCAAAAATGCTGCACGCAGTATTTCTTCTGATTGATATCCGTCATGCACCGTCCAACAACGACCGCATTATGTATGACTGGATCCTTCGAAACGGTTACCAGCCGATCATTATTGCAACGAAGCTGGACAAGATCAAACGCAGTCAGCTTCAGAAACAGATCAAGCTGATCCGTGAAACGCTGGAGGTCGAGAAAGATACGATTGTGATTCCGTTTTCTGCGGAGACAAAACAGGGACGTGAGGAGATCTGGAATCTGATCGATGAAATCCGCTCGGATGCAGAAGAAAGCGGGGAATAATGTCATGGGTATGATACGTGCGGCAGGCCTTGGGTATGAATACCTCCGTTACGAGGAGGAAGGACAGGAGCCGGAAGTAACAAAAGCGATCGAAGATGTCAGTCTGGAAATCCAGAAGGGACAGTTTATTGCGGTGCTCGGGCATAACGGAAGCGGAAAATCAACGCTTGCGAAACATATCAACGCTCTGCTGGTGCCTACAGAAGGCACCATGTGGGTGGACGATATGAAGACGACAGATGAGGAGGATGTCTGGAAGATCCGCCAGAAAGCCGGTATGGTATTCCAGAACCCGGATAACCAGATCATCGGAAATGTGGTGGAAGAGGATGTCGGCTTTGGACCGGAAAATCTGGGTGTCCCGACCGATGAAATCTGGAAACGGGTGGAGGAGAGCCTTACGGCGACCGGGATGATTTCATACCGGGCCCACTCTCCAAATAAACTCTCGGGAGGTCAGAAACAGAGGGTTGCAATTGCAGGAGTGATGGCTATGCAGCCGGAATGTATTGTTCTTGATGAACCAACCGCGATGCTGGATCCGAACGGACGAAAAGAGGTTCTTCGCGCTGTGCGTAAGCTGAATGAAGAAAAGGGCGTTACGGTTATTCTGATTACGCATTACATGGAAGAGGTTGTTTTTGCGGACCGTGTGTTCGTTATGGACAACGGTAAGCTGGTAATGCAGGGGACACCAAGGGAGATTTTTTCCGAAGTGGAGAAATTAAAAGAACTCCGTCTTGATGTACCCCAAGTGACACTGTTGGCTTATGAATTGAGAAAAAATGGTGTAGATCTCCCGGAGGGAATTTTGACCATTGAAGAACTGGTGAATGCATTATGTCATTGAAACTTGAAGATGTAACGTACACATACAGCCCGGGAACGGCATATGAAATGCACGCCCTGGAGCATATCAATCTTGAAATTCCGAATGGCCAGTTTGTTGGGATTATCGGCCATACGGGAAGCGGAAAATCGACGCTTGTGCAGCATTTGAACGGTCTGATCCGCCCGACATTGGGACGGGTGCTGTATAACGGAGAGGATATCTGGAAAGAAGGATATCCGCTAAAAGAGCTCCGAAGCCATGTAGGACTGGTTTTTCCAGTACCCGGAGCATCAGCTTTTTGAGACGGATGTGATCACAGATGTCTGCTTCGGACCGAAAAATCAGGGACTTTCACCGGAGGAATGCAGAAAACCGGGCGGAAGAGGCGTTGGATCATGTCGGATTTCCAAAGGAAATGTATGAAAAATCGCCGTTTGAACTCTCCGGAGGTCAGAAACGTCGTGTTGCGATTGCCGGTGTGCTTGCAATGAACCCGGATTTTCTGGTGCTTGACGAGCCGACGGCGGGTCTTGATCCGAAGGGACGCGATGAAATCCTCGATCAGCTTGCGCTGCTGCATAAGACGCGCGGCATTTCGGTTGTGCTCGTATCGCACAGCATGGAGGATATTGCAAAATATGTAGAGCGGATTATTGTCATGAACCACGGTCATGTGGCGTTTGACGATACACCGAAGAAAGTCTTCGCTCACTATAAAGAGCTGGAGAAAATCGGTCTTGCGGCGCCGCAGATGACGTATATTATGCATGCGCTAAAGGAACACGGCATGGACGTGGACGTAACGGCGACAACGGTTGAAGAGGCGCGCGATACGATTCTTGCGGCGCTTGGAAGTCAGAAGAAAAACGGGAAAAAAGGAGCAGAAGTATGTTAAGAGATATTACTCTGGGACAGTATTACCCGGCAGATTCTATTCTGCACCGGCTTGACCCGCGTGTGAAATTTGTAGGAACGCTCGTTTATGTCATTTCCCTTTTTCTGTTCCACAATTGGGGCTACCTGCTTGGAACCGTATTCCTTGCGGTGATGATTAAACTGTCGAAGGTACCATTCAAATTTATCACGAAGGGTCTGAAATCAATTTTTGTGCTGCTTGCGATTACGATGGTATTTAACATCTTATTTACGCCGGGTGAGGTGCTCGTCCGTATCTGGAAAATTACGATCACCCGTGAGGGTGTGGCTATGGCATGCCGTATGTCGGTGCGTCTGATTTTCCTGATGATCGGCTCTTCGCTGATGACGCTGACGACAACACCGAACCAGCTGACGGATGCACTCGAAAGCCTGCTCGGACCATTGAAAAAAATCCATGTGCCGGTGCATGAGATTTCAATGATGATGTCAATCGCGCTCCGTTTTATCCCGATTCTCCTGGAAGAGACAGACAAGATTATGAAAGCGCAGATGGCGCGCGGCGCGGATTTTGAGAGCGGAAATATTATCCAGAGAGTAAAGAACATGGTGCCGCTTCTGGTGCCGCTGTTTATTTCAGCCTTCCGCCGTGCAAATGATCTGGCGCTGGCGATGGAAGCACGCTGCTACCATGGAGGAGAGGGAAGAACACAGATGAAACCGCTTCGGTATCAGACGCGCGATTATGCAGCGTATGGCGTTCTTATGGCATACCTTGTGTGCAGTATCGGCCTTCGCGTGTGCGGACTCTGACTTTGACGAAAACGGAGGAGAAGAATGCGCAGAATTAAGCTGATTGTAGCGTATGACGGCACAAATTACTGTGGATGGCAGGTGCAGCCAAACGGCATTACAGTACAGGAAGTATTAAATCAGGCTCTTTCCGATCTTTTTGCGAAGAAAACGGCCTGCATCGGCGCAAGCCGGACCGATGCCGGGGTACATGCTCTCGGCAATGTTGCGGTATTTGATACGGATGCGAGAATGCCGGCGGACCGTATCGCATTTGCACTCAACACACGGCTTCCGGCAGATATCCGTATTCAGGGATCATCCGAAGTGCCGCCGGACTTTCACCCGCGTTTTACCGCAACAGTTAAAACGTATGAATATCGGATTTTGAACCGCACCTTTGCAGATCCGACGCGGAGACTGAATTCCTATTTCTGGTACGGCCCGCTGGATGTGGATGCGATGCGGCAGGCAGCATCGTATCTGGTTGGCACGCATGATTTTAAAAGCTTTGCAACAGCAAAACCGGAGGTGACAGACACGGTCCGTACCATCTATGAAACGAGTTTGGAAAAAGAAGACGATCTGATCCGCTTCCGGATCACCGGAAACGGTTTTCTCTACAATATGGTGCGGATTATCACCGGAACACTGCTTGAGGTTGGAAAGGGTGATTATCCGCCGGAGAAAGTAAAAGAAATCCTTGCGGCGAAGGATCGAAAAATGGCGGGAGCAACGGCAAGGCCGGAGGGTCTGACCCTGGTGCAGATCCGGTATCCCGAATGGGATTTCGAGTAAAGACATAAGTGGTCTGTATTTCCCGAAAAACAGACTCGCAGTTTACGAAAAAATGCAAAATATGGGTAAAAAACAGTTGACATTCCAAAATCCGTATAATATAATTACTAAATGTGTGACGTAGTTTGAAAACGCCGATGCCATAAGCCCCGGTAAGGCGGTTTCCTATATACATGAAACAGTAAATTGAATTTTTCACAGGAGGTTATATCCATGAACACCTTTATGGCAAATCCAGATAAGATTGAAAGAAAATGGTATGTTGTTGATGCAGAAGGATGTACATTAGGACGTCTGGCATCTGAAGTAGCAAAAGTATTAACGTGGAAAAAACAAACCGGAGTACACTCCGCACGTAGATACTGGTGATTACGTAATCGTAATCAACGCTGATAAAGTAGCAGTAACCGGTAAAAAACTGGATCAGAAGATCTATTACAGCCACTCCGATTATGTAGGCGGAATGAAAGAAGCTACTCTTCGTGAGATGATGGCTAAGAAACCGGAGAAGGTTGTTGAACTTGCAGTTAAAGGCATGCTTCCAAAAGGACCTCTTGGAAGACAGATGTTCACGAAACTTCACGTATACGCTGGTGCAGAGCACGCTCATGCAGCTCAGAAACCAGAAGTATTAACATTTTAATAGGGAGGTAAAGAACATTGGCTAGCGCAAAATATTACGGAACCGGAAGAGAAAAAAATCTATCGCAAGAGTATATCTTGTACCGGGAACTGGTAAAGTTACCATCAATAAAAGAGACATCGATGAGTATTTTGGTCTGGAGACCCTGAAAGTTATCGTTCGTCAGCCTCTGGCAGCTACAGAGACCGCTGATAAATTTGACGTGATCGTAAACGTTCACGGCGGCGGATACACAGGACAGGCAGGAGCAATCCGTCACGGTGTTGCACGTGCCCTTCTGACTGTAGACAACGACTACAGACCAGTTCTGAAAAAAGCAGGATTCCTGACTCGTGATCCTAGAATGAAAGAGCGTAAGAAATACGGTCTCAAAGCAGCTCGTCGCGCTCCGCAGTTCAGCAAGCGATAATCGACTGCTCAGACTATATCAAAATGGTTCAAAAAGCCCGGAAAATCAAGGTTTTCCGGGCTTTTGCTATATCTAAACGGGCTGATATGGTTTGACCAAATTTGGCAAAACGAGAGCCGATTTCACCCAATTTTTAGTGGTCCGCAAGTGGTTAACTGGCTAAAAAGAGGGCAAAAAGAGGGGAAAGTGGTTCCCAAAGTGGTTAACCGAGAGCCGATTTTTGGGGTGCTTTTCAGCCCTCCTTCCCCTCGTTTTTTGGCTGTGGCAGTTTGGCATAGTTTGAGCTAATTTGAATAATTGAATATGAATTTGATGTAGCACACAGTATAAATGCTGGGTGCTTTTTTCATTTCAGGAACTCGTATTCCGGCGATAGAAAGAGCCGTCACTTCACTGTTAATTTTGAAGTGGCGGCTTTTTCTATTTCCAGAAACAACAGCAACAATCAGAAATGAGGTGAAGTCATGAACACACAAATCATCGCCATCGCCAACCAGAAAGGCGGCGTTGGCAAAACAACAACCTGTGCGAACTTGGGAATAGGTCTGGCACAGGCCGGAAAGAAAGTGCTTCTGATCGACGGGGACCCGCAAGGAAGCCTGACAATCAGCTTGGGAAATCCGCAACCGGACAAGCTGCCATTTACACTGTCGGATGCAATGGGCAAAATTCTGATGGATCAGCCTATACGCCCCGGAGAAGGTATTCTGCATCATGCAGAAGGCGTTGACCTGATGCCTGCGGATATTCAGCTTTCCGGTATGGAGGTTTCTCTGGTAAACGCCATGAGCCGTGAAACGGTTTTACGGCAATATCTGGACACACTGAAGGGACAATATTCCCATATCCTGATTGACTGTCAGCCCTCGTTGGGGATGCTTACGGTCAATGCGCTGGCGGCTGCGAACAGGATCATCATTCCCGTTCAGGCAGAGTATCTGCCCGCCAAAGGGCTGGAACAGCTTCTATCTACGGTCAGTAAGGTGAAACGGCAGATCAATCCAAAGCTCCAGATTGACGGTATCCTGCTGACGATGGTGGATAACCGCACCAACTTTGCCAAAGAGATTGCTGCTTTGCTGCGGGACACCTATGGAAGTAAAATCAAAGTCTTTGGAACGGAGATTCCACACTCTGTCCGTGCAAAGGAAATTAGCGCAGAGGGAAAAAGCATTTTCGTCCATGACCCTGGCGGTAAGGTGGCAGAGGGGTATCGAAATCTGACGAAGGAGGTGTTGAAACTTGAAAAGCAGCGCGAAAAAAGTAGAACTGGCATCGGTAGATGATCTGTTTTCTACGGAGGAGAGCCGTGTCGATGCTCAGAGAGAAAAAGTAGTAGAAATCCCGCTGTCGGAACTGCACCCGTTCAAAGGGCATCCATTCAAAGTCAAGGATGACGAAGCCATGATGGAGACCGCAGACAGTATCAAGCAGTATGGCGTTCTGGTTCCGGCGATTGCTCGACCGGACCCGGAGGGCGGTTATGAGCTGGTAGCCGGACACAGGCGGCACAGAGCCAGTGAGCTGGCAGAAAAGGAGACCATGCCGGTCATTGTTCGGGATTTGGATGATGATGCCGCCACGATCATTATGGTTGACAGCAACCTGCAACGAGAAAGTCTGCTCCCCAGTGAAAGAGCATTTGCCTACAAGATGAAGCTGGATGCCATGAAACATCAGGGAGAGCGAGTTGATTTAACTTCGTCCCAAGTTGGGACGAAGTTGAGAGCCGATGAAATATTGGCTCAGCAGGCTGGTTCAAGCAGAAATCAAGTTCAGCGCTATATCCGTCTGACAGAGCTGATTCCTGAATTGATGGATATGGTGGATGAAAAGAAGATTGCCCTGAACCCTGCCTATGAGCTGTCCTTTCTCAAAAAGGAGGAACAGGTAGACCTGTTGGACGCGATGGACAGCGAACAGGCTACCCCTTCTCTTTCTCAAGCTCAGCGGCTCAAAAAATACAGTCAGGAGGGGCATCTGACCCTCGATATGATGCGTGTCATCATGGGTGAGGAAAAGAAAAGCGATCTGGACCGAGTGACATTTACCTCTGACACCTTGCGAAAGTATTTCCCTAAAAGCTATACGCCCCAGCGGATGCAGGAAACCATCATCAAGCTGCTGGAGGCATGGCAGAAAAAGCGTCAGAGAGATCAGGAACGATGAAAGGAGCCGCCTATGAGGGATATTTCAGCCCGTGAGCTGAAAGGACACAACATTCTCGCCGTAGAGAGGTTTTGGGATAACACCCGCTGGATGATTGAGTTTTCCGTCCTGCGTC
>ENA-OQCU01000182-OQCU01000182.1-human-gut-metagenome-genome-assembly--contig:-NODE-182-length-33732-cov-4.432525_pt1 | contig 33732 bp, 28 predicted proteins | sample MGYA00242504_ERZ504590 | MGnify/ENA primary metagenome ERZ504590 (study PRJEB26092, sample SAMD00036318) | human gut metagenome | host: Homo sapiens | study: EMG produced TPA metagenomics assembly of... | reverse complement strand
CGACGTGTCCATCCTGGAGCTGGGCGATGGCGTGTTCGAGGTTGCGTCCACCGCGGGCGACAACCACCTGGGCGGCGACGACTGGGACCAGCGCATCATCGACTGGATGGCTGACAAGTTCCAGGCCGAGAACGGCATCGACCTGCGCCAGGACAAGATGGCTCTGCAGCGTTTGAAGGAAGCCGCCGAGAAGGCGAAGATGGAGCTGTCCTCCACCACGCAGGCGAATATCAACCTGCCCTTCATCACGGCCGACGCCTCCGGTCCGAAGCACCTCGACTACACGCTGACGCGCGCCGAGTTCGAGCGCATCACGAAGGACCTGCTGGATCGCGTGAAGAAGCCGGTCGAGCAGGCGCTCAAGGATGCCGGCCTCAAGACGGGCGACATCGACGAGGTCATCCTCGTGGGCGGCTCTACCCGTATGCCCGCCGTGCAGGACCTCGTGAAGAAGCTCACCGGCAAGGAGCCGAACATGTCCGTGAACCCGGACGAGGTCGTGGCCATGGGTGCGGCGGTCCAGGGCGGCGTGCTGGCCGGCGACGTCGAGGGCATCCTGCTGCTCGACGTTACCCCGCTGTCGCTGGGCGTGGAGACGATGGGCGGCGTCATGACGAAGATGATCGAGCGCAACACCACCATCCCCACCCGCAAGACCGAGATCTACTCCACCGCGTCCGACAACCAGACGTCGGTCGAGGTGCACGTGCTGCAGGGCGAGCGCCAGATGGCCTCCGACAACAAGACGCTGGGCAAGTTCCAGCTCACCGGCATCCCGGCTGCGCGCCGTGGTGTGCCGCAGATCGAGGTCACTTTCGACATCGACGCCAACGGCATCGTGAACGTGTCGGCGAAGGACCTGGGCACCGGCAAGCAGCAGCAGATCACCATCTCCGGCTCCACCGCGCTGAACGACGACGAGGTCGAGCGCATGGTGAAGGACGCCGAGGCCCATGCCGAGGAAGACGCCAAGCGCAAGGAAGAGATCGAGGTTCGCAACAACGCCGACGCGTTGGTGAACGCCACCGAGCAGACGCTCCAGGAAGTGGGCGACAAGGCTCCGGCCGACGTGAAGTCCGCCGCCGAGGAGGCCATCGCCGAGGCGAAGCAGGCGCTCGAGGGCTCCGACATGGACGCCATCAAGGCCGCGACCGAGAAGATGCAGCAGGCGGGCTACAAGCTGGCCGAGGTCGTGTACTCCACGCAGGGCCCGGACGCCGCTTCGCAGGCCGCTGCCGCCGAGTCCACCCCGGCCGATGACACCATCGAAGCCGACTACGAGGTCGTCGAGGACGACGACAAGAAGGAGGGGAAGTAATCGCTATGGCCCAGCCCAACCAGCCCACGCCCGAGCGCGCGGCTCAAGGCGCAGGCAAGAGCATTCCCATCGAAGACGACCGTCCTGCGGATGCGAAAGCCCAGCCGCAGGCCCAGCCCGCCGACGCGAGCGGCAGCAAGGAAACCCCCTCTTCCGACGCTGCCGCCGCGGAAGCGGCGCCGCAAGGCGAGGCGATCGAGGCCGAGGTCATCGAAGACGCCGGCCCTTCGGCTGACGAGCAGGTGGCTCAGGCCAAGGCGGAGGCCCAGGATTGGCAGGACAAGTACCTGCGCCTGCACGCCGAGTGGGACACGTATCGCCGCCGCACCACCGAGCAGCGCGAGGTCGAGAAGGCGCGCGCGACGGAGAAGCTGGTCACCAGCCTGCTGCCCGTCATCGACGACTTCGAGCGCACCATCGACTACGCGACGAAGAACGGCGAAGGCGGCCTGTTCGACGGCGTAAAGGCCGTGCATGCGAAGCTCGTCGACGTGCTGAAGAAGGACGGCGTCGAGGTCATCGACCCGGCCGGCGAAGCGTTCGACGCGCTGGAGGCGCAAGCGGTGGCCACGGTGGACGATGCCAGCGTGCCCGACGAGACGGTGTCCGAGGTATACCAACGAGGTTACAAGATGGGAACGAAAGTTCTCAGGCCTGCAATGGAACCGTCACCTCCGGCGGTCCCAAACGGGAGAAACCGCAGGAAGACGCGGAAAAGTAAAAGCAAACGACCATGAGCGGGCAAGGCCAAGAGGCTGCCCGCTTTTGGTTTGACAACGAAAAAGTCAGGCTTTCGGTGGTGAGTCGGATTGGCGTGAAGGTTCTGCGTTCGTGAGCTAAGCGGCCTGGTGGGCCGTGTGCGAACGGGCGCAGATTCTGAGCGCCAAGCCGGCCGCCACCGGAAGCCGTCAGGTTGATAAAGGAGGTGGAGCGCAGTATGGCGGCGACTCCTGATTACTACAAGACGCTGGGCGTTCCACGCACGGCGACGGCCGACGAGATCAAGAAGGCCTTTCGCAAGCTCGCACGCACCCATCACCCCGACGCCGGCGGCGACGAGGCGAAGTTCAAAGAGCTGAACGAAGCGTACGAGGTGCTGTCGGACGACAAGAAACGCAAGCTCTACGACCAGTACGGCACGGCGAACGAGAACCAGATCCCCCAGGGCTGGGGCGGCGGCTCGGTCAACGTCGAGGACATCTTCGGCGGCGCGGGCGGCGGCTTCGGCAGCTGGGCCGACATCCTGGAAAGCATCCGCCACGGCGAAGGCGCGTTCGGAACGGACTGGGACTTCAACGATATGTCCGGTTTCGGGGGCGGCCGCCAGCCGCGTCCGCGCAAGGGCCAGGACATGAACGTCACCCTCAACGTGACGTTCGACGAGGCCTTCAAAGGCGCCGAGAAGCGCGTGACCGTGCGTGTCCCCGGTCGCGGCGAGTCCGAGACGCTCACCGTGAAGATCCCGGCGGGCGCCGTGGACGGCGGGCGCCTGCGCTTCAAGGGCAAGGGCGGCCCGGGCGAGAACGGCGGTGCTGCAGGCGACCTGCTGATCACCACCAAGATCGATCCGCATCCGTACTACACTCGTAAAGGCGCCGACGTGCTGATGGACGTGCCCGTGAGCGTGGCGGAAGCTGCACTGGGCGCCAGCGTGGTGGTTCCCGCGCCCGACGGCACGAAGGTGCGCGTGCGCGTGCCGAAGGGCACGCAGGACGACACCGTGCTGTCGGTGAGGGGCAAAGGCGCCCCCAAGGTGAAGGGCGACGGCTCGGGCGACCTTAAGATCACCGTGAAGGTGGTCGTGCCCAAGGAGATGAACGAAGGCCAGAAGAAGGCCATGGAAGATTATTTAGCGGCTACGACCGATGATGTGAGGAGCTGGTGATGAGCGACCGAACCGACCGCAACCGCCCGCTGTACATGATCAGCGTGGCCGCGCAGCTGGCGGGCGTTCACCCGCAAACGCTGCGAGCATATGAACAGAAGGGGCTCGTATCGCCCCAGCGCACGAGCGGCAACACCCGCATGTACTCGCCGGCCGACATCGAGCGGCTCGAGCTGATCAACGAGCTGACGAGCGAGGGCATCAACCTGGCGGGCGTCATCCGCATTCTCGACCTCCAGGGCCGCCTGGAGGAGCGCGACACCGAGCTGGACGACCTGCACAAGCGCGTGCGCCGTCTGGCCGATCGCGTGCACGAGCTTGAAACGCGCGAAAGCGTGAAACGCCCTCGTGCGCGTATCCGACTTACCGACTGCTTTGCGGCAGCTGCCCTAAGCGAAGGAGGAACGTTGTATGAACATGGGTAACCTGAACAAGCTAGCCCTGACCGCTCAGGAAGCGCTGCAACAGACGATTGTCATCGCTTCCGAGAACGAGTCATCGCAGGCAGAGCCCATTCACATGTTGAAGGCTCTGCTGGAATCGAAAGAGAACAACCTGTCCGCTATCATCAAGCGCATCGGTGCCGAGCCGTTCCAGCTGCAGGCCAACGTGGATGCCGAGATCCAGCGCATGCCGAAGGTCAGCGGGAACCCCGGCATGATGAGCGGCGTGCCTGGCCGGCCCTGATGAACCTCATCGACAACGCCGTCAAGATCGCCGAGAAGCTGGGCGACAGCTACGCCACCAGCGAGCATCTGCTGATCGCGCTGTCCGAGGAGAACGGGCGCCGCGGGCAAGATCCTCACTACGGCCGGCGTCACGCGCAAGAGCATCGAGGCTGCCTACGAGGAGCTGCGCGGCGACACGCGCGTCACCGACCAGCAGAACAAAGTGCAGTTCGAGGCGCTGGAGCAGTACGGCCAGAACCTCACGCAGAAGGCGCGCGAAGGCAAGCTCGACCCGGTCATCGGCCGCGCCGAGGAGATCCGCCGCACCATCCAGGTGCTGTCGCGCCGCACGAAGAACAACCCCGTGCTCATCGGCGAGCCGGGCACCGGCAAGACGGCCATCGTCGAGGGCCTGGCTCAGCGCATCGTGGCCGGCGACGTGCCCTCTTCGCTGAAGGACCGCGACCTCGTGGCGCTCGACCTGGGCGCGATGGTGGCCGGCGCGAAGTATCGCGGCGAGTTCGAGGACCGCTTGAAGGCCGTGCTGCGCGAGGTGAAGCAGAGCGAAGGACGCATCATCCTGTTCATCGACGAGCTGCACACCATCGTGGGCGCCGGCTCCACGGGCGACAGCTCCATGGACGCGGGCAACATGCTGAAGCCCGCGCTGGCCCGCGGCGAGCTGCATGCCATCGGCGCCACCACGCTGGACGAGTACCGCAAGTACATCGAGAAGGACGCCGCGCTCGAGCGCCGCTTCCAGCCCGTGCTGGTCACCGAGCCCACGGTGGAGGACACCATCGCCATCCTGCGCGGTTTGAAGGAGAAGTACGAGATCCACCACGGCGTGCGCATCACCGACGCCGCCATCGTGGCGGCGGCCGAGCTGTCGAACCGCTACATCTCCGACCGCTTCCTTCCCGACAAGGCCATCGACCTCATGGACGAGGCCGCCAGCCGCCTGCGCATCGAGATCGACTCGATGCCCGAGGAGGTGGACGCCGCCGAGCGCAAGCTCACCCAGATGCAGATCGAGGAGCAGGCGCTCATGAAGGAGAGCGACCAGGCCTCGCAAGAGCGCCTGGAAGCGCTGCGCCGCGAGATCGCCACGGCTCAGGAGGACCTCGACAAGCGCAAGGCCGAGTGGCAGAACGAGAAGGACGCCATCGAGCACGTGCAGAACCTCAAGAGCGACCTCGAGGGCGCGCAGCTTGAAGAGGAGCGCGCCACCCGCGAGGGCGACCTGGTGAAGGCCTCCGAGATCCGCTACGCGCGCATTCCCGCGCTGCAGCAGCAGCTGCATGCGGCCGAGGAAGAGCTGAACGTGAAGCAGCAGGACGGCGCCATCCTCAAGGAGGAGGTGTCGGACGACGAGATCGCCGAGGTCGTTTCCACGTGGACGGGCATTCCCGTGCAGAAGATGATGCAGGGCGAGATGGCCAAGCTGGTCGACCTGGAGGACAAGCTGCACGAGCGCGTGGTGGGCCAGGACGAGGCCGTGTCCTCGGTGGCCGGCGCCATCCGCCGCAACCGCGCCGGGTTGTCCGACCCGAACCGTCCCATCGGCTCGTTTTTGTTCCTGGGCCCCACGGGCGTGGGCAAGACCGAGCTGGCGAAGGCGCTGGCCGAGTACCTGTTCGACAGCGAGAAGGCCATGGTGCGCATCGACATGTCCGAGTACATGGAGAAGTTCTCGGTGCAGCGCCTGATCGGCGCGCCTCCGGGGTACGTGGGTTATGACGAGGGCGGCCAGCTGACCGAGGCCGTGCGCCGCAAGCCTTATTCGGTGATCCTGCTCGACGAGATCGAGAAGGCGCACCCGGACGTGTTCAACATCCTGTTGCAGGTGCTGGACGACGGCCGCCTGACCGACGGCCAGGGCCGCGTGGTGTCGTTCAAGAACGCCATCATCATCATGACGTCGAACGTGGGATCGCAGTTCATCCGCGAGTTCGCCGAGCACGGCGACGAGAAGGCTATGAAGCAGGCCATCGACGGCGCCCTGCGCGCGACGTTCCGCCCCGAGTTCATCAACCGCATCGATGACGTGGTGGTGTTCAACGCGCTGAACATGACGAACATCGAGCCTATCGTCGATTTGCAGCTGGAAGAAGTGCGCGACCGTCTGGCCGACCGCCGCATCACGCTCGACGTGACGCCGGCGGCGATGGAGCACCTGTCCATCGACGGCTACGATCCCATCTTCGGAGCGCGTCCGTTGAAGCGCCTCATCCAAAAGGAGATCGTCGACCGCATCGCCCAGAAGGTGGTGGAAGGCAAGCTGCGCGATCGCAGCCATGTGCTGATCAGCATCGACCAGGACGGCAACTACGAATGCACCGTGGAAGAGCCCCTGGAGCTGGACGCCATGCCCCTCGACGACCTGCTGACCGAAGGCGATAAGTAAGTCGTCTGGACAGAACGAGCGCGGCTTCCCGCAAGGTCGCAACACGTAAACGGCCCGGCATTTGCCGGGCCGTTTACGTGTTGCGGCGCCGATCCGTCGGCTCCGCGCCCCGTTTCACCGCCCCGTCCGCAGGAGTGTTTCACTTGGAACAACCCAGGCGGTTGCGGAGGGTTGCTAGTTCGCTACAGGAACTCGCCCTTGCGGATGACGCATTCGTCGTCGAGGTAGAGGGTGGGGTTGAGGATGATGCCGTCGAGGTGGCAGTCCGCTTTGGTGATGCCGCCGAACGAGGTGTTCGTGCCGAAGGCGATGTGGACGGTGCCGTAGAGCTTCTCGTCTTCGAGGATGATGCCGCACAGCTTCGCGGCCTCGTTCGTGCCGATGCCCAGCTCGGCGATGGTGCCGTTTTCGGGCTGTTCGAACAGCACGCTCAGGCGTTCGGCGTAGGGGCCCTGCGCGTCGGCGCCCTCGATGCGCGTGAGGCGTCCGTTCTCGATGGTGACCGTCATCGGCTCGGTCAGCGTGCCGATGCCCACCATCGAGCCGTCGATGACGGCCGTCCCGTTCGCCCCGTCTTCGAGCGGTGCGATGTACGCCTCGCCCGAGGGGAAGTTGCCGCTGGCACCCGGCTCGCGGTACACGCCGGGGCTGGCCACGCCGTCGCGCCCTGTCAGCGCAAGTTCCAGCACATGGCCATCCTTCTCGATGCGCGCATGCTTCGCGTGCGTCAGGCGCTCGGTGAGTTGGCGGGTGCGTCGCTCCACCTGGTCGTAGTCGGCGCAGGCGGCGCCGTCGCGCAGCATGTCCATGGTAATGCCGGGCATGGTGACCACGCGCGTGCCCGCCGCTGCTGCCTTGATGCGCGCGTTCGTGTGCGTGATGGACTTCGCCGTGGGGCACAGTGCGACGTCGGCCGCCTTCATAGCCGCCGCTACCGGCGCGGGCGGTTCCTCGCCGGCTACCGAGCCTTCGGGCATCTGCATGATGAGAGCCCGATGATCCATGGCGCGTGCCGCTTCGTAGAACAGCTCGCCCACCTCGCGGGTGGGGTCATCGGTGACGACCAGCAGCGTCTCGCCTGGCTGAAGCGCAAGATTCGTTTCGATAATGGTGCGTGCACGTTGCTGTAGATCCATAGGATAACCTTTCAAGTCATGAAATGTTTCACGTGAAACATTCGTGCCTTCGGCGCTTCGCTCGGGATGACGACCCGCGTACTGTGTTCGGGATGGCGAACAGCGCTTACGCCTCCGGATCCTCGGCGGGCAAGGCGCCCATGCCTTGCAGGTGGGTCATGCTTCCGTAGCGTTCGACGAAACGGGCGTACTCGTCTTCGTCGTAGAACGCGCACTTGCCTTCGCCGAACGCCTTCGCCGCCTCGATCATGAACGACCCCGCCTCGTCCAGGTCGGTCAGGTGGGTGGCTCCGGTCGCGCAGCCGGGTACGGCCGTCTCGGTGGTGATGGCCACGCCCACGACAGGCGCGTCGGTGGCGGTGCACGGCTGCAGGATGGAGTTCAGGTGGTACAGCCCGTTGCCGTACGGCGTGATGTCGGCCATGGACAGCGGATATGTGCGCGCGCGACGCCCGGTGGCGATTTCCACCAGCGACACGAGGTCTTCGCTGACGCGCATGATGCAGCCCTGCTTCACCGTGGGAGAGATCATGAAGCCGCGTTCGTTCATGATGCGGTTGCCCTTCGTCGTGTCCACCACCAGCACGGCGTCCAGCTGCGTGCCGCCCACCTCCTCGCGGTTCACGTCGGCCGTGGCCACGGGCGATCCCATGAACGCCACCGGCTCGTGCGGGAACGTAGGCGCGTGCGGGCACACGTGCGTGGAGACGAACACGTCGCCCGGCAGCACGTCGCCGCGTGCGTGCATCGACAGCAGTTTCGCCGCGCAGGCCAGCGCGGTCAGCGCGCCGTCGCCATCTGACACGAAGCCGATGCGCTCGGGCCGCGCGCCCAAGCCGCCCAAGCGTCCCAGCAAGCCGATGGTGGGCGCCTCGCCGCCGCCGGCGCGCCCGCGCGAACCGGGGATGCGCACGCGCACCATGTCGGTGGAGCCCTTCGGCCCCTCCAGCACGTACGTTTCGGCATCGCACGCGGGGTCGATGCCGCGCAGGTACTCCACCACGCCCGCGCCGCTTGCGGAGGGCGAGTCCAGCAGGTCGTAGAGTTCGATCAACTGTTTGAAAATCATGGGAGGTATCTCCTTTTGTTTGTATCGCGGTCGCTTTCCTCGTTCGATTCCATGATAATACGGTTCAATGCGGTTCATAGCATCTTCGACGAAAGGTTCCATTCCATCATGAGAAGGAAAATCGGCATCAAAGAGATCGAGGACATGGCGCTTGGCGCGACGGTTCTCGGCGCCGGCGGGGGCGGCGACCCGTACGTCGGCAAGCTCATGGCCATCGAGGCCATCAAGAAGTACGGCGAGGTGGAGCTCATCTCGCCCGACGAAGTTCCTGACGACGCCGTGGTGTGCGTGTCCCAGATGATGGGCGCCCCCACCATCATGGTGGAGAAGATCTGCAGCGGCCTGGAGCCCATGGCCACGTACGACGAGCTGGTGAAGGAGCTGGGCCAGGAGCCGTACGCCATCTACGCGGTGGAAGCCGGCGGCGTGAACTCCACCATCCCGTTCATCCTGGCGGCCACGCGCCGCATCCCCGTGGTGGACTGCGATCTCATGGGCCGCGCGTTCCCCGAGCTGCAGATGACCACGCTGGGCATCAACGGCGTGAAGGGACAGCCCGCCGTCATGGCCGATGAGAAGGGCAACACGGTCACGGTGCGCGCGATCGACGACAAGTGGCTCGAGCGCATCTCGCGCCAGGCCACGTCGGTGATGGGCGGTTACACCATCCTGGCGTCGTATCCGTGCACGGGGCGCCAGCTCAAGGACTACTGCATCCCCGACACGCCTACGCTGTGCGAGGAGATCGGCCGCACGCTGCGCGAGGCGCGCGAGCAGCATGCCGACCCCATCGAGGCCGTGCTGAACGTGACGAACGGGTTTCGCCTGTTCCGCGGCAAAGTGGTGGACGTCGAGCGCAAGACCGACGGCATGTTCGTGCGCGGTCGCGCCGTGGTGGACGGGCTCGACCAGGACAAGGGCAGTCAGCTTATCATCGAGTTCCAGAACGAGAACCTCATCGCGCTGCGCGACGGCCAGCCGGTGACCACGTCGCCCGACCTCATCATGTCGCTGGACATGGAGTCCGGCTCGCCCGTGACTACCGAGGGCCTGAAGTACGGCGCTCGCATTGTGGTGGTGGGCATGCCCTGCGCGCCGCAGTGGCGCACGCCCGAGGGCCTGGCCGTGGTAGGGCCGCGCGCGTTCGGCTACGACATCGACTACGTGCCGGTTGAGCAGCGCGTCGCCGCGATGAACAACGAGGAGGTGCAGGCGTAATGGCAGATCAGAAGCGCATCTGGCGTCTGGGTATCGACGTGGGCGGCACGAACACCGACGCGGTGGTCATCGACGGCGACCTCAAGCTGGTGGCCGCGACGAAAAGCCCCACCACCGAGGACGTCATGAGCGGCATCGTGGCCGCCATGCACGAGGTGATCACCCAGATCGGTGCCGACGAGGCGCGCAACATCGGGTTCGCCATGCTGGGCACCACGCATTGCACGAACGCCATCGTCGAGCGCAAGCGCCTGAACAAGGTGGCCGCGCTGCGCGTGGGCGCTCCGGCCACGACGGCCATCAGCTGCATGGCTGACTGGCCCGACGAGCTGAAGAACGCCATGCGCGTGCGCGACTTCCTCGTGCACGGCGGCAACGAGTTCGACGGTCGCGAGATCAGCGCGCTGTCGGAAGACGAGATCCGCGAGGTCGCGCGCGTCGTGCGCGAAGAGGGCTTCGAGTCCGTGGCCGTGACCAGCGTGTTCTCGCCGGTGTCCGACGCGCACGAGAAGCGCGCCGCCGCCGTTCTGCGCGAGGAGCTGGGCGAGGGCTTCCCCATCACGCTGTCGTCGGAGATCGGGTCGCTCGGCTTCCTCGAGCGCGAGAACGCGTCCATCCTGAACGCGGCGCTGTACGACGTGGCGCGCACGACGGCCGACAGCTTCGAGGCGGCGCTCGCGTCTGAGGGCCTCGCCGATGTGGCTGTGTACCTGGGCCAGAACGACGGCACGCTCATGAGCGTGGACTACGCGAAGCGTTACCCCATCTTCACCATCGCGTGCGGGCCTACGAACTCCATCCGCGGCGCGTCGTTCTTGACGCAGGAGAAGGACGCCGTGGTCGTCGACATCGGCGGCACCACCACCGACGTGGGCGTGCTGGCGCACGGCTTCCCGCGCGAGAGCATGGTGGCCGTGGAAATCGGCGACGTGCGCACGAACTTCCGCATGCCCGACCTGGTGTCGGTGGGCCTCGGCGGCGGCTCGCTCGTGCGCCAGCTGGAGGACGGCAGCGTGACGGTGGGCCCCGACAGCGTGGGCTACCTGGTCACGAAGAAGGCGCGGTGCTTCGGCGGCGACACGCTGACTGCGACCGATATCGTGGTGGCGAAGGGCCTGGCCGAGGGCGTGGGCGATCCGACGCTGGTGGCCGACCTCGAGCCGGCGCTCGTGGACGCGGCCTATGCCGAGATCACGCGCATCATCGAGGACGCGGTGGACGCGATGAAGACTTCGGCCGGCGACGTGACGGTGATTCTCGTGGGCGGCGGCTCCATCCTGGCGCCCGACCAGCTGGAAGGCTCGGACAACGTGCTGCGCCCTGAGAACTTCGGCGTGGCGAACGCGGTGGGTTCGGCCATCGCGCAGGTGTCCGGCCAGATCGCCAAGGTGTTCTCGCTGACCGAGACGCCGCGCGAGCAGGCGCTTGCCGAGTCGAAGCAGCGTGCGTGCGACGAGGCCATCGAAGCCGGCGCCGATCCGAGCACCGTGGAAGTGGTCGACGTCGAGGACATCCCGATGGCCTATCTGGGCGATGCGCTCTGCATTCGCGTCAAAGCCGTCGGCGATCTGATGCTTTAACTGATTTTTGTCGGTTCGTCGTTGCCTTGGCTCGCGTACGCGTTGCTTGTATAATGAGGTAAGCCGCAGGGAGGGGCTAGACTCCCCACGGCTATCGGATCGCTCAGGCGGTTTGGGTTTAGTGTTTGCGCTCCTTTCCCCGATGGGTTAGGAGCGCCTCTTTTATCACCAAAATAAGCTCGATGACGCGAGAAACAAACTCCAAAAGCGCACTAGCCAGCACCATAAAATCCCAAGCGGTCACGGTCTTCACCTCCATCCATCAAAATTATGAGGGGGAGAGGCACCGCGCCGCCTTCGCTGCATCCGCGCTATATAGTATAGGCAGCTCGTCTTACGTCTCGATGGCGCGCATCACTATGGAAAGTCGCTCGAATCTCGCACAGATTCCACGCGGTTCCAATGCTATTTCTACGTACCTTGCCCGGTATTCCGACGCGTTTCTAGCGCCGGTTCAACTGAGGGCGTGCAAGGCGCTTTGATCATGAGATAATGCAGCGAAACGGTTTGAGGCGTTGAAGGAGAAACCCATGACCGAAACGAAACAAGCGGCTGGCGGCCGCACGGTGCATTTGGCACTGGTTCAGTTCGAGAGCGTGCTGTGCGATCCGGCAGCGAATACCCAAAAGGCGTGCCGGATGATCGCCGAGGCGGCTGCCGAAGGCGCCGACCTCGTGGTGTTGCCCGAGCTGTTCTCTACAGGCTACGAGCTGAACATTGTCGGCCCTCACGTGCCCGAACTGGCCGAGCCGGTAGACGGCCCCACGGTGCGTGCGCTGCAAGACGCTGCCCGCGCAGGCAACTGCTACGTGGTGGCGGGCCTCGCGCTCGCGTACGATATGGCTGGGGTCCCGTTCAACAGCTCGGTCGTCATCGATCGCCAGGGGGAGCTTCTGGGCACGTACGACAAGCAGCATCTGTGGGCGCTCGAGCGCTTCTACTTCCGCTCCGGCTGCGACTGCCCGGTGTTCGACACCGACTTCGGGCGCATCGGCGTGATGATCTGCTACGACATGGGCTTCCCCGAGGTCGCGCGCATGCTGGCGCTGCAGGGGGCTGATCTTATCCTGTGCCCCTCGGCGTGGTGCCAGGAGGATATGGACGTGTGGGACGTGAACGCGCCCGCCCGCGCGCTAGAGAACACTGCGTTCGTGGCGGCCGTGAACCGTTACGGCGTCGAGGATCAGCTGGTCATGCCGGGCCACACGAAGGTGTGCAACCCGCGCGGCCACGTGGTGGCCGAGCTGGCCGAAGAGGCCGAAGGGGTGCTGCATGTGGAGCTCGACCTGAACGAAGTGGTCGATTATCGCCAGCGCAGCCCCTACCTGCGCGACCGTCGCCCCGACCTTTACGATCTGGTGCTGCTCCCATAAAACGAAGTCCGACACAGGATCTTGCGTCTGAAGACGTCGCCGCAAAGCAAGAAGCCCCCGATGTTTCACGTGAAACATCGGGAGCTTCGCATTGCTGAGCAGGGCTTTCGCGGTGAAAACCCTCGCTTGTGCGAACAAGGTTCCTCGCTGTAGGCCCTTCGCGCCTTTCCCTTCAAGTCGCTTGCCGAAACTGGTTGTATTGCAATTGCAATACAAAATTGTTATAGTGACCTCATGATCAGCGTACGAACGGAGGCGAGCATGGACCTATTTCGAAAACCGATTCCAATTCGAGTGCGCCGAAGCGCGTGCCCTTGTCGCTGCGGCTTCCCGTTCAGGTGGTCGAATCTGTGGATCGGTATGCGAGCGAAAATCGGATGAGCAAGACAGATGCTTTCCTTCATTTTCTTCGCAGGGGGATGGATGCGGAGCGGGGAGAGCTTCGTTTGGATCAGCTTGTCGAAATCAAAGAGCAGCTTTCGGAGATCAAAGGCATGCTGTTGGAAAAAAGAGGCGATCGATCCGAGGAGGCTGCTTTCGTGCGCGAAGCCGTTGCTCAAGCCGCCTCGGAGTTCCCCGCAATCGAGCGCGCGTACCTGTTCGGCTCTTTCGCGAGGGGTACGTTCGGTTCGGATAGCGATGTCGACGTCCGCATCGAATACGACCATGGCATGTCCTTCAACTTGCATGATGTGTCGCAGTTCGGGAAGCGCATCGAGCAGGCTACCGGGCGCGAGGTCGACGTGGTTTCCGCTGATCGTATTAAAAAGGAGGGCTTGGCTGCGGCCATAGAGAGGGATAAGGAGCTGGTTTATGAACGCGAAGCGCGATGACTTATCTCGTCTTCAGGAGATCCACGACATAATTTTGCAGACCAAGCGTCAGCTGCGCGCTCGAGTTCACTCGTTCTCGATTTTGCGATCCTGACAACGACGAAGATGATCTGATCGCAGAAGGCATCATGAATCGCGTGCTGCGTGTCACTGAGGAAGTCGGGCGGCTTTCCGACGAGGTATCGCAGCGCTATGGGTTCGAAAAGCATGCAGTGCTGGGTGTGAGGAATCGTCTCGCACATGCTTACGGGGATGTCGATCGCGAGATAATATGGGCCGTCATCGAACATGATTTTGACGAGTTGCTTGCATCATGCGCTCTGTATTGCGAGGACAACGGTCTTGATCTGGAATAACGAAGAAGCCCCCGATGTTTCACGTGAAACATCGGGGGCTTTGCATTGCTGATCAGGGCTTTCGCGACAGAGAGGGGTGCTTTTTCGCGTTCGTCCGCCCCGCTTGCCGCCCGCCGGCGTTGCGCTGCGGCGAGCCTTACAGCACTTGGTCCGTTTCCGTGAACGTAACGGTGTCCACCTTCTTCATGGAGGCGTACACCTTCATCACGATCCAGTACAGCACGCCGGCCAGGATCAGCGAGTTCAGGCCCGGAATGCCCGCGTTCATGATGCTGGTGACCTCGCCCACGGCGAAACCGGCGATCCAGCAGACGATGGCGATGGGGTTCCACTTCTCAACCTTCTCGGGCAGCTCGCCCTTGGCGCGCGAAGCGTCAAGCGTCGCGCGGCTGCGCTTCAAGATGAAGTAGTCCACCACCATGATGCCGGCGACGGGCGGGATGGCCACGCCCAGCAGCGTGAGGAAGTTAGTGAAGTAGTTGATGATGCCGATGACCGACAGCAGCGTGCCCACGATGCCGAGCGCCCACACGAGTCCGTTGCGGCTGATGGCCTTGTTGAACAGCGCGTTGATCATGGTTGCCAAGCCCAGGCTGGACGAGTACAGGTTGATGTCGTTCAGCTTCACCGTGGAGGCGACTACGATGATGACGCCGATGATGCCCGACGTGCCCATCATGATGTCGACGATATTCTCGGTGCCCATGGCGTGCGCCAGCAGCACTGCAAGCAGGTTCATGCCCAACTCGCCCACGAACGTGCCGATGAGCGTCATCCAGAACACTTGGGTGCCGTTCTTCAGGAATCGCGCGTAGTCGGGCGTGCAGATGGCGCCCGCAATGAAGCCGCCCGCCACCATGGTGGTTGCCGCGCCCAGCGACAGCGCCGGTCCCGGAGGGGCCGTGGTGAGAAGCTCGGTCAGCGAATGGTTCTGCAGGATGATGGCTGCGGCTACGATGACCACGATCACGAACAGCGGCACGAACACCGTGGCGAAGTTCGCGATGGCCTTGATGCCGAACACCACGAGCAGCGTGATGCCCAGGCCGGTGATGATGGCCCAGAAGATGTACTCGGGCGTGATTCCAGCCATGATGCCGGGCAGGATCTCCTGCGTGCCGAGGAAATCTGTGAACGGGACGATTTCAGCCATGCCCTGGCCAAACACCGCGTTCTGCACGCCGAACCAGCCCACCATGGAGATAGCCACCACGCCGCCGAACAGGGCGGATCCTACCTTGCCGAACCCGGTCCAGCGGGACAGCAGGCTGGTGGACAAGCCTTCGCGCGCGGCCGCCGTGCCCAGCGCCCAGCTGACCACCTGAAGCAGCACCGAGCCGAGCATGGTTGCTAGGAAGGCATCCCAGAACGTCAGGCCGTAGCCTAGTGCCGCGCCCAACATGAGCTGGGATACGCAGCAGATCGCGCCGATCCTGATGAAAAGAATCCGCCAAAATGGCTGTTTCGCTTCATCAGGAACGCGCGACAGCGAGTAATCGATGTCGTTTTCAGGAGCCATGATCGTACCTTTCTCGTTCCTCTTCGCGTTTTTTGATCGAATGATCAAAGAATGGTGGGATTATACCTTGCTCATGCGTGCTTCGATAGCTACGCGTGTAAACTTTATTATGGAGAGCGTCGAACGGCCTTCCTGCGAGCCTCGCGGCGCCCAAGTCATCATCATTGTGTCTGTTGCCGCGCCGGGCGTATCGCACAGCGGCCATTTGTACTAGAATACCCGCATGCGCAAAAGGAACAAGGACATCCGACAGGCCATCGAGACGCCGCTGCTGGGTTACAGCGTGGTGCTGCTGTCGCTGTCGTGCTTCCTGTTGCTGCTGTGGGCGCTTATCATCTTGGTAAGGATCGTGCTGGGTTGATCGACATCGAAACACTCGCCCGTTTGCGCGGTTCGAGGCAAAGGTAGACGCAGAATGTGGCAACGGTTCACATTGTACGACGTTCGGGTCATCGGCCATTATCTCGGCGTGCTCGTTCTCTTCTCCAGCCTTGCTCTGCTGGTGCCGTTCGTCACGGCTCTTGCGTGCGCTGAGTGGACTCCTGCGACGCACTATCTGCTGACCATCGGCATTGCGCTTATCGTCGGATCGGCGCTGCGGTTCCTGCGCATCGATCCGGGTCGGCTCAATCGCCAGCAGGCGCTCGCCGTTACCGGGTTCGCGTGGATCGTGCTCGCGTTCGTGGCGGCGGTGCCGCTGTACCTGTCGGGCCATTACCTCAGCTACCTCGATGCCCTGTTCGACGGCGTGTCGGGTCTGACCACCACAGGCGCAAGCGTCATCGTCGATCTCGATCACCTGTCGAACGCCGACAACATGTGGCGTTTCATGATGCACCTGTTGGGCGGTTTCGGTCTTATCGTGGTGGCGTTGTCGTTCGGTCTGTTCGGCAAACGCGCTGGAGCCAGCCTGTACATGTCCGAGGGTCGTAGCGAACATGTGGTGCCCAACGTTGTGCAGACCACGCAGTTCATCGCGAAGATCGGCATGGGCATGATCTTTGTCGCCACGGTGATTCTCACGGCCATGTGCCTGTTCCTCGGCATGGAACCGCTGCGCGCGTTCCTGCAATCGCTGTGGTTGGCCATCTCGGGTTTCACTACGGGCGGCTTTGCCCCTATGAGCCAGAGCGTCATGTACTATCATTGGTTCCCGCTCGAGATCGTGCTCATGTTGCTTATGTTGCTGGGCTCCATCAACTTCGTTCTGCACTCCGAAATGTGGAAAGGGCACGTGGAGGTTTTCTTCCGCGATCTGGAAATCCGCACGATGGTGCTGTGGTTGGCCGTGATGACATGCGTGCTGGCAGCCTCGCTCAGCGCAAGCCCCGAGTTTTCCAGTCTGCCTGCCATGTTGCGACGCGGGCTGTTCATGGTGATATCGGCGTTCTCCACCACCGGCTTCCAGAACATCACCACCAACGAGCTGACAACCGCGCTGTCGTCGGGCGCCTTCTTCGTGCTGGCCATCCTCATGGCCGTGGGCGGCAGCGGCGGATCCACTTCGGGCGGCTTGAAGTTCAGCCGCATGGGCATCATCATGAAGTCCATCGTCGCTACCATCAAGGAGGCGCTCGCGCCCGATTCGGCGCGCGTCGTGGTGTCGTACAACCATGTGGGCCGGCGCATTCTTTCGCCGGAAGTCGTGAAGGAGGCCATGACGGTGTTCGTGCTGTACGTGGCCACGTACGCGGTGGGCACGCTGGTGGGCATCGCGCATGGCTACGAGGCGCCGCAGGCCATTTTCGAATCGGTGGCCATGGCCAGCAACGGCGGCGTGTCGTCGGGGCTTGCCGCTCCGGGCATGTCTCCGTCGTTGGAGCTCTTCTACATCGCGCAGATGTGGGCAGGTCGTCTGGAATTCGTCACCCTGTTGGCTCTGGTGGCGGAGATTATCGTGTCGCTCAATCCGAAAAGGCGGGTGTTGAAGTCATGAGGTGGGGAACCCGTCAACCGCTGCCGCTGCCGATTGCGTTCGTGCGTTTCGTCGCGGTGCTGGCCGTGCTGCTTGCGGCGGTGTTTGCGCTGCCGGCTGCCGCGCATGCCGATGAGCCTGCCGAGGGCGACAATGCGGTGAACACGCAGCAACTGCCCGACAGCTCGTTCATCTACGACACGTCCATCGTCGACCTCAGCGGCGCCGATGCCTATTACGACAATCAGACCGTGCAGGTAACAGGCGAGGTCATCGGCGACAGCATCCGTGCCGGCGTGTCGGGGAGGCATCGGTGGATCACGCTTTCCTCTCAGGGCGATTCTGCGACGATCTCGGTGTATATGAGCAACGAATCGGCATCGAAGATCGACACGTTCGGCGAGTATGGTACTACGGGCACCATCTTGCAAGTGCGTGGCACGTTCCATCTCGTGTGCGCCGATCATGAAGGCCAGAGCGACCTTCATGCGGAGGCGGTGACCGTCATCGCGCCGGGCGAACGCCATCCCGACGAGTTCGACTTCAACGCGTTCGTTCCGGGCATTGTCGTGGTGGTCGTCGGACTGGTGATGCTGGGCGTGTTCTATTGGCTGAGGGAACGGCAGCGGTAGGCGCGCTGTTCGTGACTCGAAGGAGGGCTTTTGCAAAGAGGCCAGGTCGTCAAGCTTGATCGAGGATATCCGCTCGTGCGCACCGACGAGGGGTCGTTCGTGCGTTGCGAGCATGCCACCGCGCTGGTGAAAGGCGAGGAAGTGCGTGCCGTGATCGGCGACTTCGTCGAGGTGACCGTGCCGGAGGGCCACGACAAGGGCATCATCGAGAGTATCCTGCCGCGCACGCGCGCGTTCGTGCGCAAAGATCCCACCGAACGCGCGCTCCCGCAGGTGCTGGCTGCGAATTTCGACCGTGTGTTCGTGGCGCAACCGCTATCAGACGTGAACGTGAGGCGGCTCGAGCGAGAGCTGGTGCTGGCTTACGAGACGGGCGCGGCCGTGACCGTGGTGCTGACGAAAGCCGATCTCGCCGAAAGCGATGCCGAAGTGGCGTCGGTGCGCGATCGCGTGCGCGCGTTGGCCGGCCCCGACGTGCAGACCGTCGTCGTGTCGGCCGACGATCCTTCCAGCGTGGAAGCGGTACGCGCGCTTGTGCCGCCGAACACCACGGCCGTGCTCATTGGCAAAAGCGGCGTGGGGGAAGTCGAGCCTGATCAACATGCTGGTAGGACACGAGTTGCAAGAAACAACCCCCGTGCGCGACCGCGACGGCAAGGGCCGGCACACCACGGTGAGCCGCGAGATGGTGGCTATTCCCGGCGGCGGCTTCATCATGGACATGCCGGGCGTGCGTGGACTGGGCCTGTGGGAGGCCGATACCGGCATCGGCGCAGCGTTCGCGGATATCGAGGAGGCGGCCGAGCGCTGCCGATTCCGCGATTGCAGCCACGAGGACGAGCCGGGATGCGCCGTGCGCGCCGCCGTCGAGTCGGGCGATATCAGCGAACAGCGCTACGCATCGTACCAGGCGCTTCGCCAGGAGACGAAAGACCTGCGCGCGCGCCGCGAAGAGGCTCGCCGCATGCGCGGCGAAAAAGCCTCCGACCGGGGAAAAACTCCCAAAAAGGGCAGGCCGCGCAAGAAGCGCTGAGGTTTTCTCTCTTTGAGCAACGAGATCATAATAGCCAGATGAGCGATGCGAATGCGTGTGTTTCCCCAGGTCGCTGATTGCTCGTTGCAGCTTTGCTTCGATCAGACGATTATGCTACGGTGCTTGCACGCTGCGAATTTTTCCGAACGCAGCGTAGGGGGCGCTCATGGGGAAGCATGCTTTCAGTCTGAAGACCATCTATCTTGCCGCTCTGACGGCGGTGTTCGCCGTGTCGTTTTTCGCGTTCGTCGCGTTCGATTTGTACTCGCAGCAGCGGCAGACCGAGCAGGCCATGCTGGAGGAAGCGCGCACGTTCGCGCGCGAGATGGACGCGGTGTGGCAGTTCATGGACAACTCCCAAAGCATCATCAACAATTCGTCCAGCGGCGGCTACGAGTTCAAGGGCCTGCACTGCTCGGTGGTGGGCAAAAGCGTCGGCCGGCTGTTCTCGGCGGGCAGCGACTACCACATCCGGTACACGAACTTCGACCCGCGCAGCGAGCAGGACATTCCCGACGAGTTCGAGACGAAGGCGCTCGAGGCGTTCAACGCCGATCGTTCGGTGACCGAGTACTACGGCGTGGCCCCGTTCGACGGCGAGGATCGGTTCCGCTACCTGCAAGCGCTCGAAGTGGACGACAGCTGCCTTGAATGCCACGGCGAGCCGGTCGGCGAGCTCGACATCACCGACCACGCGAAGGAAGGTTGGACGCTCGAGTCGGTCGGCGGGGCCATCAGCATCGTGATCCCCCTCGATCAGCAGCAGGCGGCCATGCGCGGCAACGTCATCCGAGACATGGCGTACTTCCTGTTGATCACCGTGTTCATCGGCTTGGTCATCTTGGTGGTGACCACTGTGTTCGTGCTGCGGCCGTTGGGCGGCATGCACGCGGCGTTCGGCGAGCTGAAACAGGGACGCTTGGGCGCGTCCGTCAGCCAGCGCTTCGCCGCGAAGGAAGTGAGGAGCCTCATCGCCGGCTTCAACGACATGGCGGGCGAGCTGCGGGGCATGTACGAGCATCTGGAATCGCAGGTGCAGGAGCGTACGGTGGACCTGCGCGAGGCGAACGCCCTGCTGGAACGCCAGCGCGACAAGCTGGAGCAGCTTAACGCCGACCTGGCGCAGGAGACGCAGTTCAAGTCCGACCTGCTAAGCATGGTGAACCACGAGCTGCGCACGCCGCTGACGTCCATCATCACGTTCGCGCAGATATCGCGCGAGGCGTGCGACCCGGCCAACGAGCACGACCGTCGCTCGTGGGAGGAGATCGAGAAGAACAGTCGCATCCTGCTCAACATGATCAACAACATGCTGGACATCGCGCGTTCGGATGCGGGCGGCATGCGCGCCACCTGCGAGCCGATGGATTTGGGCGACGTGGCGGCATCGGTGAAGGGCACCATGGCTCCGCTGGCGCGCAAGTACGAGGTGTCGTTCAGCACGAAGGTGGCGTCGGACGTGCCCTTGGTCAACGGCGACTACGAGAAGACGACGCGCATGCTGGAGAACCTGGCCAGCAACGCCATCAAGTTCACGCCCGACGGCGGCTCCATCGAGCTGCGCGTGGCGTACGACGCCGAGGCGCGCGTGGTGACGTTGTCGATGGTGGACGACGGCATCGGCATCGCGCCCGAGGACCAGGCGCGCATCTTCGAGCGGTTCGTGCAGGTGGACAGCACGTCCACGCGTAAGTACAACGGCAGCGGCCTCGGTTTGGCACTGGTGCGCGAATACGGCGACATGCAAGGGTTCGCCGTGTCGGTGGAAAGCGAGCTCGGTCGCGGCAGCAGGTTCGTCATCACGATTCCCGCGAGCGCGATCGTGGGCGAGATAGAGGGGGAGGACGATGTATAAGGTCATGGTCATCGACGACGAGGACAACCTGCGGCAAGCGCTCGAGCAGCTGCTGGTGTCGAACGGCTACGCGTTCTGCGGCGCTAGGGATGCGGAAAGCGGGCTGGAGCTGCTGGCCAGCGAGCATCCCGATTTGCTGCTGCTGGACGTGATGCTGCCGGGCACGAACGGCTTCGATCTCTGCGCGCGCATCCGCGAGCAGGGCCGCCGCATCCCGGTGATCTTCCTGTCTGCGAAGTGCGACATCGTGGACAAGAGCATCGGCTTCCGCGCCGGCGGCGACGACTACGTGACGAAGCCGTTCGATTCCACCGAGCTGCTGCTGCGCATCGAGGCGAACATCCGTCGCCACAAGGACACCATCGATTTCGCCCGCTGCCGCAACCGCGAGGGCGTGGCGCGCATCGGCGAGCTGGAGGTGCGGTTCGGCGAATACGAGGTGCGCGTGAAGGGGCGCCCGGTGGCGCTGACCACGAAGGAGTTCGAGATCGTGGCGTTTCTGGCCGCGCATCCGGGCAAGGTGTTCACGCGCAGCCAGATCCAGGAGTACATCTGGGGCGAGTCGGATGCCGACTGCAAGCCCACGAACAACATCACCGTGTTCGTCCGCAAGATTCGCGAGAAGATCGAGGAGAACCCCTCGGAGCCCAAGTACCTGCTTACCGTCCAGCGGGTGGGCTACAAGATGGCCGACACCTTGGAGTGAGAGCCGCTGCCGCGGCTTCGGCTTCCGCGGAGCAACAAGCTTGCAAAAAAGTGAACACCGTGTTTACTTTTTGCGAGCCTAGCTTTGGTTTGTCAAAATATTCACACCGTGTTAATATTTTGACATGAATGAAGTTGTATTCGACATAGATCGTCTTCGCGAAGTGGCTCTAGACCAGTACGGGTTCGTGACGACTGCTCAAGCGGAAGAAGCAGGGGTAAGTGCGCCTTCTCTGGCCATGCTTGTAAAAAGAGGAAGGCTCGAGCGCGTCGTTCGCAGCGTCTATCGCGTTCCCCAAGTACCTCCGTCGAGCTTCGATAGGTTCATGTTGGCGCTCTTGTGGACGGGGTGCGACGAAGCTGCGCTCAGCCATGAAACGGCGCTCGATGCGTACGATGTTTGCGATGTGAATCCCACTTCGATACATGTAGTAGTTGATGGCGGGCGCCGGATTCGTAGGAAGGGCGGCGAGGGTTATGCGATCCATTATGAAACGGTGGACGCGAAACAAGTTGGTTGGTGGGAAGGGATGCGCTGCGTAAAGCTGGCTACTGCGATCGAGCAGTGCGCGGCTACCGGAACGCCGCGCTACTTGTTGGAGCAGGCTGTCGAAAACGGCAGGAAAAGGGGGCTGCTGGGAAAAAGGGAGGCCGAGCGGTTCGAAGCGACGGTAGGGGGAGCTGATGAGCAAGAACAAAGAGGAGAGCCTTCATGAGCTGATGGCCGGCATGAAGCCCCGAGGCAAAGAGCCCAGAAACGCTGGTGTTCTAGACTCATGGATCGATCATGCCGAAGCTGATTTCGGTATTGCTGCGAGTGGAAGGGTGAGATGGCTCATCGCTTCGACGGTTATAACCGCCATGCTTCAACAAGTGGTCGATGATGACAATGCGTGCAGGTTCTCGCTGAAGGGCGGCACGCTTCTCCAGCACGTGTTCGGCCTCGCTTCAAGAGCCACTAAAGATATCGACGGGATAGTCCGTGGGGATTTGGACGAATTCTTGGAACTGATGGACGAGCGGTTCGTAAGCGGAAATTGGGGGCCGTTCGAGTTCGCTCGTTCGGAGATTGAGCAGATTAGGGTGCCAGGCAAAAGCATCTGCCCGCGCAGGTTCGTCGTAACCGTTTCTCTGAGGAACAAAACCTGGCGCAAGATTAAAGTGGAAGTGTCTCCTGATGAAGGCATGGCGGGTTCAGCCCAGGAGCCTTTCGCCGCGCCGTCGCTTGAGGGTTTTGGCATACCTACTCCGGAAAAGCTTGTCGGTATGGCCATGTGCTATCAAGCGGCTCAAAAAATTCATGCGGCAACCGATCCTCATGACCCTGACAAGGGGTATCGAAACAATCGACCGAGAGACCTGGTCGACCTCGTGCTGATCAAGCAGCTTTCCGATTCGACAGGGCATCCCTCTAAGTCGGATATCAAGCGTGCCGTCGTCGACATTTTCGAAGCCCGTGCGAAAGAGGCGGTGAAGGCCGATCGTGAACCGAGGGTATGGCCTACGAAGGTCGTTGTCTATCCACATTGGGCTAACGATTACCTTGCGGCTGCTCAGGCCGTTGACTTGAGGATGAGCGCTGAAGAGGCGGCGGAGGTCGTCAATGCCTGGTTGCTCGAGCTGGATGGCGCTTGATCGCTGTAATGCCTCGAACAGCTCTTTGACCAGCGGCGTTAATACGTGGTTAAGAATTTTTTAACGCAAAACTTATTTCCGATTTATCGCAATATCCTTCGGCGCTCCGTAAAGTGAAACTCATGAAAGGCCAGGGGAACGAGGCTTTCACCCCGCCCTTCGCAGAACGCGATCCCCTCCCCGCTATCTGCGAAGGGCGAGCATCGGAAGGCCTTGCGGCCGAGGAGTGAAAAAGAGAGGAGCACACATGGCTGAACAAGCAACGCATGGGTTCACCCGCAGGAGCTTCATCAAGGGTGCGGCGGCGCTGACGGCGACAGGCGCGCTGGTAGGCTGCAGCCCCCAAACCCAGAACCTGGAAAAAGCCGAACCGCAAAAGGGAGCCCCCGAGACGCAAATCTTCTCCGGTGCCTGCCGCTCCCAATGCGGCCAGGGCTGCTATCTGGATGTCCATGTTCGCGACGGGCAGGTCGTCCGCACCACGGCGGGCCATTTCGAGGACGGCCCGGAATTCGACCGCATCTGCCCCAAGGGGCTCTCGCAGCCTGCGCGCGTATACAGCTCTGAGCGTCTGCAATATCCCATGCGTCGCGTCGGCGAACGTGGCGCGGGAGAGTTCGAGCGTATCACCTGGGACGAGGCCATCTCCGAAATCACCGATAAGTGGAAGCAGTACATTGACGAGTTTGGTCCCACGTCCATTGCGTTCTTCCTGGGTAGTGGCAACACCGCCGAACTTGGCGGAGGAGCCCCGGAAGGCTCCGTCATGGCGCGTCTGCTCAATGTCATGGGGGCGAGCCGTGTTCTGCCGGACCGCGATATCGCCACGCCCATGTCTTGGACCTACATGTTCGGCCCCGGCTCGGCCGGAAACCGTGCTTCGGACGTTCCCAACGCTGACCATCATGTGATCTGGGGTGGTGACACTGCGGTGTCGGACAAGCAGCGCACGCATTTTTATCTCGAGGCCCGCGATGCCGGCTCCGAGCTCGTAGTCATCGACATCGCCTACCGCACCATGGCTTCGAAAGCCGACTGGTTCGTTCCCGTTCATCCTGCGACCGACGGCGCGCTTGCTCTGGGAGTCGTGCGCGAGATTCTCGAACAGAGCTGGGAAGCGACGGACTTCCTGCGAGATCATACCGAAGCGCCGTTCCTCATCAAAGAAGACGGCATGTTCCTGCGCATGAGCGATTTGGGGGTAGAACCTACTACGACCACCAACGCGCAAGGCCAAGAAGAGAAGGTCGATCCGTGCGTTGTGTGGGACGAAGAAGCCGGCGAGGCCGTTGCTCACAGCGAAGCCAAGAAGCCTGCTATGGGCGACGTTCCCGAGATTGCCGGGCATGCCGTGAAAACGGAGATGGAGATGATCCGAGAAGCCGTCGCGCCGTGGACTTTGGAACATACCTCGGAAGTGACCGGCGTGAGCGCTGACGACATCAAACATCTCGCTCATCTGTACACGCAAGAAGGCAACGTGCAGACGGATATGAAATTCGGCCTCAATCATTACAACAACGGCATCTACAGCTCGAAGTGCGTTAACACGCTCCTTCTGGTCGCCGGCCAGATGGGCAAGCCGGGTTCGGGCCTGTACACGGGTGAGCCGAATTTCGGAGAAGGCAACGTGCAAGCCTGCCTCCAGCTGCCGAGCACGACAGGCGAGGTACCTCAAGGAGTGGGTGCCATAATCAACTGGAGCGACTTCTTCAATGTCGTATCGAGCGGTCAAAAGCTTGGCGAGCCGTTCCCCGTCAAGGCTTTCTACGCTTCGTGCACCAACATCGTCTCAAACCAGACGGAGCAGAACGAGACCATCGAGCTTATGAAGGCGCTCGAGTTCATCGTTATCCAAGACATGACCATGAACGACACTTCTCTATACGCTGACATCCTGCTGCCTGCGTGCCATTGGTTCGAAACCGAGGACCTGCGTGTGCGCTATTACGGCAACCCCTATCTGCTGTGGAACCAGAAAGCCATCGAGCCTTTGTACGAGAGCAAGCCCGACTTCGAGATTTACAAGCTGTTGGCCGAGGGCATGGGCTATGGCGACTTCTTCCAGTTCACTGCTGACGAATACCTGAACACCTGCCTCTCAACGCCCTTCGGCAAGGAGAACGGAATCACCATCGACAAGGTGCGCGAGAAGAACTACCTGCGCTGCGACACCGAGCCGGCTGTCGCTTTCGAAGGCGGTATCTTCAAGACGGCATCGAAGCGGGCCATGTTCTATCGTGAAGCTCCTAAGCCTGATTACAACATGGGTCAAGAGGTTGATCTTGAGAAGGAGAAGTTCTCCTGCTACTGGGAGCCGGCGCGCGAGGCAGATCTCGGCAATCCCATACGCGAGCAGTTCCCCTTCACCATTTGCTGCGAGCATATGCGCACGCGCACGCACACGCAATGGTACGACGTGGATTATATGAAAGAGTTTGAAGCGCAGCCGGTGTGCCGCATCAATCCCGAAGATGCCGCCGAGCTTGGCATTGAAGAGGGCGATGAGATTCGCCTTTACAACGATCGCGGATCCGTCACCTTGCTCGCCGTGCTCAACGCGGGGCAGCAGCGCAAGTCGCTCCATTGCCCTCGCAGCTTCCTGACGCGTGAGCATATAGATGGCGATCTCGCACGTACCACGTTCAATGATTACAACCAGGCTTGCAGGAACCAGTCGTACTTCGACTGCGCCGTGGCCATCGAAAAGCTCTAGGAGGTTGGGAATATGACTCGATACGGAATGGCTATTGATCTTCGTCGCTGCATTGGCTGCCAAGCTTGTGCGACTGCTTGCAAGTTTGCGAATAACCTTCCGAAAGACCTCTCGTACAATGTGGTGTACACCAAGGCGGACGATGACTGGAACACGCTGGGGACGGCAGTGGTGCGCGGGGCTCTCGCAAACGACAACGCGGGTGGCACGTTCCCCAATTGCACGTTGAACTTCCTTCCGATGCAGTGCCAGCATTGCGAGAAGCCTGCGTGCCTCGATGTGTGTCCGACGGGCGCTACCGCCAAGGACGAGGAGACGGGCATCGTTTCGGTGGACAGCGAGCTGTGCATCGGGTGTGAGTCGTGCATCAAGGCGTGCCCGTACGAGGGCGTGCGCACGCTGATCAAGAGCCCCGAGTACTACCTCGACGTCGTGGTGGGCGAGTACGATGCCCCGCCGCATAAGGGCGGCACGGTGGAGAAGTGCACGTTCTGCAAGAACCTCATCGACCGCGGCGACGTGCCCGCCTGCATGCAGCTGTGCCCGGGCCGCGCGCGCTACTGGGGCGACCTAGACGATCCCGAGTCGGACGTGTCGAAGGCCATCGAGGGACGCGAGACGATGTTCCTCAACGAGGAAGCCGGCACGAAACCGAGCGTATACTACTTGCAGTAAATAAGGCGCTGACGGCCTAAAGGGGATCGCCCCCTTTAGGCTCCGGCGCACGGGGCATCTTCGCTCCAAAAACACGCCTCACGCGCTGTGGCGTGTTTTTGGAGCGAAGATGTCGGAACAAGGGGGACTTATGGGGCGAGAAGAAGTAGTGAAGCGGGCGGTGGGGAAGGCCGATGCGTTCGAGTTGTTGTCGTGCGCGTTCGCGTATCCCGATGAGCGCCTGGCGCAAGGGCTGGTCGACGGATCGTTCGCCGACGATGCCCGGGCATGCCTGCTCGATGCGGGCGCCGACCCGGCAGCGGCGGATTCGACGGCTGAAGCGCTTGCTGCTTGGCGCGATGCGTCGGCGGCCGATCTGTTGGCCGATATGCGCATCGTGTACTCGCGCCTGTACCTCGCACCCGGCGGCCATACTCCCATTTTCCCGTACGAAAGCGCGTTTCTGCACGTGGAGCGAGGGATGAAAGGCGTTCCCGCGCTGTTCCGCACGTCGGTGACGCTGGATGTAGAGCGCTTGATGCGCGAGGCGGGCGTGGTGGCGAAGAATGCGCGCAAAGAGCCGTGCGATAGCGTGTTCGAGGGGTTCGAATTCCTGTCGTATCTGTACGCGAAGCTCGCCGATGCTCTGAACTGCGACGATGCCGAAGCTGTCGCTGCTTGGACCGAGCGCATTCAGACGTTTGAGCGCGAGCATGCGCAAGCGTGGCTCCCTGCGTTCATGCAGCGCACGCAGGAGCTTGCGGCCGAGAAGCCCTATTGCGCGTTCGCGGCGCTGGCGTTGACGGTGATGGAGGTGCACTCATGACGCTCATCTTGGTTCTTGCGGGCGCTGTGGCATTCGCGTTCGCATGCAAGCGGCCCATCAAGTCGTGTCCGTTGGCGTTCTACGCCCTGGCTGCCACGCTTGACGTGCTGTTCGTGGTCGGCTCGTTCGCGGGACTACCGCCGATGCTGTACGACGCGCTGTTCCTGCTGTTGCACAAGTGCACGCTGGCTACCGCGCTGTTCGCCGTCGTGATGTACATCGGGGTGTTCGCGCGCGACTCGCGCGTGGCGACGTACCTGCGTCCCATCCGCGCCGAGCTGTCCATCATGGCGTGGCTGCTGTCGCTGGGCCACATGGCCATCTACCTCTCCTCGTACGCGGCCAACCTCTCGACGGGGCTGCCGCAAACCAATGTCGCCGTGGCGCTTGCGCTTGCGTTGGCGCTGTTCGCGCTGCTGGTCGTGCTGGGGGTGACGTCGTTCAACGTGGTGAAGAAGCGCATGAAGAAGGAGACGTGGAAGCGCGTGCAGCTGCTGGCGTATCCCTTCTGGGGCCTCGTGTACGTGCATCTGCTGCTCATGCTGGTGCCCTCCGCCCTGCGCGGCGGCGCTCCTGCGCAGATGGCCGTCGTCGTGTACTCGGTGGTGTTCGTGGGCTACGCCGTCCTTCGCATCCGCCGCGCCGCGATCGACCGCCGCAAGGAGGAGTCCGGGCGCGTAGGCGATGCCGTGCAGAATCCAGCGTGATGCACGCTCCGCGCGCTTCTACGCACAAAAAGTGCCGATGTGTGATTTCGCTGACCGTTCGCTTGCGATAGGCTTCTGCGCGATAATGTGAAGCGCCAGGTCAGAGCATCGTGCATAATCGAAGGCCTGAAAGCTGCACCCTTGGGCGCGCTTTCGGGCCTTCTTGTTATCGAACGTCGCGGGTTTTTGTGCAAAAAGCGCTTCATGGCGTGCATAGCAAGCAGGGCGGTTCGTCCCCGTGTTCGATGCTTGCGACATGCGGCGCCCCTCGTGCTTTTACCGTGCGCCCTCGGCCGCGCCTCTGCTATACTTCCTTTCGGCCTTTGCCGGTTGCGAAACTCACGCTCGCATCCGTCGACGGCTCCGCGTTTGCATCGTTGGGCCCTGCACTCGCGGATTACTAGCTGCCCAAAGCCCGCGGCACCGCGCCGCGCGGAGAACAGGAGCATATCCATGAACAAGAAGACGACGTACGTCGCCCAAGCGGGCATGATCGCGGCCGTGTACGCGGCTGCCACCCTCATCACGCTTTTGGCGCTGCAAGGACTGGCTTGGGGGCCGGTGCAGTTCCGCATCTCCGAGGCGGTGTGCGTGCTGGCAGTGCTTACGCCGGCGGCCGTGCCCGGCCTCACTGTCGGGTGCATCATCGCGAACCTTATGGCGCTCGCCATCAACGGAACGGGGGCGCTGGGCATGCTGGACGTGGTGTTCGGCAGCCTGGCCACGTTCCTTGGCGCGCTGTGGTGTTGGAAAATGCGCGAGCGTCCGAAGCTGGCGCTGCTGGGCCCCGTGATCGCGAACGCGCTCATCGTGCCTGCGTATCTACCCCTTCTGCTGCAAGGCCTGGGCTACTACACCATCCCGTTCACGTCTATCGCGCTCGACGGGCTGTACCTGCCCATGTACCTGTTCGGCGTGGTGGCCACCGGTCTCGGCGAAGCCCTGGTCATCTACGTGTTGGGGCTTCCGCTGCTCTCCGCGCTCAAGCGCTTCGACGTGGTGAAGAAGGCAGTAGCCCGCTAGCGGGAAAGCAGGCGCGGAACGCGTGAGCCGCGCCTGCTTTCTTTTAATATATGACCAAATAGCTCGCCTTCACTGATTCGATGAATTGACAAGGCTGCGGGGCGTATATCGCTACAATATGGGGTTGGGCCGAGCCCTCGCAGTTGTACCCGAGTGAAGGACGTGCATGAACCCCGTTATTGTGATCCCCACTTTCGTGTCCGCGCGTCGCCGCAAAGAAGGCGGCAGCGTGCTCACGACCTATGATCACGCGACTCCCATCTCGCAACCCGGCGAGCTCCCGCGTTTGCTTGCGTCGTTGCAGAAGGTGCGCGGCGCCGGCCAGATCATCGTGCTCGTGGTCAGCGAGCCGTCGATCGAGAACCAGGCGGCCGAGAAGGTTCAAAGCGTTGTCTCGCGCTTTCCCTCGCTGAACACCGTGGTCATCGGCGCTCCCGAGCTGGCACTTATCCAGCAGCGCATGGAGCAGCTGGGTTTGGGCAAGCTGCAGAAGGAGATCGGCCTGTCCGGCTACGGTGCGGTGCGCAACCTGGGTCTGGTGATGGCCGACGTGCTGGGCTTCGACTCGGTGGTGTTCCTCGACGACGACGAAGTGGTGGATGACGCCGACTTCCTGCAGAAGGCCATGTACGGCCTGGGCAAGCTCACGAAGAAGGGCATTCCCATCCTGGCCAAGACCGGCTTCTACTTCAATTCCGAAGGCTCCTACCTGTCGAAGAGCCAGGACAAGTGGTACAACCATTTCTGGCAGCAGGGAAAGGCCTTCAACAAATGGATCTCGAAGGCCATGCGCGGCCCTCGTCTTTCCCGATCGAACCATACGTGCGGCGGCTGCCTTGCTTTGCATAAAGAGGCGTTCAAGCGTCTGTCGTTCGATCCTTGGATCGCGCGCGGCGAAGATCTCGATTACATGCTTGACCTGCGTATGTACGGTTCGGACATCTGGTTCGACAATCAGTGGAGCCTGCGCCACCTTCCTCCCGAAACCGAGAGCGAGGGCACGCGCTTCCGTCAGGATATCTTCCGATGGCTCTACGAATACCGGAAGATGGAGTACAGCCGCACGCAGATCGACCTTTTGCAGGTGAAGCCGTCTTCGCTGGAGCCGTATCCGGGCCCGTTCCTTGAGCCAGGCATCACGAAGCGCATTCGTTTGACCGCCTTTCTGAGGAGCTTGGCGCGCCCCGACAAGAAGGCGTACCGGAAAGCGGCGAAGGCGGCCACCGGCGAAGCGACGACGTATGCCCAGCGCAACTGCTCGAAGTACTTCGAGTTCCAGTTCGTGTGGCCGGAGCTGATGGCGCGCATGGAGAACGATCAGATCCTGCGTACGGCGCTTATGCAGTCGGCCGCGCAGCGCCAGGCCAGCGCCGGCAACGGAGCCGATCGACTTGCTTCGGCGCAGGCGGCCATCGCGGCGGCCGGCATCGATCCGGGTGTGACGAGCGAGATTCGCCTGAACGTCGCGGAATAAATAAGCACGCTCGGCAACGTTTGCATGACGGAGCCTCCACGGGGCGCAGTCTAAGCTGTACGATGGCGTGCAGTTGAGCGGCTCGCGTGTTGAGAGATCGGGAAAGGATCGGGCGTCAAACTATGGATGTGCTCGCTATGTTCGTGCTGCCGGCTATTGCCGGCGTGGCTATCGGAATTTTGTCCGGATTGCTGGGCATCGGAGGCGGCACGGTCATGGTTCCCATCTTCCGTTTGGCGTTCGGCATGAGCCCCGTCGTTTCCACGGCCACGTCGCTGTTCGCCATTATTCCCACGTCCATATCGGGCGCGGCATCCCATATACGCCATAAAACGTGCATCGTGTCGCTTGGCGTGGCGGCAGGCCTCGGCGGAGCGCTCACCTCGCCTTTGGGCGTGTGGCTTGCGCAGATTTCGCCCGCCTGGATGATTATGGTGGCTGCGGCGCTCATCATCGGCTGGTCGGCGGTGAAAATGCTGGGCAAGGCCTTCAAGATGCGCTCGCAGAACCGCACGCAACAGCATGCAGCGTCGAGCAGCACGATCGAGCCGGACGAAGCCGCCATCGAGCGTGTAGGCGACGCTGCGGCGAACGACGACGCGATTGACGATCCGACGAAGGTGAGCGCGCAGGCTGGCGCTGCCGTCGACCCTGCGCCGCGCAAACTCACGCGCAAGCAGCTGCTCATCGGCGCAGGGATCGGCCTGGGCGCGGGCGTGGCATCCGGCTACGTCGGCGTGGGCGGCGGGTTCATCATGGTGCCCCTCATGCTGTCTCTTATCGGCATCGAGATGCGCCAGGCGTCCGGCACGTCGCTGATCGCCGTGATGATCCTCGCCATTCCCGGCGTCGTCGAGCAGGCTTTGCTGGGAAACATCAATTACGCGGCGGGCATTGCCATCGCCGTGGGCTCTATTCCCGGCGCGGTCATCGGCGCGCGTCTTGTGCGGGTGGTTCCCGAGCTCGCATTGCGCTTCGTCTTCGGCTTCTTCCTGATTGTGGCCGCCGTCATACTTGTTCTCAACGAATTCGGTATACTGGGCTGATGGGCTCAAGCGTGCTGCTTGGGCAGGGTTGAGCAACGCGGGGAGGTACCATGCAGGAAGAGACCAGGGAGTCGAAATCGGCGCTGCCGCGCTTCTTCACGCTCGAGATGTTCATGTTCACGGTGACGGCGCTTTCGGGTCTTGTGTTGCTGTGGTCCATCGCGGTGCCGTATCGCAATGTGGCAATCATGGTATGCGCAGGCGTGGTGTTCACGCTGTCCATAGTGGTGGTCATCCGTCTCATCATGGATCCCGATTCGGTGCGCGCTCGTCAGTCTGACTCCATGTTGAAGCTGGCTAGCCAAACGCTGACCTGCATGAACGACGGCATGGATTACAAGGCCGCGCAGAAGATTTGCGGGTTGCTGCTGCCGTCCACCGCGGCTATCGCCGTGGCTATCACCGACAAAAAGCAGATTTTGGGATACGCAGGCTTCGAGGAAGCTCAGAACCTGCCCGGCAGCATCATCCGCACCCACGCGACCCATGCCACGCTCGCCGACGGCAAGCTGCGCATCCTATTCACGCCCGAAGATATCGGCTTCCCCAGCGAGTCGTCGAATATCAAGGCGGCCATCATCGTGCCGCTTGCCGTAGGCCGCAACGTCGAGGGCACGCTCAAGTTCTACTATCGCCGAGCGAAGCACATCAGCGAGACGCAGAAGTCCATCGCCGAAGGGTTCGGCAAACTGCTGTCCACGCAGATGGCGGCGTCGGCGTTGGAAGAGCAGACGCAGTTGGCCACGCGCATGGAGCTGAAGATGCTCCAAAGCCAGATCAATCCGCACTTCTTGTTCAACACCATCAACACCATCGCCTCGCTCATTCGCACCGACCCCGAAACGGCGCGCAAGCTGCTGCGCGAATTCGCCGTGTTCTATCGCCGAACGCTTGAAGACTCCGCCGATCTGATCGTGTTCGCGCGTGAGATGGAGCAAACGAAGCGGTACTTCACGTTCGAAGTGGCGCGTTTCGGTGCCGATCGCGTGGAGATGGAGATGCGCATCGATCCTCGTGTGGAAGACATGCTGGTGCCGCCATTTTTGTTGCAACCGCTCGTGGAGAACGCTGTACGCCACGCCATGCCGAGCGAGGGGAAGTTGACTATCGAGGTGACGGGCGAGGTCACGGGCAACGACGTGATTGTGCGCGTGTGCGACAACGGCGTGGGTATGACCGAAGAGGCGCGCTGCAACATTCTTCATCCCGAATCGTCGCTCGGCCTCGGCATCGCGGTGAAGAACGTGCACGATCGAATCTGCGGCTACTTCGGTCCCGGTACGCATATGGAAGTGGAAAGCGAGCTCGGCAAGGGAACCTGCGTGATCCTCGTATTGAAGGAAGGGGCTCTGCGCGAGTACCAGTAGGGGGAGGGCGGAACGCGCTTCCGGCTTGCAAGAAGAAACGGCGCCCGAGAGGCGCCGTTTTGCGATCAGATGGTGCCCCCGGCGCGATTCGAACGCGCGGCACCCGCTTTAGGAGAGCGGTGCTCTGTCCCCTGAGCTACGGAGGCGCGTTTGATATTGTAGCATTAATCGTCCGGCTTGCCCCGAGCTTGCAGGACGCCTTGCAGGACGCATAAAAAAAGCGATGCGCCCGAAGACGCATCGCGGAGATTCCTAGTTCTTGTTGGTGTCGTCGGTTGGCTTGGGATCCGGCGTGGGGGTCGGGCCGGGCGTGACCGCCTGGAAGGTCACGTTCACGTTGACGTTCGCCTTCACATTCGAGATGGTGAAGGTGCCGCCTGACTTCGGCACGTCGTCCAAGCCGCTGGCCGATGCTACTTCGTAGCCGCTATCGGGCGTGATGGTGATGGTGACGCTGTCGCCCTCGGTTACCGACGAAGCGCTGGCCGAGATCTTGCCGCCTCCATTCGCGTTGACCGCGACGGAGAACGTCTTCTTCTCCGGACCCTTGCTCAGCGTAAGCGCCACCAGGCCGTCTTTCTTCAGCTTCGATCCCGCCGCCGGAGTCTGGCTGAGCACCGTGCCTTCCGGCTGGTCGCTGGCCTCGTAGGTGTAGTTGTCGGTATCCACGATCAGGCCTGCGTTATTCAGCGTGGTCACGGCGTTTCCGCGCGACATGCCCACCACGTTGGGAACCTCGATGCCCTCGGAGCCCAGCGACAGATAATACGTGACCACGGTAT
>ENA-OQCU01000181-OQCU01000181.1-human-gut-metagenome-genome-assembly--contig:-NODE-181-length-33898-cov-3.879690_pt1 | contig 33898 bp, 31 predicted proteins | sample MGYA00242504_ERZ504590 | MGnify/ENA primary metagenome ERZ504590 (study PRJEB26092, sample SAMD00036318) | human gut metagenome | host: Homo sapiens | study: EMG produced TPA metagenomics assembly of... | reverse complement strand
CGGCGCAGCCCGCGAAGCCGATGTAGGAGGAGCCGTCGCTTGAGAGGCCACGGTAAGCCTGCTCGTAGGGGGCGTTCCAGTATTCCTCGGGCTCGACGGCGTTATACGGCGCCTTCGCAACCAGCTCGTCCCAGGTCATGTTCACGTTAGAGGCAACCCACTCGTAGTAGTCCTCCATGGAATGCCCAGTACGCCGGGGCGGGGCCGCAGGCGTCCTGGTCGAAGGACTTCTGCATGCCCTCGTGGCCGCGCTCGGCAAGCGCTTTGGCCAGCATCGACCAAATGAACGTCTCGTCGATGCACTCGAACAGGTTCGTTACCGGCTGGCGCAGGAGCACCGCGTACAAACGACCCTGGATGAACGCGGTTTCCAGCCATTCGGCGGTCGGCAGCAAGAGATCGGCAGCCTCGGTGGAAAACGACGTGGGATACATGTACATGTGCACGATGAGGTCAAGCTTGGGGAACGCGTCAACCCACGACGCGGCGTTGCCGAGCATGGCCATCTTGTTGCCCGAGCGTTCGATCCAGATGTGCGGCTGATACGGCTCGCCGGTGAGGATGGCGTTCAAGATGGTGGGAATGTGGCTGTGCATCCAGCCGCCCAGACCCTTGTGCTCCACGTAGCCCAGGCGATTCTGGATGTTCTCCGGCGTCTGGAACTGGTAAGGCGAATCGCCAAAGAAGCCCGTGGGGAACACGGTGGACTCCGCCGAGCGCGGGAGGCTGTTGGCGGGGCTGCCGGGCTTGTCGATGTAGCCCATCATGCAGTCGAGCGCCGCCGCGCCGATGGCAGCCTGCGTTGACTGCGGGTATTGGTCGGTTGCCACGCCCAGGCTGATGCCGCCCGACTCGCACTCGGCGTAGAGCTTGATGGCCTCTTCCAAGTCGCTTGCATCAACCATGCACACTTCGGCCACGTGGTCGATCGTGAACTCGTCGGATTGCTCCTTGTAGGCCTCGAAGGCAGTCTTCGCCTTGATGGCGGTGCCGTCGGCCAAGGTGACATCGTAGGCGCCGAACAGCGCCGGGTTATAGGAAGCCTCGTTGTCCGGGCCCAGAGCGAACGCCTTGGTTACCTCGCCGGTTTTTTCATCGTAGTAGACATAGCCCTCGTTCTCGGCGGTGACGTCGGCAAACACCTTGCTGGCACGCAAGAGCGCGCCTGCCGGGTCGCTCGGGTCCACCAGGAAGGGCAGATTGGTCCACTTGGAGCAGAACTCCTCGTTGTAGAGCTTCTTGTCGATAATGTAGCGCGTCCAGCCCAGCATCATGGCAACGTCGGTGCCGGGGCGAACCGGCAACCACACGTCGGCGCGGGCAGCGTCGGGGGTGTAGCGCGGGTCGATGACCACCGTCTTGGTGCCCGCGGCGCGCAGCTCAACTACGGCACGACCGGCAGAAGAGGGTGCATGCTGAGCCGGGCCGGTGCCCCACATCACGTAGGTGTCGATGGACACGGTGGGGTTGTACAGCTCGGCGCAGCCGGAGTCGGCGATGGAGGTGTCACTTACGCCGTTGATCAGCGGCATGGTGTAGTTGCGCGGCAGGTAGCACTGCGCGCAACCCGGCTCGAACACGTTGCCCGCGCCCCAGAAGTTGCGGAAACGCGGCGGGCTGAAGAACTGCGGGTTGCCGCCGCCGCCCGTGGAGCAGAGGAGACCTTCGAGGCCGGTTTTGTCCTTCATGTCCATGAGCGCGTCGGCGATGGTGTCGATGGCTTCCTCCCAGCTGATGCGCTCCCACTGGTTGCCGCCACGTTCGCCCACGCGCTTCATGGGGTACTTGTTGCGGTTGGGGTGATACAGCGCCTGAATGCCCGAGAGGCCCTTGGGGGCACACTCGGCCCTCGGACATGGGGTCGGCAGGGTCGCCTTCGAGCTTGATGACGCGGCCGTTCTGCACGTGCGCGATGATGCCGCAGTTCGAGATGCAGGCGCGGCACGACGTGTGCACGAGCTTGACCTCGTCAGCCGCGTACGCCTGGTCGCTTTCGACCAGATTGTTCACGGTGGCAACGCCAGACCCCAGTGCAGCAGCGCCGGCGGCTAAGGCCGATGCTTTCATGAAGCTGCGTCGGGTGAGGTTCGTTGGTGACATATTCCCTCCTTCTTTCTCTCTCTAACTCGTCTTTATGGGCTGGCGGAATAGCGCCAACCTGTCAGACCGATGCAAGGGCGCGCTTCCCCGCATCGGTAGTGACCCAAGATCCGTCCCACACCAAGCCGCCTGCTTCTTCCAGGCGGTCGATGAAGTAACAGGCGTGCAGCTTTTGGCCCGCGGTTCGCTGGCTGGGAGCCAGGGCGGGGTCGTCTGCGAGCAGTTGATTGATGTCGGCCAGCTTGCGCGGCGTGCGGCAGAAGTCCAGCAGGCGCACGAAGGTCGCGCGGCGCTCGGGCACCTTGTAGATGGCGGCGAGGGTGCGATGCTCGGGGGCCAGCAACTCGCATGCGGCGCATCCTGCCGGCGTGGTGAGAACGCGACGCTCGGCGACAAGATCGGCCAGCGCGTCGTCGTCGAGGCCTTCCGCACGCAGCTGTTCGCAGCGCGTCTCATCGAGGGCGAGGCCTTGCGCATCGTGGGCGATAACGGTGACTCCCCCGGCAGCCGCCAAGTTGCGAAGCAACGTGTACGGCGTTTGCAGCGCTTGCGCCGCTTCGGGCTGCCGCGCCAGAAATTCTTCGGCGGCATGCTCCGTGCGCTCGGTTTGGCAGTGGACAAGCGCCTTATACAAAAGCTCGCGATGGCGCGGGTGGTTGAACAAGCACTCCACCACCCGCGCAATGGACTCCTCAGATGGATTCGCCACGGCGCCCCCTCTCGTTCGATACCGTTCGATGGAGTCAGCCTACGGTTGGGCAAGGCGAAGGGCATCGTCATCCGCGTTCTAACTTGCAGCAGGGTTGCCGGGCGTCTAGTCAATCGTTGACTAGGCCGTGCGCAACGCGCGGTCAAGATAGAACGAAACGCGCGATGCCGGAGCGGTCCTTCGGTTTTTACACTGGGTTCATTCGTGCTTGCGAGAGAAAGACGGGGATCCGATGGGTGCATACAGGGAAACGCATGAGGACATGGCTCGGGAAGCGGAGACGCGTGCGTCGTTTTACCGAACGTTGGCTTCGCTCTATTTCAAGGAACTTGACCAGGCGGGCATTGATGCGCTCTCGAACGAGGACTTGACTGCGACGGGCGTGGATGACGAGTTGATGGAGGAGGGGTACGCCGACATGGCGGCCTATTTGAAGCATCGCGACGGCGGTACGCGGCAAGAGTTGGCAACCGATTTCGCGGGCGCCATTTTGGCGGCGGGGTCGTATGACGACCGCAGGGCGACGCCGTACGAGAGCGTATTCACGTCAGAGAGTGGTCTTTTGATGCAGGAGGCGCGCGACGACGTGTATCGCCGTTTTTGCGAGGCTCGCGTGGCGGTGGACGAGGGACTGCGCACCCCGGAAGATCACCTGAGTTTCGAGTTCGAGTTCATGGCTGCTCAGGCCGGCGAGCAGGCGCGGGCTTTGCATGCGGGCGATACTGCGGCTGCGGCATCTGCCCTTCGGACGCAGCGCGAGTTTCATCGCGACCATCTGCTGAACTGGATTGACGCGTACTGCGACTGTCTGCAAAGCTGCGCGCAAACGCGTTTCTATCGCGGAGTTGCCAAGCTCACGCGTGGGTTCGTGCACATGGACGAGGACATGATGGATGATGCGGCGGAGACGTTGTGCTAGGATAGCCGCAAATCGAGGGGCGAGCGCGGCGGCGCACGACGGAGGGGGACAGGTGTCGGAAACCAGGTGCGAGCGGGAGCTCGGGAAGAAGCCGTGGACGCAGATGCTGTTGCGGCTTGACGACGATATGCCGCTGCTCAAATACTTCGGATTTGCATGTTGGGTGGCCTGGTTCAGCGTGGCTTACTCCAGTTCCGTGTGGGTTGAAGGCGCGGAGGAGACGGCTTCGGTCGTGTCCGACATGTTCTTGTACTCCACTCTGAGCCATGCAACGGCGTTGCTGGCGTGCGCATGCTTTTCCCAGGCGGTGTCGAAGGTGGCCGATCGACCCTGGTTTTTTGGCGAGCGCCGGCGCGCTGGCGGCGTTGGGCTGCGTGTGCGTGGTGCAGGCGGGCTCGCTGCTGGTGTCGTCGACCGCGCTGTTCGTTGCGGGAAGCTGTCTGACGGGCATCGGAACGGCGGCGCTCAGCATCAACGCGGGATTGCTGTTGTGCGCGGTTCGGCCCCGGCAGGCCTTGCGTGTCATTCTGTATTGCGAGCTGTTGGCTGCTTTGCTGCAGTTCATGGTGCTGGGGCTGCCGGATCCATTCGATTTGGCGCTGTTCGTGGCGCTGCCGCTGCTTTCTGCGGCGTGCTTCGTCGTAGGTTCGGCTCAGCGCGCGAAGCCGGTTGTGCAGGAGAGCCAGCGCTTGAAGCCCTCGAAGGCGTTCGGTCTGTTCTTGCTGGTGGTATGCGTTTTGAGCGCTGCGGCGAACTTCGGCAAGGGCATGCATCGGGCTGTCGTGTCGCCCGGGCAGTTGGCCGAGGACGGAAGCATCACCACGTTGCTCACGGTGGTGTGCTTGGTGGCGCTGCTGCTGTTCATCTCGCTGCGGCGACGTGAGCTCAACTTCGAGCATCTGCTCTATCCCATGGCGCTGGTTATTATTTTGTCGCTGTCCGTGACGTTTTTCTTTCCGGGCAGCGCCGTGGTGGGCGTGGTGCTGGTGGGCGTGGCATTTCAGCTGTTCGACGTGGTTACCTGGTACATGTTCTCCTACATTGTGTATCAGTCCAAGGCGAGTGCGGTGCAGGTGGTGGCGCTCGGTCGCGCCATTATCGCGTTGGGCGTGACGATGGGAGACGCGTTGGGTGCGCGGTGCGCCGGCATGGGGATTGAGGATGCGCCGTTGGCAACTGCAGTGTTCGTGCTGTTGTTCGCGGCGGTTATCGCGGTGTTTTTCGTTTTTCCCGAACGCCAGGTGGATAAGCTGTTGTTGCCTATTCCGGACGAGGATGATGAGGGCGTGGCGTCTGCTGATGCGTCGGAGGTCTCGGCGGTGGAGGGCGAGGACGCGACAGCCGCAGAGCATCGCGGGCGCTGGAAGCAGTTGTGCATGCAGCTGGGCGACGAGCGGCAGCTGACCGAGCGAGAAAAGGAAGTGCTGGTCATGTTGGCGCGCGGCTACGGGTCGCAGTCGATTTCCGATGCGCTGACCATCTCGTTGTACACTACCCGGGCCCACACGCGCAATATTTACGCCAAGCTCGACGTGCACTCGCGCCAGGAGCTGGCCGATTGCGTGCGCGCCTACGTGGAGGCGTTCGACAGGGACGTAGCGAGCGGGCGTGCGTGAGGCGAGGGCCTGCGAGCGTCGGCTTTTCCGCGACGAACGTCGTTCGGCGCACGTGCGCGACAGGCGCTCATCGGGGTGCTTTCGAAGGGTGCTATACTCGGCGATGTGCACGACATCAAGGCGGAGAAGGTCGTGCCCGGCGTCACCTTGTGCGCGTTCGAAACCTCGTACCATCCGTAGAAGTTCAAGTGGGGCGTCAGCTATACCGTGTACGACTTCAAGCGGGTGGGGCCCGATCGGGTGTGAGGAGGGCGCGGTTCGTCGCGCGCGTTCCTGCACGGGGGTGCGGGCCGCGGGGGCGCACGCCCCGGTCTTCGTCCCCCGCATCCCGCGAGCGTCCCGCTCTTTCCCCGCGCGCATATTTTTCTCCATATTCCTTGGGGATTGCTCGCGTGGGCGGGGCTCCCGTGGCTATAATAGCGGGTAACACCTGAGTAACGGATGCACGGCGGAGCGATATGCGCTTCGCGGCACCCCGACACCGCACCGACCGCAGATGGAGGAGTCATGGCATACTATTTCGACGAGCCGTCCCGAACCTTTAACGAGTACCTGCTCGTTCCCGGCTATTCTTCGGCCCAGTGCATTCCCGCCGAAGTCAGCCTGAAGACGCCGCTCGTGAAGTTCAAGCGCGGCGAAGAGCCCGCCATCTCGTTGAACATCCCCATGGTGTCCGCCATCATGCAGGCTGTGTCCGACGACGGCATGGCCATCGCGCTTGCTACCGAAGGCGGCCTGTCGTTCGTGTACGGCTCCCAGACCATCGAGGACCAGGCCGCTATGGTCGCTCGCGTCAAGGACTACAAGGCCGGCTTCGTCACCAGCGACGCGAACCTCTCTCCCGAGATGACGCTGGCCGACGTGGTAGCCCTCAAGGAGGAGCACGGTCACTCCACCATGCCCGTCACCGCCGACGGTTCGGCGCACGGCAAGCTGGTGGGCGTGGTCACCGATCGCGACTACCGTTTGTCCCGTATGTCCATGGACGCGAAGGTGGCCGACTTCATGACCCCGCGCGAGAAGATGATCGTGGCTCCGGCCGACACCAGCCTCAAGGTTGCCAACGACGTCATCTGGGACAACAAGCTGAACTCCCTGCCCGTGGTGGACGACGACGATTGCCTCATGTACCTGGTGTTCCGCAAGGACTACGACTCTCATAAGTCGAATCCCAACGAGATGTTGGACGCGCACAAGCGCTACATGGTGGGCGCGGGCATCAACACGCGCGACTACGCCGAGCGCGTGCCGGCGCTGGTGGAGGCCGGTGCCGACGTGCTGTGCATCGACAGCTCCGAGGGTTATTCCGACTGGCAGAAGTTCACCATCGAGTGGATCCGCGAGCACTATGGCGACGACGTGAAGGTGGGCGCGGGCAACGTGGTGGACGCCGAGGGCTTCCGCTTCCTGGCCGATGCGGGCGCCGACTTCATCAAGGTGGGCATCGGCGGCGGCTCCATCTGCATCACGCGTGAGCAGAAGGGCATCGGCCGCGGCCAGGCCACCGCTACCATCGAAGTGGCGAAGGCACGCGACGAGTACTTCGAGGAGACGGGCGTGTACATTCCCATCTGCTCCGACGGCGGCATCGTGTACGATCATCATCTGACGCTTGCTCTGGCCATGGGCTCCGACTTCGTCATGCTGGGCCGCTACTTCGCCCGCTTCGACGAGAGCCCCACGAACAAGGTGAACATCAACGGCTCCTACATGAAGGAGTACTGGGGCGAGGGTTCGGCTCGCGCGCGCAACTGGCAGCGCTACGACCTGGGCGGCGACAAGAAGGGCATGTCGTTCGAGGAGGGCGTCGACAGCTACGTGCCGTACGCCGGCTCGCTGAAGGACAACGTCGACCTCACGCTGTCGAAGGTGAAGTCCACGATGTGCAACTGCGGCGCGCTGACCATCCCCGAGCTGCAGGAGAAGGCGAAGCTGACCATCGTCTCGTCCACGTCCATCGTCGAGGGCGGCGCCCACGACGTGGTGCTGAAGGACAAGACCCCCTACGTGAGCAGCAGCATCCACTAAACCTGTCTGCTTGGAACACGCACTGGAAACGCCGCCCGGACGAACGGGCGGCGTTTTTTTTTGCGTGCCGAGAGGGATGGGGGCTTCGAGGGTGCCCGAGCTCGTTGGGCCGTGAGGGGCGGGAGCGCACGCGAGTCGCGATGGGAGCGCGCCAGCTGCGATGCTCCGGGGCTTCGAGGACGGGCGTGCGCACGGGCCGCGAGGGGGCGTAACAAGAGTTTCATGTGGAACACTTGTGCTAAAGGTGCGGCTCTACGGTGGGGTCGGCGCCGATGATGGCGTGCAGCTCGTCGATGTAGCGCAGCAGCAGGTCGCTCGGGCGGCGCTCGTTGTGCATGATGTAGCCCACCTGCATTGTCTCGTCCACGTCCAACGGGATGCTGGCGATGCCCGAGTGCATCTCGGCCGACAGCACGCCGGTGGACAGGGTGTATCCGTTGTAGCTGGTCAGCAGGTTGGTGAGCGTGCCGCGGTCGGAGATGCGGATGTTGCGCTTGTGCGGCAGGTGGCTGAGCGGCTCTTCGGAATAGTAGAACGAATTCGTAGTGCCCTGCTCGAACGAGTAGCGCGGGTAGTCGGCCAGGTCGTCGGGTCGCAGCAGCGTGGCGCCCGCCAGCGGGTGGTGCTCGCCCACGAACACGTGCACGCGCGCGTCGAACAGGGGAGCGTAGGCCACGTCGGCGTCGTCGAACGCCTTCTGCAGCACGCGCCGGTTGAAGTCGTCGGTGTACAGGATGCCCACTTCGCTGCGGAACGTGCGCACGTCGTCGATGATCTCGGCCGTGGTGCTTTCGCGCAGGATGAACTCGTACTCCTCGCCCTTGCAGCCTTCCACCACGTTCACGAACGCCTGCACGCTGAACGCGTAGTGCTGCGTGGACACGGCCAGCCGCAGGTGGGTGGAGCCTTTATCGGCGTAGCGCATCTCCAGCATGTCGGCCTGCTCGATCACCTGGCGCGCGTAGCCTAGAAGCTCGGTGCCGTCGTTCGTCAGCGTCACGCCGCGGTTGCTGCGCGTGAACACGGTGATGCCCAGCTCCTGCTCAAGCTCCTTGATGGCGGTCGAGAGGTTCGACTGCGACGCGTACAGGTTCTGCGCCGCCGCGTTGATGGAGCCGTACTCCGCGATGGCGATGAGGTAGCGCAGCTGCTGCAAGGTCATTGAAGATGCCTTCCGAGTTGGGACGTCAGGTGGTTCGATCTACGTTCTTTCTCTCATTGTACCCAGCTATCTGCTGAATCGATAGCAAACCATCAAAACATCGAATGACCCGAAAGGTTGTGTTTGAGCCGCGTTCGTGGTTTCATGCAATACGCTGCATTGCGCGCATATGTCCTGGTAGCGAACGAATGTTTCACGTGAAACATTCCGAAGCTCAACTCGGCGGGGCGAACGCGCTGGCAGCGACGAAACCGCATGACGAACAAGGAGTAACCATGGCGAAGGACATCCCCTACGATCAGAAGTACTATGATCCGGAGATCGAATGCATGCCGCGGCCGGAGCTTGAGGCGCTGCAGCTTGAGCGCCTGAAGGACATGGTGGCCTACGCATACGACAACACGGTGTACTACAAGCGCGCGTTCGACGAGGCCGGCGTGAAGCCGGGCGACATCGAATCGCTCGACGACATCGCGAAGTTCCCCTTCTGCGACAAGAAGACGGAACGCGAGACGCAGCATGTGGGCAGCTTCTTCGGTGAGATGTGCTCCGTGCCCGAGGAAGAGGTCATCTTCATGGCCACCTCGTCCGGCTCGACGGGCGTGCCCACGGTCAGCCCCTTCACGCAGGAGGACTTCGACCTATGGCAGGACACCGAGGCTCGTTTGTTCTGGCAGGCGGGCATGCGCCCGAACGACCGCTACGTGCACGGCCTGAACTTCGCCCTGTACGTGGGCGGCCCCGACGTCATCGGCGCGCAGCGCCTGGGCGCGCTGGCCATCTGGGTGGGTGCCGTGCCGTCCGACCGCCTGCTGTTCGTGCTCAAGCAGTACCAGCCCACCATCATCTGGACGTCGCCGTCCTACGCGTGGCACCTCGGCGAGATCGCCAAGGAGAAGGGCTTCGACCCCAAGGAAGACTTCAACATCCACACCATCATCGTGGCCGGCGAGGCGGGTGGCTCCATCAAGTCCACGCGCGAGGCCATCGAGAACCTCTGGGGCGCGAAGGTGGTCGACTTCTACGGCCTGTCCGATATCTACGGTGCCTGCGCCGCTGCGTGCGAGGCGCACGACGGCCTGCACATCGTGGAGGACCAGATCCTCGTGGAGACGGTGGATCCGACGACCGGCGAAGTGCTGGCTCCGGGTGAGACGGGCGAGCTGGTGTACACGACGCTGTGCAAGAAGGCTCGCCCGATGATCCGTTTCCGCACGGGCGACATCGGCTACGTGAGCACTGACACCTGCGAATGCGGCCGCACGCTGGCGCGCATTCACGTGACCGGCCGCAAGGACGAGATGTTCATCGTGGGCGCCGTCAACGTGTTCCCCAGCGACATCGAGTACGTGGTGCGCGGTCTGGACGGTCTCACGGGTGAGTACTCCATCCGTGTGTACGAGAAGAACTTCACCTGCAAGTACGAAGTGTCCGTCGAGCGCTCGCTGGGCAGCGACGAGCCGTACGACGAGGTGGCAAGCCGCACGGAAGCCGCGCTCAAGGCGCACACCGGCGTGCGTCCTGCCAAGGTTATCGTGTATGATGCAGGCAAGCTGGGCACGTCGTCCGAACACAAGGCCTCGCGTTTCATCGACGAGCGCGGCTGCGTCACGCGCTAGGGAAGGAACCACTTATGACTGTTGAAACCACCTTCGCCGTTTCCGGGCAGCACTACCTGTTCAATGTGCAGACGTTCGCCCACACCGTGCTGGCGCTGGGCGGCGACGCGTACGCCTACGCGCTGCGCGACCGCACCACCCAGGGCGTCATCGACGACGTCGCCGGCGGGAGGAGCGAGCTGGGCGTGCTGTTCCAGACGTCGGCCACGGCCGACGAGGTGAACGCCGCGCTCGATGCCGCGGGCCTCGAATTCGTCGAGCTCATCCAGTCGGCTCCGCGCGTGGCGCTGCCGAAGAGCCACCCGATGGTGAACGCCTCCAGCCTGTCGCTGGAGGACATGGAGGATTTCCCGTACCTGTATTTCGAGCAGGACGAGGATTCGCCGGTCGCGTTCGCCGAGGAAGCGCTGGCCAGCGTGCCGCGCGCCAAGAGCATCGCCTGCACCGACCGCGCGTCGCTGTCCGAGCTGATCGTGGCGCTGAACGGCTACACCGTGACCAGCGGCATCCTCGTGGGCATCTCCGACGGCGCGGGTCTGAACACCGTGCCGCTGGACACCGACGTGAAGCTGCACCTTGGCTACGTGGTGCGCAAGGGGGAAGAGCTGGGCGACATCGGCCAGCGTTTCGTGGACACCCTCAAGAAGAACCTCGTGAAGTACGCCCGGTTCTAGGGTTTCGGCGGCTTGCCGGCCGCCGGAAGCTGCCGACGCTGCGGGCCGCTCTGGCACCCCATCTTCGCGCGATCCCGCAAGCTCGCGTACCATAAGTACGCGTCGCTTGCGCGATCCCGCGAATCTGGGCCGCCAGAGCGGCCCTCGCTGACTCGCTACGCCAACCCGGTAGGTTGTTTCGCGCTTCGCGCGAGCCCTTCTGCCGATGTTCACCCAATGCCCCGTTTCCTACGAAGCGGGGCATTTTTGTTCATTACGATTGACAAGATGCGGAAACGAGAAGGTTTGTTCATTGCTATGAACAAACCGTGCGTCGCGAGCTTACGCCAGCCCTTGGCGTTCGTCGTCCTCGTCCCAGTCGGCGGGGCGGGGACGGCCGGCCAGGTCGAGCGCCTCGTCGCTGACGGGCGGGACGGTGCTGGTTCCCCATTTGGCGCGCACCTGCTCGCGACGGGCGCGCTCGGCCCGCGCCTCGCTGGGGCGCATGGGGTGGGGCATCTCGGCGGCGACGGCGTTATCGCGCGACAGCGCCATGCGGATGCGCAGGTACTCCCAGATCAGAAGCACGAACAGGATGGTCATCACGATAAGGTAGCCAATCACGGCGCCGGGCAGCCCCGTGAAGTTCACCAGAAGGATGGGCACGAACAGCGCGAATCCGAACGTGATCACGTACAGCTTCGTCACGGCGCGCTGCTGGCGCAGCACGGTGATCACCTGGTACAAGAAGTCGATGGCCGCCGTCACGCCGCCTGCGGCCAGCATGATGTAGCACAGTCCGCGGAACTGCTCGAAGTCCACGCCGTATAGAAAGCTCATCACCGGGATGCCGATCCATGCCATCGCGAGCGCCGTCACGCCGGCAACCGCGACGATGACGGCCATGATCACGACGATGATCAGGTCGAACCGCTTGCGTTTCGTCGGATCGGCCCAGACGTTCGCCATGCGCACGAGCAGGGGCTTGTAGATGAACCCGACGGTCAGCAGAATGCCCTGCGCGGGGAAGTACAGCGCGTTGAAGTACAGCTGGTTGTCGTAGCTCAGCACGCCCTCCATGACGAACTTCGGCATGTTGTCGATGAACGCATACAGGAACAGCGCGATGAACAGGGGAAAGCACTGTTTGAACAGCTCGACGATGCTGCCGAAGTTCCACCGCTTCGACTTCGGCGTTTCGAACATCGCCAGCGGGAACGTGAGCACCAGGAACGTAGCGATGGCCGCGACGGCCATGACGATGCACGACACGGCCAGATTGCGCGTGATCAGCAGGCACAGCGAGAACACGACCAGCACCACGACGGAACGGAATGCCTGCGACACGCCCGACAAATACAGCTTGTCCACCTGCTGCAACCGTCCCTCGTACACATCGGCCAGGCCGTCTACCATTTTATAGAGGTACACGCCCAAGCTGATGGTGAACATCTGGCTCTCGTAGCCGCGCACCATGCAGTACGCCACGCCCACCAACACCATGAATGCGCAGGTGATCAGGCGGTTGATCTGATAGTCCGAGAACGAATGCTCCTCGGTCACGTCGGATACCTGATAGGTGCGCACGCCGTAGTTCGCCAGGATCATGAGCAGCGTGCCGGTGACGAATGCGAGCGAGAACATGCCGGCTTGCTCCACGCCCACCAGCTGCGTGACCACGACGGTGAGGATGGGGAACACCATGCCCCATGCGCCCACGCCCACCGTGTTCCATACGTAGTCGCGCGTGGTGCGGTGCGCGGCGTACTCTTCCTCCTGGTCGGCAAGCGAGCGCTCGGATACCGCGCCCAGCAAGCGGTTGCACCAGCGGTTGACGCCTTTCGTGATGAAGTTGGGCTTACGCCGCTTGCTGGTTGCCTGGCGCTCACGCGAAGAAGCGCCGAGGAACGGCGTCGTGTCAGATGGCGCGGGCGTTTCATCGATCACGGTGTCGTCGTGCAAGGGCTCCGTCGGTTGTTTTGCGTGCGAACCGTGTTTGGTGTCGTTGCGCGTAATGCGATCCATGATGTCGCGTCAGGCTCCTTCGCTGCGTCGCATGCCCATTCTCTCTCAAGGAGCATTATATAGTTCGCATGTGGGCGCTACGCCAAGATTCATACCAGCAGCAAACGGAAGCGCTCCGCTTAGCGAATCCATGGCGCGCGCACGTGTACGCAAAATGCAAGCTATGACAATTTCAGGCGGCGTTTTCCGGTTATGGCGATAAAGGTTTGCTTGTTTTCCCAGCTCGTAACAATCCCATACGTCTATGGCCGTCTTGTTTGGCCTCCGAAATTGTCATGGATCGTCTTTTGCGTCCAGAATGGTTTTGCGGACGAGGAAAGAGACGGAAAGCGCGAGGGGTGAGAGGTGCTTTGCCCAATTGGGGGAGTTTGACGGCATGTGGGCGAGCGCGAAGCCGTCCGCGCTCGTGCGCAGCGGTATACTTGCATGACCAACGTGCAAAGATGCGAAGGGGAGAGTCCATGATCGAAATACTGTGGCACGGTCGCGGCGGCCAGGGCGCCTTCACGGCTGCGCGGCTGCTGGGCGCGGCGGCATCGCTCGACGACGGTCGGCATGCTCTGGCGTTTCCGTCGTTCGGGCCCGAGCGGCGCGGCGCGCCGATGCGGGCGTTCACGAAGCTGTCTGACGAGCCCATCGGCGACCGCAGCGCCGTGGCGAAGGCCGACTACGTGATCTACCTCGACGATACGCTGCTGGGCGAGGGCTGGGAAAACGAGCTGAAGCCGGGAGGCGTCGTGCTGGTGAACAGCGTGCGCGTATTCGACGACCGGCGCATCGTGGCGCTCGACGCCGACGGCATCTCGGCGGCCGTTCTGGGTCGGTCGATTCCGAACACCGTGTTCCTCGGTGCGCTGTCGGCGCTGTGCGATCGGGTGAGCGTCGAGAACGTGCAGGAGGCCATCCGCCAGTACATGCCAGCGAAGCTGCACGCGAAGAACATCGCCATCGTGGACGCTGCACGGGAGGCGATGGGCGAAGTCCAGGCGGCGCGCGAAGTCGAAGGAGCCCATGCAGCGCCAGCTGAAAGCGCTCCGAGTCTGACCGCCTGCGGCGGCTCCGCTCAGGACGACGTCGTCGTATCTCCGCGTCCTGCGTCTCGCATCCCCACGCTGCGCTCCGCCGACCTCGACCCTTCCGACTTCGCCCATTCCACGTGCTTCGAGGCCGGCTGCCTCACGGTGAAGAACGCCGGCTGGCGCAACCTGCGCCCCGTGATCGACCCCGCGTTGTGCACCGGCTGTCTCCAGTGCTACCTCCACTGCCCCGACGGCACCGTGTACAAGGTGGCCGACCCTGCCGCCGAGAGCGCGCCGGTGGCTATCGACCTCGACTTCTGCAAGGGCTGCGGCATCTGCGCGAAGGCGTGCAAGTTCAACTCGATCACGATGATCCTTGAAAGCGAGGCGGATGCCCGATGAAACGGTTCCTTTCCGGCGACGAAGCGTTCGCCGAAGGCGTGCGCTTGGCGCGCCCGCAGGTGATTTCCGCGTATCCCATCACACCGCAGACGGTGGTGGTGGAGCGACTGAGCGAGATGGTCGAGGACGGCTCGCTGGCCGCCGAGTACGTGCACGTTGAAAGCGAGCATTCGGCGCTGTCGTGCGCCATCGGCGCGTCGGCTACGGGTGCGCGCACGTTCACGGCCACGTCGAGCCAGGGTTTGCTGTACATGGCCGAGTGCCTGACCTACGCGGCGGGCGGACGGTTCCCCATCGTGATGATGAACGCGAACCGCGCAACCGCGCTGCCGTGGAACATCTACGGCGACCAGCGCGACTCGCTGGCGCTGCTCGACCATGGATGGATCCAGGTGTACGCCGAAGACAACCAGGAGGCGCTCGACCTGGCGCTCATGGCGTACGCGGTGGCCGAGAACCCTGCGGTGGCAACGCCCGTGATGGTGAACCTCGACGGGTTCGCGCTCACGCACACCTACGAGACGGTTGACGTGCCCGAACCCGCCGAGGCCGACGCGTTCCTGCCACCTACGAGCCTGCGGGCAACCGGTTCGACTTCGAGCATCCCGTGAACATCGGCTTCTCGGCCGGTCCCGAGTACAACCGCTACTTCAAGTACTGGGAGCATCGCGACATGCTGGACGCGCCCGCCGTGGTCACCCGGGTGGAGCAGCGGTTCGCCGAGGTGTTCGGTCGGCAGTATCCCGGCATGGTCGAGGCGTTGAGCTGCGACGATGCCGATGTGATCCTGGTCACGCTGGGATCGGCGGCGGGGCTTGTGCGCTCGGTGGTGCGGCAGCTGCGCGACCAGGGCGTGCGCGCGGGCATGCTGCGCATCCGCTACCTGCGTCCCATGCCGAGCGCGCTCATCGCCGAGGCGCTGCGCGGCGCGAAGGCCGTGGGAGTGCTGGAGAAGGACGTGTCGTTCGGCGCCGAGGGCACCGTGTTCACGAATGTGAACTCCGCGCTGCAGCAAGCGGCCGTGGGCGTGCCCACGTATGACTTCGTGGGCGGCTTGGGCGGCGACGATATATCGGAAGCGCAGGTGAGGGGCATGTACGCCATGCTCGCGCAGGCGGCCGAAGGGGCGGACGACCTGCCGCGCGTATCGTTCCTCGGGATCGATTCTCCGGCGGATTGTCATCCTGAGCGTAGCGCGCAGCGCGGAGCCGAAGGATCTCGTGCGGAGTCAGCCGAAGCTCTGTCGGAAAGGGGGCGGTAGCCATGGCCGTCAATGCCAAGAACATCACTGACGACGAGTTCTTCTTCGGCCACAAGGCGTGCGCCGGATGCGGCGGGTCGTTGGCCGTGCGCGCGGCGCTCAAGGTTTTGGGGCCGAACGCGGTGTGCGCGCTGCCTGCGGGTTGCATGAGCGCCGTCGGCTTCAACTTCCCGCAGCTCAGCTTCGCCAACAACGCGATGATCACGCCGTTCGCGGCCACGGCCAGCGTGCTCACCGGCATCGAGGCCGGCCTGCGCGCGCAGGGCAAGAAGCCCGACGATTGCACGGTGGTGGGCTTCGCCGGCGACGGCGGCACCGCCGACATCGGCATCCAGGCGCTGTCGGGCGCCATCGACCGCAACGATGACGTGCTGTACATCTGCTACGACAACGAGGCGTACATGAACACGGGCATCCAGAAAAGCTCGCTCACGCCGTTCGGCGCCAAGACCACCACCACGCCTGCCGGGTCGAACATGCGCGGCTGCCTGACGCAGAAGAAGAACATGTTCGAGATCGTGGCCGCGCACGGCATTCCCTATGCGGCCACGGCGTCCATCGGCTACCTCAACGACTTCATCCGCAAGGTGGAGCATGCCGCCACGATCCGTGGGACGAAGTACATCCATGTGATGGCCCCGTGCCCGACGGGGTGGGGCTGCGACGTGGACGAGACGGTGGGCATCTCGAAGGACATCGTCGACTGCGGTCTGTGGTATCTGGCCGAGTACGAGGACGGGGCGTTCAAGCTCAACCGCAACCCGCGCGAGTTCGCCAGCGTCGAAGCCTATTTGCGCCGGCAAGGCCGCTTCAAGGCTCTTACCGACGAGGACATCGCCCAGGTGGAAGCCACCCGCGACGCGAAGTGGGAGGTCATGCGGAGAGACTGGGCGTAGCGAGACCCAATATCGGCACGAGCAAGATGAAGGGTGTCGTTTGCAGCGGCGCCCTTCATTTTTATATTCTATCGGATACAAAACAAATCATATGATATACTCCTACCAATCAAACGATTGATAGGAGGACTCATGTCGAAGGATTTGACGGCTCAAGACATCAAGCGCATTCGAAGGAAGTACGGCTTGACGCAGCAGGGTTTCGCTCGTTTGCTTGGATTGGGTGAGGCGAGCGTCGTGCGCTACGAGAACGGGCAGACGCCCAGCAAGGCGAACGCGAACCTCATTCGCGCAGCCGACAACCCGGCCTTCATGCGGGATTGCTTCGAACGCGACGGAGATTTGCTGTCGCACGAGCAGCGCGGCAAGGCCGAGCAGATCATCTACGCTCTGGTAACCTTCGACGAGGATGGGGATATCATGGATATCAACGAGATGTATGAGATCACCTTGCAGCAAGAAGTGCTGAACGAACAGGCTGCGCAACTCATGGGCGATACGATCAATTTGCTTCTTGCCGCACGTGAGCAAGAGGATGCGATTGCTGAAGCGGTGTACGAAGATGTACTTAAGCAGATTTCTCACATCAAGCCACGCATCATTTCAGAAGGGCACTTGAATACAGTGAGGCTTTCAGAAATCAGAGGGCAAATCGAATGTTTGAAGAATATGGTGGATAGTCGTCAAGCTAAGGCAGCTTAGTATGACGGATCTCGAAAGCTATTCGGATAGAGAATTTCTTGCAGCGCTTAAGCCGCTTATCGGTACTCTTGTTATCGACAAACGGCTAGCTCCGTCAGATAACCCGCGTGCGGTTTTGCTAGGAGGCCAGAGCGGTGCGGGCAAAACAACGCTGCACGATGTCTTTCTTGCACTTGAGGAAAACAATGCTATTGTGATTAACGGTGATGACTACCGCTCCGTCCACCCGCGGTTTCGTCAGATCTGCGCCCAATACGGCATCGACTCGCCTGCACATACGGCGGCGTGGGCCGGTCGGATGGTCGAGGCGATTGTCGATGCGCTCTCCATCATGGGATACAACCTCATTATCGAAGGGACGTTGCGCACGTCCGAAGTCCCCCTGAAGACTGCGCGGCTCCTACGTGATCGCGGGTATAGCGTATCGCTGGCGCTCATGGCGGTGAAGCCGGAGATATCGCTCATCAGCTGCCAGTTGCGATACGAGCAGATGCGCATCGCCGGAACGGAGCCGCGCGCGGTCGATCCTGCCCATCACCTTTCCATCGTCAAGAGCATCGTCGGCAACTTGAAGGTGCTGGAAGAGTCGGGCATGTTCGACGATATCGGCCTGTACTCGCGCAGCGAGCAGCGCCTCTTCTCTAGCGCGGACGATGGTGGGCAAGCGAGCGAAGCGCTCGAGCGGATCCTCTTCGGAGCATGGACCGCCGAAGAAAGCGCTCACTACGAATATCTCAAGCAACGCCTCGAACAAGCAAGAGCCCTCGGCTAGCTTCCTGGTTCGGGGTCGAACGAGTCTACGAGGTCGATGAGGTCCTGCTTTTTGTGGATGTCGAGCTTGGCGTAGATGCGCTTCGAATGCATGCGCACGGTGTTCTCGGAGATCACCAGCTCCTCGGCGATGCGCACCACGGTCTTGCCGCGCACGATGTGCTCCATGACCTCGGCTTCTCGTGCGCTCAGGCGGAACTCCTGGCAGATGCGGGCGGTCTGCTTGGAGATGCGGTCCTGGTAAACAGGCTCGCCGTCGTTCGCCTACGCCAGCAGGACGGTGGTCACCTGGGACACGCCCTTCGTTCCCGTCGCGTTGTGCTTGAACGCGCTGGTGGGCGGCCCGGTTCTGACTCTTTTCTGCTTGCGGTTCTCGCGGTGGTCGCCGTTAGAAAGCCGGGTGGGCGGGATGCTGCTCGCCCTCTCGTCCGCAGCTCTCCTAGCGAATGCGGGCGTGTACGTCGCCCAAGGCATGAGCGTACTTACGATGAGAAACTACCTTGTGTCCGCAGAACAGCTTGTACCGACGTATGGCGCGATGGCGACGGTTTTCTTCCTGCTTGCTGTAGCCGGGGTTGCAGTGGACGCTCTTCCGCTCATGCGCGGGCGCGGCATCTCGGTTGCATCGGCCGCCATCGCGTCTGCGCTGGTGTTCGCCGGCATCTTCGTGATGCGTTTCGCGTTCTACATGATGCATATGACCTACGGCATCAGTTTATAGCGCTGTTGGCGTGGTACCCTGCTGGGGACAGACCCGGTTGAAGGAGTTTCGATGATCGCGGATGCATCCGCCAAAGCCGCCCACCTGCGAACAATGAGCACCCTCGTCGTGCCTTGTGTTGTCGCCTCTCTGGAGGCTTAGAGGGTATGCATCTGTCGAACACGATGCTCGACGTACTGGGCACTGCTCCGGTGGAAGCGGTCATCATCTACACCTGGAGCCGCGTGCTGCATATGCGCAACAGGGCCGCATTCTACCTTCTTATGTCAAGCTGCATGCTCGTGGTAGTGTTGACGCGCGGCGATGCGGGAACAGGGATGCGCTTCGCCTACCTCGTGTTCACGGGAGGCGTGCTGCCCTTCCTCATGGCAGACGAGCGTCCTGCGCGAAAAGTGTTCGTCATTGCGCTCATGAACGTGGCAATCATGATCGCCGAAGTGCTGGGAACGGCATTGTGGTACGGCATGACGGGAATCGACATCATCGATTACGACAACACGCGGGCGCACCTCGGCGAGTTCGCGATCATGCATGCGGCTCACCTCGTCTTGCTGATCGCGCTGTTCGCCGCGCTGCGCCTTGCTCTGCATCGCGGCGAGTCTGCGGGATCGATGAATTTGCGGCTGTTCCTCTGGTTTCCGGTCGTGCAGGCTCTTCTGCTGACGGTTCCCCTGATTGCAGGGGTGTATGCCCGCCTGGGTTCCAGCGTGCTTTTCTACGGCATGTCGGTGCTTGCGATCGGGTGCTTCGTCGTGGATGCGATGCTGTTCGCTTCGATGGACCGCTACGCTCGCAAGCGGCATGAGGATCAGCGAGCCGCGCTGTTGCAGGGTCAGCTGGATGCGTGTCTTGCGCAGTGCAATGCGTTCGTCTTGGAGGTCGAGCAGACGGCGAGGATGCGCCACGACGTGCGAAACCAGGCTCATGCGGCTATGGCGCTTGCCGAGAGAGGCGACTATGTGCGCGCCCGTGATCATATATCATCGTTTCGGTCATTATATTTGCCGAAGTGACCGAAAAACCCGGAAGGGGCAAAAGGCTTCATCGTATATAATCTCGTGGAGCGCAGCACGCTTATCCCCTCCATGCAAACCAGAGACGTTAGCCGATGCCATGTACCAGGTCGTAATAGTAGAAGACGATGCCGCCCAAGCCGAGATCATCCGGAGCATGATCGAATGCTCCCCGCGTGGCGGCGAGCTCGCCATCGAGCATGTTGTCGACGCCGAATCTTTGACGGCGCGTCTTGCGGAGGAACCGGCCATTGACGTTCTCGTGATGGATATCGAGCTGGGCTCGGAAGACGCGAACGGCATCGACCTCGTGAAGCGGTATTTCCCCGCAGGGTGCGGAACGCAGGTGATCTACGTCACCGGCTTCGTCGAATACTGCACGAGCGTGTACCGCACAGAGCACCTGTATTTTCTGGTAAAGCCGTTCGCGCAGGACGACTTGGACGACGCGCTGAGCCGCGCGTTCGAGCGGCTCGAGGCCGACGCGAGCAAGCCCCTGAGCGTTCGGCTTGGAAGCAGGGTAGTGCTTGTCGAGCCGAGCAGGATCAGCTATATCGAAAGCGATCGGCGCAAAGTACGCATCCATGCGGGAGCCGAGGAGATCGAAGCGTACGCGTCGTTGTCCGACCTCTCTGCCGAGCTGCCCGCTTCGTTCATCCAATGCCATAAGAGCTTCCTGGTAAACATGGATCACGTCAAGGAGCTCAAAGCGGACAGCGTGGTGCTCTCGTCGAACCAGGTTGTGCCCGTGAGTCAGAAGCGCCGCAAATTCGTGCGCGAAGCTGTCTTCTCGCGCGTGCAATCCAAGCTGTAGGACGGCGAGGCTCTCGTATGCCCGATGCTCTCCTCGACATCATCGGGGTCGTTCCCGTGCAATTGGTGTTCGCCTATGCGCTCACCAAGATGCTCAATATTCGCAGACTCTCCCTGTTCTGGGTGCTGGAACTGGTTTTCGTGCTGCTTATCTCCTCGTTTCGTTCAAGCATGAGCGTCGAGTTCAGACTGGCGGCCTCCGTGCCGCTCGCCCTCATTCCCATATTCCTATCGCAGGGAAGCCTCGCGCGCAGAATTCTCGTCGTGACGCTGGCGCACCTGGTGCTTTTCTTCGCAGAGCTGCCCGGCGGCGCCCTGTGGATGTCGATGACCGGCACGCCGGTCGCCGATTACGAGGCCGTTCGAACGCATCTTGGCGCTTTTTTCCTGACTCATGCGGCTCATATGGCTCTGCTCGTTCCGCTTCTCGCGATGCTCTGCATGCTGCTTAACCGTTTCGGCAGCGCTCAGGAACGGGGAATGGGCGAATGGCTGCCCGTGCTTTTTTCCTTGGTACAGCTTGTTCTGGTGAACGTGATGATCCTTTTACCGCTCGGCTACATCCAGGAATCGATGACGTATTACGGCGCAAGCGTGGTGCTGGCGCTTGTCGGTTTCGCGGTCGATCTGCTGCTGTTTGAGGCTATGGGTCGCTTCGCCCAAAAGCGGCGCGACGATGTCCGTGCGACGATGCTCGAAGAGCAGCTGGATCGGTATCTAGCGCGTTGCGGGGAGTTCGTTTCGGACATTGAGCATACCTTGAAGGTGCGGCACGATATGGGCAACCACGTACAGGTGGTGCTTGCCCTGTCGGAACGCGGCAACTTTCAAGAGGCCCACGAACATCTTGCCTGCATGGCCGAGGTGCTTAACGATACCCGCCGAAGCGAGGAGGCAGTCTTATGATCGTGCGGATGATCATCGCGGTAGGCGTGCTGCTGCTGATGTGCGCGATTATGGCGGTGCTGGCGCGCCGGCTGCGCGGCGTGCCCCCGACGCGTCTTTTGATTAACCTTTTGTTCCCGTTCAGCCAGCTGTGCATCGTTGCGTTCCTCTTTTATTATGCGATTGCCTACGAGCTGCCTTTTTGGATGTTCGCGCTGGTCGCGGTCGTGGGCGCCCTGTGCGGACCGGTCGATCTCGTGCTGTTCAAAGCGTTGGAGGAGTCCGAGAAGCGCGAGCTGTCCCGCGAGCGTGTGCGTCTGCTGGAAGAGCAGTTGCAAGCGCAGGAACAGTATTTGCGGCGTTTATCGGCGGACATCGATGAAGCGCGCCGCGTTCGCGAAGACGTCGCACGCGAGCTAGCGGCGGTGGACGATCTGCTGCAACGGCAAGAGGCCGAACAGGCATCGCGGGGGCTGATGAAGGCGGTCGGCATCATGGATTCGTCCTGCAAGCGCTCGTGCGAGCACCAGGTGGTCGATGCCCTCGTCTCGATGAAGGCTGCCGTATGTGCGGAGCGAGGCATTCGACTCGAGCTCGATCTGGCGCTGGCCGACGATGTCTCTCTGCCGAGCGTGGAGCTGTGCGCGGTGTTCTCGAACCTGCTGGACAACGCTGTCAGCGCATGCGGCAAGGTGCCGGAGGGCGCGCGGTTCATCAAGCTGAAAGCACGTGTGGATGCCGGCTATCTGGCAGTGCGGATGGAGAACAGTTGCGCGCCGGCTGAACCTGGCGAGGCCCGTCGCGCTCCGCGCCGTTCGCGCGGCGACCGCCTTCCCGAGCACGGCTGGGGCCTGAACATCCTCAAAACCCTCGCCGACCGTCACGACGGCACGTTGGAAACCGTGCAGGAAGATGGCGTGTACCGCACAACGGTGTTGCTGAAACTGGATGCAAGGTGAGGTGGGATATGAGGTTCATCGTTTCTCCTGCTAAGAAGATGAACGTGGTCGACGATGCGTTTGGATGGCGCGATCTGCCGATGTTCGCGGATCGGGCTGCGCGTCTGGCCGATGCGGTGCGGGCGCTCTCGTACGACGAGGCGAAGGCGCTGTGGCAGTGCAGCGACGCGCTGGCCGAACTCAACTTCGAACGCTTCCGCACGCTCGAAGTGCGCTCCGGCGCGTTGACGCCGGCGGTGCTGGCCTACGAGGGCATCCAGTACCAGAACCTTGCGCCGCAGGTGATGACGATGGAGCAGTTGGATTACCTGCAGGAGCATCTGCGCATCCTCTCGGGGCTCTACGGCGTGGTGCGCCCGCTCGACGGCGTGGCGCCGTACCGCCTGGAAATGCAGGCGAAGCTCGCGGTGGACGGCGCGCGCAATCTCTACGAGTTCTGGGGCGACAGCCTGAGCCGCGTGCTCGCGGCCGAAACGGACGTCATCGTGAACCTGGCATCGGTGGAATACGCGAAGGCCGTCGTTCCCTCTGCGGATCGCTGCGGGGCAAGAGTGCTCACCTGCCTGTTCGGCACCGTCGACGCGCGCGATCGCCTCGTGCAGCGCTCCACCGCCGCGAAAGCCGCGCGCGGTACCATGGTGCGCTGGTGTACCGAGAACGCCATTGAAGAACCTGCCGACCTGCAAGCCTTCGATGCGCTCGGCTACGCGTTCGATCCCGCTCGGTCGACCGACGATTGCTATGTATTCGTTCAGAAATAGCCATGCATAACCTCAAATAATCAAACAAACGGTTTTGACTCGAATTGATGACTCCTCTGCGCGCAAAGCTTTGCGAGAGGTTCTCGTGAACCGCCTGACGAATGCGGACCACCATGGACGACGAGGTCTTGTCGTGCTGCGCACGCCGGAGTGCATCGAGCTTTCGAATCCCGGCGGTTTTCGGGTGGATGTGAAAGCCGCCATTTCGCGCATCGGACAATATCACTATAATAGGAACATTCGCGAACAATCGGCCCTTCGCGCGGACGCGCGCGGGAGGGCGCTGGCCTGACGAGGAAAACCAATGACCATGAAACCGTACAACCCGCACGAGATCGAACCCCGCTGGCAAAAGGAGTGGGACGACGCCGACCTGTACAAGGTGACCGAGGATCCCTCGAAGCCGAAGAAGTACGTGCTCGAGATGTTCCCGTACCCCTCGGGCGACATCCACATGGGACACGTGCGCAACTACACCATCGGCGACGTCGTCGCGCGCTACTACAAGATGCGCGGCTTCGACGTGCTGCATCCCATGGGTTGGGACGCGTTCGGCCTGCCGGCCGAGAACGCGGCCATCAAGCGCAACAGCCATCCGGCCAAATGGACCTACGCCAACATCGACACGCAGAAGGCCAGCTTCAAGCGCATGGGCTTCTCGTACGACTGGGACCGCACCGTGGTGGCGTGCGACCCCGAGTACTACCGCTGGGGCCAGTGGATCTTCCTGCAATTCTGGAAGCGCGGTTTGGTCGAGCGCCGCAACAGCCCGGTGAACTGGTGCCCGAACTGCGCGACGGTGCTCGCGAACGAGCAGGTCACCGAGGGCGAGTGCTGGCGTTGCCACGGCGCGGTGGAGAAGCGCGACCTCACGCAGTGGTACTTCAAGATCACCGACTACGCCCAGGAGCTGCTGGACGACCTCGACCAGCTGGACGGTTGGCCCGAGCGCGTCAAGCAGATGCAGGCGAACTGGATCGGCCGCTCCGAAGGCGCCGAGATCGACTTCGTGCTGTGCGGGCCCGACGGCGAGGCTCCGGCCGAGCCGACGGCCGACGACGTGATCACCGTGTTCACCACGCGTCCCGACACCTTGTTCGGCTGCTCGTTCTTCCTGCTGGCGCCCGAGTACAAGGGTCTTATGGAGCTGGTGGAGGGCACTGAATACGAAGCCGCCGTGCGCGAGGTGGTGGAAGGCGCCGCCAAGGTGAGCGCCGTCGAGCGCGCCCAGGGCGACCGCGAGAAGCACGGCGCGTTCACCGGCCGCTATATGGTGAACCCGGTGAACGGGGAGAAGGTGCCCGTATGGGTGGCCGACTACATCGTCAGCGACTACGGCACCGGCGCGGTCATGGCCGTGCCGTGCGGCGACCAGCGCGACTTCGAGTTCGCGCGCAAGTACGACCTGCCCATCATCCCCATCATCCTCGGCGAGGACGATCCGCTGTATCCCCAGCTCAACGGCGTGCAGGAGCGCCGCGTGACGTCGGTCGATTGGGAAGCGGCCTACGACGCCGAGGGCGTGCTGGTGCAGTCCGGCAAGTACACCGGCATGGTGGGCGGCAAGCATTCGCCCGCCGTCGATGCGATCATCGGCGACCTCGCGGCCGAGGGCAAGGGCAAGAAGACCGTGCAGTTCCGCCTGCGCGATTGGCTGATCAGCCGTCAGCGCTACTGGGGCAACCCCATCCCGGCCGTGCACTGCCCGGAATGCGGTCTCGTGCCCGTGCCGGAGGAGGACCTTCCGGTGCGCCTGCCCGAGGACATCGACCTGGCTGCAGGCGAGACGCTTGCCACGCACGAGGCGTTCGTGAACACGACGTGCCCGGTATGCGGCGGCCCGGCGAAGCGCGAGACGGACACGATGGACACGTTCACATGCTCCAGCTGGTACTACCTGCGCTACACCGATCCGCACAACGAGGAGCTGCCGTTCGCGCCCGAGAAGGCGAACCGCTGGATGCCCGTCGACCAGTACATCGGCGGCATCGAGCATGCCATCCTGCACCTGCTGTACAGCCGCTTCTACACGAAAGTGCTGCGCGACCTGGGGCTGCTTGAGTTCGATGAGCCGTTCTCGAACCTCTTGTGCCAGGGCATGGTGAAGGACGAGCACGGCGAGACCATGTCGAAGGTCGAAGGGCAACGTCATTGCCCCCGAGGACATGATCGCCGAGTACGGCGCCGACGCGGTCGCGCGCGTACATCCTGTTCATGGCCCCGCCCGACAAGGACCTGCTGTGGGACGAGGGCGGCCTGGCGGGCATCTACAAGTTCATGAACCGCGCTTGGCGCATTGTGAACGACCTGATGGGAGCCGCCGACGAGGAAACGCTGTTCCAGCCGGGCGCGTCCGAGGACGAGGGCATCAAAGCGCTCGAACAGCTGCTGCGCGAGCGCCATCGTGTGGTGGGCAAGGTGGTCGACGACTTCGACCGCAACAACTTCAACACGGCCCTCGCCGCCATCATGGAGCTGACGAACGCGGCGAGCGACTACCTGCGCAAGCGCTCGCCCGAGCAGCGCGCCGCCTGCGAAGAGTCGCGCGCGGTCGATGCCGAGGTGGCCGAGGTGCTGGTGAAGCTGCTGGCTCCGTTCGCGCCGCACTGGGCCGAGGAGCTGTGGCATGCGGTGCTGGGCAAGGACGGCTCGGTGCACACGCAGCCGTGGCCCGAGTTCGACCCCGAGCAGGCCAAGGCCGACGAGGTCGAGCTGGCTGTGCAGGTGAACGGCAAGGTGAAAGCGAAGATCATGGTAGCGGCGGACGCTGCCGAGGACGACATCAAGGCCGTAGGCCTCGCCGCCGTCGAAGCGGCGCTCGAGGGCAAGGACGTTAAGAAGGTCGTCGTGGTGCCCGGCCGCCTGGTGAACATCGTCGCGAAGTAGGGCGCACGATAAGGCTGGGACATTGAGGAACGGCTGGGGTTTCCGAGCCGTTCCGTTTTGGAGGGGGCTATCGAGAGTGGCGAGGAACTATGCCACGTAATCGGCGGCGTTGTCGCCGGCTATGCGACCGAATGTGTATATGTCTGCCATGGAGGTCGACCCCAAACGATTCGTGCCCATCTTATGACCGGCTACTTCGCCAGCCGCATACAATCCTGGAATAGGGGATCCTTGGACGTCGAGCACCTCAGCGCTTGTGTTGATGCGTAGGCCACCCATGGTGTAATGAACGGCGGGCTTGTAGGCCATGATGTAATACGGCGGGGTGTCCACCTTGTGCATGGTTCCGCGATAGGCGAAGTCGGGATCAGATCCTGCGTCGACGTATCCGTTCCACTGCTCGATGGTTTTCGAAAGCTGGGCTGCATCGATGCCGAAAGGCTCGCATGCCTCCTCGAGCGTATCGGCCTTCACGCATAGCTTGCGCGATGCGAGGTTCTCGAACTCGTCTGAATGTATATCTACCACCTTGGTCTCGTCGGCGGCGGCTTGATCCCATATTTCGTAAGCGCGCTCGTCGGTTTGCTCGAGGATAGCTTTCGATAGCACGTCGCGACGTCCAAGCTCCTCGACGAAGCGTTTGCCTTCCTTGTTGAACATGACCGTGCGCTCATCGAGACGCATGTCGTCCAGGTAGAGCAGCGCGCCGGTATCGACGTCGCAGATGGGATAGGTTTGAATAAGCTCCATGTCGACCAGATCGGCTCCGATGGCCGAAGCCATGGTCAGGCCGTCCCCCTGTGCGCCCACTGAATCGGTCGAGTTGAACTGCTCGCCGAACTCGGGGTTGGCCTTCGCGCGCATTTCGACGTTCGCGCCGAACCCGCCGCATGACAAGACGACGGCCTTGCAGTCGAAAGCGTACTCATCACCCGTGACGACGTTCACTGCCTTTATCCCGTTGATCTTTCCATCGGAATCTTGTGCGAGATCGGTGGCTTTCGTGTTGTCGATGAGCGTGATGTTGTCGACGGATCGCGCACGCGTGGTCAGTCGCGTTGTCATGGCGTTGCCGATGTGCCCCGAGGGAATAATGGAGCGTTTGACGGTGTGGCCGCCGAAAAAACAGCAGGTTGTGCTCCCAGGAAACGCCGCCCTCGTACGTGAGCCATTGCGCGGCATCGTACACGCCGCGGGCGATGACGTTGACCAGCTCGGGATCGCCGCGATGGTCTCCTCCTTCCAGCATGTCGGCCGCGAGCAGTTCGGGACTGTCTTCAAGCCCTGAGTTCTTCTGGATCCAGTTGCCCGGTACAGCCATTTCTCCGCCCGACAACGCGGTCGATCCGCCGAACACGCCGAGCTTCTCCATGAGCAGCACCTTCTTGCCTTTGTTCGCTGCACTGATGGCCGCAGTGAATCCTGCCCCGCCCGCGCCTACGATCACTACATCGTACGACGTGGGAATGTCGTTATCGGGCCGTTGAAGTGCCTTGTCGCGCTTCTTCCATTCCGATGATTTCTCTCCGGCTTTGTCGAGCGCTTCGGCAACGGCTGTGAGGTAGGCCATGCTGGAAAGCGATGCGCCGCTCACGACGTCGACGTTCAACGTCTGACCTTCGACGATGAGTTTGCCGAGCTTGTCCATGCAGACATCGCCCAATCCGGCAGACTCGCGAGAATCGAGCACGTCGATGCGCTCGATGGCGCCGTTTTTCGTGATCACTTCCACCTGTATGGAGCCGTGCTTGCCCATGCCACTGCCGACGGTTGCCACGCTTGCTTCGTCGGAAGGTGCTTTCGCGGCGCTTCCCTTCGGCGCGCATCCGCCAAGGGTAAGGGCTCCTCCTGCGGTCGCAAGAGCGGCTCCGGTGAGAAACTGCCTGCGTGAAAGTTCAGCCATGATGTCCATCCTCCCTGTTATCTGTTCCGTCTCCCCGGTTGGTTGGCATCGCAACCGTGTTGAGCGTCGAGTACCGACCTGTGTGCTCGGGACAGCGGAAACATACCATCGGGAAAATGCCTTTGCAGCCCGCGGCGGGTTTTCAATGTGTAACCCTACCCGAGTTTAAAAATGTAACCCCGTGCAAAACGCCTCCGATATCGCGGGGCGAAAGCGTAAGATGGAAGCTGGAATTGCAGGGAGGGGAGGAACTGCATGAGGGAGTTCGTCGCGCGTTGGAAAGACATGTTTATACGTATGGGGGCTATGCCGGTCTCTTTTCTCGGGGTGGGGTTGTACCGTGCATGGCTTGCCACGTTCTTTCGCTATGAGGCGTTTCCGACCATCGATTTCTTCGATTACGCGCTGTTCGAGGGAGCCATAGGCGTGGCGTCGTTTGCAGTCGTGCTCCTATCCCGACGTATCACGCCTCTGTGGTCGAACAACGCGTTGGTGACGTTGACCGCCATCGGCATGGTCGGAGGCTCTGCGCTCTGCGTGGTCTCGTGCTTCTGGCTGCAGGTTGCCGCGCTCAAATACGCCGGCCTCATGTTGGCGGGAGCGGGGCTGGGATTGCTCATCCTCATGTGGACCGAATTCTTCGGATCGCTGAATCCTATGCGCGTAGCGGTGTACTATGCTGGCGCCATCGTGTTGGGGGAAGCGTTGAAATGGCTGTTCGGCGGGTTGGATCCTGCGTATATTGCCGTGTTTTCCGTGATGCTTCCGCTTGCGTCCATCGATTGGGTTCGGCGATCGATGAAGCGTCTGCCGGATGTCGATCTGCCCAAGCGCATGGGAAAGGCCGGGCTCTCGGAGGTGCCTTGGAAGCCCATTCTCCTTATGGGAGTGTGTACCTTCGCGACAGGGTTCGGCGTGTTGCCGGATCAGCCGCTGGTGGTCGGAAACGTCGTCGGGACTGTGTTGGTGGCGGCGTTTGTGATCTTCGGCGTATTGTCGTCGTCAAGATGGTTCAACTTCGACACGATATACCAGCTCGCCTTCCCCTTTATGACGGTGGGGTTGTTGCTGATCGCCCCGCAGTTCTCTCTCGATGCGCAAACGGTTGCGACCTGCTACGACGCGGGTTACACGATGCTTTCCATCTTCATCATGATCGTCTTGAGCAACATCACGTACCGTTTCGGCATTTCTGCCGCCTGGTTGAACGGAATCGAGCGTGGCATCCGCTATCTGGTGGAAGCTGGAGGATGGAGCTTGTTCGCATTTGGCTCGTCGTACTTGCCGGGGGAATTCATGAACATGCTTCATATCGGGATCGTTGCATCTGTGGTGGTGGCGTTCGTAATCCTGTTTTTCACCGAAAAAAGGCTTTCCGCGAAGTGGGGCATCAATCTCAAGGGGGATCCTGGAGAGGACGACGTGTTTTCGCCGGGGCTGTTGGCCATGCGCGTATCCGATCTTTCGCGCGAATGCAGTCTCAGCCCGCGTGAAGAAGAGGTTCTCCAACTGCTTGCGCGGAAGGGGACGACGGCGGAGATCGAGGAGAACCTGTTTGTGGCGCGCGGTACGGTAAAAGCCCATACGAGTCGAATCTATCGCAAACTGGGAGTGCACAGCCGCGAAGAGCTGTACGAATTGCTCGGCATCGCCGAGTAACGCTGCGATGCGGTTTGAAGGAGGCGCGATGGCGAAGGAAACTTTGTTCGAGGAGATGGAAATAGGCTCGTTGCGGGCGAAAAACCGACTGGTGCGAGCAGCCACCTACGAGGCGTTAGCCGATGACGGTGGGCATATGACTCCTGAGCTGACGGCGATCTACGAGGAGCTTGCCGATGGCGGGGTAGGTACGATCATCGTGGGGTATGCACGCGTTATGCGAAACGAACAGCCGAATCCTCGGATGCTGGGCATCTACGACGACTCGTTCGTCCCCGAATTCCAGGCATTGACGGACATGGCTCACGCGCATGGGACGGCTATCGTATCGCAGATCGTATACGGCGGCTCGGCGACGAAGCTCCAGCCGCCCAGCAGGCGCATCCTCGGGCCGTCGGCCGTCGCCAACCCGAAGACCGGCATCGTGCCGGTGGAGGCCACGGTTGCCGATCTGCATGAGCTCGCCCAAGCATTCGCCGACGCGGCGGCCCGTGCTCAAACTGCCGGATTCGATGGCGTCGAGCTGCATGCGGCGCACGGCTACCTGCTCAGCCAGTTCTTGAGCCCCTTGCTCAACAGGCGCCGCGACGAGTACGGCGGTGCCCTGCGGAACCGTGCCCGCTTCCTTGTCGAGGTCGTCGACGCTGTGCGCTTGCGAGTGGGCGCGACGTTCCCACTGATCGTAAAGCTGAACAGCTCCGACGGCGTGGAGGGCGGCCTGACTGAGGACGACAGCATTGAAGCGGCGAAGCTGCTGGCGGCTCACGGCGCGTCGGCTATAGAAGTGAGCGGGAACTGGCGGAACTGCCGTGTGCGCGACTTCGATGGAGAGCCGTTCTTCGCTCCCTATGCGAAGCGGCTTGCGTGCGAGGTCGACATTCCCCTGATCCTTACCGGAGGCAATCGGCGGCTCGATGCGATGGAGCGCCTTGTTGTTGAAAGCGCCGGCGGCATAGCGGGTTTCGGTCTTTGTCGGCCGCTTATCTGCGAACCGCGACTGGCGCGACGCTGGCGGGTCGATCCGCAGGCGAAGCCCCGCTGCGTTTCGTGCGATAAGTGCAGCACGATGCCGGGCCATCGCTGCATCTTGGAATGAGACAAGGGAACGGGGTTTACGACTCATAGCCCGCGACGAGTCGTAAACCTCGTTCCCTTGTCTCCCTTGTCTCCTCGAACCCGCGCAATTCTCATGTAATCGGCTTCAAGTTTCGATGACGGCCGCGGAATGCGTAGCGGGTTCGGTGCGGGATTTGCTATCATCGACGCTTATGACGCGACGCAAGAAACATGGATGGTTGAAGACGATGCTGGGTTTGATGCTCGGATGCATGCTCGTGGTCGTCGCCGTGTTCGCGGCGACGAACGTGGCGACCATCGGCCACGACCAAAGATCGTATCGTCGAGCCGCAAGCGGCGGTCGGCTTCGATGCCGACGCGATCGTTGTGCTGGGCGCATCCGTGTTCGCCGACGGCACGCCGTCGGGCATCTTGCGGGATCGGCTGGACGACGGCATCGCGCTCTACAAGGAAGGTGTGGCGCCGAAGCTCATCATGAGCGGTGACAACAGCACCGTGTCGTACAACGAGGTGCAGGTTATGAAGGATTACGCCATTTCCCAAGGCGTGCCGAGCTACGACATCTTCTGCGACCATGCAGGCTTCTCCACGTACGAGAGCATGTATCGTGCGAAGCACGTGTTCGGCGCCGAGCGCATCGTGGTGGCCACCCAGACCTATCATCTGTATCGTGCGCTGTACGCCGCGCAGGGTCTTGGCCTCGAGTCCCTCGGCGTGGCCAGCGACTACCATGACTACTCCAAGCAGCTCCAGTACGATCTGCGCGAGATCCCCGCGCGTACGAAGGACTTCTTCAAGACGCTGTTCAAGGTACCTTCGACGTTCGTGGGCGACCCCATCAGCCTCGATCAGTCCGGCGACGTCACCGAGGGCTGACGGGGAGTGTCAGAGGTGCGTCAGGGGCGCGCGATTCTCACGCTAGCAGCGCCAACAGCGCCTGCGCTTCGCAGGTCACCGGGTCGAGGACGGGGATGCCGGCGGCTCGTTCGAGCTGCGGCGCCAAGCCGATAGTCGAAAACCCCGTGCAGGCGAGCGCGATGACCGCTGCGCCTTCTTCGCGCAGGCGTCGAGCCGTCGTGATAGCGGCGTGTTGACCTGCGGGCGTGTTCAGATCGCGCGTGTCGCGAACGCCGTCGGGCACGAGGTTCGCCAACAGACGCTCGCCCAAGATGCGCGGGAACGCGGGCGGCGCGTCCGGCGTGATGCCGATGACGCCTACCGGCCCCTCGTGAAGCGCCGCGGCGGTGGCCATGCTTTCGCCCGCGCCCACCACCGGCACGCCCACGATGGCGCGCGCTTCGGCTACGCCGGGGTCGTCGGCGCAGCTCACTATGATGCCGTCCGCGTCCTGTTCGACCAGCTGACAGGCAAGCGCAATCACTTTAGGTTCGGCAGTGCGCTTCGTAGCGGCATCGTGCACGCCCTCGGGTTGATCGGGAATGCAGCGCGACACGACGCGCACCTGAGGAAACGCACGCTCGATGAGCAGCCCATGCGCGTCAGCCTGTTCTTGATCCTGCGTGATGACGCGGATGACTCCTACAGTCCAGGTAGGGCGAAAACGGTATCCATGGCGATCACTCGTACTTTTCGATAAGGTCGATGAGATCCTGCTTCGAATGCAGGGCGGTCTTTTCCAGGATGCGCCGCGTGTGCGTGCGCACGGTGCTCTCGGACACGAACAGCGCCTCGGCGATCACCTTGGCCGAGCGCCGCGCGCCAGGTAGGGGAGCAGCCTCGGCTTCGCGGCGGGTCAGCCCGTAGTACGAGGCTATCTGCTCGAGCACGTCGCCGTCGGCTCGGAGGCGGATTCGTCGCCTCGCGCTTCGTCGGCGGAGGCGATCTGACTGGCGGGGGCAGGCCGGCCTCCGCATTCCGGCTGCGCACGAAACGGCGCGGCTTTCCCTTCGGCGTCTTTCGCCTTGCTGGCGCCGAAGCTCAAAAACGAGAACCGATTGCCGCCCTGCTGGAACAGCGCCAGCATGGCCAGCACGTAGACCGCGCCCACCGACACGCCGATGACCAGCATGGATGGGCTTTCGGGGATGAGCATCACCACGTAGCCGATGCCGATGCCCACCAGTCGTGCGATGATGGACACCCCTCGCACGATGCCGCCTATCACGAAGCCCGACACGCTGAAGTCGTATGCGGTCGATGCCACCATATACCAGATGATCACGTCGAATACGCCGTAGCACGCGCTCATTACCGTGTTGAGCTCCACCGGGTACGTACTCCAGAACATCGGCATGAGCGCGAACAGCACCACGAGAATGGGCACGATCACCTTGAACGTAAGCGCCAGATCGGTGCGGCGTCGCGCGAACAGCACGAGCCCGATGAGCGCCACGGCGGCCACGATGTTGGCGATAAGCGGCAGTCGGTGAGCCTCGTAAGCCGAGTCGACTGAAGCCACGGTCATCTGCCACACGTAGCCGAACAGACACGACAGCACGAGGCTGGCCACGATGAGGCTGACCAGCGAGCCGAGCGCCGTGCGGTAACGCCCCGAGTCGGCCGTGATCGCGGGCCGATCGTCGGTTTCTTCGCGGTTGCAGCGCGTCAAGCACAGCTGCGAGAGCACGGGCAGCGGCAACATGAGCAGCAGCGCCGGAACCCCCAGCTCCTCCGAGCAGAACGAGAACGCGACGAACAACAGCGCGGTCAACAACAGCACAACGGGCAGATAGAACGAAGTGCGCGACGGATGCATGCGCCCGAGGCACTCGGCCCAGCTTCCCCAGAAGTAGCCGTATCCCACGCCGGCTAGAACGGAGCCCAGCACGAGCGGGACGACGGCCAGCATCTCCGTCAACAATCCGGCGCTTCCGGCCATGCCCGAGCCTGTCATCAGCACGAGCCCTGTCACGATGCTTGCCGTGAACGCCGAAGCGGGAAGCTTGTCGTAGAAGGAGTGGTCGCGTTCCGTGCGCGAGGCCACCAGGAACAGCGTGGTCATGTTCGCGACGAACGAGATGATCACGACGAGCGTCTGATATCCCGTGGTGTTCATCGGCCCCGACAGCAGGATGGAGCTGCGGAACGTGAGCATGCTGCATGCCCAGAAGAAAGCGAGGCCGAGGTGGCGTATACGAAAGCGTTTTCCACACCATGCGCATGCTGCGTCGATCGCGCGGGCGCGACAGGCGTTCAGGCATGAACAATCCCTCCTCGTCCTTGGCGCCGCCTGTTTCTCTGAGAACGGCGCATGGCTCCCTTTCATCTTGGAAAAGCTTATCATCAGCGCAAATCAATCAAATCATCAATAATTGATGATACTGTCCCGAGACCCTCATCATAGCATTGCCCACGCCGAAGGAAGGGGGCTGCGATGAT
>ENA-OQCU01000180-OQCU01000180.1-human-gut-metagenome-genome-assembly--contig:-NODE-180-length-33921-cov-4.823164_pt1 | contig 33921 bp, 28 predicted proteins | sample MGYA00242504_ERZ504590 | MGnify/ENA primary metagenome ERZ504590 (study PRJEB26092, sample SAMD00036318) | human gut metagenome | host: Homo sapiens | study: EMG produced TPA metagenomics assembly of... | reverse complement strand
CGTTCATTATTTCGGCAGCCAACATCCCTTATTTGCTCTTATTTTTTTAAGACAATCAATTCTTCCATTTACAATTGGTCGGATATGGAGCCACTACTGCCGGAATGGTATTGGGTGAGACATCATTCTATTTCCCTATTTTTCTAGGACTGATATCTATTCTTCTGCTGTCAGGAAGTGTACTACGGTTATCTTCTTATTTCTATCATCTCATCAATTCGAAATCTACTTCCATCAGCCCGATAAACCGCCTATGTATATTCGCCGCCGGTGCTGTTTGTATAGGACTTTGTCTATTCGGAATACGGGGACGCATGGGATATAACCCCATCAGGGTAAGTCAAGCATACTATTGCACCGATCCATTCCTGAATCAGCTAGGGGTTAATCCTGTCTTTAATCTACTTACCAGCACACTGGATGATAACCGTAAGGAAAACCGCTATCTTCACCTGATGCCGGAACAGGAGGCAATAACCAATATGCAAAGTATATTGCAAAGAAAAGGAATAGAAGGCATCTCCCCCATTGCACGTGAAGTGAAATGCACAGCCGTCCCTACACAAAAGAATGTTGTTCTTATTTTCATGGAATCGATGTCGGCCAACTTGATGGAGCATTTCGGATCTACCAAAAAACTGACTCCTTTCCTAGACAGCCTTTATCTGGAATCTCTCAGTTTTGACCATTTTTATTCAGCGGGCATACATACCAACCACGGAATGTATGCCACCCTCTACTCTTTCCCTGCCATCATGAAACGGAATGCCATGAAAGGAGCAGTGGTACCTGTCTATTCGGGGTTGCCCACCGTATTAAAGGATAATGGCTATCGGAACCTGTTCTTCATGACGCACGAATCACAATACGATAATATGAACGCTTTTCTCCGCACTAACGGATTTGATGAAATATATGCACAAGAAAACTACCCAAAGGATAAAGTCGTTAACAGCTTTGGTGTACAAGACGATTTCCTATATCAATATGCCTTGCCCATTCTGAACAAAAGAGCAGAAGAAAGACAACCTTTCTTTACCGTATTGCTTTCTATCAGCAACCATCCCTCGTATGTGATACCTGACTATTTCAAACCACACAGCACAAAGCTTGAAGATCAGATTGTGGAATACGCGGACTGGGCCATCCGGCAATTCATGCAAGAAGCACGCAAACAACCTTGGTTTGAAAATACAATCTTTGTTTTGCTGGGTGACCATGGGAAATTGGTAGGAAGTCCGGACTGTGAAATACCACAATCCTACAACCATGTTCCACTAATGATTTACGGAAAAGGCATCAAGCCCGAAATCAGACAAGAGCCGGGCGGCCAGACTGATGTGGCACCGACTTTACTCGGACTGCTGAACATGAGTTATACCCAAAACGACTTCGGCATAAATTTGTTAACAGAACAACGCCCGTATGTCTATTTCTCCGCCGATAATTTGATAGCGGCTACAGATACAACCCACCTATATATTTATTCTCCACATGACCGGCAGGAATTCAAATATAAGAAGCAAGGAAACGCCTTGCAACTTGTAACAGGGGAGGACAGTACATTCTACGTGATGAAAAAATACTGTTTCTCCACATTGCAGAGTGCGGAGTATCTGGTAAAAGAGCACAAGACTGTCAATAAAGCTACCGGACAATAAGGTGGGACGGGTTTCACCGCCTTGCCTTCCTTAACGGTCATACCCCAACTTCTCCTCGTTATAATCAGAGGCTATGTAGGTAGGACGGCCTTTGGTTTCCTTGAAAATGCGCCCCACGTACTCTCCTATAATTCCCAAAGAGAAAAGCTGGATGCCACCTAAAAAGAGCATGACAATGATCAAAGTGGGGAAGCCGGCCGTTTCATCACCATAAAGCACGGTCTTTATCAGAAAATAAATGGCATAAATAAAACTGGAGATTGAACAGAGCACTCCGCATACCGTGGCGATGCGCAAAGGGGCGATAGAGAAAGAGGTTATCCCTTCGACAGCCAGATTCAACAGCTTGAGAAAGTTCCAGGAGGAATGGCCCATCAGCCTGTCTCCGCGATCAAACTCAATGCTTTTCTTCTGATAGCCTATCCAGCAAAACAATCCTTTTGTATAACGCTCGCATTCGCGCAGACGACGCAACGTGAGCACACAACGACGGTCCAGAAGCCTGAAATCGCCCACATTGGGCAAAATATCAATACGGCTCATCCGCTGAAGTATACCATAAAAAGCCAAAGAGAACTGACGACGCAACCAGCTTTCCTCGCCACGGGTACGCCGTTTGGCATAAATGTCATCATATCCTTCTTCCCAATATTCCAGCATCTGGTCTACCAGTTCCGGAGGGTCCTGCAAATCAGCATCCATCACAACGCAGCAATCGCCGGTGGCGTAATCAAAACCCGCCAGCATGGCTACCTCTTTACCAAAGTTACGCGAAAGGTTGACATAATTCACCCGCTTGTCCTGCTGCCTCAGCCGGCGGAGGCATTCCAGCGTAGTGTCGCTGCTGCCATCATTGACAAACAGGATTTCCCACTCATAAACGGCATTGCGGTTGACAAGCTCTATCAAACGTTGATACAGAGTGGGCAGCATCGCTTCCTCATTATATACCGGAATCAAAAGAGTCACTTTCTTCATATCATTCTTCACTATCATAAAGACTCCTCAAAGATATTACTTTTGTTTGAAAACAAACCTCACTAATAAAAAATTTACCGGAATGGCAATGAGAAACACTGGGATGGGAGCCAACGGACGGGAAAAACCCAACCGCAGAAAGAGATTCAACAATCCGATATGTATCAGATAATTTGTCAGATGTGCCCCCCCGAAGCCAAAAGCTTTCTTCCAGGAAGGAGGCTGCCCGAAAGTAAAATAAGCCGTAAGATAAAAGTTGGCAACAAAACTCAGCACATATCCCAAGGTATAGGCTACATTGACCTGAATGAATTTTTGCAAGACAAAATAAATGCCATAGTGCAGCCCTGTAGCAAAAAGGCCTACCATTACAAATCGCAGGAACTCGGGTATCTGTTTCAGTTTATTCATTTTCATTGATTTAAAATGCAAAGTTAGGTATTACTAAAGAATTATTCGTACTTTTGCGACAGTAAATATAAAAGACCGAAAAATATATGTCAGACAAGAAAAAAGCATTTTGGTTCATAGCCTTACTAAGCACACTTGTAATAATCCCCTTTTTGGGAGAAACTATTTTTTACTCTAAAGGGGAACCGCGCGAAGCAATTGTGGCATACTCGATGTTGGAAAGCGGCAACTGGATATTGCCTTTGAACTACGGAACAGACATCGCCTATAAACCTCCTTTCCTGTATTGGTCTATTGCAGCTATTTCCGCCATTTTCGGAGGGGTGAGCGAATTCTCGTCCCGTCTGCCGTCCGCTATCGCTTTTCTAGCTATGCAGTTCGTGTTTTTCGGATTCGTAGCCCGCTATAAGGATACAAAGACAGCAGTCATTACCTCCCTTTTACTGCTCACTTCATTCGAAGTGCACCGGGCGGCGGTGGCTTGCAGGCTGGATATGCTACAGGTTTCCTTCATCGTCATCTCACTTTGCTTACTATTTCGCTGGGACGAAAAAGGCTGCAAGGGAATACCTTGGACGGCTGTCGTGCTGATGGCATGCGGCACGCTGACCAAAGGACCTGTGGGTTCTATATTCCCCTGTATGTGTATCGGTATTTACCAGCTGATACGGGGACGCTCATTCGGCAAGACTTTCCTTTCCTTATTCGGAATCGGGCTGCTTTCCCTTATTCCATTGGGAATCTGGTTTTATGCGGCCTGGCTACAGGGAGGACAGCCGTTTATGAACCTGATGCTGGAGGAAAACACCGGACGCTTTGTCGGCAAAATGTCATACCCGTCGCATCACAACCCTTTATGGTATAACTTCCTGACCATTATATGGGGGTGGACACCTTGGACATTGGTCTTGCTTATCTCACTATTCGGACTGAAATGGAATGAAATGCACCTGCTGCCCGCAGGAAACTCTTTCACCGGACGCATCAGGAAGGTTTGGGATAACATCCGCTCACAATCCCCCATACAGCTGTTTATCTGGATAGTGATTATCGCTATTTTTGTCTTCTATTGTATTCCTAAAAGCAAACGCAGCGTCTATTTGTTGCCTATCTATCCATTTATGGCTGTACTGATTGCCCAGTATCTGGAGGCGTTAATGCAAAAAGGGGCGAAAGTGTTCAAAGTATCGGCTTATATCTTCGCCTCGCTCTGTTTGTTACTCACCGCGGTGTTTTTTGCTGTACGCTGTCAGATGATACCGGACAGCATATGGGGCAACGGACGTCATGCTGCCGAAAACATAGCGTTTATGCAAGCTTTGGAAAGCACATCCTTTTCTATTTCCAAATGGCTGATTATAGTATTGCCGGTAGTGGCTGCCATCTGTACATTAAGGCTGGTTATCAAAAAAAGTAGTACGGGGTCACTCCTCTATGGAATCACCGGTTGTGTTCTTTGCCTGTTTGTCGCTTTAGACGGGGTATATCAGCCAACAATACTAGCTGTAAAATCCGATAAGCATCTGGCAGAGGATATCAGAAAACAGGTGCCTGAAGGAGTCGTTTATTCATATACAGACAGAATGATACGGTTTTATTGTACAAATTATTATATGAATAACCAAATGCGGAATTTCACACTGGAAAATCCGCAAGAAGGGTATGTCATACTTTCTGCAAATGCACAAGAGGAGTTTTTAAAGAATTACAATGCAAAGTATCAGCTGGAAGAGGTCTTCCATACAGATTACAGAAGTTGCGACTTACGCAATACGGTAATCATGTACAAGTTCAACGAGAAACGGAAATAGTTATATCCGGCAGATTCTGCACCGATTGGGACGCGGACTATATGAATTCCATACTGATTCATATAGTCCGCGTCCAAGTTTTACTATCTGTTCCCTAAATCATCATAAACGGTTTGCAATATCGCCTTACCCTTATCCAGACGGGATTCGTCAGCTTCAGGCTCATCAAAAAGAATACTGCCGGAATTATTATCAAACACCGTCACCCCTGTACTGTCTCTGAATGAGAACCCATTATTGAAACTATAAAAGGCAAAAGGATACTTATAATCACTTCCCAATACATTACGGCTAAACGTAAATGCAGTATGTTCCAACCCAAGCTGCCCCAACAAAGTGGCTGCCAAATCGGTCTGATTCATAATCTTGTCCACCTGCATAGGCTGTTTTTACCGCTCCACCTAACCATAACAAGGGAATATGATAAAAACGAGGCATCGCATTAGACCCCTCACGCGGGTAATAGAAACCAGTGATCGGGAAGGCAGATAACTAAAAGATCTTTCCATGCGGGAGTCTGCTTCAACCGGTCAATAAACTTACCCAGACATTCATCTGTATAAGCAAAGGCATTGGGAATTTTATCTTCCAGCCGGTGATAAGGAACTTCGAAAGGTTCATGACTGCTAAGTGTCAGAAACGCAGTATGCCAAGGCCCTTCTTCCTTCCGGTTTCTTAACTGATTATATAAATATTCAAAAGTAATATCATCATTCACTCCCCAGGCATTACTGGTCTGTTCGGCCAATGAAAAATCTGTATTGGCTGTAAGACGCTGATAACCGGTACTCAGCAGATAACTCTTCATATTGGTAAAGTTGATATCACCTCCATACAGGAAATCTGTTTTATAACCCGCCTTGGACAATCCTTCAGCTATAGCAGGCAGCGTACGGCTCTTGGCAGGAATTTTTCATTACCGATGCCGTAGGCAATCCAAGGTAACCGCTGAAAGTACAGACTGTTCCACGGTCGGTACGGAAACTATTGGCATAACAGTTTGTGAAAAAAGACCCCTTCCTTTGACAGACGGTTAAAATGGGGTGTCACATCAGGAAGACCGCCTAAAGGTTCTACAAAAGCACCTCCAAAACCTTCCATCAAAATAATAGAATATTGGGACGCTTGGTATTCAGGACTTGAATAATACTATCCCCATCTGTTGTAGGATAAAGTCCGTCAAACAATGCAGCCCGCTTCTCTTCATCAAAGAAATTGAACTCTGATGCAAAATCCTGGGATTTACCCATAGAAGACAACAAACTGAAATCGGGATTGACCGCCGAATGATTCAAGAAAGGTTCGTTGCTGAAATATACTTGCCCTATATTAGAAGTGGATTCCGTTACACCACCACGTATAATGATGAAAAGCACACCTCCTAATAACAGCATTCCCGCAGTTCCCGCTATCCGTTTCCGGGTGGCGGTCAAAACGGAAGGCGTGATTTTCAGCAAGACCCAACTATTCAAGGCTATGAGTAACAAGATGGCAAGAACCCTCAGCAAGATAAATCCGACGGAAACACTCGCCAAAGCTTCCTTCGGTGAATCGATATAAAGAAAAACAGATGCGTCCAGTTTAAATCCCCAGAATGTGTATAATGCCATATCTACCACAAAAATGATAGAAATAAGCGCGGCAGCCAAAATATAATACCCGTAAAGTATTTTTTTCAAAGGGAATTTCCTAAACCAAATACTTATCAGTACCAACAAGAATGGAAATGCAGTAAGATATCCCGCCGTAGCGGCATCAAGACTGGCGCCATGAATCATTACCTGCATATAATCGGCAAACCCGAATCCTTTTTCAATGGAACCATTATAGAGCATGAATAATGGTTTCTGTAGAATAAATATCAGTAAGACCGTAAAAAAGTACAAGCTGATATAAGCAATCCTCTTTTTCATATCTTCAGTTCTTTATTATTTCCGTCCGAAATCAGCCGGGACCTCTCCCCATCGGTCGGTTTCCCACTTCAATAAAGGTGTGGTATATTTATTTTCTTTCAGCCAAATTTCGGCTCGTTCTATCATTTGAAAAAGTTTCTCCGTCTGAGGAGTCCGCTCTAGTTTAGTTTTACATTTCTTCTGTTTCACCCAGCTCAACGCATTACGGCTGTCCGAGTAAACAGGCATACTGATATTCTTCTGCTTCATCAATGCCAAGGCATGGACAATGGCAAGAAACTCTCCAATATTATTCGTTCCATAAACAGGACCGAAATGAAAAACCTCCTGTCCCGTAAGCAAATAAACGCCCCGATATTCCATCGGTCCGGGATTTCCACTGCAAGCGGCATACCACAGCCATGGCAGTTCATATCAAAGTTCTCGGGAAGTTGTTTAGGAGTATCTTCTTTTTTAACAGCATTCTTGCCTATATAATGAAAAGCGGAAGAAGCCAAGGCGTGTTCCGCCTCCTCTTTGGTCTCGAATGACTTGTATTGTGCGCCATCATAACCTTTTATCTGTAGCTGGCAGTCAGTCCAGGAGTCATAAACTCCCGGATTGACACCTTTCCATACTACATAATATTTCTGTTTCTTTGCCATTTACATACGTTCAGGCACTTCAATACCCAGCAAGCCCATTGCTGTCTTCACAATCTTGCCCACATTGGCACTCAATGCCAGACGGAAGACTTTCAACGCTTCGTTTTCTTCACGCAGAATACTGAAATCATGATAGAACTGGTTGTATTCTTTCACCAAATCGTATGCATAGTTTGCTATAATGGAAGGATTATAGTCTGAGCCTGCCTGCTTGACAACCGATTTAAAATCAGCCAGCATCTGAATCAAACCTTCTTCTTTTGCGCTCAGTTCCAAACCTGCTGGAATGATTTCGGGAATAACGATACCTGCTTCAGCCGCTTTGCGTAATACAGACTGGATACGGGCATACGTATACTGAATGAAAGGTCCTGTATTGCCATTGAAATCTATCGATTCTTTCGGGTTGAAAGTCATATTCTTACGTGCGTCCACCTTCAGGATAAAATATTTCAAAGCACCCAAACCAACAATACGGGCAATATTGTCGGCTTCTTCTTGGGTCAGGCCGTCCAATTTACCTAATTCAGCAGAAGTTTCCTTAGCAGTTTCAATCATTGCTTCCATCAAATCATCCGCATCCACTACTGTACCTTCACGACTTTTCATTTTGCCCTCGGGCAGCTCTACCATACCGTATGAGAAATGAACCAATCCTTTGCCCCATTCAAAACCCAATTTGTCGAGCAAGATAGAAAGTACCTGGAAATGATAGTTTTGTTCATTACCCACTACATAAATCATCTTGTTGATGGGGTAATCCTGAAAACGTAATTTGGCAGTACCGATATCCTGGGTCATATAAACAGAAGTACCGTCACCGCGAAGAAGCAACTTATGGTCCAGTCCTTCGGCAGTCAAATCAGCCCATACAGAGTTATCCTCTTTCCGGTAGAAGAAACCTTTTTCCAGTCCTTCCATCACTTTCTCCTTACCTTCCAGATAGGTATTCGATTCATAATAAATTTTATCGAAACTAACTCCCATCATCTTATACGTTTCATCGAATCCGGCATATACCCAGTCATTCATCTTCTTCCACAAGGCACGGATCTCAGGGTCATTCGCCTCCCACTTACGGAGCATCTCGCGAGCTTCCAGCATCAGAGGAGAGTTTGCCTCTGCCTTAGCCTTAGCTTCTTCTTCATTCAAGCCTTCAGCCTGATACTGAACTGTCAGTTCCTTTACCTCAGCCTTGTAATGCTTGTCAAAAGCTACATAATAGTCACCAATCAAATGGTCCCCCTTCTTACCCGATGATTCAGGTGTTTCACCGTTACCATATTTCAACCAGGCCAGCATGGACTTACAGATATGGATACCACGGTCATTCACAATATTGGTCTTGACCACCTTATTGCCATTTGCCGCCATGACATTTGCCAAGGCATTTCCCAACAGGTTGTTACGGACGTGCCCCAGATGAAGCGGCTTGTTTGTATTGGGAGAAGAATACTCAATCATCACCAACGGAGAGTTTTCCGTAGCCTTTTCAATACCGTATTCGGGAGCAGCCTGAATAGAATTCAAAAGTTCAATCCAACAATCCGAAGCAATTGTCAAATTAAGAAAGCCCTTCACTGCATTGTAGGCTGAAACCAATTCGGGAGCATGCTCTTTCAGGTATCCGCCTATTTCCTGTGCGGTCTGTTCAGGAGCTTTCTTGGACATTTTCAGAAAAGGGAAAACAACCAAAGTAAGATGTCCTTCAAACTCTTTCTTAGTCTTTTGCAGTTGTACCATTTTTCCGGGTACATCCTGTCCGTACAACGTTTTGATAGCGCTGATAATGGACGTGGTGAGTTTTTCTTCTATATTCATAATATGTACGTACACTTATTTGTTATTGGATTGCAAAGATAGACATTTTAGGCGAAATCCTTCCTATCTTACCTTAATTTACTATATCTCCTCTCTGCAAACGATACTTTTCCGACTGAAAAACGAATAGCCCACAAACGAATAAACATACAACAAGCAATAAAATATGTCTAAAAAATATTTTTATTCATTTTGATATTCAAGTAGATTTACTGTTGAAATCAAATTAAACAAATCAATACACAGGAATGCGATAAACAAATATATTTGATCTATCCGCCCAATATTTAAATAAGACAATTCCTATTTTAACTACGTTAATAAAATTCCGTATAGTTTTGACTTTCAACAGGTTCACCATAAAAAAAATATTAAAATATATTATCCTATTTAAATCAAAATACATATATTTGCGATTGTTATTGAATATCACAATTATAAAATACACAAGCAAAAAGAGACCCTAATGAGGTTTGGATGGCCATAAAACCACTATTAGGAAATATGATAATGATAAAAAAGGTAGCATCACAATTTTAGAAAGAGAGTTCAATATATAATGCCTGAAAAATGGCAATGTACAAACCCCTAATAAAAGCCAAGTTTATATGAACAGATTTTCTTCATTATTATGTAGCTTGCTATTCTGCATGATTACATATGCACAGGAAATTACAGTAACTGGTAAAGTCACCGCAGGAGGCGAAGAGATGCCTGGTGTCACAGTAGCTGTAAAAGGACAAACTCGCGGTACCATCACTTCCATTGATGGCAGCTATCAGATTCAGGTTAATGGTAACGAAAGCCTGATCTTCTCTTTTGTAGGTTATGAAACAATAACCATACCGGTAAACAGACGCAAAGTGATTAACGTAGAATTAAAGGAAGCAGCCCAAATGGTAGATGAGGTAGTGATAACCGTTCCTTACGGTACTGCCAAAAAATCCACATTTACAGGGTCTGCAAGCTATATTGCCGCCGGTACTATTGAAAAAGCACAGGTCAGTAGTGTATCAAAAGCACTGCAAGGAACTGTAGCTGGCTTACAGTCTTTTTCCTCCAGCGGTCAACCCGGATCAGACGCAACGATCCTGATTCGTGGAGTTGGTTCTGTAAACGCTTCAACCAATCCCCTCTATGTGGTTGATGGTGTTCCTTACGATGGTGCTCTTTCCTCCATAGCATCTTCAGATATTGCGTCAATCACTGTATTGAAAGATGCAGCTTCCGCTGCATTGTATGGCTCACGTGCAGCAAACGGCGTAATTATGATCACCACCAAACAAGGAAATAAAGATAGCGCACCCACCGTTGAATTATCTGCCAAATATGGTTTTTCAAGCCGTGCACGGGCAGACTACGACCAGTTGAATACAAACCAATATTATGAATTATATTGGGAAGCCATGCGTAACTATCGTATGGACAACGGTTACTCTGCCGAAGAAGCTGCAGCATGGGCATCAAGCAATGTTACAGGCAATCTAGGCATCAACCCTTATGGCAGTGCTTACCCTGAACCAATCGGCCATGACGGAAAACTGGTAGCAGGCGCCAAACCATTATGGGACGACAGCTGGGACGACGCCCTTTCACAAGATGCGCACTATACAGATTTAAATGTACGCGTAAGTGGTGGTAGCAAAACCTCCAAGTACTTTGTTTCAGCAGGTTACATGGATGACCAAGGTGCTTATATCTGCTCTGGTTTCAAACGCTATACTCTCCGCGCCAACGTGACTTCAGATATCCGCAAATGGTTACAGATCGGATTGAATGTATCAGGAACTCATTCTGTTCAAGACTATCCCAAGCAAGATGACTCTACCATTTCCAATGTGGTCATGTTTGCCCGTTCGGTACCATCTTTCTATCCGGTATATCAACGTGATTTGGCAACCGGAGCATACCTGTTGGACGAAAACAATGAACGTATGTTCGATTATGGTGAGTATCGCCCGAACTCGTATGCAAAATATAATCTGCTGGCTTCCATGCCACACGATAAAAGTGAGATAAAACGTGATGCTGCCTCTTTACGTGGTTTTATCCAAATAACTCCGATCAAAGGGCTTGCTTACAAGATGTCTTTGAACATTGACTATAACAACAAAACAAATCATAACTACACCAATCCTACTTACGGTACAGGTTCTATCAGTGGTGGCAGTGTAAGCAAATACAACTACCGCACTACAGGCATGACTTTTAATAATGTCATTAATTATCAACACACGTTCAATGATGTACATGATATCCGTGTGATGGCCGGTCAAGAGTATTATGAATATAACACTTCCAATTTCGGCGGAAGCCGCAGCAAAGTCATCATGGATGGATTTTATGAGCCCGACGCAGCTTCCTCTTTAGGTGATTTTGGCGGAAACAGTGACCAATACAAGCTGTTAAGTTTCTTTGGAAGTGCTGAATACTCGTACAATCAAAAATACTTCTTATCGGCTTCTGTCCGTTCTGACGGTTCTTCCCGTTTCCATCCGGATCATCGTTGGGGTACTTTCTGGTCAGTCGGCGCATCTTGGAAAATCATGCAGGAAGAGTTTATGAAGGACACATCAGACTGGCTATCCAATTTGTCATTGCGTGCCAGCTACGGAGCACAAGGTAATGACCAGGTAGGTTATTATGCGTATCAGGCGCTCTATTCCATACGCAATAACCTCGGTGAATCCGGTTTGCACGCTTATCGTCTGGCAACTCCTAATTTATCATGGGAAACCAATCTAAATACTAATATCGGCTTGGATTTTGGTTTCTGGAACAATCGTCTAAATGGTACAATAGAATATTTTGAACGTCGTTCCAAAGATTTATTATTCTCTAAAGACTTAGTTCCATCTTCAGGCTTCTCAAGTATGGACGAAAATATTGGTGCTATCAAGAATTATGGATGGGAATTCCAAATCTCAGGATATCCTATCATGACTAAAGATTGGAAATGGAAACTTTCTTTTAATGCTACTACCTATAAAAACAAAATAACCTCATTGCCTGCCGAAGAAATGTGGAGTGGCAACAAGAAATGGGTGAAAGGAGGATCGTTATATGACTTCTATTTAGTAGAATGGGCTGGTGTCAATCCTGAAAATGGTAATCCTACGTGGTATCGTTACAATACCAACGGAGAAAAGATAACCACAGAAGACTATTCATCAACCACCCCGGACGACAAAGTAAAATGCGGCAATTCACTACCAGATTGGACCGGCGTCTTCAATCAGTATCTCTCATTCAAGGATTTTACATTATCATTTTTATTCTCTTATTCCATTGGTGGTAAAATCTATAATGGGGATAAAGTTTCATTGATGAGCCAAGGACCTACAGGCACCGGTTGGAGCGTAGATATGTTAGATCGTTGGACTCCTGAAAATCCCTATACCGATGTACCGCGTCTGACTACTTCTCCCAAAAGTTCATGGACAAACTCTTCAAACCGGTTCTTAGTTGACCGTTCATACTTACGTTTGAAGAATATTACATTCTCTTACAATCTGCCGAAGTCATTGCTGAACACATTGACACTGAAAGATGCAAGCATATTTTTTCAAGCAGAAAATATGCTGACATTAGCCAAACAACAAGGTCTAGACCCAGAGCAAACTTTCGGAGGCTCTACTTACTATCGCTATCCGGCAATGAAAACAATTTCATTCGGTATCAATGTGAAACTTTAATACAGAAAGAAGAATATGAAAACTATTTTTAAATATATATTTTCAGTCGCACTGGGAAGTATAATGCTCACTTCCTGCGATTTGGATACAATTCCTACAACTTATGTAGATGCCGGTTCTGTTTTCGGTAAAACAGGAGATGCCGAAAAAGTACTTAATGGTGGTTGGAACTACCTGATGGAAACTTTCAATTCCTACGCCAACCCTGGCTATGGAGCAATGCTACGTGCAAATGACGCAATGGGTTCTGATGTAGTGTTAAATAGCAAATATGGCTTTAGGACACATAATGAGTTTTCTGCAATTTATGGAAAAGGAGGCACAAACACCTTGAGCTGGCTTTTAGCATACCGTGTAATCAACGACTGCAATGGCGTATTAGACAATATTGATGCTGCCGAAGGCACGCAAGCCGACAGAAACCGAATTAAAGGACAAGCATTGGCTTTACGCGGTTTCTTATACCTGCACCTGGCCTCTTGTTATTCCTTTGCTATTGATAAAGACCCGGACGCTGTATGTGCACCTGTCTATACACAGTCCACCGATGAAACAATTGCAGCAGAAGGAAAACCCGCATCAAGTGTCAGTGAAGTATATGCGCAATCCATCAACGATTTAGAAGAAGCATTAGAACTTATTCCCGAAACTTATGTACGTGACGCCAAACACAAAATTGACAATGAAGTTGTCCTAGGTATTCTCTCACGTGCCTGTCTTTATGCTCGTCAATGGGAGAAAGCTAAAACTTACTCGGACAAATTGTTAACTAAAAACAATTATTTAATGACCGAAAGTGAATATAAAGCCGGATTCAATTCTGTAGACAATAAAGAATGGATTTGGGGGCATGCCCAAACCAACGATCAAAGTAATGCCAGTTATCAATTCCATTATTTAGATACTACAACTAAAGGATCATACTATTATAGCTTCAATGTAGACCCTTACTTCCGTGATTTGTTCGAAGATGGTGATTATCGTAAAGAAATGCTGTTCTGGGCCACAGATCCGGGAGCTGACGTCGCATCAGCAGCCTATGTATGGATGCGTAACTCTAAATTCAGATTCCGCGATATCGAAAACCAACTTGGTGATATCGTATTGATGCGCGTTGCCGAAATTTATTTGATAAATGCAGAAGCAAAAGCACATCTGAATGATCCAGATGCAATTAACAAATTAAATGATTTAAAAATCAGCCAGAGGAGCAAAAATCCATTCATACAAATCTTTCACAACAGGATCTATTGGAAACTATTTGGCTAGAACGCCGCAAAGAATTATGGGGGGAAAGGATTCAGTTTGATAGACATTATCCGTAACCAACAGACCGTAGTCCGCAACGCATATCCCGAAGGGCCATTGACTATATTTACACTGATGAAAACGGACAAACTCACACCCTGAAGAAAAAGACTCAAGGACATCGTTTCTTCAATTTCCCCGATAAAAGTGCATTCTGTCCAAACAGTAAATATTATTTGTACCGAATTACGGATTCGGAAGAGCTGGCGAACAAAAACCTTTACAAGGATCATCCTAAACTCTCAATTTATACCAAATAACAGCAAACTCTAACAAAGTAAAAACCCGTAGCAAAATGAACTGTTACGGGTTTTTTATTGTTCTCAAACAAATCAAAAGAGAGTATTCATTAATAAATTTATAGTTCCAAAGGATAACTCAAAATAGATTAATGAAACAGCTTTATAATAATCTGTATCATCATGATACCCTACCCTTTCTTACTTTATTCATTGCTACATAAAATAAGAAAAGGGAGCTTCTCTTCGGATTTTAATCATAAGAGATTTAAATTTCAATATCTCTTTAGAAACACATTCTTTCTGTTTTATTTCTTCTTCAAATCCTCAGGAGAAACCAACTTATAAAGCTTGTCACTAGGACGTACCTTATCGGGTACTTTAAAGGATACATGTTGACCTTTTCTTACCACATCCACCGGTTTCAAATCCACACGCGCCTCATCCAACGTCAGAAATACCGCTCCTGTAGTAGGTCCTGTGATCAGAAGCTTATCCCCTACTTTCATCTCAGCAGCTTCCACCAGAAACTCTGCAACGCCAATATTAGAAAAGTACTTGATTCCCTTACCCACATACACTTTACGCTCAGTAGCCTCCGAACCATAGTTCTTACTCCATTCACCCAAACGCTGTCCTAAATAATACCCATTCCAGAACCCCCGATTGAATACGGTCTTCAGCCGTTCATCCCAAGCCTGCTTCTTCTCCTCGGTAAAAGTGCCCTCCAGATAAGAACAAATAGCTTCTTTGTAACATTCCACCACGGTACGTACATACTCAGGTCCTCGGGCACGCCCTTCGATCTTGAAGACACGCACGCCAGCCTCTATCATCTCATCCATAAAATGAATAGTTTTCAAATCTTTAGGAGACATGATGTATTTATTGTCCACCTCCAGTTCAATATCACTCTCTTTATCCTTCACATCGTATGCACGGCGACATATCTGCATACAAGCCCCCCGGTTAGCAGAAGCATTCATCTCATGCAAACTGAGATAACACTTGCCCGACACTGCCATACAGAGTGCCCCGTGGCAGAACATCTCAATACGGACCAATTCTCCATTCGGACCTTTAATTTGTTCCTTCTGGATAGTATCATAAATCACCCGCACCTGCTTCAAATTCAATTCACGTGCCAATACCACTACATCGGCAAAGCGAGCATAAAATTTCAACGCTCCGGCATTACTGATATTTAATTGGGTGGAAAGGTGTACTTCCTGCCCCACCTCGCAACAATAAGCCATTACCGCCACATCCGCAGCAATCACGGCACTGATGCCTGCCTCCTTAGCCGCATCCACAATGGTACGCATCAAAGCAATATCTTCATCATAAATAATGGTATTGATCGTAAGATAGCTCTTGATGCCATGTTTATCACAGATCTGTGCTATCTCGCGTAAATCATTGACAGTAAATGTACTGGCAGAACGTGCACGCATATTCAGACTCTCAATTCCGAAGTAAATAGAATCCGCACCTGCCTGTATGGCTGCCGCCAGCGACTCACGTGAACCTACAGGAGCCATTATTTCAAAGTCTTTTATAGAAGCTTTCATTATTCTTTTGATTAATATATGTGCAAAGGTAGGCTTTTTTCCGTATTTTTGCAGCCTGATTTCACCACAGATTACACAGATTCACACAGATTATAAATTAATACTCAAATGAATCTGACTTTTCTGTAACCCAAAGATAAACATACAACAATGAAGATTAGAAATATAGACCTGGGCAGATACCCTATTTTCCTGGCTCCGATGGAAGATGTAACAGACCCCGCTTTTCGCCTGATGTGCAAGAAGTTCGGTGCTGATATGGTATATACCGAATTTGTATCGGCAGATGCATTGATACGCTCGGTAGGTAAAACGATGCAGAAGCTGAATATCAACGATGAGGAACGCCCCGTAGCCATCCAGATTTACGGCAGAGACACGGAAACAATGGTAGCAGCGGCGAAAATAGTGGAAGAGGCGCATCCTGACATCCTGGATATTAATTTTGGCTGTCCTGTAAAACGCGTTGCCGGTAAAGGAGCCGGTGCAGGTATGCTGCAAAATATCCCGCTGATGTTGGAAATTACCCGTGCTGTTGTGGACACTGTAAAAATTCCCGTTACTGTAAAAACACGTCTAGGCTGGGACAATGAGCATAAAATTATAGTAGATTTGGCAGAACAATTACAAGATTGCGGCATTGAAGCACTGACCATTCATGGACGCACCCGTGCACAAATGTACACTGGTGAAGCGGACTGGAGTTTAATAGGTGAAGTAAAAAAGAATCCCCGTATGCATATACCTATCATTGGAAACGGGGATATAACTACGCCACAACGTGCCAAAGAGTGTTTTGACCAGTATGGAGTGGACGCTATTATGATTGGCCGAGCCAGCTTTGGACGCCCGTGGATATTCAAGGAAGTAAAACATTATATAGAAACCGGTAAGGAACTCCCGGCCCTTTCTTTTGAGTGGCGGCTGAATGTACTCCGTCAGGAAGTGTTGGACAGTGTGAATCTGCTTGACGAACGCCGCGGTATTCTTCATGTACGCCGCCATCTGGCTGCTTCTCCCTTATTTAAAGGCATCCCCAACTTTAAAGAGACACGTATCGCCATGCTCCGTGCCGAAACCGTGAAAGAACTTTTCAGTATCTTGGATTATATCAGGGGGAATTACGGAATGAATTCTTAATGCTACAATGTGCTAATATGCTAATGTGCCAATTGCCATGCGGAATACAGCACAGCCAATTGGCACATTAATATATTGTAGCATTAACACATTATCTATTCCATTTTACGCAAACCTCTTTTGGGAGAGAAATCAATATCTTTAGGATTGCCTTTATAAGCCACCTCACCACTACTGGATGCTTTCGCAGTCAGCGAACCGGTCACATAACATTCCACATCACCAGAGGAACTGGCACTGGCAGTTACATTGACCGCCTTCATACCTTTTGCCTTTACATCCCCACTACTACTGGCTCTGTAAGAAGCGTTCTCACAAATACCTGCCAAAATCACATCTCCGGAAGAGCTGGCATCAGCAGATACATCAGCAGCGTTCAGATTCTTGACAGATACATCACCCGAGCTACTGGCATCAGCAGAGAAATTCGTACAAGATACCTTTTCCAGAATCACATCACCCGAACTATTAGCGGTAGCCGCAAAATCATCACAAGAAATAGTGCTTCCTGTTACATCACCGCTACTGCTAGCCTTAACAGTAACTTTCCCACTCGTTTTCAGTCCATTCTTTATAATAATATCACCGGAACTGGAAGCTTTCAAGCTGTTCACAGCCGGAGCAGAAACTCTTACTTCCTTTTTATATTTTCCGTTTATTGAAAAATTGTTTCTTGGTGATTTAAAACCAACCTTAAGTACTCCACCCTCTACACGGACATCAATATAGTCCACCAAATTGTCCGGAGCATATATTTCCACATCCTGTCCACCGGAACTTTGAGTATAGATTACATCCACCGAAGAACTGGTAGAGATAGCATTAAAACTACCCACATTCACTTTTTTGGTAACATAGTTCTTACTAGGAGTTATTCTCTCTGCACATGCTGTGGCAGACACTAACATAAGGGTCACCGCCATTAAAGTTGATACTAATTTTCTCATACTATTTTTGTTTTATTCATTAGACGTTATTTCTATGCCAAACGTTGCAACGTTTAGCCATTATTTTTAAAGCAATATTCATGCCAGCAACATTTATCACTGAAAATCAACAAGGTATAAACAAAACAGGGTGTCCGAAAATGGACACCCTGTACGCTTTTATATACTTTTTAAAACTATTTCAGCACAAGTTGGAAGACTACAGAAGCAAACCAACGCTTATACATATAAGTAGCCACAATATAAATACATACCGCCGAAATCCAGCCGGCAATAACATCCACCAAATAATGCGCCTGAATATAGACCGTAGCACAGCATAGAAGTACGTAGAACGGTGCCAAGAAATAACATAGTTTCTTATTAACGCGATAGGCCATAATCATCACAATGGTAGATATACCGACATGCGAACTAGGAAAAACGCAGCAGTAGGGCGTTCCCCCAACTTCCTGTGAGGCCTCTACCAAATTAAAGAAGAAACCATGATCAAAACCGGGACCGGGCAGCAGAATATCATTATTATTGAAATAATCACCGATAGCAGGGAAATGCTGCGCCATCACATTGTCCATTCCGATAGCAGGGAAATAGAATTGCGGACCGGCAACCGGAACCAATATATAAATAAGATAATAGATAAAAAATCGAAGTGACCAGCACAAAATGAAACCTTTTCAAACCACTCAAAATCGAAACAAGAAATAATAAATAGTCACAATCCAATCATTGGATAATAAGCGAAATACCCATATTAAATGGTTCACTGAACCACATGGAAGGAAAATGTTCACTAAATTCTACCGAAGGCTGGCAACGGAACAAAAAATCTGCTCCGCCGAAGCGAAGAAGTTATCCAGATTGGGAAAAAGACGATTAAATTCAAAGGTATCGGGATACCAATACGCTTAAAAAATGCCATCTGCACAGCCATTCGTATAAAATGCCGTAAGTTTACACGGATACTTGCGATACAAATATATTAATGCAAACGTAATGGCCACAATGCCTGCACGCTCCAAAAGCATAATTACAGGGTGGTCCATACGAGGAAATAATATTAAAACCATTATGGTCGTGAGGGCATTATATATCAGACTAATGCTCTCAACGGCAAACAATCCTTTCACACTGTCTACCCGTTTGAAATAAATTTAAAGCCATCCTTCTTTCTTATACCATGCAATGATTTCCTTTACTCCCTTGTCTAAAGGGTACTCAGGACGATATCCCAGTTCTTCCACCAAGGGTGAAATATCGCATTGCCAATTACGTTGTTTCATTATTTTATATTTGTCAGCATTCAGCGTACTTACCTTTCCCAGGCAACGCGCTGAAAATTCAGCGAGCAAAGATACAACTTTTAAAATAAATAATGGGCATTTAATGTGTATAACCCACGGATTACCAAGTTCTTTTTGTATCAAATCAGAAAAAGTACGGCTGGAATAGACATTTCCGTCACTAACAAAATAGGCGCGCTGCCGCACTCCATGTTCTATTGCCAAATAAACAGCTTGTACCAAATCCCTCACATAAATAAAAGTAAGATCCTGTCTTTTTAAAACCAGGAGCAAAGTCTATATGCTGCTTGATAGACTTCGCCATCAGAAAATAATCGCGTTCACGAGGACCATAAACTCCAGTAGGACGGAAAATCACTGTCGGAAAATCATTCAATGATTGCAGGTAATGTTCCGACTTTAGCTTACTGACCCCATATGCCGTATTGGGCATTGCCGTATCACGTTCACTAATAGGTGCCATAATTATCTTCATGAATAGGACCGAAAATACTAAGTGAACTGATATAGACAAATTGCCGGGGAACCATGTCCAAGGTTCTCAAAGCTTCTACAAAATTACGGGTATAGACATAATTGCCTTTGTCAAATTCGTCCTTATGGCGGCATTTAGTTACACCGGCACAATGAATGATATAATCCCATCCCCCATGCAATTGTTTATGAACAGCCAATTGCTCCGTCAATCTTCCGGGATGAGCAAAATCCAATTCGGCAAATTGAATGCGAGGATCTTTCAAATAGGTACGACTACTGCTTTTACGTACACCAGCCCATACCTGCATCTCTCTCTCCAATCCTCCTTCCACCAGGAAACTGCCAATAAATCCGCTTGCTCCGGTTACCAATACTTTCTTTAAGCAGCAAGTGTTCTTTTGTGCAAATTCTTCGTTATTCATTCTTCGTATGTTATTTCACCGGTTCCACATGAATACCCACATGAGTATCCTCTCCAAACTTTTCTTTCAATCTATGTTCAATACCAGTTGCCGTCTCGTGCGCTTTATGCAGAGAAATGTTCCCATCCATGCGTATATGAATCTCTATAGCATAATTGTTTCCGATGCGCCGTGTGCGTAAATGATGCGGTTCGCTGACTCCACCAAAAGATAACACAATTCCTTCTATCTCACGTTCCACACTATCCGACAAAGACTTTTCCAGCAATTCATCCAGGCAAGGAACCAGCAGCCTGATGGAAACCCGCATAATAAAGAAACTGACTGTCACAGCGGCAATAGGATCGAGTACCGCCCAATGAGGACCAAGTAAAATCGCTCCGCCAATACCGACAGCCGTACCAATGGATGATAATGCATCACTCCTATGATGCCACGCATTCGCCACAACAGCCTGTGAGTGGCATCTTTTCCCCACTCTGACTGTATATTGATAAAGTATTTCCTTCAACAGAATAGAAATAATGGCAGCAGCCAATGCCAACATTCCCGGTTGACGAAGTTCCCCACCTCGTAGGAAAACCAATATATCTGTTGCTCCATTCCACAATATTCCAAATCCTACCCCCAATAATGCCATACCAATGAAAGCAGTAGCCAATGTTTCATATTTCCCATGACCATAATCATGGCTCTTGTCCACTGGTTTATTGGATATACGTACAAAAAGAATCACTACTACGTCCGTAATGAAGTCAGATAGAGAATGAACTGCATCTGCCAACATAGCAGCACTATGCCCTGCAATTCCGGCAAGGAATTTAAAAATAACCAGCAAGAAATTAACGAAACTCCCCACTAATGTAACTCTATAAATTTCTTTTTCCCTGATTTTCTTATCAAGTTCAGTCATAACAATTGTTTTAGAACGGACAAAGATAGCACGTTTCATTTAGATTCAACCAAATTTAATGTATCTATTGAACCGCTATTCCAATTATTTTGTTTACTTTGTAGCACATAATACATAAATATATCCCCTTATGGCTAAAAATGAAAGAAAAAAAATGCAGGGAAACGCATGAAAAAACGCGAAATGTCTGAACGACTGATAAGCTTATTCCACACAAAATCCGAACGAAACATTCAGTCTGAAACAATTATCAAGCAGTCTGAACCTTACTACACATCCTCTTAAAATGCTTTGTGCCGACATCATTACTGAAATGATTGAGGATGATTTTCTGCAAGAAGTAGAAAAAGGACACTACAAGCTGAACGACCACGGCCTGATTATGACTGGCGTCTTTCAGCGTAAAAGCAACGGCAAGAACTCCTTCATCCCCGATGATGGTGGAGAAACCATTTTCATAGCCGAACGTAATTCGGCACATGCCATGAATAATGACAAAGTAAAAATAGCCCTCTTTGCCAAACGTAAGAACCGGAACCCGGAAGGTGAAGTGATAGAGATTCTGGAACGTGCCAACGATACTTTTGTCGGCACACTGAAAGTAGAGAAATTCTACGCCTTTCTGCTGACCGAGAACCGCACTCTGGCAAATGATATTTTTATCCCGAAAGATAAGCTGAAAGGTGGAAAGAATGGGGACAAAGCAGTCGTGAAAATTGTAGAATGGCCCGAAGAGGCAAAAAACCCGATAGGACAAGTCATTGATATTTTGGGAAAAGCAGGAGAAAACACAACTGAAATGCATGCCATTCTGGCCGAATTCGGCTTACCTTACGTATATCCCAAGAATGTAGAAACCGCTGCCGAAAAGATTCCGGCAGAGATTTCCGAGACGGACTATGCAGAACGTGAAGATTTCCGCAATGTAACAACTTTCACCATTGACCCTAAAGATGCAAAGGACTTTGATGACGCGCTCTCCATCCGTCTCATCAAACCGGGACTATGGGAAGTAGGCGTACACATTGCCGATGTTACTCATTATGTAAAAGAAGGAGGCGTTATCGACAAAGAAGCTGAAAAACGCGCTACTTCCGTTTATCTGGTAGACCGTACCATCCCCATGTTGCCCGAACGGCTGTGTAACTTCATCTGTTCCCTCCGCCCCGACGAAGAGAAACTGGCATTCTCCGTCATTTTCAATATGAATGAAAAGGGAGAGGTGAAAGACTCGCGCATCGTGCACACCATTATAAAGAGCGACCGCCGTTTCACCTATGAGGAGGCGCAAAAAGTGATTGAAACGGGTGAAGGCGACTACAAAGAAGAAATTCTGGAACTGAACAAACTGGCACAAATCCTGCGTAAACAAAGATTGGCTGCCGGTGCTATTGACTTTGACCGCGTAGAAGTGAAATTTGAGATAGACGAAACCGGCAAACCGCTCAGTGTCTACTTCAAAGAATCCAAAGAGGCCAATAAGTTGATAGAGGAATTTATGTTGTTGGCCAACCGCACGGTTGCCGAAAAAATCGGTAAAGTACCTAAAAACAAGAAAGCCAAAGTATTCCCTTATCGTATCCACGACCTTCCGGACCCCGATAAACTGGAGAACTTGAATTGGTTTATCAATCGCTTCGGATATAAGATACGTACATCGGGTAGCAAAACTGAGATATCCAAATCCATCAATCGTTTACTGGACGACATAAAGAACAAGAAAGAACAAAATCTGGTGGAAACCGTATCCTTGCGTGCCATGCAAAAGGCCCGTTATTCCACACATAATATTGGCCACTATGGTCTGGCATTTGACTATTATACTCACTTTACCTCACCTATCCGCCGTTTTCCGGATATGATGGTTCATCGTCTGCTCACCCGCTATCTGGCAGGAGGACGTACGGTACAGGAAGCGAAATACGAAGAATTGTGTGACCATAGCTCTGAAATGGAACAAATCGCCGCCAATGCGGAACGTGCCTCTGTAAAATACAAACAAGTAGAGTTTATGGGTGAACGTTTGGGCATGGAGTTCGATGGAGTCATTTCCGGAGTTACCGAATGGGGACTTTATGTGGAACTGAACGAAAACAAGTGCGAAGGTATGATTCCCATGCGTGACCTTGGTGATGACTATTATGATTTCGATGAAAAGAACTATTGTCTGACGGGACGCCGGCATCACAAAAAATTCAGTTTGGGAGATCCGGTTACCATTAAAGTGGCCCGCGCCAATCTGGAGAAAAAGCAACTTGATTTCGCTTTGGTCGAGAAATAAAGATTAACATCCTGTTGTAGGGGCAGACTGGTTCTTCCCCTACAACAAGACAATAGTTTCATTTACTTCACTCTTCTATTCAACTGATTATTCGCTTTATCCGGCTTCGATTTGCCGATCCGTTTACCACCGGACTTCTTTTTAGTTTCCTGTTTTGCCTTAAAAGCAAATGGATTTTTCTTATTTACCATAAATATTCCCTTTTTTCTGCAAAAATAAAGGATTAACATCAATATTCATTCTATTTATTGGCAATAATATAGAATTTACTTACTTTTGTCCTTCTAAAGCATTCAGTTCATGACTACATTCAATTACACGAACATATTAACGCAGGCAGTAGATGAATTATCTGAAAGCCAGTCCTATAAAGGATTATTCCACCAACACAAAGATGGAGATCCTTTACCATCTGCCAAATCCCTATACAAGATAGTAGAATTGGCACGCGCCATTATCTTCCCCGGCTACTTTGGTAATTCCACCGTTAACAGCCATACCATCAACTACCATATCGGTGTAAATGTAGAAACCCTGTTCGGTCTGCTGACCGAACAAATTCTGGCAGGACTTTGCTTCGGACAGGAAAACAGTAAAAATGCAACCGATGACAATGAACCGTGCAGAGAAACAGCCTCTTTGCTGGCAGCTCGTTTCATCAGTAAACTGCCCGAACTCCGCCGCATTCTGGCTACCGATGTAGAAGCCGCATATTATGGTGATCCCGCCGCCACATGCTTTGGTGAAATCATCAGTTGCTATCCGGCTATCCGCGCTATCAGCAATTACCGCATCGCACATGAGCTGTTAATACTGGGTGTACCTTTAATCCCCCGCTTCATTACAGAAATGGCACATTCGGAAACCGGTATCGATATTCATCCGGGGGCACAAATAGGACACCATTTCACTATCGACCACGGTACAGGTGTAGTAATCGGAGCGACCAGCATCATCGGAAATAATGTGAAACTCTATCAAGGGGTAACATTAGGAGCTAAAAGCTTTCCGCTAGACAATAATGGAAATCCCATTAAAGGCATTCCACGCCATCCTATTTTAGAAGACGATGTCATTGTATATTCCAATGCAACCATTTTAGGGCGTGTTACTATTGGCAAGGGTGCTACCGTAGGAGGTAATATTTGGGTAACAGAAAATGTACCTGCCGGATCACGTATCGTACAGCGAAAAAACAAAGACGAATAAATCCCCTTTGCCATCATAGAAATGCTGACATCACAAAATGGTCTAAAAAGTAGTATGGCAGCAAACTTTTTAATAAAACAGTAACTTCCTGTACACCTTCTTGTAACAGATAAACAAGATATTTGCAGTACGATAAAAAAGGAGGTATATATGGAACTTAAAAGCAATGAATATCAGATAGAATGTACACCCTACGGGGAATATTACGCCTTTTTAACAGACTACCACCAATGCTGCACTTACGGCGAAACTGCCGAAGAAGCATTGGAAACCCTGTCAGATATCGCCGATGAGTTTTTCTGCGAAATAAACGAAGTCTATCTGGCAGAAGAATTCGCATAAAAGTCACTCAACCTATTAATCATAGAATTTCTCTTACAGAAACCATACCTGTGTGATACAGATATGGTTTCATTTTGTCCTAAGCATGCCCCATACGGTAGAGACTGTACCCCAAATAAGCCAAATACAAACAAGAGACCAGTATCATTAAAGCACAAACCACATATCCCTTACGTTTCTCATCCGTCAATTCCATTTTCATTCTGATTTCTATTTAAGTTTCTTGATTCAGCAAAAATGGCAAATTCCTGTGTAGAATTTATTTCTATAGGATAACAATTACATTGCCGGATACATATTTTGTCAATTTATTCCACAGATATACCCAATTCCGTTTTCAAAGAATTTTTATAATCAAAGGTAAATAAAGACCCCGGCAAGGAGCGTGGACGCCCCGATTTCATCCTCTTTTTTGCTTCATCAAACAGATTAATTCTCTAAATAATTGATTAGCAAACAGAAAATCATTAAATTTGTCCCATCAATTGAAATTACGTAATTATCATTTAAGATGAAGGAAGAATTCGAGCTAATCGCCAAGACTTTCCAGGGACTGGAAGAAGTACTGGCAAAAGAACTCACCGAGCTGGGAGCCAGCAATATAGAAGTAGGAAGACGCATGGTAGCCTTTACGGGCGATAAAGAAATGATGTATAGGGCAAACTTCTGCCTGCGTACTGCCATCCGCATCCTGAAACCCATCAAACATTTTGAGGCGAAGAATGCCGATGAAGTTTACGAAGCTATCAAGGCCATTGCGTGGGAAGACTTCTTGGATAAAGATAAAAGTTTTGCCGTAGACGCTGTGGTTTTCTCGAACGAGTTCCGTCACTCCAAGTTCGTAGCCTACAAAGTAAAAGACGCCATTGTGGACTATTTCCGTGAAAAGACAGGAGAGCGCCCCTCGGTACGCATCAACCATCCCGATGTGGCACTGAACATCCATATAGCCGAAAATAAATGCACTCTGTCACTGGATAGTTCGGGCGAGTCACTCCACCGCCGGGGTTATCGCCAGGAAGCTGTAGAAGCTCCTTTGAATGAGGTACTGGCAGCCGGTATGATCCTGATGACCGGATGGAAAGGCGAATGTGATTTGATAGACCCGATGTGCGGTTCAGGAACAATACCTATCGAAGCCGCCCTGATAGCACGTAACATCGCTCCCGGCGTATTCCGTAAGGAGTTCGCTTTTGAAAAGTGGAACGATTTTGATCAGGAACTATTTGACCGCATCTACAATGACGACTCACAGGAACGTGAGTTCACACATAAGATTTTTGGATATGACAATAATCCTAAAGCAAATGAAATTGCCACTCACAATGTGAAAGCAGCCGGACTGAGCAAGGAGATTATCTTAAAAATCCAACCGTTCCAGCAATTTGAGCAACCCAAAGAAAAAAGCATCATCATCACCAACCCTCCTTATGGAGAACGTATCTCAACCAATGATTTGCTGGGCCTGTATCAAATGATAGGCGAACGTCTGAAACACTCTTTCACCGGCAATGATGCATGGGTACTAAGTTACCGTGAAGAATGTTTCGACCAGATTGGTTTAAAGCCTTCTATAAAAATCCCCCTGTTCAACGGTTCGTTGGAATGTGAATTCCGCAAATACCAATTATTCAACGGCAAATTCAAAGAATTCCGTAGTGAGAACGCCGATCGGGAATTCAAGCCCCGCCGGGAAGAAATCCGCCCGCGCCGTAACACGGAAAAGGTAGAATATGGAGAACGCAGAGAACGTCGTAGTTTTGACAACAGACGTGAAGGACACGGAGAGTACAAAGGAGGAGAGCGCAGAGAAAGACGCTCTTTTGATGACAAACGTGAGGGACGTGGCGATTTCAAAAGAGGAGAACACCGCAACTTTGGTGACAGACGTGAAGGCCGCGACAATTTCAAAAGCAGTCCCCGTAAATTTGACGACAATAAGGAAAAGACAGAAGAATAAACAGTTATGAGAAAATTAATCAATCTGATTGCCTTATTAATCATGGCTTCATCTGTAACATGGGCACAAGACAAGAAAAGTTTCACACTGGAAGACTTGATGCCGGGAGGAAACAATTATTATAACCTGCTTCCACAAAACCTGTATGGTTTGCAATGGTGGGGAGATGTATGCATCAACGCCGACATAGAAGAGGTAAAAACCATCCAGCCGGCAAATGGGAAGGAAAACGTACTTATCACTTTGCAGGAAGTGAATGAACTGTTGGCAAACAAGGAATTAGGGAAAATCAACCACTTCAGGAATGCATCTTTCCCATACGCTGAAAAGATGATGCTGGTAAATACCACATCCAATAAAGTGCTGATCGATTTAACTAAAAAGGAAATAATATGGAGTCAGCCTCTCTCTCCTAAAGCCGCCAACCAGGACTGGAACAAGGAAAGCCGTTCATTGGCTTATACCCTTGACAACAATCTGTTTGTAACGACTGCCGACGGGAAAACGCAACAAGTCACCGACGAACCGAAAGGCATCGTATGCGGACAAAGTGTACACCGTCAGGAATTTGGTATCTCGAAAGGTACTTTCTGGAGTCCGAAAGGAAATCTGCTTGCTTTCTACCGCATGGACGAAAGCATGGTAACCGATTATCCACAAGTAAATACCTCCACCCGCATAGCGACACTGGAGCCGGACAAGTATCCGATGGCAGGAATGACCAGCCACAAAGTGACTGTCGGCATCTACAATCCGGAGACCCAAAAAACAGTTTATCTGAAAGCCGGAGACCCTACCGACCGTTATTTCACCAATATCAGCTGGAGTCCTGACGAGAAAAGCGTTTATGTCATTGAACTGAACCGTGACCAGAACCATGCCCTGCTATGCTGCTATGACGCGGAAACAGGAGAGCCACTGAAAAATAACCCCCTTTACGAAGAGGAGCATACTAAATATGTAGAACCCCAACATCCCATCGTCTTTCTGCCATGGGACCACACGAAGTTTATCTATCAGAGCCAGCGCGACGGCTACAACCATCTTTACCTGATGGACACCAAGACTTCCGTATATCCGGAATCACATGGAGCCGCGGCCGGAGGTTCTTACCGGGAAAGCTACAAGACCAGACAGCTTACCCAAGGCAACTGGGTAGTACAAAACATCCTCGGATTCAATGAAAAGACCAAGGAAGTCATCATCATGAGCACAGAGGTTTCCCCTTTGCAGAGCAACGCATACGCTGTGAATGTAAAGACAGGCAAACGCCGCCTCATCGGCAATAAAGACGGTATGCATCATGTACAACTGTCCGGTAGCGGCAACTATGTGATAGACAATTATACTTCTTTCACCATTCCCCGGAATATCGAGATCGTTCCCACTTCCGGAAAGGGAAAGACTATCAGCCTGTTGACCGCCACCAATCCGTTGGAAGCATACAATATGCCCGAAATCACTGTCGGTACCCTCAAGGCAGCCGACGGCAAGACCGACTTATACTACCGCCTGATAAAGCCGGTGAATTTTGACCCCAACAAAAAATACCCGGCCGTAGTCTACGTGTATGGCGGACCACATGCCCAACTAATCCACAACAACCGCAACTATGACGCCCGCGGATGGGATATTTACATGGCACAACTGGGTTACGTCATGCTGACCGTTGACAACCGGGGCAGTGACAACCGGGGACTGGAATTTGAGAACTGTACGTTCCGCCAATTGGGAACCGAAGAGATGAAAGACCAGGTAAAAGGAGTGGATTTCTTAAAATCATTGGGTTATGTGGACAATAACCGCATTGGCGTACATGGTTGGAGCTTCGGTGGTTTCATGACCACCAACTTGATGCTGACTTACCCCGAACTATTCAAAGTAGGAGTAGCCGGCGGTCCTGTCATCGACTGGGCTTACTACGAAGTAATGTACGGCGAACGCTACATGGATACTCCGCAAACCAACCCCGAAGGCTACAAGAACGCCAACCTGAAGCTGAGAGCCGGAAACCTGAAAGGACGCTTGGAAGTGATCATTGGCGCCAATGACCCCACTTGTGTTCCCCAGCACAGCATCAGTTTCCTCCGTGCCTGCATTGATGCCGGAACCCAACCCGATTTCTTTATGTATCCGGGCGACGGTCATAATATGTTCGGACGCGACCGTGTGCACTTGTATGAACGCATTACACGCTATTTTGAAGACCACTTAAAATAAACAAAAGATAAGATTATGAAACTGTTGCTATTAGGCTCAGGCGGACGTGAACACGCCCTGGCATGGAAGATTGCTCAAAGTCCCAAAATCGAGAAACTCTATATCGCCCCGGGAAATGCCGGCACAAGTAATGTAGGCGAGAATGTAGCGATTAAAGCAGATGACTTTACAGCAATCAGAGAGTTTGTAGTAAAGAATAATATAGATATGGTAGTGGTAGGTCCCGAAGACCCGTTAGTCAAAGGAATCTATGACTATTTCAAAAAAGATGAAGCGCTGAAAAACATTCCTGTTATCGGGCCTTCAAAAGCGGGTGCGGTACTGGAAGGCAGCAAGGAGTTCGCCAAAGGCTTCATGCAACGCCATAATATCCCGACAGCCGGTTACAAAAGTATCACTGCCGCAAATCTGGAAGAAGGACTAGCCTTTCTGGAAACATTGGAAGCTCCATACGTACTGAAAGCCGACGGTCTTTGCGCCGGAAAAGGCGTACTGATTCTGCCCACCCTGGAAGAAGCCAAGAAAGAATTGAAAGAAATGCTGAGCGGAATGTTCGGTGACGCTTCCGCCACCGTAGTGATTGAAGAATTCCTGAGCGGTATAGAATGTTCCGTATTCGTTCTGACCGATGGAAAGAACTACAAGATTCTGCCCGAAGCAAAAGACTACAAACGCATCGGCGAAGGCGACAAAGGGCTGAACACCGGTGGTATGGGTAGTGTATCTCCTGTTCCGTTTGCCGACAAAGCATGGATGGAAAAAGTGGAAGAACGTATCATCCGCCCCACAGTAGAAGGACTGGCAGCAGAAGGCATCGACTATAAAGGCTTTATCTTCTTCGGTCTGATTAATGTAAAAGGCGAACCGATGGTCATTGAATACAATGTACGCATGGGCGACCCGGAAACGGAAAGTGTCATGCTGCGCATCAAGAGTGACTTGGTGGAACTGCTTGAAGGAGTGGCAACAGGCAATCTGAATGAAAAAGTCCTGGAGATAGACCCCCGTTCGGCAGTATGCGTCATGCTGGTATCCGGCGGATATCCGGAACATTATGACAAGGGATTTGCCATCAGCGGAGTAGAAGAAATTGAAAACAGCATTGTATTCCATGCAGGAACAGCACTGAAAGACGGACAGGTAGTCACTAGCGGCGGACGTGTCATTGCAGTCAGCTCCTACGGTGCCAATAAAGAAGAAGCCTTGGCACAATCATTCGCCAATGCGAAGAAAATCAATTTCGACAAGAAATATTTCCGTTCAGATATTGGATTCGACCTGTAATCAGCGGACTATCAACCCATGGCAGGCTATGACAAATTCCAAATAGATATGGCAAAGGGAAGATTCACCTTCCCTGTTGCCATCCTTATATGCCTGCTTCTCCGGATCATCACGGGCAATGAATGGCAGGATGTAATCAATTTGCTGGTCTGTGCTTTGACTGCCTATCTGCTGATCGAGATAAACACCGCCTTCACGCTGATACGGACACGCAGTACCTTGCATGTCAGCTTTTACGTATTCCTGTCCACGGCCTGCCTGTTTCTGCATTCCTTCCAGTATGCCGTTTTTGCGCCACTCACTTTTCTGATCGCTATTTCCCAATTATTCAGCAGCTACGAATCTCCCTATCCGGCGGGAAGTATATTCCACGCTTTCTTTTTCATCGGACTGGGAAGCCTGTTGTTTCCACAGTTGCTTTATTTTGTACCTCTGTTCTATTTGGGGATGATCAGTTTCAGATCCCTGTCACTCAAAAGTTTCTTTGCCGGACTTACAGGACTCTGTGTGCCCTACTGGCTCTTTTTCGGCTATGCGTTCTATTACGACAAAATGAATCTCTTCTATCACCCTTTACAGGAGCTTATTCATTTTCAACCCATCAGTTATGGGATATTAGGGATGGACAGAATCATATCCTGTGGAATCATCACCTTGATATCACTGGTCAGCAGCGTGCATTATTTCCATGTTTCTTATTTAGACAAGGTACGCACGCGTATATTCCTTTTTTTTCCTGATCGCCGTTGAAGCCTGGATTTATTTACTGGGTATCTTACAGCCACAGCATTTCGACATCCTGTTGCAGATGCAGGTCATTGTAGGATCCATTTTAACAGGACATTTATTTACTTTAACCCACAACCGCTTTACCGGCATCTTTTTCATCATTACATTTGTTCTATTAATAGTTCTAACTATATACAATTTATGGATGCAATTCTTCAATTCCTGATCGACTGGGGATATTGGGGTCTTTTTCTAGGCTCTTTTATAGCCGGAAGTGTTCTCCCCTTCAGTTCGGAGGCCGTATTGGCAGCCTGTGTAGGTCCGTTGGGCTTAGACCCGGTGATCAGTATAACCGCCGCCACCGCCGGCAATGTTGCCGGAGGCATGACCTGCTACTGGATGGGACATTTGGGCAATATGGAATGGATCGAGAAATATTTTCATGTAAAAAAAGAGAAGATGGACCGTGCGGAGCGGTTTGTACACGGACGGGGTGCCTGGATGGCTTTCTTCGCCTTTATCCCTATTTTGGGAAGTGCCATATCCATTGTATTGGGCATGATGCGTGCCAATATATGGATTGTCATTCTCGCTATGACCATCGGAAAGATACTCCGCTACGCCTTATTGGTATGGGGAGTATTGGAAGCCTCCGCTTTAATGCATTAAAATTATGAAACTGGAACAAACAGCAGATGGAAGTTATACCCTCTATGTACCCGAACTGGACGAACATTATCATTCGGTGAAAGGGGCACTGACGGAGTCACAACATATTTTTATCGAAATGGGATTAAAGCATTCTCCCGTTTCCGAGCCCCACATTCTGGAGATAGGACTAGGAACAGGGCTGAATGCCTTTCTGACACTGCTTTCAGCAGAAGAGACCCGACGGAAAGTACATTATACCGGTATCGAACGCTATCCGTTAGCCGAAGAAACCTTGAAGCAACTGGACTACCCCCGCCTGATCGGCAAACAGCATGAGGAGGATTATTACGCCATTCACCGGGCGCCCTGGAACACAGAAACAGAGGTATCCCCTTGGTTCACATTACATAAAATTGAAGATGATTTTACCCGGCTTTTCAACCCGGAGGAAGGCAGCCGTCCCGCCGTTCCCTTATACGATATCATCTACTTTGATGCCTTCGCTCCCGAAAAACAACCCGAAATGTGGGAACAATCTCTTTTCGATACTTTATACAAGGTATTGAATGAAGGAGGTATCCTGACAACTTACTGTGCTAAAGGGGTGGTAAGAAGGATGCTGCAAACAGCCGGATTCACAGTAGAACGCCTTCCCGGCCCTCCGGGGGGAAAACGCGAGATACTGCGGGCAACCAAGTCTGATTAAACTTCTAGGACCGAAACTGATGAATGGTCAAGTTTCACCTAAAACAGTAAAACCGTTGTAAAATCCTTCAAATCCGTCATATACGCATAACTGCATATTTATCAGCAAATTACCATGAAACATTCATCGCTGAATCCGTCATAGATTCTTCATATTCTTTCTCCACGCTGAGATGATTGCCGTTATATACATAAAAAATCTCCGGCTTGTCACAAGCCAGAGATTCTGTTTTATAAATCTAAAGTTTTTATTATATAAGATTCTCCTGTCGGAGAAAGTCTTATCTTGCTGAAAAAATGAACTTTATCCGAATTGGGATTGTATCGTTTCCTGATAAATTCATTTGTTTAGAAGAAACCGCTCCCCCACGAGAGGGAAGCAGTTTTTTAACCAAGTTTATTTTGCAGCTTTAACAACTACTTTCAGAGTCTTAGTTACACCGAATACATCTTTCAGTTTGAATTCGATAGTAACAGGTTCTGTAGTACCAATGCTAGAAGGCAACTGGATCATGATACCACCAGGAACAGCAGCATAGCCTTCACTCTTCACAGCTTCGTTAGCACCAAGATCTGTAACGATAACATCTGTTGCACTGATAGTGCTGGTTCCCAAGCTCTGGTCTTGGTATTAGCATTAGTTACGAATTTAGCATTAGTGTTAACCGTACCTACAGAAACAGGGATAGCAACTTTGTTACCGTTCTTGTAATAGTATGCAGATGCATTAGCATTAGCCAGCGTGAAGTTTGTAGCGAATCCTTCAGTACCTTCTTCAAATCCTTGACGGAGGTTCATATCAGAACGCTTGTCCACATTGCCGTCAGCCTTAACACCGTCGAACAGATAGAATGTATCATCCAAAGCATCCACCAAAGTAAAGTCAGCATCTGTTAGAACCACTTCACGAGTTACATTGTTAGAAGTAAATTCTTTCTTAGCTTCTACCTTCTTAGCGTCACCCAGCAAGCTAGCGAATCTCAGAGTAAAGTCTGATACTTGTTCCTTAGTTGCCGGATATACTCCGTAGAACCTGTAGTTGGCAACTATCGGAAGATTAGCTTCTCCAGTAGTTACATTTCCAACAAGAGTACGTGTATTCCATTCTTTTGCAAGACTTGAATATACGATATTAGTCAAAGGAATATTCTGAAGTCTCGTAGCATAATCTTGACCTAACACTTCATAACCGGAATAAGTAAACCAATTATCTACATTTTACATTATGGCTCAAAGTATAGTACTGAGCTGTAGAACCAAATACAGTATATTGTTTAGCATATGC
>ENA-OQCU01000179-OQCU01000179.1-human-gut-metagenome-genome-assembly--contig:-NODE-179-length-33993-cov-4.311640_pt1 | contig 33993 bp, 31 predicted proteins | sample MGYA00242504_ERZ504590 | MGnify/ENA primary metagenome ERZ504590 (study PRJEB26092, sample SAMD00036318) | human gut metagenome | host: Homo sapiens | study: EMG produced TPA metagenomics assembly of... | reverse complement strand
TTGACGGTATGATCACTGACGAGCCGGGCGTCGTACTTGCGACATTCTATGCGGACTGCGTGCCGCTCTACTTTGTCGACCCGGTGCACCGTGCAATTGGACTTTCACATTCCGGCTGGCGTGGAACGGTCCACAAGATGGGACAGGTAACGCTCGATGCGATGCACGAACGGTTTGGAACAGAAGCAAAAGATGTGATCGCAGCCGTCGGCCCGTCGATCTGCCAGGACTGCTACGAGGTGAGCGGTGATGTGATCGAAGAGTTCCGGGCAGCATTCCCGGAAACACTGCATGAGAAACTGTTCTACAGAAAACCAGATGGAAAATACCAGTTAAAATCTCTGGGAGGCGAATCATCAGATCCTTCTTGCGGCAGGAGTGCCGGAGAAGCAGATTCATCTGCCGAACCTCTGCACCTGCTGCAACCCGGATTTCCTGTATTCCCACCGTGCATCGAAGGGAAAAAGAGGAAACCTCGCGGCATTCCTTTCCCTGGTCTGAAAACAGGATCGAAAACAGAATAGAAAGCATCAAAAAACGGACCTGGAAAAAACAGAATCCGTTTTTTTGCTGTATGCATCCGGCGGACAACAAAAATCGATTATCTGTGTTTTGCCAGCAGCTTATTGATTTTCTCTGTCGTAGACTGTACTTTTGCAACGGATACGTCGTGGTTAAGCGTATCGATGATGCTTGCCATATATTTGCTCATCTCAGCCGGCTCATACCAAGGACGGGAAACGAGTTCCGGTGTACGGTAGGTCAGGTCGGTGGTAATGACTTTGCTGATATAGCCTTTCTCATAGTAAGCATCGAATTTCTCCAGACCATCGGTGAAGAGGCCGAAGGTGGTGCAGACAAAGACGTGGTCAGCGCCGCGCTCTTTGACCTGTTTTGCAACGTCAAGCATACTCTCACCGGAGGAGATCATATCGTCGATGATGACAACATCTTTTCCTGCTACGGAATCGCCGAGGAACTCATGTGCCACGATCGGGTTCTTTCCGTTTACGATGGTGGAGTAATCTCTTCTCTTATAGAACATACCCATATCGACGCCGAGCACGTTGGAGAAGTATACGGCACGCGCCATCGCTCCCTCGTCCGGGCTGATGATCATCAGATGATCGTTGTCGATCGTCAGATCCGGAACGGAACGAAGAAGGGCTTTTAAAAACTGGTAGGTTGGCATGAAGTTGTCAAAGCCGCCGAGCGGAATTGCGTTCATGACACGAGGATCGTGTGCGTCGAAGGTGATAAAGTTGGAAACACCCATGTTCATCAGCTCCTGCAGAGCAAGTGCGCAGTCGAGAGACTCACGTTTGGTGCGCTTATGCTGTCTTCCTTCATAAATGAAAGGCATGATTACGTTGATCCGGTGTGCTTTTCCCGTTGCAGCAGCGATGATACGTTTCAGATCCTGATAATGGTCATCCGGTGACATGTGGTTCTCGTAGCCGCAGACCTTGTAAGTGATGCTGTAGTTGCAGACATCAACCAGGATGTAAAGATCGGCACCGCGGACGGATTCGTTGATCTTTCCTTTTGCTTCGCCGGAACCGAAACGCGGGCACTCGCAGTCAATCAGAAAAGAATCCTCGGAATATCCGGAAAAGGAAACCCCGTTGCGGCGCTCGGCGAGCTCTTTACGGAACTGAACCAGATACGAATCAACTTTTTTTGCCATTTCCATACTGCCCGGCAGAGCTGCGAGCTTTAACGGAGCAACCGGAATGGAATTTTCAAGTAAATCTAAATTAGCCATACAAACCTCCAGTAATCGACATTTTTTACAAACCATTTACTTCCTATTTATATCATCTTGGGAAAGGGCGCGTCAAGCAAAAAACGAAAGAATCCTTGCTTTTTGTGCAGGTTGTTGTTATTATAATGGATGAATGTCCGGAAGGTATGCAAAAAAAGCACGCTTTTTACTGGGCAAAGAGAAGTTATAAAGAAGTAAATGGAAAGGCCAAAACGTAAGATCTGTGAAAAACAAGACGAAACATATTATCAAGACAATAGAACCGGGCAGTATTGCCGAAGAACTGGAACTCGAACCGGGAGATGAACTGCTCCGCGTGAACGGGGAAATCATCGAGGACGTCTTCGATTACCACTTCCAGACCAACGACACGTATCTGGAACTCACGATCCGGAAAAAGGACGGCGAGGAATGGGACCTGGAAATCGAAAAAGAGTATGACGAGGAAATCGGCATCACATTCGAGAACGAGTTCATGGATCAGTACCGTTCCTGCAGCAACAACTGCATTTTCTGCTTCATCGATCAGATGCCGCCGGGAATGCGTCCCACCTTGTATTTTAAGGATGACGATTCGCGTCTGTCCTTCCTGCAGGGAAACTATATTACACTGACCAACATGAGCGACCACGATATCGACCGGATTATCCGCTACCATCTGGCACCGATCAATATTTCGTTCCAGACAACGAACCCGGAGCTCCGCTGCAAAATGCTGCACAACCGTTTTGCGGGCAATATCTTTCCGAAGGTCCAGCGCCTTTATGAGGCGGGAATCGAGATGAATGGACAGATTGTGCTCTGCAAGGGATACAACGACGGCGCAGAGCTGGAGCGCAGTATTTCGGATCTGTCAAAATATCTGCCGCATCTGAAAAGTGTTTCGGTTGTCCCGGTCGGACTTTCGAAGTACCGCGACGGACTGGCGCCTCTGGAACCGTTTACCAGGGAGGATGCAAAAGAAGTTCTTGCCACGATTCACAAATGGCAGAAAAAGCTGTATGAACAGTGGGGACTTCACTTTATCCATGCTGGTGATGAATGGTATCTGCTGGCGGGAGAGCCGATCCCGGAGGAGGAAAATTACGATGGCTATATCCAGCTGGAAAACGGAGTGGGAATGCTCCGGCTTCTGGAGGACGAGGTTGCGGAAGAACTTTCGAAACGAGAAGGGGACGACCGTCACCGTCATGTAACGATTGCGACCGGAAAAGCTGCGGCGCCGTCGTTGGAAAAACACATGCAGAAAATTCGTGAAAAATATCCGAATGTACAGGCGGAGGTTGTCACGATTATCAACTATTTCTTTGGAGAATCCATTACCGTATCCGGTCTGATTACCGGAAAGGATCTGATGGAGCAGTTAGAGGGAAGAGATCTTGGCGACTGCCTGCTGCTTCCGTGCAACATGCTCCGTTCGGGAAAAAACGTCTTTCTCGACGATGTGACGGTGGAAGAGGTGGAAGAGCGCCTGAAAACACCGGTACAGATTATCGATGAGCCGGGCAGCGATCTGGTGAAAGCAGTTGTGGAGGAAAACCAGGAGACGATACACAGAAGGAGAACAATGTATGAGCAAGCCGATTGTAGCAATTGTGGGCCGGCCGAACGTGGGTAAATCCACCCTGTTTAATGTATTAGCCGGAGACAATATTTCGATTGTAAAAGACACACCGGGTGTAACCCGTGACCGTATTTATGCCGACGTGGAGTGGCTGAACCACAAATTTACGCTGGTAGATACCGGCGGTATTGAGCCGGAATCCAAAGATATCATTCTCTCCCAGATGAGAGACCAGGCGCAGATCGCCATTGATACCGCAAATGTCATCATCTTCATCACTGACGTCCGTCAGGGCCTTGTAGATGCCGATGCAAAAGTAGCTGATATGCTCAGAAGAAGCCGCAAGCCGGTTGTGCTGGTGGTCAACAAAGTCGACAACTTCGACCGTCAGATGATGGATGTTTATGAATTCTATAACCTCGGCATCGGAGAGCCGCACGCCATTTCCGCATCCGGAAAGCTCGGCATCGGCGATATGCTCGATGAGGTGACAGGATACTTTGATCCGGAGATGGAAAACGAGGAGGAGAGCGAGATTCCGCGCATCGCCATTGTCGGAAAACCGAACGTCGGAAAATCCTCCCTGGTCAACAAACTGCTGGGCTCGAACCGTGTCATCGTATCCGATATCGCCGGAACGACGCGCGATGCGATCGATACCACGATCATGCACAATGGAAATGAATATATTTTCATCGATACCGCAGGTCTTCGAAAGAAAAACAAGATCAAAGAGGAGCTGGAGCGGTACAGCATCATCCGTACAGTATCTGCCGTAGAGCGCGCAGATGTCGTCGTTCTTCTGATCGATGCAACCGAGGGTGTCACCGAGCAGGATGCCAAAATTGCCGGTATCGCCCATGAGCGTGGAAAAGGTATGATCATTGCGGTAAATAAATGGGATGCCTTGGAAAAAGATGACAAGACGATCTACCGTTTTACCGAAAAAGTAAGAAATACACTGGCTTACATGCCGTACGCAGAGCTTCTTTTCATCTCTGCGAAGACAGGACAGCGTCTTCCGAAACTGTTCGAGACGATCGACATGGTTCTGCAGTACCAGAACCTGCGCGTACAGACCGGTGTCCTGAACGAGATTCTGACCGAGGCAATGGCAATGCAGCAGCCGCCGTCAGACCGTGGAAAACGACTGAAAATCTACTACATGACACAGGTTTCGGTCAAACCGCCGACATTTGTTATTTTCGTCAACGACAAAGAACTGATGCATTTCTCCTATGTTCGATATCTGGAGAATAAAATCAGAGAGTCGTTCGGCTTCCACGGCACACCGCTGAAATTCATCATCAGAGAACGAAAAGAGAAGGAGCAGTAAAGAGTTATGGTACGGATCATATGCCTTTTGATCGGATACGCATTTGGCCTTTTTCAGACCTCATATATTTATGGAAGGACGAAGGGAATTGATATCCGGGAACACGGCAGCGGAAACGCAGGAACGACCAACGCGCTCCGGACTTTAGGGAAAAAAGCAGGCGCCATCACGCTTGCCGGCGACTGCATCAAATGCATTCTGGCGGTCCTGACGGTACGTCTGATCTTCGGTGCATCGCACCCGGAAATGCTGAAACTGCTGACGGTGTATGCTGCGGCCGGAACGATTCTCGGCCACAACTTCCCGTTTTACTTAGGCTTCCGCGGCGGAAAAGGAATCGCTGCGACCGCGGGTCTGATTATCTCGTTTGACTGGAGAATCACGCTGGTCTGTGCAGCGCTGTTTTTCCTGAATCTTGCAGTAACACACTATGTTTCCCTCGGTTCCATGATGGTTTACGTTGTCTTTTTTGCAATGGCCGTTATCATGGGACAGGCGGGCTGCTTTGCGCTGGAACCGCCGCATCTTTATGAGATGTACGTGGTGATCGCACTTCTTGCCGTGCTTGCCTTCTGGGAGCACCGTGCAAACATCAAGCGTCTCATCGCGGGAACAGAGCGGAAAACGTATTTATTCAAAAAGTCGGAGAAATAAAATATGGCAAAGATTAGCATCATCGGAGCAGGAAGCTGGGGAACCGCCCTCGGCCTCCTGCTCTGCAGCAACGGGCATGACGTGACGATCTGCTCGGAAAATGAAAAGGAAATTGAGAGCTTAAAGGAACACAGAGAGCATCTGACGAAGCTTCCGGGCGTAAAACTGCCGGATGAAATGAAGTTCACCTGCGATGTGCGCGGCTCCCTTTCCGGACAGGACATCCTTGTGATGGCAAAAGCATCCCCGTACGTGCGAACCACATGTAAAAAGTATGCGGCGGATATTCCGGACGGCCAGCTCATCGTCAATGTGGCAAAAGGCGTGGAAGCCGATACCCTGATGACGATGTCTCAGATCATCGAGGAGGAAGTGCCGGGAGCGAATGTCGTTGTTCTCTCCGGACCGAGCCACGCAGAGGAAGTCGGCCGCGGCCTGCCGACCACGATCGTTGTCGGCGCGCATGACCGCGAGAGCGCACTGTATGTGCAGAATGTGTTCATGAGTCCGGTCTTCCGCGTTTACACAAGCCCGGACATCACGGGAATTGAACTTGGCGGAGCTCTGAAAAATGTCATCGCACTGGCAGCCGGAACGGCGGATGGTCTTGGCTACGGCGACAATACGAAAGCGGCTCTGATTACCCGCGGGATCGCGGAAATTGCACGGCTCGGCACGGCGATGGGTGCCCATGCGGAAACCTTCTACGGTCTTTCCGGTATCGGAGACCTGATTGTAACGTGTGCTTCCGTTCACAGCCGGAACCGGAAAGCCGGATACCTGATCGGCCAGGGCAGAACGATGCAGCAGGCGATGGATGAGGTTCAGATGATCGTCGAGGGCGTCTATTCCGCAAAAGCGGGTCTTACCCTGTCGAAAAAATTCGGAATCGAAACGCCGATCATTCAGGCAGTCAATCAGGTTCTGTTTGAAAACAAAAACCCGAAACAGGCTGTGGATGAACTGATGCAGCGTATGAAAAAAGACGAACTCGCCCCGGATCTCTGGGAGCGGTAAAAATAAGAAACCTGTCACTTCTGGGAAATGATACAGATACGGCAGGTTCTTTTTTTGTGCAGACCGAAATTTTTCAGTAAAAATACGGGAAAAAGATGACAATACTTTCGAAATCAAGTATAGTAATAGAAAGCGGAATAATTTTAACTGAAAAGATGCGGAGGAAAATACAGCAGGAGGAAGAAAGAATGAGAGGAGTAGAAACAAGAATTCAGGAAATCCGCCATGCCATTTTTACGGAAGTTGCAAAAATGGCGTATGACGTGGACTCCCCGGTGGAAAAGACGATCGAGGAAATTCCTTACCGTGTAATTCCCGGCGAGGTCGGAAATTTTAGAAATGATGTGTTTCTGGAGCGGGCGATTGTAGGAGAGCGGCTTCGCCTTGCAATGGGACTTCCGTGCAGAAGCGCGGCAGAGCACGCCCCGATTTCGGACAATATCAAACTGGCGGACCAGGCGGAGACGTATTATACACCGCCGCTCATTAATGTCATCAAATTTGCATGCAACGCCTGTCATGAAAAACGGGTTCTGATCACGGAGGGATGTCAGGGGTGTCTTGCACATCCGTGCGTGGAAGTCTGTCCGAAAAAGGCCATTACGCTGGACCGCACCAATGGACGATCCTATATTGATCAGGATAAATGCGTCAAATGTGGTCAGTGTGCCAAGGTATGCGGATACCAGGCTATTATCATTCAGGAGCGTCCGTGTGCGAGAGCCTGCGGAATGGATGCCATCGGTTCAGATGAGAACGGAAAAGCGGATATCGATTACGAGAAATGTGTATCCTGCGGCCAGTGTCTCGTCAACTGCCCGTTCGGTGCTATTTCGGACAAATCCCAGATCTTCCAGGTAATCCGTGCGATCCAGTCGGGAGAGCGCGTCTATGCAGCGCTGGCACCGGCGTTTGTCGGCCAGTTCGGACCGAAAGTAACGCCTGGAAAACTGCGTGCGGCGATGAAAAAGCTCGGTTTTGCGGATGTCTTTGAAGTTGCGATCGGAGCGGATCTCTGTGCGGCACAGGAGGCAGAGGATTTTGTGAACGAAGTTCCGGAGAAACTGCCGTTTATGGCGACATCCTGCTGTCCGGCCTGGTCTGTAATGGCGAAGAAACTGTTCCCGGATTACGCAAACTGTATCTCGATGGCACTGACCCCGATGACGCTGACGGCGCGTCTGATCAAGAAACACAATCCGAATGCGAAGGTTGTCTTTGTCGGACCGTGTGCGGCGAAAAAACTGGAGGCCATGCGCCGGTCTGTCCGCAGTGAGGTGGACTTCGTTCTGACGTTTGAAGAGATGTCGGGCATTTTCGATGCGCGCCAGGTAGATGTGAGTGCACTTGAGGAAGATCCGGACGGCGTCAGCGATGCATCGGTGGACGGAAGAAACTTTGCTGTCTCCGGCGGCGTTGCAAAATCTGTGGAAAATGTAATCCGTGAAAAATACCCGGACCGCGAAATCAAGATGGCAAATGCAGAAGGTCTGAAGGAATGCCGGAAACTGCTGACAATGGCAAAGGCCGGAAAGTACAACGGTTATCTTCTCGAAGGCATGGCCTGTCCGGGCGGATGCGTGGCAGGAGCCGGCACGATGCAGTCAATCAAAAAGTCGCAGGCGGCAGTCAACAAATATGCGGCGCAGGCAAACACAAGATTTCCAGCCAGACAGAATATGTAAAGAACTGGACAAGCTGGTAGACTAAAAGAACAGCAAGGTGGAGACAAAAGTGAAAAAGAAAATGAAAGATGGGCTTTGCGGCAGCGATTCTTGCAATGGTACTTCTGTTTGCAGGATGCGGCCAGACAGAGACAAAGACGGAGAGCAGCACAGCGGCATCGGAAACAGAAGATGAGACACTGGTCCATGTGCTTGCATTAAAAGGACCGACCAGCATGGGAATGGTAAAAATGATGAGCGATAACGCCAGCAAAGAGTCACCTGCGGACACGTTTGAACTCGCCGCTGCCCCGGATGAGGTCAGCGCAAAACTGGTACAGGGAGAGGTGGATATCGCCGCGGTTCCGGCGAACCTTGCAAGCGTACTCTACAACAAGACAAACGGCGGCGTGCAGGTGCTCGCAGTCAATACGCTCGGTGTCCTTTATATCGTCGAGGACGGCGATACCGTACATTCCATTGCGGATCTGAAAGGCAGAACCATTTATGCGGGCGGCAAAGGTGCAACTCCGGAGTATGCTTTGAATTATATCCTCGAAAAGAACGGCCTCGTACCGGGTGAGGACGTAACGATCGAGTGGAAGAGCGAACACGCCGAGTGCGTGGCAGCACTTGCAGAAGATGCCGATGGAATCGCCATGCTGCCGCAGCCGTTTGTAACGACGGCACAGACGAAAAAAGAAACGCTGCGCACCGCACTTGACCTGACCGAAGAATGGAACAAAATCCAGAAGTCCGAAGGAACAGCGGGCACACTGGTGACAGGTGTTACCGTTGTGCGCACTGCCTTTGCCAAGGAGCATCCGGAAGCAGTTGCAGACTTCATGGAAGCTTACCAGGCATCCGTATCCTACGTAACCGAAAACACGGATGAGGCGGCAAAACTGATCGGGGATTATGACATTGTTCCGGAGGCAGTCGCAAAGAAAGCGCTTCCGGCATGCAACATTGTCTGCATCACCGGTGATGAGATGAAAGAGAAGCTTTCCGGTTATCTCGGTGTACTCAAAGACCAGAACCCGGAGGCAGTCGGAGGAGAACTTCCAGGAGATGACTTCTATTATTCCGAATAAAAACAAAAAAGAGAAACAGAGAAAAACGAAGCGCTGGCCGATCGTGTTCTGGCTTATGATCTGGCAGGCGGTAAGCGTTTTTGTCGGGCAGGAGATCCTTCTGGCATCTCCTGCCGCTGTTTTGAAACGCCTTTTTACGCTTGTAACAGAACCGGTCTTCTGGCAGTCCCTGCTGTTTTCCGGAGCACGCATCGGAGCCGGATTCTTTCTTGGTGCGGCGGCGGGAATTGCAGGAGCTGCACTTGCCGGTCGGTTTTCCATTGCAGAAGAACTCCTGACGCCGCTGGTTGCAGCAGTGAAAGCAGTGCCGGTCGCTTCTTTTGTGATTCTGATCCTGATCTGGGTTTCGTCGAAGAATCTTTCGGTTGTGATTTCGTTTCTGATGGTATTTCCGATCCTGTATACAAACACGCGGAACGGCCTGCGGGAACTGGACACAGCGCTTTTGGAGATGACAGACGTTTTTCAGGTTCCGCGGCCGGTGCGGCTGCGCTGGGTGATCCTGCCGCAGCTGTACCCATATATCCGGACGGGATGTTCACTTTCCCTCGGTCTTTGCTGGAAGGCCGGAACGGCAGCAGAAGTAATCGGCATTCCGAACCGATCCATCGGAGAGCATCTGTATCAGGCAAAAATATATCTCGACACACCGGGACTCTTTGCCTGGACGGCAGCGATCGTGTACGTCAGCTTCTGTCTCGAAAAAGCTGTTTTAAAAGGAATGGATCTTGCAGAAAAAAGGATGCTGGTGATGAAATGAGAGAAGATGCGATTGAAAATCTGCCATCTGAAAAAAAGCGTATGGAGAACACGTTATTTTTTCGAATCTTACGATGGAACTGAAAAAAGGAGCAGTGACCTGTCTGATGGCTCCTTCCGGGGCGGGAAAGACAACCCTGCTGCGGATTCTGGCAGGCCTGGAGCAGGCGGACGGCGGAAAAATCGGGGGACTGGAAGCCTTAAGAAAAAGTATGGTTTTTCAGGAACCGCGGCTGGCAGAAGAACTGACAGCTGCAGCCAATATCCAGCTCGCGGTAAGGCGCCGCATGTTTGGAAAAGAAAAAACGAAGCTTCCGTCATCTTGTGGAGGAGATGGAGGAACTCGGCCTTTCGGGCTGTGAAACCAGGCTGTATCGGAACTGTCGGGCGGCATGCGCCAGCGGGTGGCGGTTCTGCGGGCCATGCGCATGGACGCAGATTTCCTCCTTTTGGATGAGCCGTTCCGGGGACTGGATGCGGGGACGAAAAAGAAACGATGAACTATATCCGCAGAAAAGGAAATGAAAAACGATGCTTCTGGTACACGCATGATTTAGAAGAATGCCGAAGCAATGGGGGACTGGATCTGCACCTGCAGCAGACTAGATGGTATCCTCGAAATAAAGAGAAACAGAAAAATGACAGCACAGAAATCTGAAACGGAAAAGAAACAGATTTTCTGTGCTGCTTTTTCTGTGAATCCGCAGTTACAGCAGGTCATCCGGTATGGAAGCAGAGCGGAGCTGTTCGTCCATCGTGTCGATGAGCGCCATGTCGGCTTCAGAAAGTTCGAAGTCGAAGACATCCGCGTTGGCAAAAATGCGGTCCGGCTGTGTCGATTTCGGGATGACACTGATGCCCTGCTGGACGAGGTAGCGGAGGCCGATCTGCGCTTCAGTGCGTACATACTTTTCTGCCAGCTGCTGCATAATCTCACGGTTCAGATAAAGACCTCTTGCGAGCGGCGCATACGCTTGAACGGCGATTCCATGTGAACGGCAGAAAGCGATGAGCGGTTTCCGGTTCCAGAGCGGATGGCATTCGATCTGGTTGACGGCCGGGATGACGCCGGAAAATTCAAAGAGGGCGGTAAGGTGCAGCTCCTCGAAGTTGCTGACGCCGATCGATTTTGCACGCCCGGATTCGCGGATTTTTTCGAGTGCGCGCCACGTCTCCGGGTAGCAGCCCGGCACCGGCCAGTGAATCAGGTAAAGATCAACGTAGTCGAGACGGAGACGGTCGAGGCTGCGGTTGAAGGCACCTTCGATATCACCGACCCGCTGCGCGGTATTCCATACCTTTGTGGTAATAAAAAAATTTTCCCGCGGAATCCCGCTTGCGCGGATCCCGCGGCCGATGCTGTCCTCGTTTTTATAGGAGGAGGCGGTATCGATCAGACGGTAGCCGTATTTTGCCGCGGTGACAATTGCTTTTTCTGCCTCTTTTTCTGTCGATTTGTAAGTGCCAAGCCCCAGAAGCGGCATCGCTCTGCCGTCGTTCAATGTGATGGTTGGAATAGAAAGTGCCATAAAAACCCTCCGTATCTTGAATCAAAAAAAGATTCTGCCGTATTTCTCTCATAATTATGTTTAGTATAACATGAAAATTTAAAGAAATCAGACCAAATATATTAAAAAAGTTTAACACAATCGGGAAATGAAAAAAATAACAAGCCACGCAAGAAAAAAGAAGGATGCCAGGACAGCCTGTACGGCGAATTGTACAGAAATTTTGTGGAGGCTGTATTGATTTTGTGCATGAAATAGAGTATAATAAACTTGAATTGATATTTATTTATCATTCCCTGTACAATCTGCAGGATGTTTCAGGAAAACAAAAGCGGACGAAACGGACGGCAGAGGAAAATACCAGGGACAGAGGAGGCCATATTATGCATTTATTATATGACGAGAATGGAAATCCCATTCCGCACGGAGCTCACGACGAGCACCATCATCACCATGACCATCATCACGAGGGAGAAGACTGCGGACATGCCTGCAATGCATGCGGTTCCGAAGAAAAATGCAAGGACGAGAATCTTGACCCTTTTAACCTATATGCTGCAGCACAATGAACATCACGCAGCAGAACTCGACGAGATGGCCGACAAACTGGAAAAAGCCGGAATGGCGGACGCCGCAAAACAGATCAGGGAGGGAGTATCCGATTTCCAGAAAGGCAATATGCGCCTAGTCCCTTGCACTGACACTTGTAAAAGAGCATTTGAAAGAAGTTAAGTAGAGGAGGCGTAAGCTATGTGCCTTGCAACGGTATACAAAAATCCGGAAAACACAGTTGTCTGTAAAAATGTGAGCCGCATCGATGTCGATGGAGAATTCGTTCTGATCCGTGACATCATGGGTGAGGAGATCAGACTGCAGGGTAAGATCAAAATGGTAGATCTTGCAAACAGCATTGTAGAGCTGGACTGTGAATGATAATTGGTTGACGGAACCAGTTATTCTATAAAAGCGGTTTTAGGCCCCCGGGTTCTGCAAATCGGAACAAACAGAACAAGCGAACCGGGACTTAGAATAGGAATATATCATATTAAAGCGGAGGTAAATTGAATTATGAAACTTTCAGAAGAGATGAAAAACAAGACCCTTCTGTCTTTTGAGCTGTTCCCGCCAAAGACAGAGAAGGGACTGCAGAATCTGCCGGGTACCATCGACCACCTGATGAAATATAACCCGTCTTACATTTCCTGTACATACGGAGCAGGCGGCGGAAACGTCGGAGCAAACCGTGAAGTATGTCAGATGATCAAAAATGCCGGAACTACACCGGTTACTCATTTCACCGTTATCAAAAACACAAAAGAAGGAATTAAAGAACAGCTGGATCAGTATCTGGCTGATGGCGTAGACCATATGCTGGCACTGCGCGGAGATATTCCGCTTGGTGAGACTACAACCTGTGGTGACTTTGACTATGCTACCGATCTTGTAAAATTCGTACGTGATACCTACGGCGATAAATTTGAAATCGCTGTTGCAGGTTCACCGGAAGGCCACATCTCCTGCAGAAGTCTGGAGTCTGATATCGCAGTTCTGAAACAGAAACAGGACAACGGAGCAGACTACATCATGACACAGCTCTGCTGGGATATGGAGCAGTTCAAATACTGGCTCGATGCAATCCGTAAAGCAGGAATCACCATGCCGGTAGACGTTGGAGTTATGCCGATCCTGGATCAGGCAGCTACCATCAACATGGCACTTTCCAGAAACGGCTGTGTGATGGACAGAGAGCTTTCCAGAATGATCTCCAGACACTGGCTGTTCCCGAACCCATTTGCAGCAAAAGATGCAGAGGGCAAACCGTTCGACGTATTCTACGACAAGAAAGTTGCAGAGTTCAAAGAAGAGGGTATCGAATATACCGTAAAACAGATTGATGCATACCGTGCACTCGGTGTCAATGGAATTCATCTGTATGCACTGAATAAATGGAAAGACGTATCTGAAATCATCGACAGATCCGGCCTTTGCACACTGGTTTAATGAATTAATTACTTGAATTTGGGAGGCATCCGATTTTTATGGCACATGTAATAAGCTGTCGCCGGAAAAGGCGGCGTTGGAAAAAACAACATTATGCGGCTTGCTGATCCAGTATCTCTGCGAGTCAGGAAAAGGTCCTGTTCTTGCAGTTGATGCGGACGCAAACTCAAACCTGAATGAGGTACTCGGTGTAGAAGTAGAAGCTACCCTTGGAGATATCCGGGAGGAGATTGCCCGTGCAGAGATGGCATCCAAAAACCCGATTCCGGCAGGCATGAGCAAGGCAGATTATGCGGAATTTAAATTTGCAGGCGCTCTGACTGAGGAAGATGATTTTGACCTGCTTGTGATGGGAAGAACACAGGGAAAAGGCTGCTACTGCTTCGTCAATGGACTTCTGCAGAATCAGCTTGCAAAGCTGTATCCGAATTACCCCTTCATGGTTGTGGATAACGAGGCAGGCATGGAGCATATCAGCCGTGGTATACTTCCGGGAATGGATACAGCTATTTTGGTCAGTGACTGCTCAAGAAGAGGAGTACAGGCCGCTGCGAGAATCGCGGAGCTGATCAAAGAATGCGATATGAAGCCGAAGCAGGTAGGACTGATCGTAAACCGTGCGCCGAATGGCGTGTTAAATGAGGGAACCCGTGAGGAAATTGAAAAACAGGGATTAACTCTCCTTGGCGTTGTTCCGCACGATGATCAGGTTTATGAATATGACTGTGACGGAAAACCAACCGTACGTCTGCCGGAAGACTCTCCGGTACGCGCGGCATTAAAGAAAATCGTAGAAAACCTTGATTTATAAAAACAGAGAATCTGCCCTCCGCTTTGTACACGCTGCAGACGGAGGGATATTTCAAAAGTAAAATATCCCCCATGGGAGGATGTTTTTACCATAAAAATATTAAAATACAATCTTGAGGAGGACAAGATGAGCGAATTCAAATTAACAAGCGTAGAAGAATTCGAACAGGCCACGAATGAGCTCCTGGAAAATGGTGCAAAGGTTGGCGCTGACGCATGGCAGTTTCGTGTAAAAACCAGACCCCGCACTGTAAATTCGGTGAGCAGGGAACCTGCTGCCGTATCTGTACGATGGGACCTTGCCGTATTACACCAAAGGCACCGAGAGGAATCTGCGGATGCGATGTACACGGTATTGTAGGACGTAACTTCCTGCGCTTTACAGCAGGCGGTTCCGCAACACATTCCGATCATGGCCGTGAGATCTGCCACACACTGCATGAGGCTGATCCAAACGGAAACTACAAAGTAAAAGATCCGGAGAAACTGATCCGTATTGCAAAAGAGTGGGGCGTAGAGACAGAAGGAAAAGATATCTATGATCTGGCACATGAGATGTCCGAGCTGGCTCTTTTAGAGTATGGTAAACCGTTCGGAACACAGAGATTCCTGAAACGTGCTCCGCAGCATACACAGGAAATCTGGGAGAGAGAAGAAATCGCACCGCGTGCGATTGACCGTGAGGTTGCATGTTCTCTTCATATGACTCATATGGGATGTTCTTCCCTTCCGGAAGCACTCGTTCGCCAGTCCCTTCGTTCCGGACTTTCCGATGGATGGGGCGGCTCCATGATGGGTACCGAGTTCTCTGACGTACTGTTCGGAACTCCAAAGCCGATCGAAACCGAGGCAAACCTTGGTGTTATGAAAGAAGATGAAGTAAATATCATCGTTCATGGCCATGATCCGTCACTTTCCGAGATGATCTGCGAATACGCAGACGATCCGGAGATGATCGCATATGCAAAAGAAATGGGAGCAAAGGGAATCAACGTAGCAGGTGTCTGCTGTACTTCCAATGAAGTAGCAATGCGCCGCGGCGTGCCGATGGCAGGTAACTTCCTGCAGCAGGAAAACGTGGTACTGACCGGTGCCTGCGAGGCCATCGTTGTTGACGTACAGTGTATTTTCCCGGCCCTTGGACCTTTAAGCAAATGTTTCCATACTAAATTCGTTACCACCAGCCCGATTGCGCAGATGCCGGATGCAGAATACATTCGTTTCAACGCAAAAACAGCAGGTGAGAATGCAAAAGCCATCGTAAAAATGGCAATTGAAAACTTTAAAAACCGGAAACCGGAGCTGGTACATATCCCGCATATGAAGCAGAAAGCAACCGTGGGATACTCTTTTGAGTCCATCATTAAGACTCTGGATAAAGTAACCAATTCCCAGGTTGACCAGACCGGAACTCTGATGCCGCTGTGGCAGTGTGTGGCATCCGGCGTTATCCGCGGTGCAGTTGCCATGGTAGGATGCAACAACCCGAAAGTCCGTCCGGACACCGCTCACATCGAGCTGATGAAGAAGCTGATCGCGCACGACGTTATCATCGTTGCTTCCGGATGCTCTGCACAGGCAGCAGCAAGAGCAGGTCTGATGGACAAACGTGCTAAAGATCTCTGCGGTGCAGGTCTGAAACGTGTCTGCGAGCTGGCTGATATCCCGCCGGTACTCCACATGGGATCCTGCGTTGATATCTCCCGTATGATGGTTCTTGTAGCAGAACTTGCTAAAATCGGTAATGTCAATATTTCCCAGCTTCCGGTTGTCGGATGTGCTCCGGAGTGGATGTCTGAGAAAGCAGTTTCCATCGGAAACTATGTTGTAGCAACCGGTATCGATACTTACCTTGGCGTAGAGCCGTACGTATCCGGATCCACTGAGGTAACAGGACTTCTGACCAACGGTGTCCGCGACTGGGTTGAGGCAGCTTACACAGTAGAAAAAGACATCGACAAGCTGGGCGATGCAATGCTCGCACGAATCGAAGAGAAACGTGCCGCACTCGGCGTATAAAAAGGACAGGGCGGTCCCTGACGTAAAAAGAGACCGCCCTTTTTAGAAGTGAAAAGGTGTAAAATGAAAATAGCAGTAACTGGAAAGGGTGGCGTAGGAAAAACAACCATCGCAGCGACCCTTGCAAGACTTTATGCAGAAGAAGGCCATCCGGTTCTGGCTGCAGATGTCGATCCGGATGCCAATCTGGGCCTTGCGCTTGGATTTCCGGAAGAAATCCTCGATTCGATCGTTCCGATTACCAAAATGAGAAAACTGATCGAAGAGCGCACCGAGGCAAGTGCAGACAACCGGTTTTACAAAATAAATCCGAGAGTAAGTGATATTCCCGATAAATACAGCAAAGAGTACAACGGAGTCAAACTCCTGACGCTTGGCACCGTGGAGACGGCCGGAAGCGGCTGTGTCTGCCCGGAGCATGTGATGCTGCGGAGAATCATCAACAGCCTGGTCCTTCACAGAGGGGATGTTGTCATCCTCGACATGGAAGCAGGCCTTGAGCATCTGGGAAGAGGAACCACAGAGGGCATGGATATGTTCATCGTAGTCATCGAGCCGGGTGCAAGAAGTATTCAGACCTATAAGAATGTCAAACGTCTGGCCGAAGAGCTTGGCGTTCATCAGGTTCATGTCGTGGCAAACAAAGTACGCGACGAGAAAGATGAGGCATTCATACAGGACCGTATCCCCCCGGGAGGATCTTCTGGGCATGGTCCACTACAACCCGGAAACTTATGGAAGCGGACAGGGAAGGTTCGTCTCCATATGATTACAGCGCGGCTGCAGTAGAAGAGATACGGAAAATAAAAACCAAAAAGTCGATAAGTCAAACATGCCTGGCATGGAAAAAGTGTGATAGGAGGAAAAAGCACATGACATTATTCGAGAGAGTATTTGGCGGAAATGATGCAGTATACGGTCTTACCGAAGCTGCCGTTGATGCCGCAATCGCAGCAAACGGAGAGGAAAAAAGCAGTCAGCTTCCCGGACACTGCTTACGCACTTCCGTGTTACTATGCTGTAACAGGAGTAAAGGTTACCAACTTAAAAGAGATGAAAGAGGCTCTTGGCGTGGTAAAATCTCTGATGACAAGAGAAAATCAGCTGAATGATGTATTTATGTCCGGTGTTGCAACTGCACTCTGCGCAGAGTTCATCGAGGCAATTAAATACATCGACGGTGCAAAACCATATGATGAGCCGTGCTACGGCCATTTAAGCGATGCCATCATCCGTGAGCTTGGTGTGCCGCTTGTAACAGGCGATATCCCGGGCGTAGCTGTTATCCTTGGAAGCGCTCCGACTGCACAGGAAGGCGTGGATCTGGTTAAGAGCTATCAGGCACAGGGTATTCTTGTAACACTGGTTGGCGGAATCATTGATCAGTGTCAGGAACTGGGATACAAGACCGGCGCAAACGTACGTGTCATCCCGCTTGGAAAAGACGTAACATCTGTTATCCATGCTGTATCCGTAGCAATCCGTGCAGCCCTGATCTTCGGTAACGTAACTGCAGGCGATGCAGGCGCACTGATGACCTACACCAAAGACCGTGTACCGGCATTCGTAAATGCTTTTGCTCCTCTGGATGATGTGATCGTTGCATGCGGCGCTGGTGCAATTGCACTTGGCTTTCCGGTTATCACAAACGATGACAAAGACGTTCCGGCTATTCCGAAGAGCCTTATTATCCAGAAGGACGTTTCCAAATTCAACGCAACTTCTCTGGAAGCACGCGATATCAAGATCAAAATCACCAACATTGATATCCCGGTTGCATTCGCATCTGCATTCGAGGGTGAAATCATCCGCCGTGGTGATATGCAGGTTGAGTTTGACGGTTCCCGCGTAGACTGCTGCGAGCTGGTTCAGACAAAAGATGCTTCCGAAGTAGAAGATCACAAGATCGAGCTGATCGGACCGGACATCGACGAGTTCGAGGTAGGTTCCAAGCACAGCATTGCATACGTTGTTGAGGTTGCCGGAAAGAGCATGCAGCCGGATTTCGAGCCTGTATTTGAGCGTAAATTCCACAGCTACCTGAACTGCATCGAAGGTGTGATGCATACCGGACAGCGTGATATGATCCGTATCCGTGTCAGCAAAGAAGCTTTCAACGCAGGCTTCCGTGCAAAACACTTCGGAGAAGTTCTGTACGCACAGGTGAAGAACGAGTTCGAGGCTGTTGTTGACAAATGCCAGGTTAAGATCTACACCAATCCGGAAGACTGTACCAAGATCCGTCACGAAATTGCAATTCCGGTATTCGACAAACGTGATGAGCGTCTGTCTACCATGACAGATGAATCCGTACCGGTATACTACAGCTGTATCATGTGCCAGGCATTCTCCCCGAGCCATGTATGTGTTGTTACACCAGAGCGTCTCGGACTTTGCGGTGCTGTTTCATGGCTGGATGCAAAAGCTACCAACGAGCTGGATCCGAACGGACCTTGCCAAGTTATCACAAAAGAAAAAGTAATCGATGAGAGAATCGGTGAGTACGAGGATGTTAACGAGGCTGTTCGTAAACTTTCCCAGGGTGCTCTTGATGATGTATCTCTGTACTCTATCATGGAAAAACCAATGACATCCTGCGGATGCTTCGAGTGTATCTGTGGTATCGAGCCGTTCTCCAACGGTGTCTGCATCGCAAACCGTGAGTACGCAGGCATGACTCCTCTGGGAATGACCTTCTCCGAGCTGGCTTCCATGACAGGCGGTGGTGTTCAGACTCCTGGATTCATGGGACACGGCAAACACTTTATCGCTTCCAAGAAGTTTATGAAAGCAGAAGGCGGTGTTGCCCGTATCGTATGGATGCCGAAAGAGCTGAAAGAGCAGGTTGCAGAGAAACTGAATGAAACAGCAAAAGAGCTGTACGGTATCGACAACTTTACTGATATGATCGGTGATGAGACCATCGCAGAAGATCCGGAGACACTGGTTGCATTCCTGACCGAGAAAGGTCATCCGGCACTTGGCATGGATCCAATGATGTAATTCGTATTTTACAGGCTTATCCTGTGAAAGAATAAGCAGACCGGCATGGCTTGGGAGGGGATTCCAAAGCGGAGGAGGAAGCCCTTTCCGGCACATGCCGGCAGCTGTAAAGTGATTTTCTGGGAAAAAACGGCTGACGAAAAGAAAACGGATACTTTTTGTCAGAAAATCTTGGAAAATATCCTGGTAAATCTTGCATTCTCCGGGAAAAAACGTTAAAATAATAACAGGTGTGTCCATGAAGCGGAATCATGGAGATATGCCTGTATGGAATTTTATTTTTAAGGAGGCTTTTTTATGCCGTTTAATCGCAAACCACAAAAGTTTAATGCAGCAATTAAATCCGTTGTAATCGGCAGCGGAGACAAAACCGTAACTCTTGGCGGAGAAAACGTATTACCATTCTATGCTTTCGACGGTGAAATCAAAAACGGACCGAAGGTCGGCGTTGAAATCACAGACCTTGGTATGGAAGGAGAACCGGAAAGCGTAAAAGCATACTATGAAGGTGCAGCTACCATGGGCGAGATTGCAAAAAAAAGCAGCAGCTATGGAAGGTGCAGATTTCCTCTGCCTTCGTCTGGCAGGCGGAGACCCGAACGGTCTGAACAAATCGGTAGAAGAACTCATTGAGACAGTCAAAGAGGTTGCTGATGCCGTTGACGTGCCGCTTGTTGTAGAAGGATGTAAAAACGTTGAGAAGGATTCCGAACTGCTCACAAAAGTAGCAGAGGTCCTTCAGGGAAGAAACGTTCTTGTTATGTCCGCAAGAGAAGAAGATTACAAGGCAGTTGGTGCAGCCGCAGGTCTGGCATACAACCAGAAAGTCGGCGCTGAGTCCGCTGTAGATATCAACCTTGCAAAACAGCTGAATGTTGTTATGACCCAGCTCGGTGTCAGCGCAGACAGCATTGTTATGAACGTAGGTTCTGCAGCAGTCGGATACGGATATGAGTACGTAGTATCTACATTGGACCGTATCAAAGCAGCAGCATTATCCCAGGACGATAAAATGCTGCAGATGCCAATTATTACTCCAATCGCTTCTGAGACATGGAATGTAAAAGAGGCAATGGCAACAGAAGAGGAATCTCCGGAATGGGGAAATCAGGAAGTACGAGGAGTCTCTATGGAGATTCAGACAGCAGCCGCATCTCTGGCTTCTGGTTCTGATGCAGTTATCCTCAAACATCCACAGTCTGTTGCAACCATTTCCAAAATGATTCAGGAACTGATGTAATCAGTACGTAAGGAAGAGATTAGGAGGATAAAGAATTATGGCATTATCAGGTATTCAGATTTTTAAAATGACCCCAAAGAAAAACTGTAAGGAGTGCGGATGTCCGACCTGTATGGCATTCTCCATGAAGGTTGCACAGGGCGCTATGGATATTTCAGCGTGCCCATATATGTCTGACGACGCTATGGCACAGCTTTCCGAAGCTACCGCACCGCCAATGAAGACGATCAAAGTCGGAACCGGCGACAGTGAGTACACTCTTGGCGGAGAGACGGTCCTCTATCGTCATGAGAAAACATTTGTAAGCAAAACCCGTTATGCGGTATCTCTCTGCAGCTGCATGTCTGACGAAGAGATCGATGCAAAACTGGAAGAAGACAAAAAAGTTGATTACGACCGTATCGGTGAGCGTATGTGCGCAGAGATGCTGTATGTAAACTATGCCGGAAATGGCGTAGACAAATACGTATCTCTTGTAACGAAAGCAGCAGCAACCGGAAAAGTTCTGGTACTTGGCTGTGAAGACGCAGATGCTGCAAAAGCTGCTCTGGAAGTATGCAAAGCAGGCAAACCGATCCTGAATGGTGCAAATGCATCCAACTATGAAGAGATGAGCAAACTTGCCACAGAGGCAGGCGTTGTTCTCGGCGTTAGCGGCGCAAACATTGATGAGCTTCACGACACCGTAGAAGCAATCGAGAAACTCGGCAACAAGAACCTTGTTCTTGATACCACAGAAGCGACCATCAAAGAGACTTTCGCTACTACCGTACAGGTAAGACGTGCATCCTTAAAGGATACAGACCGTACCTTCGGTTATCCGTCTATTGTAAATCTGGCAAAAATCGCACAGGGCGACAGATATATGCAGCAGGCACTGCTTTCCCTGTTCACCATGAAATACGGTTCCATCATCGTTCTTGAGGAGATGGGATACGCAGAGGCACTTCCGGTATTCGGACTTCGCCAGAACGTATTTACCGATCCGCAGAAACCGATGAAAGTAGAGCCGGGCATCTACCCGCTGAACGGCGCAGATGAAAATTCGATCTGCCTGACCACAGTAGACTTTGCCCTGACCTATTTCCTGGTATCCGGAGAGCTCGAGAGATCCGGAGTTCCGGTTAACCTTGTAATCAACGATGCCGGCGGACTTTCCGTACTGACTTCCTGGGCAGCAGGTAAATTCTCCGGTAACTCTATCTCCAAATTCTTCAAAGAGAATGTAGAAGATAAAGTAAAATCCAGAAAAGTTATCATTCCTGGTAAAGTAGCCGTATTAAAGGGCGACATTGAGTCCAAACTTCCTGGATGGGAAGTAATCGTTGCTCCGCTTGAGGCAGTTCAGCTTGTGAAATTCATGAAAGATCTGCAGGCAAACGGAGAACTGTAATACATAAAAAATCCGGGAGGAACTCCGGTATCCGGAAGTTTCTCCCGTGAAAAAATAATTATGGGGGATTCCCAAAAGAAAAGGAGAAGAGATATGGCAAAATTTGTAACCATCGGCGAAAGACTTTCTGTTACAGCTCCTACTGTAAACAAAGCATTCGCAGCAAGAGATGAAGAGCCAATTTTAAAGAGAGCAAAACAGCAGTTGGATGCTGGTGCCGTTTACCTTGATGTAAACATCGGACCGGCTGAAAATGATGGAGAGGACATTATGAAGTGGGCTGTTGAGCTGCTGCAGAGCAATTTTGACAATGTTCCGCTGGCTCTGGATACATCCAACAAAAAAGCAATTGAGGCTGGTATCTCTGTATACAATCGTTCCAAAGGAAAACCGATCGTAAACTCTGCAGATGCTGCAGGAAGAATCGAGTACGTTGACCTTGCGGCTGCAAACGATGCAATCGTTATTGCACTTTGCAACGGTGAAGGAATTGCAAAAGACAACGACGAGCGTATGATGTACTGCCAGACCCTTCTGGAAAGAGGTATGGAGCATGGTATGGAGCCGACCGATCTGTGGTTTGACCCGCTGTTTCTGGTTGTAAAAGGAATGCAGGACAAACAGATGGAAGTTCTTGAGTGCATCAAGATGTTCAGCGATATGGGACTGAATTCTACCGGCGGACTTTCCAACAACTCCAACGGTATGCCGAAAAACATCCGTCCGATCATGGATTCCGCACTTGTAGCTATGGCTATGATGCAGGGTCTGACCAGCGCCATCGTTAACCCGAATGACCTGAGACTGATGGAGACCATTAAATCCTGTGACGTATTCAAAGGCAACACTCTGTATGCAGATTCTTATCTGGAGCTTTAATCTTTAAATCTCGCAGGTTTTCCCCTGATGGTGCCGCAGCGTTTGCGAAAACCTGAGGCACCATCAGGGGTTTTTCTATCTAAAAGCGGAAAAATAAAAAAAGCGGAGAATATATACGACTGGGGGATTTACAGATTATGGCAAAAGTAACCTTTCGATTTGAAGAAGGAGAACCGGTAGTCACCTACGCAACCGAGGGTGAGCGCCTTCTTGAAGTAGCGCAGAAGAGCAATGTGCCGATCAATGCACCGTGTTCCGGAAACGCATCGTGCGGTAAATGCCGCGTTCGTCTTGTGAGCGGTGAGCTGGATTCCAAAATAACCCGCCATATTTCTGAGGAAGAATATCAGAATGGCTGGAGACTGGCGTGTGTCAGCACCATCAGGGGCGATGTTGAAGTGGAAGTGCCGGACATTGCATCCGCTTACCGGAGCCGCATGAAAGTGGCAGACCTTAGTTCACCGAGTGAAATTGCAATTTTTGAAGATACGAAAAAGAAAATTACAGACGCCGGCCTGGAATTGAAAAACAGCATGCAGGTGATTACAATCTCAATGGAAGAGCCTACTCTGGATGATACGATGCCGGATAACGAGAGAGTAACCTGGGCTGTACAGGCAGCGACGGGGCTTGAACGGGTACGGATTCCGTACTCTGTACTGAAAAAAATGCCGGATGTCCTTCGGGAATCCCATTTTCAGGCACAGTGTGTCGTCCGGGTTACGGCAAATGACGTCTTTTTATACGATATGCTTCCAATGGAAGCAAAAGCAGTGGTCGGTGGTCTCGTTGTCGACATCGGAACAACGACAGTTTCTGCACTGATCGTGGATATGCTGAGCGGAGAAATCCTGGCAAAAGCCTCTTCCGGAAACGGACAGATCCGGTATGGTGCGGATGTTATCAACCGTATCATTGAATCCCAGAAACCGGGAGGCCATGAAAGACTGCAGAATGCAATCATCAAAGAAACCTTAAACCCGATGATTTCCAACATGTGCCGCGCAGCGAAAATCAGCAGTCAGCAGATTTACCGTGCGGCGATTGCCGGAAACACTACCATGGAGCATCTGATGATGGGCATCAATGCAGATCCGCTTCGGATGGAGCCGTATATTCCTGCCTTCTTTAAAACAAACTCACTGTTTGCATCGGACGTCAATCTTGCGATTCATCCGGACGCCCATATCATTCTGGCACCGAACATCGGAAGCTATGTGGGCGGAGATATTACTGCCGGCGCGTTGGTCAGCATGATCTGGAACCGGCCGGAGATGAGTCTTTTTATTGACCTTGGTACCAATGGCGAGCTTGCATTTGGAAACTCTGACTTTATGGTAAGCTGTGCCTGCTCGGCCGGACCGGCCTTTGAGGGCGGCGATATCAGCTGTGGTATGCGTGCGACCGACGGTGCGATTGAAAAATGTACGATCGATCCGGAGACGATGGAACCTTCGTACCATGTTATCGGAGATGAGGGAACGAAGCCGATTGGTCTTTGCGGTTCCGGTATCATTGATGTGATTGCGGCGCTGTTCCGCGCGAAGATGGTCAATCCGAAGGGTAAATTTATCCGTGAGGGAAAACGGATCCGCCACGACAAATATGGCATGGGAAGCTATGTCATTGCGTTTGAGGAGGAGGCTGGAAGTGTCCGCGATGTTGAGATTACCGAGGTCGATATCGACAACTTTATCCGCGCCAAAGGCGCGATTTTCTCAGCGATCCGTACGATGCTGAACTATCTGGATATGGATGTTTCCATGATCGAGGAGGTTTACGTAGCGGGCGGTATCGGAAGCGGCATCAACATGAAAAATGCCGTTACCATCGGTATGTTCCCGGACATCCCGCTGGAAAAATTCCATTACATCGGCAACTCTTCCCTGACCGGCGCGTATTCGATGCTCTTATCGACAGCGGCAGAGAAGAAGACGTACGAGGTTGCCCGGAACATGACGTATCTGGAGCTCTCGACCGTACCGACGTATATGGATGAATTTGTAGCGGCCTGCTTCCTGCCGCACACGGACACAGCGATGTTCCCGTCTGTAGAAGTATAAAAACGGAAGTGAGAACCTTTTTTTGAGAGGAATTGGATTCACATGGCAGTAGACTTGAATTACGAAAAAGACAGCAAAGAACGGATTCCCTATGAACATTACCTGGAAGTATACCAGAACGCGGATCCGGCGGAGATTTCCAGCCGGTGTAATGTACCGTATGACGCCGAAAAACACGAGTTTACGGTATCCCTGATGGGTGTTTCCTACCGGATTTCCTGGCCGGAGTACCGCGTGCAGCATCTTGGAGATGACGGCACAGACGGTCCGGTGATCGGCTGGTATCCGCTCGAGGAGAAGCCGAATGCAAAAATTCTGGTGCTGCGCTATCTGACCGAGGGCGGAGCTGCCCCATCCACCGGAAAATTCCTGACATACCGGGAGATTCCGTGGGGAGAGGTTTATTTTAAGCAGTTCCAGGGAAGATGCCTGTTCCGTCTGGCCTTTGGCTTTGGCGGAAAGCTGGATGCATTCCGTGAGATCATGGAACGTGTCGGCGCTCAGGCGATTTCATCCGGTGATGTCGGATATGAGCTGGAGTTTATGAAAGGGCTTTTTGTACGACTGATTTTATGGGCAGGAGATGATGAGTTTCCGCCGTCCGCGCAGATCCTCTTTTCGGACAATTTCCCGGCTGCATTTACGCAGGGAGAGGATATGGCGGTTGTGGGAGATGTCACAATTGATATGCTGAAGGCTCTGGCTGCAAAATAGTTATGGTTTGAGGCCATCAGGATGGCTTCTGGATCGAAAAAAATAAGCGGAGGAAAATAACATGGGATTTTCAACAGTACCTTGCAATGAGTTTGTAGAAGTGCTCGGTTCCAAAGCACCGGTTCCGGGCGGTGGCGGAGCTTCTGCACTGGTTGGCGCTGTCGGCACAGCGCTTGGCAACATGGTTGGTGCGCTGACAGTAGGTAAAAAGAAATACGCGGATGTCGAAGAGGAAATGAAAGAGCTGATGGCGAAAGCAACCACGCTTCAGGACGAACTGCTTCACCTGATCGAGCGCGATGCGGAAGTATTTGAGCCGCTCTCCAAAGCATACGGCATGCCGCGTGAGACAGAAGAGGAGAAGGCAGAAAAAGCAAGAGTTATGGAAATCGTGCTGAAGGACGCCTGCTCCGTGCCGATGGAAATCATGGAAAAATGCTGTGAAGCGATCGATCTGATCGTGGAATTTGCAGCAAAAGGTTCCGCACTCGCAATCAGCGATGCGGGCGTTGGCGCAGCGTTCTGCAAGGCTGCCTTAGAGGGCGCTTCCCTGAACGTATACATCAACACCAAATCCATGAAAAACCGGGAATACGCAGAAGAGCTGAACAAAAAATGCGATGAGATGCTTGCGGTTTATACCGTAAAAGCAGACGAAATTTTCCAGAACGTACTGGGAAGACTGAAAGCCTGAAAACAAACGGCCAGAGAAGCTTCCCGGCAGCAAGCGGGTTGCAAAAGGAGTTCTCTTTGACCGAAAAGAAAAGCGGAGGATAAAAAAATGGCAAAACAGTTATTAGGAAAAGAAGTAACAGCAGCATTAAATGAGAAGATCAAAGCAAATGTAGCAGAGCTGGAAGCAAAAGGAGTAAAACCGACTCTCGGAATCATCCGTGTCGGAGAGAGAGAGGATGACCTTTCCTACGAAAGAGGAGCAACCAAACGCTGTGAGACCTTAGGCGTTGCATACGAGAAATTCCTTCTCCCGGCAGACGTTACCCAGGAAGAGCTGATGGCTACCATCGATAAAGTAAACAAAGACGATTCCATCCACGGCGTTCTGATTTTCCGTCCGCTTCCGAAACATCTCGATGAGGCAGCAGTCATCAAAGCACTCTCCCCGGAGAAGGACGTAGACGGTATCACAGACGGTTCCATGGTAGGCGTATTCGCCGGAACAAAACAGGGCTTCCCGCCATGTACTCCGCAGGCCTGCATGGAGATCCTCGACCACTACGGCATCGACTGCACCGGTAAAAAAGCCGTTGTCGTAGGCCGCAGCCTCGTTGTAGGAAAACCGGCAGCCATGATGCTGTTAAAGAAAAACGCAACCGTAACCATCTGCCATACCAGAACGAAAGACATGCCGTCTGTAGTTAAAGAGGCAGATATCGTGATCGTAGCAGCAGGCCGTGCAGGTGTTGTAGATGATACTTACCTGCGTGCAGGCCAGACCGTTATTGATGTCGGAATCAACGTAAACGAAGAAGGAAAACTCTGCGGAGACGTTGCATACGCAAAAGCTGAGCCGATCGTTGAGGCAATCACACCGGTTCCAGGCGGCGTAGGATCCGTTACCACATCTGTTCTGGTCGGCCATGTGGTAGAGGCTGCCATGAGAAAAACAGCTGATCATAGGCTGAAGATAAGAATGTGACAGAAAAAAGGCACTGTGCGTCCGAAAAAAGGGCGGCGGTGCCTTTTTTGCATGCGCGGCAGTGCAGTTTTGGTGATAGGAGAGGGGGCCGGCTCATAGAATATAACAGTACATAGCACAAAGATCAAAAGGGGACAACAGCGCATGGATGCATATTCAGTATACCGCGATATTCAGAAACGAACGAAGGGCCAGTTCCTGATCGGAGTGGTGGGGCCTGTACGGACGGGAAAGTCCACCCTGATCCGCCGTTTCCTGGAGGTGCTGGCACTGCCGTATCTTTCGGAAAAGGAACAGGCGGAGGTACGGGATGCCCTGCCTTTAAGCGGGGAGGGAAAGACGATCACAACGGTGGAGCCGAAATTTGTGCCGAAAGATGCCGTGGAGCTGCAGCTTGGGGAGGGCGATCCGATCCGGCTGCGACTGATCGACTGCGTCGGCTTTCTGGTGCCGGACGCGGCGGGAAATCTGGAAAATGAGAAGGAGCGGATGGTGAAAACACCGTGGTCCGAGCAGGCGATTCCGTTCCGGGAGGCGGCGGAGATCGGTACGAAGAAGGTGATCGCAGAACATTCCACGATCGGTCTTATGGTGACGTGCGACGGATCGTTCGGCGAGACTGCCGCGGGAGAATTTTTCTGCAGGCGGAGGAACGGACCGTTGCGGAGCTCAAAAAGCAGGGAAAGCCCTTCCTGATTCTTGTGAATGCGAAAAAAACCGTACCGGGAGGAGACACAGCGGCAGGTAAAGGAGCTTGAAACAAAATTCGGCGTGGCAGCGATGGCGGTGAACTGCGACCAGCTCCGCAAAGAAGATATTCTGCATATGCTCGAAAAGGTGCTGTATGAGTTTCCGCTTCAGCAGATGGAATTTTATATTCCCAAATGGGTGGAGCTTCTTGCCGATGACCATCCGCTGAAGGCAGCAGCTGCTGCAGAAGATCCGTGAGATGTGCAGGGAAAAGACGCGTCTGAAGGATGCAGTGGGCGGAAAAACAGCGATTGCCAGTCAGTATGTCAGCCAGACACTGCTGCAGTCGATGGATCTTGCGAGCGGTACGGTGAAGGTGCGGATTGAGGTGAAAGAGCAGTATTATTATGAAATGCTGAGTGTACTTGCCGGCGTGGAGATCAAAGGCGAGTATGATCTGGTGCAGACGATCCGCGAGCTGTCGGCACAGCGGGAAGAGTACCGCAAGGTAGAGGACGCGATTCATGCGGTGCGCGGATGCGGCTACGGCGTCGTGATTCCGGGGAGGGAGGAGATTCAGCTGGAGGAGCCAGCCGTGATCCATCAGGGAAACAAATACGGCGTGAAAATTAAATCGGTGAGCCCGTCGATTCATATGATCAAGGCCAACATCGAGACGGAGATTGCGCCGATCGTCGGAAGTGAGCAGCAGGCGGAGGATCTGATCGCCTATATCAAAGAGAGCGCAAAGAGCCCGGAGGGAATCTGGAATACCAACATTTTCGGCAAATCCGTCGAGCAGCTCGTTGACGACGGCATCCGCAGCAAAATCGCCCAGATCACCGAGGACGGCCAGGCAAAGCTCCAGGATTCCATGCAGAAAATTGTCAACGACAGCCGGGGCGGAATGGTGTGTATTATCATTTAATACAAAAGCTGTTCGAATATTTTTGAGTAATTGTGCAATAATACTTGAAAAGCGAACCAAAATAGCGTATAATCCGAATTGTGAAAAGAAAAGAAGAAAAATGTAACTTCCTGGAATGTTCGATGATCTCATTATTTTGAACCTACATTTACTTTAAACGGGAGGCTTATTATTGTCATGTGGATGTCAGGCCACCCTGGAAACAGACGTCAGTGGAAGGCAGAAATGATGACTGCGGCTACCCACCTAGCTTGCGTTGCTAGGAGTCAAAGTATGGGAAACGGCATTCCGGGGTTACAAAAGAGAAAAAAGAGAATCATGAAAATGGTTCTCTTTTATACGTTACATACAACCAAAAGGAGAAGGAACATGAAAAAACAGGGTTTTGGAACAACAAAAGACGGAAAAGAAGCATTGCTCTACACGCTCTCCAATAAAAACGGAATGGAAATCAGCGTAACCGATTACGGCGCACATCTGGTATCGGTTCTCGTTCCGGATAAGGATGGAAAGAAGAGAGACGTTGTCCTTGGATTTGACTCCGTAACCGGCTATGAGACCGACGGAAGCCATTTTGGAGCCACCATCGGAAGAAACGGAAACCGTATCGCGGGAGCAGCATTTGAACTGCACGGAAAAACATACCAGCTGGCAAAAAATGAGAACAACAACAACCTGCACAGCGGCCCGGACGGATACGATTACCGCCTCTGGGACGTAGAAGAGGCGGATGACAGCGCCGTTACCTTCGTTCTGATGAGCCCGGACGGAGACCAGGGATTCCCGGGAAACTTTGAAGTGTCCGTTACGTATACCCTGACCGATGAGAACGCCGTAGAAATCCACTATGAGGGAAGCTGCGATCAGGATACCGTTGTCAACATGACAAACCACAGCTACTTCAACCTGGCAGGCCACGATGCCGGATCTATTGAGAACCAGACACTTGTCTTAAAAGCGGAGCAGTTCAGCCCGGTGATCGATTCTGCATCTATCCCGACCGGCGAGCATGCACCGGTACAGGGAACCCCGATGGATTTCACCAGCGAGAAAGCAATCGGAGCAGAGATCGAAGCAGATTTCGAACAGCTCAAACTGACCGGCGGCTACGACCACAACTTTATCCTGGACAAGGCTGTCGAGGGAAGCATTGAGCTGATGGCAGTCGCATCCTGCAAAGAGAGCGGCATCACCATGGAAGCCTTCACGGATCTGCCATGCGTTCAGTTCTACGCCGGAAATTTCATTGCTCCGGTTACCGGAAAGAATGGGGTATTCTATGACAAACGCAACGGCTTCTGCCTGGAATCTCAGTATGTGCCGAATGCCATCAACCAGGAGGGTGAGGAGAAACCGATCCTCGAGGCAGGCGATACTTACGACACCACAACCGTATACAAATTCATTTTCTAAGATCCTATTTTATAGCAATCCTCGAAAATAATGCAAAAAATTCAGCACCGCAGAGCGTGAATTACTGCGTCACAGATTTTCGTCGTACCTCGGTACGCCTTCAAATCTGTTCCTTGCAATTCGCGCTCTGCAGCACTGCCTTTTTTGCATTATTTTCGGGTCTTGCTATAGAAACAGCATAAAAAAGCTCCCTTCCTGCAGCGTCCTGTGAAAACAGGAGCGCAGGCGGGGAGCCTTTTTATGGGAAAATATGCAGAAAACGAATTCTGAAAAAACAGAAAAAGAAAAGACCCTGTTTTCGAATCCAACAGAATCTTACCAGTTATGTCATATTCTTTTCAGAGGTGGGTAACCGCTTCGCCATCTGAATCAACCTGCAAGCGGAATAGCAGACACCTTTAAGCGGAGGATGGCGCCTGACTAAGAACAGGCGAAACCAGAATCTGAAACGGTTTACCCGGCCGTTTAATGCAATGCATAAATCTCGCTCGAAGGTTTCTAAAAATCTAATCGAAAATTTTCAGACATTCCATATCCCATAATAGTCTTTGAATGGAAGCTTTCATCGGAAGCATCAACCCTATGCATACAGAGCAGGTTTCCTGACTTACAGATCATCGTTCCACATTCCTTCTCATATGTTGCGGACATACAATGGATTTGTTATGCTTCACTCCCTGATTACAGTGACCGGATCGCCCAGGAATCTCACCTGAATTCCCTCTCTCACCAAAAGACGGATCTTCTTTTGATGCACTCTGGATGTTGATATGAAATTTATACACAACCGTACTATATACCATAGGGCGGTATTTGTCAAGGAAAAATCGCAAAAAGAAAAGGAATCAGACAAAAAGCCGTGTGCATAGAATGAGATATGAAGAGAAAAAATGATAAATTGGAACTGATACTGTTAGGAGTGGGGATTCTCCTGCTGCTGTTATTGTTTGTTGTGAAGCGCCGTCTGGATGCGCCGGAAGAGACAGCGACAGCAGAAAGCAGGACGGAGACGATGGAAGGCAAAAAGCAGGAGGAGACGATACAGAACATGGAACAGGAAAACGCGGCTTTTCTGAACAGTAAAAAGGAAGAACAAAAAGAAACAACGGCAGCCGGACCGGTGCAGATCCGTGTCCTTCTGACAGACTGCGGAAAGCTGGGATACGCACAGAAACAGGTGTCCCTGCGTGGAAACGCAAGCCTTTCCATGAACGACGGCGCATACATAGCTTCCCCGCAGGAGACGATCTGTGTGACGGAACAGGAATGCGGGGAAGTTGTGCATGTGGTGCCGGCCGATGAGACGGCGGGAACGGCGGTTTCCCTTACGGGAAAGCCGGAGGACGAGACGGTTTATCCGGGAAGTTTTGTCATCTATAAAAGCGAAGAGGGACTTCTCGTTGTAAATGAACTTGATCTGGAAATGTATCTTCGGTATGTCGTGCCGAGTGAGATGCCGTCCTCCTATGAAAAGGAGGCATTAAAAGCACAGGCGGTCTGTGCGAGAACGTATGCGTGTGCCAGGATTCGTGAAAAAACGTGGGAGAACTACCACGCGGATGTAGACGACAGCGTGGAAAGTCAGGTCTACCACAATATGGAAGCGCAGCCGGAGACAGACGCTGCGGTGGCGGAGACAGAAGGAAAAATCATTACCTGCGGCGGGGAACCAATTCAGGCGTATTTTTTCTCAACCTCCTGCGGGAAGACGAGTACGGATGAAGTGTGGAATACGGCGGAGACGGCAGAATATCTGAAGAGCGTGACGGTAGGCGGGGAGAAGCAGGAACCGGAGACGGAGGAGGCGTTTGCATCGTTTATCACCAAAAGGGACAGCACAAGTCTGGAAGTGGAGGACGGCTGGTACCGCTGGCAGGTGACGATTCCGGCGGATGTGCTGTCAGAACGGGCAGCGGATCAAAAAATCGGGGAGATCACGGGGATTGAGGTGCGGCGGCGGTCAGAGGGAGGTGCGGCAGAAACCGTCCGTATCGAGGGAGAAAAAGGATCCATGGAAATCGAGGGAGAGTATCAGATCCGAAAGTTCCTCTCGGCGAAAGGCTGGCCGATTCAGAAAAATGACGGAACTGTAAGCTGTGAGATGGAGCTGCTTCCGAGTGCCTGCTTTATCGTGGTTCCGGAAAAAGAAGGGGAAACGGCTGTCTCCTTTACATTTTACGGCGGCGGCTACGGCCACGGCGTCGGCATGTCACAGAACGGTGCGAAACATCTGGCAGAGCAGGGAAAATCGTATGAGGAGATTCTCCGCTATTTTTACCAGAACATCGAAATCGGCGACTGCCGTTCCCTTTTTTAAAAAAATCACCGAAAACAGATTTTTTGTGCTATAATGGGCGAAAGTGAAAAACAGTTAGAAAATGACGAGGAGAGAAACATGGCGACAATCAAGGACATAGCGGCACGCGCCGGCGTTACGGCGACGACGGTTTCCCGCGTGATCAACAACCGCGGATACATCAGTGAAGAGACAAGAAAAAAAGTAACGCAGGCGATGCAGGAGATGAATTACCAGCCGAATGAGCTGGCGCGTTCCCTAGCAAAAGCGCATTCCAATACGATCGGGGTTATCGTTCCGCACATCTCGCACCCGTTTTTCAGTAAAATGATCAGTGCACTCGAGAGCGCGGCGGCAAAGCGGGGCTACTTGGATAAGAACTGAAAAATAATGGAAAGAAAAATGGACGCACTTCCTGTAGGAATGTGTCAATGTGGCACTTGCTCAAATAATGGGATATACTCATCAAAAATATACTCCCCCTCTTACCATTTACTTTACCTAACAGTACTAATGACTTATATGCCTAACTTTATTAAAATGACCCAAAAAGCCTCTATCAATGATTTACAGGGGCAAAGCTCAAATGCAAGTTCAATACCTTATGCTCAACTTCTATAATATGAATAAAACTACATCCAAAAAAGATTGGGATGGTGCTGTACTTGAAAGTGGTGTTTCTGAAGAGAATATGCTAAATACGATGAACAAATTTTTTAAATATAATCCAAAAGCCCCTTTTGATGGTGATCAAGTTTGGGCCTCATTAAGAAATAACAATCCGGTGCTTATGCTAACTACGAACCATGCTTTTATCATTTCCGGACTTCTAATCACCGAAAAAGCTAGTCAAACTCGCCAAATGGTTAAGACGAATGATTTATATTGGCACGCAAATTTGGGGTGGGCTGATAAAAAACACAGGGTATTATCAACTAGACGGAAACGCAAGAACCCTTTTTTGAAGCAGGAGGCGTAAAGGAATGGTGTTATAAAATGGATTGCATAAAAAATATCCGTGCTAAGTAAAAATATAGGTTTACAGAACTAACAATAAGAAACAAGATGAAAAAGAAAATCATTTTCTGTTTATTATCCCTTTCATTGATGATTGCCGGATGCCAATCAAATGAAATAGAGGATATAACACCCCCTAGTAAGGAAGTACAACTATCACCAGAAGAGCTATTAAGCATCAGATACAAAAGTTCTCCGGAACTTAGCCAAACTGAGGTATTCAATTTATTGACAACCTTCCAAAGCAGTGAACTAAAAAATAATGCCCATTCACGTATTACTTTTCAGCCTAACATCTTTCAGATAAAAGAGAAATACTATTTATCTAAAAACAAAGCAGATGCCAGGAATATTGAAAGTACAGAGGAACAAATACCTATCTATAAAATAGAATTCACATCAGAAACAGGCACAGGAATGGCTGTTGTTTCGGAGATAGAAGAGCCCCACACATCCTTGCATATATAGACAACATCAAGGAAAACCAGGATTCTCTTTACACAAGTCCC
>ENA-OQCU01000178-OQCU01000178.1-human-gut-metagenome-genome-assembly--contig:-NODE-178-length-34035-cov-3.857644_pt1 | contig 34035 bp, 28 predicted proteins | sample MGYA00242504_ERZ504590 | MGnify/ENA primary metagenome ERZ504590 (study PRJEB26092, sample SAMD00036318) | human gut metagenome | host: Homo sapiens | study: EMG produced TPA metagenomics assembly of... | reverse complement strand
GGCCATAGCGTTCTTCGTGATATCGCTCGTTGTCTGGCTGCTCGACCGCGCACTGCCGAGCAAGGCCTTACTCGGATAGACGCGCCCACGATCGACGCGCATTGGTCTTAGTGCCCAGCCGGCATCCTGGAGCGCTTCCGCAGCCTGTGCCTGAAGTGCGATCGCTGCCGGTCGGCGTGTCCGCAGGGATGCGTTCGCACGGGCACGCTCGAGGACGGGCTGCTCAACTGGCGGACGCCCGTGATGGACTTTCACCGTGGGCTGTGCGACTTTTGCGGGCGCTGCGAGCAAACGTGCCCCACCGGCGCCATTCGAGACGTGGACGCGAAAGCGAACCGCATCGGCCTTGCGGTCATCGACCCGCAGCGCTGCATCGCTTGGATTTCGGGAAGTTGCCGCGTGTGCGTGGATGCGTGCCCCTACGAGGCGCTCTCGGCCGACGCGTCGGGGCGGCCCATTGTGGATTCGACCCGCTGCAACGGTTGCGGCATCTGCGAGTACCGCTGCCCCTCGAACACGTACCGGTCGTTTGCCGGCGGCACGCAACGCGGCATCAACGTTGAGAGGAGCGCCTGATGGACGAGCCCAATGAGGTGCTGTCGGAGAAAACCGGAGTCGCCGATTGCACGGAAGCTTCGCGTGAAGCCTCCGCGGACCACGACCGACAGGCAGAAGGCCGGACGCGACGCTTCCCCTTCCGCAAGGCGCGTGGGGCTGCTTTCGCGCTTGCCGTATGCGCAGTCGCCGCTGGCCTGACTTTCCGCATCGGCATCGGCACGCCTTCCGCGTTCGGTATCGAATCCATAGCCGCCATCTGCCCGCTCGGTGCACTTGAAACCATGTTCGGAGCACGCCAGATCATGCTTCAACCCCTGCTGCTGCTTTTGGGTATGGTGCTGGTGATAGCCCTGGTGGGCAAGGCGTTCTGCGCCTGGATGTGCCCCGCCCCCTGGCTAAAGCGACTCTTCAAGCCGGGTAAGCGCAAGGCCGCAGACGGCAGTGTCTCCGCCGCACATCACGCCTGCTCCCACGCTCGCGAAGACGGCCACCGCTGCGCCTCTTGCGCGCTCGCGCCCGTGGGAGGAGGGCGCGACGGCCTGCGCCTGGACACGCGCCATGCCACGCTGCTCGGCGCGCTGGGAGCTTCGGCCGTTTTCGGATTCCCCGTGTTCTGCCTCGTGTGCCCCATTGGGCTCACGTTTGCCACCTTCATAGGAGTGTGGCACTTGTTCCAGTTCAACGAGACGTCGTGGGGGCTAATCATCTTCCCTGCCATCCTCGTGCTGGAGATAGCGTTCTTGCGCAAGTGGTGCGCGAAGATCTGCCCTGTGAGCGCACTCGTGTCCCTGATCTCGGGCTTGAATCGCACCCTGCGGCCGCGCGTGCGCGCCGACGCATGCCTGCGCAGCTCGGGCGTGGATTGCCGCGCCTGCGTGGAAGCCTGCCCCGAGCAAGTGGATCCCCACAGCAAGCGTATCCCCGAATGCTCGAAATGCGGTGCCTGCGTGGAAGCCTGCCCCGCCCAAGCTATCCATATGAAGCTGCGCCCGTAGGAGGAGAACGTCCCTCCCCCGACTCATGCGCGCGCGTAGCGCTCGACGAAGTCGAGAAGCTCCTGCTTGCTGTGCACGTCGAGCTTGCGGTATATGTTCCGCCGATGCGTGATGGCGGTGCCTTCGGAGATGACCAGCTCGCTCTGCACGCGCGCGAGCGTGTTGCCCCGCCCCAGCACCACGAGCACGTCCAACTCGCGCGGCGTGAGCCCCCGGTCGAACGCGATGCGCCGGTACGCATCCTGCAGCGCATCGGGTGCGTCTCCCTCCCCGTGCGCCTCCGATCCGGAGAACGACCGCGGCGCCGGCATCACTTGCGTGATGCGACCGCGCGCGATGAGCTCCACCCGCCGCAGCATCGATCCGCGCAGCACCACGTTCGTCGCGCAAAACAGCACGATGAGCGCGAACGAGGTGACCACGCTCACCTTCACGATGCCGTCGGGAGAGCCGGAAGCCACCGTCTCGAAGTCGGGCGTCATCGTCCACCCGATGGCCACGAGCGCGCCCGCGGCAACGCCCAGGCAGAACGCCGCCGGCCCAAGGCCGCAAGGATCGCACCAAGGCCGAAGCGCCCGATTCACCCGCGATCCCATGACCAGGAGCGACCCCACGAGCGACCCGATCCACAACAGGCAGAACGCCACAGACACGTTGAGCGATATCGGCGTTCCCGGGTTGACCGGGAACAAGGCCAGCAGCGCCACCACGAACGAGAGGTGGAACACCAGCATGAAGTTCTGCTCGCGCTTGGGCAGCCACGCGCACAGCAGGACGAGCAGAAACACGGGAGCAACCAGCAGCAGCACCAGAAACGTATCGTCGGACACGACCGCGAACCGCGCGGAGGCGAATTGGATGAGCGCGAACGTGGTCACCGCCCCCGACGCCGCGAACGCTCCCGCGTAGCGCTTCAGAAACGAGGCCGTTTGCAACGTGAGCAGCCGGGTGACCACCACATCCTGCGCATCGGGCCGCAATGCACGAGGGCGCACGGCAAGCGAGACCACGCCTGCGAGTCCCGCCAGGCTCGCCCCCGAACCACCGCCCGCGAACAGGACGTACAACAGCGCCGACCACGATGCCAGCAGAGCGGCGGCGCACCCCACCATCCCCCGCTCCGACACGCCGGCCACGCTCCGCTCCCACCGAACGATGGCGAGCCCCATCGCGAACCCCGACAGCAGCATCGCCAGCACCTGCAACGCGAGGCTTGCCTCGCCCGCCGCGTACGCCAGCAGGGCGATCACGCTTCCCAGGCTCCCCGCGCTTGCCGCAAGCACGTCCCCCATGCGCGCGTACCCCGTACCGACGCGCTTCGCCAGCCGCAGCGCGGCAAGCGCCGCGCATGCGCACGCGCCGAAGAACAGGGCCGTCGCCAGCAACGGGGCCAGCAGAGCGCCTTGTTCCAACGGATGCGCGATCGCCGCAGCCCACGGCACCCAGAACCACAGCAGCGCCAGTCCTGCAGCGCAGCGGCCCGTGCGCACCGCTCCGCGTTCAACCCGGGCGCCCCGCGCGCCCTCGTCCCCTTGTGCCATATGCCCTCCAAGAACATGCAGCCTGTTTGAAAGCACCTTCATCATAGCTTGCTTCGCAGGGTCCGCACGGCCCACCAACAGGAAATACTCTGAAACAGATGAAGGGTTTTCGCCGCAAATCATATGTCGGAGGGGAGTTCTGCGCCCGCTTCTCCTGCCACCATGGAGCCCGTTGGAATTCACGCCACGGAAAGGAGGAACCATGAAGCTGAACAAAGGGGAAGCGATCGTACGCGCCAACGCAAAATCGGTCGTACTGCTGACCGTCTGCGCGAGCGTGCTCGCCTGCGCCGCGGGGCTGGGGTGCCTGCAGGGCTGCTCACCGCAGGAAGCGGCCTCTCAGGGAGCGGCGCCGAAGGCGGAGGCCGCAAACGGGTCCATCACGCTGACCGAGTGGACGACCGAAACCGATTGCAGCACCTGCCACGCCGACGAAGCGTCCTCGCGGCAAGATGCCGCGTGCACGGCTTCGAAGCACACGAGCCTGCAATGCGCCGACTGCCATACCGACACCGCGACCTTGGCCAAGCAGCATGAGGGCGCCTCGTCAGACGACCGGATGCCATCGAGGTTGAAGCAGACCACGGTTGAAGCATCAGTGTGCCTGAGCTGCCATGATCAAGATGAAATCGCAGCGGAAAGCAGCTCGTGCACCGCGCTCTCCGATGCGCAGGGCACCACCGTCAACCCGCACGAGCTGCCGGAAACCGACACGCACGGCCAGATCGCCTGCACCGACTGCCACAGCATGCACGAGGAGCAGACCGATCTGCAAGGGGACGCCAAAGCGTACTGCATGAGCTGCCACCATGCCGACGTGTTCGAATGCTACACCTGCCATGAGCATAGTTAGGAACCCGCTGCACGTGCAGCGAACCGCACAGGAAAGGGGATCGAGATGAGCTTGACACGACGCGACCTATTCAAGGGGGCGGGAATCGCCGCCGCGAGCGTTGCTGCCGCAGGAGCGCTGGGAGGCTGTGCGCAGAAAGCCTCCGCATCGGACGATTGGATGCCGTCAACCTGGGATTACGAGACGGACGTGCTGGTCATCGGCTACGGCGGCGCGGGCCTGTGGGCCGCCGTCACCGCGAAGGACGAGGGCGAGGCCGACGTGCTCGTGCTTGAGAAAGCTCCCTCGCGCGGAGGCGGGAACTCGTCCATCAACATGGGCGAGTACACCTGGGTCGACGACATCGACGGAGCCGTGCAGTACATCACCGGCTTCTCGAAGGGCCACACGCCTGAAGACATCGCGCGAGCGTGGGCGGAAGAGTGCTACCAGAACATGGATTACTGCGATTACTGGAACATCGACACGGAGCTCAAGAAGGGCACGAACGCCTCGGGCGGCACCTCCAGCTGCGAATATCCCTGGATCGAAGGCGCCGAGGCGATGCACGTTTGCTCGTTCGGTGATCCCACCAAGGGCGGCAACGCAGGCTGGCATACGCTTGACCAAGCACGTTCCGACCTCGGCATCGAAGTCGTTTTCAACTGCCACGACGAGGAGCTCATCCAAAACCCCGACACGAAGGAGATAGTCGGCTGCTACACGCTCATCGGCGACGACGAAGCACCGAAAGCCGTCAAAGCGCGCAAAGGCGTGGTGATGACGCTGGGCGGATTCGAGTTCAACGACGAGCTCAAGAACGAATACTGCAAATGCTACCCCATGAGCGGCTTCTACGGCTGGCCGTTCAACACGGGCGACGGCATCAAGATGGTGCAGAACGTGGGCGCGCAGCTGTGGCATATGAACAACATCATCGGCTCGTACAACGCCTACTTCAAAGACTTCGAGTGGCCGTACGCGTTCACGGTCACGCCGGGCGCGAACAACTACGTGATGCTCGACCGCCTGGGCAAGCGGTGGATCGCCGAGTCCACGTTCTTGAGCCCGCATGTGGGATGGCACGAATTCGAAAAGTTCAACGACTCGACGCTCGCCGACTTCGAGCGCATTCCCACCTGGGTGATCGCCGGCCAAGAAGTCATCGATGCCGGGCCGCTCGGTGCCGTGAAGGGCGGTGTGCTGAACACCCCCGGCGGTTCCACCGCCATCGGCATGGCACTCGAAGACATTCCCAGCGAGTGCGGAGGATTCGAAGGTTGGAGCGTCGACAACCAAACCGAAATCGAAAAGGGCTGGATCATCAAAGCCGACACCCTCGAAGAGCTTTGCACGAAGATGGCCGCCGTCGACAACGCCCCGGACGCCGCATCGGTTCAAGCCACGCTCGAAACGTACAACGCATACTGCGACGAAGGAAACGACCCTGCATTCGATCGAACCGCCGACACGCTCGCGCCCGTCTCGCTCGACGGCCCGTTCTACGCCTGGCCCCTGTACCCCGGCGGCTGCTCCACGCTAGGCGGCCCGAAAAAGAACACCGAAGCGAACGTCGTCGATTGCAACGACCAGCCCATCCCGCGCCTGTACGCCGCCGGATGCTTCGGCAACATGGCCGGCCACACGTACGGCATCTCGGGCGGAAACAACGCCGAGAACATGGTGTGGGGCCGCATCGCAGGACGAAACGCCGCAAGCCTCGAAGCGTGGGACGCCCAAGCCAAGTAGGCCCGCACCACCGTCACCCTCCCCGTGCGCCCCGGCTCCCTCCCTCAGCCGGGGCGCTTTTCGTTTCTAGCGGCTTCTTCCTTGCTGCTCGACGACGCTCATGAGCTCTTGTTTGGAGTGGACACCGGTTTTCGCGTAGACGCGCTTGATGTGGGCCCACGCGGTGTTCTCGGAAATGACCAGCTCTTCGGCGATGAACTTGGCTGTACGGCCGCGTGCCAAGTAGCCCAGTATCTCGCGCTCGCGCGGCGTCAGTTCGAACCGCGCCGCCACCGCGTCGACGCCCGCGCCCAGCGCGTCGTCGACGGTGGGAACGGCATCCGCGCTCGGCGCGCCTTCCCCACCCTCCCCCGCCGCGGCGGAAGACGCGTCCTGCGGATGCGCGCGGCGCAACGCGACCACCAGCACGATGGCCAACGGGTAGATGGCCACGAACGCGAGCAGCGTCAACAACGACAGCCCGTAATCGGCGCTGAGCGCGCCCAGAACGCCGCCTATGGACAGGCCGATCACCAAGAACAGACCCGAGCCGCCCAGGTACACGCTTGACAGCACATAGCTCGACATGCGCAACGTGCGTGCACGATCGACTATGAACAGCAGGAACACCATGCCGCACACGTCGTAGCACGTGATCATGACGAGACCGGCCAGCCCGCCGAGCGCTTCGCCGAAAAACGGCAGCAACGAGAGGATCGCCAGCATCGCGGGCAGACAACCCTTGTAGACGGCCGTGGGATCGGGATGTCGCATGGTGAGCCCTGCCACCAACGCGGTGATCGCCGTGGCCGCCACCAGCGGCATCCACATGTTCACATCGCCTACGATGCTCTCGGACTGCGAGCCCAGTACCGTGGTGTGCAGGATGCCCACAACGCCCACGAGCACGAACAGGCATAAGAACGCCTGCAGCAACGAGAGGCGATCGCCGCGGTTCGCCGGAAGAAGCTCGTCGCGCTCGGCAAACGAGAGCATGCGCTTGAGTCGCACGAGCAGGCAGGCCGAAACGACCACCGCCACAATGGAGAGCACGCTTGCCGCAAGCGACCCCAAAAGCGGTAGCACCGACACCAGCACGCATTGAACGATCAGCCCACCCACGATTTGGTAGACGCCGTAAGCGGCATCGGGCTCCGCAACGAACGCCTCGAGCCATGCAGCATTGAGCACCGTGAGCGCGAACCCGCACAGCACGCCGTAGAACACGGCCGTCGCCGCGAACGGCAGCCCCGCCATTACGCCGGTAGCGCTCAAAAAGAACCCGACGAGCAACGCGATCACAGCCGGAACTTGCGATAGCGCACCCGGACGAAGCCGTCCTGCGCGCACGAGCGCGATGATCGCAAGCGCCGTCGCAAACGAAATCGCGTTCATCGCGAACATGAAATCAAGCTCGGACACGAATCCGACAGTAGAGGACACCGAGCCCATCGCCGTAATGTAGGCAACCGAAATCGCGGTCTTGCACAGACCGAAACCGAGCGCCCCAAGGGCTATGCCTGCATGCTTGCTTGTCACGCGATTTCCTCCCGAACGCATTGTACCTTGTCTTGCGCGCGGCGACGGGGGCGTCGAATGGAAAACCGTCTGCAGCCTTCATATACGAATGACATTGACCAGGCACGATGCAAAAAATAACCGAAAATGGGCGAGGCGGAAACCGTCCGTTTCGATACATGCACCGATAATCGGGGTCGACTCCGACAACCTCGCCTGGCGATACTCGCGTTGTTCATTTCGGCGAGGCACGGCGATCACGAAGCCACGCCGACCAATCGAGGAGGGAGCAACACTATGGAACTCAATCGCAGGGACTTTCTCAAGGGGTCGCTCGCATTCGGCGGCGTCGCCGCACTGGGCGGTCTAGCGGGATGCGCGACGCCGCAACAGGCGAGCAACGACTCGGCGAAAGACGCCAAACCGGAGAAGAAAAGCGTGCCCGACAGCTTCACCGACGGCAAATGGATAGGCTCGGCTATGGGCCACGACGACGACCTGTTCGTGCAGGTGACCGTCGCGGGCGGCGACATCGCAGGCATCAGCGTGCTGCGCTGCGACGACACCATCGGCATCGGATCCACGGCCGCTCCGATGATGGCAACGAGGATTCTCGAAGCCAAGAACATCGACGTGGACACAGTCACCGGTGCCACCACCACATCGATGGCCGTGCAAAGCGCTGTAGCCGACGCCATCACGAACGCCGGCGGTAATCCGAAGGACTTCCGCCTAGGCGCCGCAACCCCCAGCGGCGGCGCCGCGCAGACCGCCGACGTGGACGTGGCGTTCATGGGCGCCGGCACCGCAGGCCTCGTTGCAGCGACGCGACTGCTGGAAGCCGGGAAAACGGTGGTGCTCTTCGAGAAGCAGGACATTGCCGGCGGCTCCATGCCCATGACGTACTCGGGCGTCGCCGCCGCCGAATCGCAGCTGCAAGCGAACTACGCGCTCGGCAGGGCCGACGACAATCCCATGTACAACAAGCAAGCTATGTTGGCAGTCATGCAGAAGTACCTCGTTCCCGAAAACGACCGCTTCGACGGCGCGATGCCGTACCAAACGGCCATGTACTCGAACTCCGGACAACTGGTGGATTGGATGCACGGCATCGGCGTGGGCTTCTACAGCTTGGGCGTGAACAAGGCGTACGGCGTGACGCCGTATTTGGCTCCCGGCTGCTACATGGGCGGCTGCGGATACGCGAAGGACTACCTGGTCGATCGCATCGGTGCGCTTGGCGGACAGATCGTATACGCGACGAAGGTGACCGAACTCGTGCAGGATGCCGACGGTCGCGTGACCGGGCTCAAAGCTGAAGGGCGTGACGGCTCTACCTGGACCGTCACAGCGAAGGCCGTATGCCTCACGTCGGGAGGGTTCGCGGCCAACCCGGACATGATCAAGGAGCACTACCCTCAGTACGCCGACTTCAAGTTCAATTGCGCACCCGGCTCCACCGGCGATGGCATCGAGCTGGGACAGAAGGCGGGAGGCGCTATCGAGTGCATGGGTCGCGACCTAGGCGCATTCCTGTCCACCACGAACCAGGCCGGATCGAACTTCGAGATCGCCTTCTTGTACCAGACCACGCCAGGCATCCTCGTGAACGCGTCGGGCAAGCAGTTCGGCAATATCATGTCGGATAACCACGGCGTGCTTGGGCGGGCGCTTCTCGATGAAACGAACGGGGGGAAGTTCTTCTACGTCACCGACGAAGCGGGCCGCATCACCACGAACAAGAACGAGCTGTACGCCATGGATACCTACAAATGCCTCGAGCACCGTGGCGACATGGTGCACTACGATTCCGTGGAGGCTGCTGCCGAGGAGCTGGGGCTGACCGACCTCGCTGCCACTCTCGATACGCATAACGCCCACGCGCTCGCCGGCGAGGAAGACGAGTTCGGACGCAAGAAGCTGCCCTACCTCGACACGCATGATGGCGTTTGGGTAGTGTCCTGCATCCCCACGTTCTACTTGACCACGGGTGGTTTGGCCATCGACACCGAAGGACACGTGCTGAGCGACTCGGGCGAAGCCGTCGCCGGACTGTACGCGGCGGGCGACGTATGCGGATCCATCGAGGAGAAGGACGGCCGACCCTACGCGATGGGCTTCGACGCCGCCATGAACTACGGCTACCTCATGGCAGAAACCGTGAAGGGCGAGATCTAAGTTGCACCGAAACCTTTAGACTTCTCCCCGCTCCGCTCGGCCCGCGGCGCCCTCCCTCCGGCGCCGCGGGCCTACCCCAGCCCCAGCCAGGTTTGCACGATGGGTACGTAGCCGGCCACGAACACCGCCAGGATGAGCACGGGCAGCGCGAAGCGCACGTAGCCGCGAGCCCAGCGAGGAAAGCGCGTGCCCTCGCCCGTGTCGGCCTCGCGCAGAAACGCATCCCAACCCCAGCCCCGCTTGGACGTGCAGAACAGCAGGAACACCAGAGCGCCCAGCGGCAGCACGTTGTTCGACATGAGGAAGTCCTCGATGGCCTGGATATTGCCGATACCCGGCACCTCCACGCCCGCCCACACGTTGAAGCCCAGTACGCACGGCAGCGACAACAGCGCCAGCGCGATGCCGTTCACCAGGCAAGCGCGGTTGCGCGACCAGCCCCACTCGTCCATGCTGAAGCTCATGATGTTCTCGAACACCGCCACCACCGTGGACAGCGCGGCGAAGCTCATGAACAGGAAGAACAGCGTGCCCCACAGCTGCCCCACCGGCATCTGGCTGAACACGCTGGGAAGCGTGATGAACACCAGGCCGGGGCCGCTGCCCGGCTCCACCCCGAACGCGAAGCACGCCGGGAAGATGATGAGGCCCGCCATGATGGCCACGAGCGTGTCCAGCCCCGCGACGCGCAGCGCCTCGCCCGTAAGGCGGTAGCGTTTATCGATGTAGCTGCCGAAGATGGACATGGACCCCACGCCCACCGACACCGTGAAGAACGCCTGGCCCATAGCCGCGAACACGGCATCGACGAACGTCCCCCACCCGCCTTCGAACAGCTTCGCGAAATCGGGCATGAGATAGAACGACAGGCCCTCTTCGGCGCCCGGAAGCGTGACCGCGCGCACCACCAGCACGGCAAGGACGGCGAACAGGGCGGCCATCATCGTCTTCGTAATGCGCTCCACGCCGTTGCGCAAGCCGGCCCGCGTCACTAACACGCCTATCAGCACTACGACCAGCATGAACGCGACCATCATAAGCGGGTCGGCCAGAAGCCCGTTGAACACCCCTTCGACGGCGCCGGCGTCCAGGCCCTCGAACGTGCCCGCGCCGCTGAACGCCATGAACGCCAGCATCCATCCGGCAACCGTGGTGTAGAACATCATCAGCAGGTAATTGCCCGCAAGGGCCGCCCACTTGAACCGATGCCATTTCGACCCGGCCGGCTCCAGCTCGTCGAAGCTGCGCGCGACGCCCTTCTGGCTCGCCCGGCCCACCGCGAACTCCATCACGAGAATGGGCAGCGCGAACACCACCAAGAACAGCAAATACAAAAGCACGAATGCCGCGCCCCCGTACTGCCCCACGATGTAAGGGAAGCGCCACACGTTCCCCAGCCCGATGGCGCATCCCGCGCTGATCAGGATGAACCCTAAACGGGATCCGAATTTCTCACGTACCATACGTCCTCGCTTATCGAAAGCGCCCAGACTGAACAGTCCGGACGCGCAAAAAACAATGCGAGCAGTGTAGCGGAAGACGGCAATGAAGCCAATTGGCAGTTCGGCAGCGCACGGTGCACGGCCTGCCCTAACCGTGCACCTGCCCGCCCTTTACCTGCGTAGACGACTTTACCGTTAACCGAGTTATCTGTTTATCAGATGACTGCTGTCCAAAACTACGAATGACCAAACCCCTTGTTTCAATCTAGGCATCCGTTGATAATGCTTTCACCCCACTGAAGAGAGGAGAGCCCGTGCTCATGCGAATGCAATCGCCCCAACCCACGCGCCCCTGGTGCCTGCCTTCATCTGCATTCAGTTCTCCCGCTGCCATAAGCGCGCCGAGAGCATTGCATGCGAAGACGGGAAGCCTATGGCTTCTTTTTTTACCTTAGCACCCCTCATCGAGACAAAGGACCAAACCCATGACTATCCGCACCGCTTCACATGAAACCCCCGCCGGATCGCGCTCGTCGCGAGCCCGCCGCGCCGCCGCAGCCCTTGTCGCCTGCTTGGCCGTCGCCCTGCTCATCCTGCCCGGCTGTACGTCGACCGGCGGCTCCAATGCCGAAACTATCCGAGTCGGCGTGTGCGCAGGACCCTATCAAGACATGTTCGAGCAGGCCATCGAACCCTCTCTGACCGAGCAGGGCTACTCGGTTAAGTACGTCGAATTCTCCGACTACGTGCAGCCGAACAATGCTCTGGCCGACGGCGAGATCGACCTCAACCTGTTCCAGCATGCGACCTATTTGGAGAGCTTCTCCAAACAGCACAACCTCGACCTCGCATCCATCGTCGAGGTGCCCACCGCCGCCATGGGCGTGTTCCTGGGCAAAGCCGGCTCGCTCGATCAACTGCCCCCGAACGCAACCGTCGCCATTCCCAATGACGACACCAACCTGTCGCGAGCGCTGCGCGTGCTGCAGCAGGCGGGCCTCATCACGCTGGATGCCTCCGTCGACCCCGCGAAAGCAGGGGTGAACAACATCGCGGAGAACCCGCGTGGCCTTTCCTTCCAGCAGGTCAACGCTGAAGTGCTGCCCACCGTGCTGGACAGCGTGGACGTCGCGGTGATCAACGGCAACTACGCCATCGGCGCCGGCCTCGACCTTGCCGACGCGGCTTACGTCGAGCAGCTGTCCGAGGGATACTACAACGTCATCGCCGTGCAGGGCGCCGATGCCGACGCCGAATTCGCCCAGGCTGTGAAAGGAATCGTGCAATCCGATGCGTTCAAAAGCGTCATCGACGACCCCGACAACATCTTCGCCGGCTTCGGCAAGCCCAGCTCGTACTAGGCAATCGTCGCAAAGGAAGGTCGTTCCATGATAGAGCTGAAGAACATCCAGGTCGAGTTTTCCCGAGACGGGGCTTCCGCCACCGCGGCCGTCGACGACGTGAGCCTGACCATCCTGGAAGGCGAGGTGTTCGGCATCATCGGGTCGAGCGGTGCCGGCAAGTCGACGCTTGTGCGCACCATCAACCTCCTGCAAAAGCCCACGTCGGGAGATATCGTGATCGACGGCGCATCCATCGTAGGGCAGACCGGCGCCCGTTTGCGCGAAACGCGCTGCGGCATCGGCATGATCTTCCAGCACTTCAACCTATGGAATGCCAAGACCGTCTACGACAACGTTGCCTTTCCTTTGAAGTGCGCCCGTTGGAGCAAGCAGGACATCGAGGAGCGCGTCGTCGAGCTGCTGGAGTTCGTGAACCTGGAGGAGAAGCGCGACGCGTACCCCCAAACGCTGAGCGGCGGACAGAAGCAGCGCGTGGCCATCGCACGCGCACTGGCCGCCAACACGCGCATCCTCCTGTGCGACGAGCCCACCAGCGCGCTCGATCTCGAAACCACAAAATCGGTGCTCGACGTGCTGAAACGCGTGAACCAGCAACTTGGCGTGACCATCGTGGTCATCACCCACGAGCTTGACGTGGTGAAAGGCATCTGCGACCGCATCGCAGTGATGGACGGCGGACGCGTGGTGGAGCAAGGCGAAACCTACGAGGTGTTCTCCAACCCGCAGTCCGAGATGCTGCGAGGCCTGGTGCGGCACTCCCAGAACTTCGCCCTGCCAAGCGGCGCGTTCGAGCAAAACGGCTCTATCATCAAGCTCACCTACGCGGGAGAAAACGCCACCGAACCCGTGCTATTCGATGCAGGGAAGCTGTTCGACGTGCGCCTTTCCATCCTGCACGGCAAGATCGAGTACATCAACGAGAAGCCCTTCGGCATTTTGTACGTGCGAGCCGAGGGCGCCAACGACCAAATCGACCGAGCGACCGCGCATCTGAGAGGGCAGGTCGAGCATCTGGAGGTGTTGAAGCATGCCGGATAACATCAGCGAGATTCTACTCGAGGTGGGCAAAACGCTGGGAGAGACCGCGTTCATGTGCAGCATCGCGCTGGTCATCGCCATCGTGGCTGGCGGCGCGCTGGGCATTTTGCTCTACGCTTCCAGCACGCACCTGTTCATAAACAGCCCCTTGCTCAACAAGGTGCTGGGCGCGACGGTGAACGTGGTGCGCTCCATCCCGTTTTTGATTCTGCTCATCTTCCTGCTGCCGCTGTCGGCCTTGGTAGTGGGCACCAAAATCGGCACCGAGGCGGTGGTGATCCCCTTGGCCGTCGCGGCGGTGGCCTTCTTCGCGCGGCTGAGCGAGGCGTCGTTGGCCGAAGTCGACAAGGGCATGATCGAGGCCGCGTTCGCCAGCGGAGCCGGCAAGCTGAGAACGATGTTCTGCATCGTGCTGCCGGAAGCGCACGTGCCGCTGGTGAAAGACATTACGATCACCGCCATCTCGCTGCTGGGATTCTCGGCCATGGCAGGTCTTGTGGGAGGCGGAGGCCTGGGCGACCTCGCGTATCGCTACGGCTACCAGCGTTACAACGCGGGAATCATGATCGCGTGCATCGCGGTACTGGTGGTGCTGGTTCAGATCATCCAGGCAGCAGGAGACAGGTACGCCAACCGCATCGAGCGGAGACGCTCGTAAGAGCAAGCATAGCGAGACGGGCGGCGGGTGCGCGGACGGAACGGGGGCGGGGACGCTCGATGCGTCCCCGCCCCCGTTCGCGATTCTGATGCTTCATTGCCCGGCAGGCTGCCCCTACGCGTTCTTCAGGAACGCCTCGTAGCCTTTGAAGGCCTCGTAGATGTCGGCCTTGCTGGTGACCTCCCACGGAGAGTGCATCGACAGCACGGCCACGCCCGAGTCGATGACGTCCATACCGTACTTGGCAGGAATATAGGCGATGGTCCCCGCCGCCTCCCACGTCGACCTTGCCCAGCTCAGCGGTCTGGAACGGACACGCCGGCGTCATCCATGCACGCGGCGGATGCGCGCCACGTACTCGGCGTTCGCATCGTTGGAGCCGCTCTTGCCGCGGCTGCCCGTGTACTTGTTGAACACCAGGCCGCGCCCCAAAAACGCGGAGTTCTTCGCCTCGAACGCGCTGGCGTAGGCGGGGTCGAAGCCGGCCGACACGTCGGACGACAGCATGCTGGACGCCGCCAGCGCGCGGCGCAGCGGCAGCGGGCCGCCCTCGCCGGCAAGCTCCATGATCTCGGCCATGGCGTTCTCGAAGAACTGCGACGCCATGCCGGTTGCGCCCACGCTGCCGATCTCTTCCTTGTCCACCAGCACGCACACGGCCGTCTTCTCCGGCGTCTCGGCGAGCGCGAGCTGCGCCACGAGCGACGTGTAGGCGCACACGCGATCGTCCTGCCCGTAGCCGATCACCATGCTGCGGTCGAATCCCAGGTCGCGGGCGCGTCCAGCGGGCACGACCTCGATCTCGGCCGACAAGAAGTCCTCTTCCTCGATGCCGTACTTCTCAGCCAACAGCTTAAGCGCGAACGCCTTGACGGGCTCCTTCTCTTCTTCCTTTTCTCCATCAGCAGGAGCCTGAACATCCTCGCTTGTCGCTACGCTTGCTGCAGATTCCCCGGGAGCCTCGGCGGTGCCCACCAAGCGAGTTCCGCACGAGCCGGACAGTCCAGCGGACTGTCCGTGCGAGCCAGGACTGCCGAGCGACTGGGTGCCGTCGAGGCTCCCGCTCCCGCAGGTCAAAGGCCGGTTGCCCATGAGGATGTCCAGGTCCTCGCCCTCCACCACCTCGTTGGCCTTCTTCGCCATCTGCTTGCCGGCCAGGTGGATCAGCAGGTCGGTGACGCAGAACACCGGATCGTCCGGGTCGTCGCCCACCTTGACGTCCACCACGGTGCCGTCTTTCTTCGCGATCACGCCGTGCAGCGCCAGCGGCAGCGTGACCCACTGGTAGTTCTTGATGCCGCCGTAATAATGCGTGTCGAACAGCGTGAACCCGTTCGACTCGTACAGCGGGTTCTGCTTGAGGTCGAGACGCGGGCTGTCGATGTGCGCGCCCAGGATGTTGAGCCCCTGCTCCAGCGGCCGCTGCCCGAGGTGCGCCAGGATGAGCGCCTTGCCGTGCGCCTGCGCCCACACCTTGTCGCCGGCCTTGAGCGCGCGCCCTTCGCGCACCGCCTGGTCAAGCGGCAGGTAGCCGTGCTCTTCCGCCAGCGCGACGGCCGAAGCCGCGCACTCGCGCTCGGTCTTGTTGTCCGAGATGAAGTCGATGTACTCGGCAGCCAGATGCTCCAGCGCCTCGAGGTCGGCTTCGTCGTATTTCTTCCATGCCACGTCGCGTTCCATGTCATGCGTCCTTTCGCCGCCGTTTTCTTGTTTCGCCCCATTATCGCCAAGCCCAGCGCCAGCGAAACCCCGAAAGCGCAATCTCCCGCAAATCGTAAGCAAGCGGGCGCGAACCCAAAAGTAACCGTTCGGTAAACTCGGTGAAGATTGCTCTTTCCCAAGAAGGGAAAGCAGGAAAATCAACCATGATTAACGAAGCATCAACCATTGCGTAACACCTGCGTTTCGCCTCCTCGCGAGGAACGCACCGAAAGGCACCCCATGCTGCAACTGCTCAACATCTGCAAGTCGTACACGACGGCCGACTTCACCCAGACCGCGCTCGACAACGTGTCGGTGTCGTTCCGCGACAACGAGTTCGTGGCCATCCTGGGGCCCTCCGGCTCGGGCAAGACCACGCTGCTCAACATCGTGGGCGGCCTCGACCACTACGACTCGGGCAACCTCATCATCGATGGCATCTCCACCGAACAGTATAAAGACAAGGACTGGGACGCCTACCGCAACAACCGCATCGGCTTCGTGTTCCAAAGCTACAACCTCATCCCCCACCAGACGGTGCTGTCCAACGTGGAGCTGGCGCTGACGCTGTCGGGCGTGTCGCGCGCCGAACGCCACGACCGCGCGGTGGCCGCGTTGCAGCAGGTGGGCTTGGGCGATCACGTGAACAAGAAGCCCAGCCAGCTGTCCGGCGGCCAGATGCAGCGCGTCGCCATCGCGCGCGCCCTGATCAACGATCCCGAGATCCTGCTGGCCGACGAGCCCACCGGCGCCCTCGACTCCAAAACCAGCGTCCAGATCATGGACCTGCTCACCGAGATCGCGAACGACCGCCTGGTCATCATGGTCACGCACAACCCCGAGCTGGCCGAAGACTACGCAACGCGCATCGTCACGCTTACCGACGGCGTCATCCGCTCCGACACCGACCCCTACGAGCCCACCGCCGAGGACATGCGCGTGAGCGAGAAGCCCGCGCGCCGTACGAAGATGTCGTTCCTCACGGCGCTTTCGCTGTCGTTCAAGAACCTCATGACGAAGAAGGGCCGCACGCTGATGACGGCGTTCGCGGGCTCTATCGGCATCATCGGCATCGCCTCCATCCTGTCGTTGGCCAACGGCGTGAACAACTATATCAAGTCCGTCGAAGAGGAGACGCTATCGGAGTACCCGCTGCAAATCCAGAGCACCGGCTTCGACATGACCTCCATGATGCTGGGCGCGGCCACCGGGGCAGGCGGCAACACGGGGGAAACCGAAGGCGACGGCAACCAGGACAAAGTAGGCGTCACCGAGATGGTCACCAACATGTTCTCCAGCATCGGCTCGAACGATCTGGCGTCGCTGAAGGAGTACCTGGACAGCGGTCAGAGCGACATCGACCAGTACACGAACGCCATCGAATACACCTACAACGTGGCTCCGCAGATATACAGCTCCAACACCGATAAGCTTCGCCAGGTGAACCCCGACAAGTCGCTGTCCGCGCTGGGCCTGGGCTCAACGGCATCCTCGAACAGCCTCATGTCCATGTCGATGAGCACCGACGTGTTCTACGAGATGCCCAGCGACCCGAACCTGTACGAGAGCCAGTACGACGTGAAAGCAGGACACTGGCCCGAGAACCACAACGAGGTGGTGCTCGTGCTCACAGGCAACGGCAACATCAGCGATTTCATGCTGTACACGCTGGGTCTGCGCGACGCCAACGAGTTCGACGACATGGTTAAGAAGTTCGCGGCCGAAGAAGAGGTGACCACGCCCGACAACATCGAGCAGCCCACCTACGACGACATCCTGGGCATCACGTTCAAGCTGGTGCAGGCCACGGACTACTACGTGCACGACGACGAGTTCAACGTGTGGAAAGACAAGACGGACGACACCGACTACATGCGCAACCTGGTGAACAACGGCGAGGACGTGAAGATCGTCGGCATCGTGCAGCCGCGCGAAGACGCCACCGCCACCATGCTGAGCTCGGGCATCAACTACCCCTCCACGCTGACCGACTACGTGATCGAGCAGGCCGCCAGCAGCACCATCGTGAAGGACCAGCTGGCTCATCCCGACACCAACGTGTTCACCGACAAGCCGTTCGGCGAGGAAGACGACGGCGAGGGCTTCGATATGCAGTCGCTGTTCACTATCGACGGCGATGCCATCCAGGCGGCGTTCAAGTTCGACGAGAGCGCGCTGACCAGCGGATTGTCAGGCATGTCGCTGGACCTGTCGGGGCTGTCGCTGGACATGGGATCGCTGCCGGCGTTCGACGGCTCGTCCATCGCGCTTGATCCCAGCAGCATCGACATGAGCAACCTGGTCGATTTCAGCGACATCAAGCTGGATCTGGGCGATGTGCAGCCGACCATGGATTCGGCGAAGATGCAGGCGGCCATGGAAGACATCATGGCAGGGTTCAACCCGTGGTACGCGAACTGGGCGCAGGAACAGGTCGCGCAAGGTAAGGTTCCCACCATGGAAGACGGAGCGAAAGCCTACCTCGAAAGCGAGGAGGTCCAGAAGAAGATCGCCGATGCCATCATGGGATCCATCGACATGAAGCAGGCCACCGAAGCCCTGCAAACCCAGCTACAGCAGCAGCTGTCGGCAAAGATGCAGCAAGCCGTCCCCGCCATGGCGCAGGCGCTTGAGAGCCAGCTGCAGGCGTCCATCACCACGGCCATGAGCTCGTACATGCAAAACGTGCTGGGCGCGTACATGCAGCAGATGCAGACCGCGCTGGAAACGCAGGTGTCCGCTGCCATGCAGCAGTCCATGAACCAGATCGCCGCGAACATGTCTAACGCCATGAGCATCGATGAGTCGGCCTTCGCCAACGCGTTCCAGATGAACATGGACGAGAACGACCTCACCGAGCTCATGATGTCGATGATGGGCAAGGAGGACGCCTCCTACGACAACAACCTGAAGAAGCTGGGCTACGCCGACTTCAACAAGCCGAGCGGCATCGACATCTACCCCATCGACTTCGAGAGCAAAGAGAAGGTCATCGGCATCCTCGACGCCTACAACGACCGCATGACCGCCGACGGCGAAGACGACAAGGTGATCACCTACACCGACTTCGTGGGCACGCTCATGGCCTCGGTCACCGACATCGTGAACATGATCAGCTACGTGCTGGTGGCGTTCGTGGCCATCTCGCTGGTGGTGTCGTCCATCATGATCGGCGTCATCACCTACATTTCGGTGCTGGAACGCAAGAAGGAGATCGGCATCCTGCGCTCCATCGGCGCCAGCAAGGGCGACATCAGCCGCGTGTTCAACGCCGAGACCATCATCGTGGGCTTCACGGCCGGCGTCATCGGCATCGGCCTGACCATGCTGGCCTGCATACCCGCCAACGCCATCGTCTACTCGCTGTTCGACGTGGCGAACGTGGCCTCGCTGCCGTGGCAGGCCGCCGTCATCCTGGTGGCCATCAGCGTGTTCCTCACGTTCCTGGCCGGCCTCATCCCCTCCAGCGCCGCCAGCAGGAAAGACCCGGTGGAAGCGCTGAGAAGCGAGTAAGCGAAGCTGCACCGCACAAACCGAAGAAAGCGCTCCTGCTTATGCAGGAGCGCTTTCTTTTGCACTGCGACAGGGGAGCGCGCCTCGTCCCGATCGACTCCCCCAACGAAGGAAGCCTACTCCAGCAGGCCCAGCTCGCGGGCCTTCAGGACGGCGTCCATGGCGGTGTGCACGCCCAGCTTGCGGTAGGCGGCGGCCGTGTGGCTTTTCACCGTGGACAGCGACAGGCCCATTTCCGCGACGATGTCGGCGTTGCAGCGGCCCTGCGCCAGCAGCTCCAACACCAGCGCCTGCTGTTGCGACAGCTTCACGGGCTTCTTCTTCGGCACGATGTTCGCGGTCACGCCGGAGTGGCGCTGAGCGGTGGCATGGGCGGCCAACAGCAGCTCGTGCACGTAGGAACGCTTCAGCGGACCGTCGTATTCCGGCGCCGACGCCTGCTTGAGCAGCCGCTTGAGCACCGGTTCGACCGACGCGCCCTCGTCGGCCACGATGCGCACGAACCCGTACGGCGCAAGCGCCTCGAGCGCCGACGACAGCGCCTCGCAGGCTTCGGCCTTCTTCCCGTACGCCCACAGAAGCGCCGCCTTGAGCGCGCCCGCCTCGCCCACGTCGAGCGGGCGGTTGAATTCCCGGCCGAACCGATCCAGCAAGTCGAGCACGCGCAGGGCCTCCGCCCGATGTTCCAGCGCCAGATGAGCCCGCGCCGTCGTGAAATGCTGGGGCACGCGGTACAGCTCCACCCGCTCGACCTCGGTGACGAAGAACTCGTCGAGCCAGGTCCGCGCGACGCGCTTGTCGGCGTCGAGCAGCGAAAGCTTCGCCCGATGCGCCTTGAGGTTCGGCAGGAAGAACGGCGCCTCGCGCTCCACCAGGCCGTCCAGCTCGTCCAGCACGGCATCGGCCTCGTCCGTGCGGCCCAGCTGCCAAAGCGTCTGCTGGTACATGACGGCCACGCACAACCGCCCCTCCACCTTGTTTTCGGGGATCATAGCCGCCCGCGCGCGCTCGATGCCCTCCAGCGCCTCGTCCAGGCGGTTGCGCTCGTAGGCGAAGCACGCCGGGATGCCCGGCTCGATGTAGCGCCACTCCTGGCCCAGCAGCAGCGAGAAGTTGCCTTCCAGCTTCCGCATGCTGCCCTCCTCCAGCGCCAGATCGGAGTAGTCCAGGTTGCTGCGGTGCATGTAGGGGAGGTTGTGCGTGAACGACGCGATGTTCGTGGCCAGCCCCTCGGGCGTGAACCGCTTGATGAACCGGCCGAACGCGCGGAAGTGCTTCACCTTCTCGAGGATGCTCGTGCGATGGTCCACGCTGTAGGCCAGAAGCGCGTACTCCATGAACCGCGAGTCGGCACGCGCGATGCGCGGCAGGTTGCGGTACACCGCGTCCATGTGGCGCTCGAACAGCTCGCGTCGGCTGGTCAGGTAGGCGTGCCACGCTCCCAAGACGTGCAGCGGCGGGCATTCCTTGAACGCGCGCTCGGGAACCTCGTCCACGAAGAACGTGTTCAGGAAGGTCGGCGTACTCGGCGATGTTGCCGCGGTTGTTCTCGAACAGGAACAACAGCAGATAGGCATCGATGCCGCGGTAGTCGCCGCTTTCCATCCAGAACCGCAGCGCGCGGGAGTAGTCGCGGTGCTCGCGGTAGTACGCGGCGGCCGCCTTGCACAGCTTCGGGCGGTCGATGCCGTCGGCAGCGGCCTTCTCGCGCAGGAAATCCTGGAACAGGTGATGGTAACGGTACGCGTCGCCATGCAGGCGGCTGAGGAACGTGTTCGTACGGTTGAGCTCGTCCATGACGGCGCGGGCGTCGGGACGCCCCGTCAGCAGCCGAGCGAGCTCCGGGTCGAACTCGTCCACCGCCGACGTGCGCAGGCAGAATTCCCGCAGGTCAGGATCCCACGCGTTCCACACCTGCGACTCGAAGTAGCTGGCGAACAGGTAGTGGCTGCTGCCGGAGTCGATCTTGCCCGTCTTCGCCACCGCGGCCACGCCGATGGCCCAGCCCTCCGTCGCCGCGAAGGCGAAGCGCGTCTCCTCGGCCGTGAGGGCGCGCCCCAGGCTTTTGAAATAGCGCCCGGATCTCGTGCCCTCGGTGAAGCGCAGCTGGTCGGCCCCGATGAGCTGGGCCGGCTCGCGCACGACGCCGCGCAACTCATCGGGCAGCTCGTTGCGGGACAGCAGAAACACCGCGAACGCCCCGGGCAGCCGCTTGAGCACGGCCGGCAACGCCTTCATGATCTCGCGGTTCGTGACGAGGTGCACGTCGTCCAGCACGAGCGCGTAGCGCTCGGTTGGCGGCTGCATCTCGGCCAGCATCATGATGACGTGCTCGACGGGCGACGCGGAAAACGACGGGCTCGCGAGGACGCGGCGCATGCCCACGTTCTCCGGCTGCACCGACAGCAGGCCCGTGGCCAGCAGTTTGAAGAACACGGTGGGCGCGTTGTCGTAGCGATCGAGGCCGATCCACACCACCTTGCGCTTGCACGCTTTCAGCCACAGCAGCGTCGAAACGGTCTTGCCGCTGCCCGCCGGAGCCCCCACGTAGCCGAACCGCAGGGCGGCCGCGTCGTCGAACCGGCCGATGAGGCTGCGGCGCGGCGCGCACACCTCGGGCAGCGCCGCGGGCGTGAACTTCTCGCTCAGCATGAGCGAGCTGTCGATGGGGGCTTCTTGGTCCATGGGTTCGACCCGTCTTTCTTCGCGTACGGAGCCTCGATCGTGCTCAGCATAGCAAAAGCGATCGGGGGAACTTCGGGAAAACCCTCGTACCGGCCGATGTTTTCGCTGTTTCGATGCGCGTATCGTGATAGTGCTCCATTGCTGCGAACCGAGAGACTCTGCGAGGAAAGGGGAGGGGCCCTATGACCCGCCATCATCATGCACTTGACAGGCGCACGTTCGTGACCGGGGCGTTCGCCACCGGCGCGCTCGTGGCTGCGGGAAGCGCCCTGTGCGGCTGCGCTGCCGCAGGAGCCGGAACCGGTGACGACGCGGCCGCCGGCAAAGCCGCGCTCGACAACCTGAAAGCCGACGCGAAACCGGCCGCGCCGGCAACCGCGGCGGCCAACGAGGGCGTGTACGCCCTGCTCGACTTCTCCGACGAAACCGAGCGCGAATTCGCCGAGCGCGGGCTCATCGCCGCACCCGATACGCTGGAGATCACCGGCGAAGACGGCAAGGTGGTGTGGAGCCAGAAGGCCTACGCGTTCCTCGACGGCGCCGACGCCCCCGCCGATGCGCCCGACACCGCCAACCCCAGCCTCTGGCGCAACGCCCAGATCAACCACCTCTTCGGCCTGTTCGAAGTCGTGGACGGCATCTATCAGGTGCGCGGCTACGACATGACGAACATCACCTTCGTCCGCGGCGACACGGGCTGGATCGTGTTCGATCCGCTGATGAGCTGCGAGTGCTCGCGCGCCGCGTTCCAGCTGGTCACCGACAACCTGGGCGAGCGCCCGGTGATGGGCATCGTGATGAGCCACCCCCACGTGGACCACTACGGCGGCATCAAGGGCATCGTGTCCGAAGAGGAGGTCGCCGAGCGCTCCATCCCCATCATCGTGCCGCAGGGCTTCGCCGAGCATGCCGTGGCCGAGAACGTGTACGCTGGCAACGCCATGGGGCGCCGCGCGGGCTACCAGTACGGCACGTTCCTGGAAGCCTCGCCCACCGGCAAGCTGTCCATCGGCATCGGCACCGTCTCCTACCTCGCGCCGAACGATATCGTCACGACGACGGGCGAGACGCGCACCGTCGACGGCGTGACCATGGAGTTCCAGATGACGCCCGGCACCGAAGCTCCCGCCGAGATGAACACGTGGTTCCCCGGCTACCGGGCGCTGTGGGTTGCCGAGAACTGCACGGCCACGCTGCACAACCTGTACACCCTGCGCGGCGCGGAGGTGCGCGACGGCAACGCCTGGGCGAACTACCTCATGGAAACGCTCGCGCGCTACGGCAGCGAGGCCCAGGTGACGTTCCAGGCGCACAACTGGCCGCATTGGGGCGCGGACTTCATACGCGACTATCTCACGAACACCGCCGCCATGTACAAGTTCATCGCCGATCAAACGCTGATGTACGTGAACCAAGGCTACACGTCCAACGAGATAGCCCGCATGATCGCGCTGCCCGCGGCGCTGGAAAAGAACTGGTACACGCGCCAGTACTACGGCACGGTGTCGCACAACGCGAAGGCCGTATACCAGAAGTACATGGGCTGGTACGACGCGAATCCCGTGCATCTGGCCGCCCTGCCCCCGGCGGAGTCGGCCAGGAAGTTCGTGGAATACTTCGGCGACGTGGACGCGGTGCTGGCGAAAGCCGCGAAGGACTTCGAAGAGGGCGCATACCAATGGGTTGCCGAGGTGACGAACCTCGTGGTGTTCGCCGACCCGGCAACCGTGCCGCCCGCCTGCTGTGCGCCGACGCGCTGGAGCAGCTGGGCTTCCAGGCGGAATCGGGCCCCTGGCGCAACGCCTACCTCACCGGCGCGAAGGAGCTGCGCGACGGCGTGGACGCCGATCGAAGTACCGCGCGACGGCAGCTCGGACATCCAGCGCGCCATGACGCCCTCCATGATGCTGGACTACTGGGCATCCTGTTGGACGCGAACGCCGCCGAGAACTGACCTCACCGTAAACCTGGCGTTCACCGACGAGGACCCGTACCTTCTGACCGTGCGCTCGGGCGTCGTGCTGTACGAGCGGGAAACGCAGGCGGCCGACGCCGACGCAACGCTCACGATGCCGCGCCTGGGCATGTTCGCCATTCTCAACCGCGACGCCGACACGCAAGCCGCTTCGATCGCCGTCGAAGGGGATCAGGACGTCATAACCAAGCTCACCGAACACCTGACGGCATTCGACTTCTTCTTCAACATCGTGGAGCCGTAAGGAAGGTGCGGCGCGGAAGAAGCCGCTTTGTGGACGTTTCGCGAAATACCCGACGGCCATCGATTACCCCCTTGCGTCTCGTTCGGGCTTCGGAGTATTCTACTTATTGAGATTGATTCTCATTAAGAGGGCACAGACGAAAACGTAAGACGAGAAGGAGTATCACCCATGAAGGTACGTTCCGAGATCCCCACCGCCGAGAACACCACGAACATGGACGGCTTCGGCACCTGCGAAGTCGGCACCACGCTCGAGAACCTGAAGGCCGCCATCGGCGGCGAGACCGGCGCTTCCGCCAAGTACGCCGCGTTCGCCCAGGCCGCCAAGGAGCAGGGCTACGAGCAGATCGCTCGCCTGTTCGAGGCCACGTCCGCTGCCGAGCAGATCCACATCGGCCTCGAGTACGCGCTCGTCGCCGAAGTCGAGCCCGACTTCGAGAAGCCGGCCGCCCCTGAGGCCGAGGGCGTGCAGACCGACCTGAACCTCATCATGGGCGCTCAGGGCGAGATCTTCGAGACGTCCGACATGTACCCGGCCTTCATCAAGAAGGCTCAGGAAGAGGGCAACACCAAGGCCGTGCAGGTGTTCACCCGCGCCAAGCTGGCCGAGTCCGTGCACGCCGAGCGCTACCTGGCGGCGTACAACGACATCGACGCTCCCGACGACGACAAGTTCTACCTGTGCCCCATCTGCGGTTACATCCACAAGGGCGAGAACTTCGAGAAGTGCCCCATCTGCTTCTGCCCGAAGGCCTCCTTCCGCGCGTTCTAAACCGACGCACCAAGCTTTTCCATCTGCCAGAAACGGCCGCCCTCGGGCGGCCGTTTCCACGTCTGCGGCCTCCGTCTTCATCGAATGTTTCACGTGAAACATTCGTTCGCACATTGCGTGAGAGCGGGTTGCGCTATCATAGGGGCTTCGGATGAAAGAAGGCTCTCATGGATCAGCAGCAGGCGAACATCTCCCCCACCATCGACGGCATACTCGCGCACAACCGCGCGTTCGTGGAGCGCCGCGAATTCGAGCGCTACGCCACCGACAAGTACCCCGACAAGAAGCTGGCCATCGTCTCGTGCATGGACACGCGCCTCACCGCGCTGCTGCTGGCGGCGCTAGGGCTGAAGAACGGCGACGCGAAGATCATCAAGGTAGCCGGCGCCGAGGTGGCACACCCCTTCGGCAGCGTCATGCGCTCGCTGCTGATCGCGGTGTGCGAGCTGGGCGTGGAGGACATCATGATCGTGGCCCACACGAACTGCGGCGCGCAGCACATGAGCGGCAAGGAGATGGTGGCGAACATGGAGCGCCTCGGGGTGTCGGCCGAACGCATCGAGTTCGCGCGGCACTGCGGCATCGACTTCGACAAATGGCTGGCCGGCTTCGGCGACACCGAGGAAGCCGTGCGCAAGAGCGTCGACATGGTGGCGAACCACCCCGTCATGCCGCCCCACGTGCGCGTGATCGGCTTCATCATGGATTCCGACACCGGCGAACTCACCCAGGTGAATTGCTAGAAGCGAGATTCCGCCGTGCGTATTCCCGCAAACATTATCGGCCCAAAGACAAGGAATTCGCGCGAAAACCGTGTCTTTGGGCCGATAATGCCTCTGCAACAACGCGCTGCGGTGCTCTACTTCGGGGTTTTCAGGGAGTCGGCCATGTTCTTCAGGGCGGCGTCGCTGAAGCCTTCGCTGTAGGCGCTCGGGATGACCACGGTGCCGCCGGAACCCTTCACACTCTCGTACAGCAGGTGCATCGTGCGCAGGCGCAGGGCCACCTCGTTCTCCTCGTACACGTGCGCGGCGTCCACCAACATGGAGGAGATGTCCTTCTCCACCTCGGCCAACACCATGCGGGCGTTCTTCTCGCGCTCGGCCTGGGCCTCGGTGGACATGACCTCTTGCAGCTCCTGGGGAATCACGATGTCGCGGATCTCCACCGACAGCACGGTGATGCCCCATAGCGACGTGCGCTCTTCGATGACCTCCTGCAACTCCTGATCCAGCTGGTTGCGGCGGATGGCCACCTCCGACACGCTGGCGCGGCCGATGGCGTCGCGCAGCGCGGTCTGCGCCACCAGCGACACGGAGTTGTAGTAGTTCTCCACCTCGAGACACGCCTTTTCGGCGTCCCACACCATCCAGAACAGCACGGCGTCCACGTTGATGGGAACGAGGTCGCTGGTCAGCGTCTCCTCGGCGCCGAACCCGGTGACCATGATGCGCTGGTCAGCCTTGAGGGCAGTCTGCTCGATGAAGGGGATGGTGAAGTACAGGCCGGGGCCCTTCGAACGGCTGAACTTGCCGAACCGCAGCACCACCACCTTCTCCCACTGCATGGCGATGTGGATGGACATCTCGGCAAGGCATGCCAGCGCGAAACCGACCAGCACCACCCACACGGTGAAGGCTCCTGTGATCAGGTAGCCCGCCGCGATGGCCAGCACGAGCGCCACAACGAACACGAACGCCGAGAACATGAGCGAGCCGTTCTGCGACGTGCGCCGATCGGTGCGCGAGTTGTACTGCTCGATGGAAAACGGCTTGGCGGCCGGCGCGTCAGTTTGATTCTTTCCTTTGCGATTTTTCATACAAGCCCCGTCTCATGCTCGCGCCCCCTTCCACGTCCTGCTGGACGCGATGGGCGACGTCGATCATCCTCAACATGATTTCATCAAGCGTCATGCCCAACGCGAGGCACCGCTTGATGCTCTCCTCGATTTCCGTATCGGCGATGGACTGCACGTCGTCGGCGGCCAGCTTGCCGATATCGCGGACGAACACGCCGCGGCCTCGAACCGATTCCACATACCCGTCGTGCTCGAGGTTGATGTACACCTTGCTCACCGTGTTGTAGTTGATGGCGGCTTCGGCGGCAAGCGTGCGGACGCTGGGCAGCTGATCCCCGGGCTGGTAGTGGCCGGTCTTGATCAAGTAGACGAACCGGTTGCGCAGCTGCACCCACACGGGCAGCCCCGACGACTCGTCTATCTCGAATAACGCCATGCCACTTCCTTATTCTTTCTGAGGGATCATCCGTTCCGCATTGTACAAGATAACCAGCTTGTACAGCGGCGGCAACCGCGCATCTTCAATGCATCCCCGACCAAACAACGCAGAATCGCAGCACCAGCCCTCCCGCGATGCACAGCAGGTCCACCGGCAGCGCGCGAACCAACCGCTTCGTCACCGTGACGAACACTTCGACGGCCAAGGGAACCAACAGCCCCAAGCCCACCAGCCCCACGACGAACCACGGGCCCAGCCCGCTCGGGTCGAACAGGATCGCCAGCGATTCGCGCGCGAAGGGGTTGGAGAACCCGAACGCCACGAACCCCGCCAGCATCACCAACTCCAGCACCAGCACCGCCAGATGGACGCGATGGAGCAGCAGCATCCATCCGCTCAAGCGCGTCACATCGCGCACGAACGGCGCGATCACGAACACCGTCGAGACGCCCGCCGACAGCGACGACAACGCGAACAGCGCAGGCGTGGCCGCGTTGTTCCACAGCGCAACCGCCTCGATCCACCCCACGTACACGCCGGTGTACGCCATCATGCACAGCGACACCGCCAAGCACGCCGCTTCGGCCGCCTTGCGCGCCCCGGCACGGACGAACGGCACGTACATGAGGTTCGCCACCGCCAGAAACCCGCTGACCAGGATGCTGGCCAGCAGCGTGAACGAGCCGAACGACAGTATAGACAGCGTAGGCCGCGTGAACAGCAAGAACGCCAGCTCGGGGCGCCCCAGATCGAGCAGCAGGCACAGCGCTGCCAAGCACAGCATGACGAACCCGATGCCGTAGCACCGGGCCTTCAAATCGCCGAACGCCGCCGTTTGCTCCTGCGTGCGCGTGCGCGTCCGGTGAAACGCAAGCGACCAGGCCGCCGTCACGAACATAACGCCGGCTCCGCATCCTCCTAGGAACAGGTACAGCACCACAAGCGTCCCGAGCATCTCGTCCCCCTCTCGCCAGACGCTCAGTTCATGATAGGGCTTCGACCGCCCGATGCCTAGCTACTTCCGCTTGAACACCTGCCCTTCGCGGTCGAACGCCACGCCGAAGCGCTGTGCGTAGCGCGCGCACAGCCCGAACACGAACGCGCCTGCCCCGCGGAAGTAGTCGGACGACGCATGCGCATCGACGCTGTAGCGCCAGGCCGCAAGCCAGGGCAGCACGTGCTCGACCAGGAACGACTCCTGCTCGTCGGCCGCTTCGCCCGCCGCCGCACCGTCGCCGACCGCGAGGGCCTCGGCTTCGAGCCCGATCAGATGGCCGACGAAACCCAGCATGAGCCCCAGATGGTCATCGGGCTCCGCATGCAGCCGCTCGATCTGCAACCCGTGGCGACGGTACCGCTCGCGCACTTCCAGCGTGCGCGCGCTGAACAGCTGGCTGTTCGGATCGCGGTAGAACGACTCCCAGCTGGGAGCATCGGGCGTTCCGGCGCCCACGAACAGCCGCAGCCACTCGCGCCGAAGCGCCGCCACGCGCTCGTCGAAGCCCGCTTCGTCAGCCGCGGCGGCGACGCACCAAGCGTCCATCAGCGCCATGCCCTCGCGCACATCGGCATCGTCCATGCCGAACGGCGCGTTCTGGAACGGCCGCTCCGCCACCTGATCGGCGACGACCTCGGCATCCGGCTCGCAGTACAGCAGCTGGGACGCCTGCGCGAAGCACGCCTCCGCAGCCGCAAGCACGTCCTGGTTGTACGGTGCGTTCATCGTTTCCCCTTTCCCCTCCGAAACAGCTGGACGGCCGACGAAGCGGCCGCCCAGCCTGATGCCGTTTAGATCTCCTCTTCCAGGTTCACGAGCGCGCCGGTGCCGCTGCCCGACTTCTGGGCATCGCGATGCGGGTTCATGATGAGGTTCGGATGCGTCGTGTCCTTCGGCAGGGGCTCCACCTCGATGTCGCCCTCGCCGTACTGCGCGATCATGTCCTCGCGCGTGCCGAAATCGAGCGCGCGCATGGGGCAGCCGGTGACGCAGAGGGGCTTGCTCCCACCCGCTTCCAGCTCGGCCTTGCACATGTCGCACTTCAGCATGTAGCCCGCTTCGTCGTCGTACGTCGGCGCGTCGTAGGGGCACACGGTCTGGCACGTCTTGCAGCCGATGCACACCTCGTGGTCGGTCCACACGATGCCGGTTTCCTCGTCCTTCTGCATGGCGCCCGTCGGACAGTTCGCCACGCACGCCGGATCGACGCAGTGGTTGCACGCCATGGAGACGAAGTAGCCGAACACGCCGTTGGGCACGTAGCTGCCCGCTTCGTTGAGTTCCCAGGTGCCGCCCTGGTAGTTGAGCACCTTGCGGTACAGGTTGTTCACCGGCAGCTTGTAGGTTTCCTTGCACGCCACCTGGCACGTCTTGCAGCCGGAGCACTTGTTGGAATCAAAGTAGAATGCGTACTGAGCCATGATGCACCTCCCTTATTCCACGCCAACCGGCATGACGATCGGCCGATTCTTGTCAGGTTCGAGTGTCAGATCGCCTGTATACTTCTCCACCTGCACCAACGTACCCGTCCACGCTTGGCATCCTCCACCCGACGATTTCGGAGCCTGCAACACATTCGGGCATCCTCCCAGATCGATTCCCGTTTCTTCGTCGATCTGGAACCAAGCACCATCCTGGATGGCAACCGCACCCGGCACCAGCGTCGGGATCACCTTCGCCGGACGCAGCACCTTTCCGTGAGGGCTGGTCATCAGCACGGTATCACCGTTCTTGATGTCGCGCTCCCTGGCATCAACCTCACTGATGAAACATTCTTGGGGAAATGCTTCGCGCAAGGACACCACATTGTCGTTCACCGAGTGAGCACGACGCAGCGAGTGAGGCGTCCAAAGCAGCAGCGGGTACTCGTCGGTCTGCGTACCGGCACCCTGCTCGGGGTCGCCGATCTGGTACATGCCGATGGGGGCGATGGTAGAGTAACCCACCGAGTTGATCATGTAGGCAGCCGTCTCGCAGTAGATCTCGAACTTGCCGGAAGCCGTCTTGAGCGGACTTCCTTCCGGATCGGCTATAAAGGCCATATAGGGCTCGGGAATGAACATATCCTCGGAAAGCTCCGCCTTCAAGATGCCCTTCTCGCGGAATTCCTGGAACGTGAACTTACCCTCTTGGGGGGTGCCTTCGACGCCGGGGAAGAACTGGTCGATTTCTTCCTGCTTGATGGTCAGAAGCGTCGAAGACTCGAACGTCGTGCCGTCCATGTAGGTTGCATCGCGCACGGTCGCGTACGTACGCTCAGCATCGCTCAAGGTGTTGACCACCTTAGGGTCGAGCCCCAAGCGCGTTGCCAATTCCTCGGCGATCCAGCTTTCGCATTTCGCCTCGTACAGAGGATCGATGATCTTGTCGAACCACAGCGCGGAAGCGTAATCTCCACCGAACGCCTTGTTGGGCTTCTCCCAGAACGTCGCGCAGGGAAGCAGCACGTCGCAGTACTGGCGCGTCGAGTCGAAGAACGGGTTGACACCCCAGACGAAATCCATCGCACGAACTGCTTTGATGCCGTTCATGGTGTCGGGGATCTGGTTCAAGGTGCTCATATGGCCGCCGAAGTAGGCTGCGTGAATGTCGACCTTACGCTTTCCCGTCGGCCAGCAATCGCGACCGTATTCTCCGGAGAGAATAGAACGCCAGCATTCCGAAGGCTCCAAATTCAGCCAACTATCAGGGTCTTCCAGCGTCGGGAAGGACGGGATGGGATAGTACATGTACACCGGCGAGCCCGCAGGAGCCAAGGGGTTGGCAGGGTCGGCGGTGACCGGGCAATAGGCGCCCGTGCTGATGCCGCTGCTCATGAATTCCTTCACGCCCGACCAGCCGAAGTAATGCCCCGGGGTGCCGATGCCGCCGTGCATGAGTGCCATCGTGTAGAAGCTCTGGACGAACTGCTCGCCCGCGGGAATCTTGGATGCGGACTGCGCGCAGTTGAAATCAACCTTGTCCACCGACGCGATTTCGGCGGCAAGCGAGCGAATGGTATCAGCGGGCACGCCGCAGATCTTCTCGGCCCATTCAGGGGTTTTCGGCGTCATATCGTACCCGGTGCCCATGACGTAATCTTTCCAAGAGGCGTTTTCAGGGGCACCTTCGGGCATATGATCGCCGTCGAATCCGATGCAGTACGTATCGAGAAATTCTTGATCGTACGTTCCTGCGTTGATCCACTCGTAGCAAATGGCGATGACCAGCGCCGTATCCGAGCCGGGCAGAATGGGAATCCATTCGTCAGCAACCATCTGTGAGGTTTGGCTCAGCCACGGATCGATGACGATGACCTGGCGCCGCGCTTGCGGCATTCTTCCAGATATAACGCGTGATTGCCGGCCTTGTTGGCCGCCCAGTTGCATCCGAACAGCACATGGAGGTCGCTGGTGATCAACTGCAGGTGATGCGGCGTGTTGGACATGCCGAAGCCACCGATCATATGGGTGTCAACAACCGACCAGGAGCCGAAAGACACCGTGCCAGCTTCCGCATGCACCGAGCCTCCCAGGGCGTTCAGCAGGCACACGTTCTGATCGTAGTACCCGTCGCCGATGTTGCTGGACGCGCCACAGAGTATGCCCGTCGGACCGTACTGGTCGTACATCTTTTTGATGCCCTCGGCCACGAGATCAAGTGCTTCATCCCAGCTGATACGCTCCCACTCGTCCTTGCCGCGTAGCTCTCCTTGAGGATTGTCCAAGCGGAAATTCTTGCGCTTCATTGGGTACTTGATGCGAGCCGGCGAGAGCACCTCACTGATTTTTGCACGACCACGCAAGCAAGAACGGCGCTGCGGCATGGCGAACATGTCTTCCGATTCCTCGTCGGTGCGAATTTTCAATGGGACGCCGTCCTCGACGTACACCCGGTTCAGACAGCGAGAAGAGCCGCAGCTGCAGTTGTTGTAACAAGGAGCGTTGAGCCACTCGCCCGCTTTCTGCTGAGTCCCCTCGGAAGCATCTTCGGCCTTGCCGCCGCCGGGTGCGCATCCGGTAAATCCAACAAGCGCTGTTGCACCAACCGTTGCGGTTCCCCACTTTACGAAACTTCGCCGTGTCAATGTGGTATCCACGCGTAACCCCCTCTAGATCGCATTCGGGAAACAAGCCCGTCCGAGATTGTCCCCCAACAATTCACCGTCGACCCATGCATGAGCATAACCGTCATATCCTAGTATGATAGCTATTGCGGTCATACTATCACCATGATATATGACAGTCAACGCAAAATACCTGTTCAAATGCATCTAGTTTAAGGATAATATATCGAATAGAACCCGAGTGTACTCTACGCAAGATCGTCAAGGCTGTTCAGCCTATACTATGATACTATGACAATATTGCGACTACAGAAAGGGGCTGGTATGAGGTTCTTGATCGCGCTTGTTTGCTGCATCGTCCTTATCGGGATTCTTGCGAAACCGTTGAAGCGGCATCCCGCGCCCTTCTACATCGTCGCGCTTGCGCTGGTGGGCCTGTACTGGTTCGGCACGACCACGAACACCGCGGGCGGGCTGTGGCCGTACTTCATGCCGTTGATGCAGCGGTGCGCGCTTGCGTTCGTGCTGTTCACCATAGTGATGTTCGTGGGCGTGCTCGACGAGAGCTCGCCGTTGCGGGCGCGGCTCATGCCCATCCGCCGCCAGCTTTCCATCCTTGGCTGTATCTTCGCGCTGGGACATCTGGCGTTTTACGGGGTGTCGTACGTGCCGCGGCTAGGCTCGGCGTTCAGCGGGAACCTCGGGTTCTCGCTGGCGTTGGCGGCATTGCTGGTTCTTCTGATGGCCATCCTGCTGGTCACCTCGTTCCAGGTGGTGAAGCGCCGCATGAGCGCCGCGCGCTGGAAAGGCGTGCAGCGGCTAGCCTACCCGTTCTACCTGCTCACGTACGTGCACCTCGTATTGCTGCTAGCGCCTTCCGCATTCGCAGGGCGCGAGACGGCCACCGTCAGCCTGGTCGTGTACTCCGTGGCCGTGGGCTCCTACGCCGTGCTGCGCATGCGGCGCGCACTGCTGCGCCATCGAGCAGCAGCCCCGAGCACGGCGCTCGCCGGCTGACATCGCGTTCGCCATTCCCTCCCTCCCCTGAACGGGGCGCCCCTGCCGGGGCGCCCGTTCGCATCCCCGGCAGCTTTCCTCGATGTCCCGCTTAAAGCACTCGTTTGCAAGAAAACATGGATGGCTCGCACGCATTGTCGCCCGAAAGCCGCGGAATCGCGCCTGAAAACGAGGCTTTCAGCGACAATGCGTATGGAATGCACCGGGCTTTTGCTTTACGCGCCCTCGCCCGCTTCGAACACGGTCTGCCCGTCCAGCGACGCGATGCGCACGCCCAGCACGCGCCCATCATCCACCAGCATGCGGCCCGTGCACTTCGGAAACCCGCCGCGAGGCCGGAACGGCGCGCCGGGGCAGACGACGTACGATGCCGGACGCGCCTCGGGTCCGTACACCAGCTCGGGAACATGCGTGTGCCCGTGGACGCACACCTGCGGGATGGGATCGCCCGCCGCCAGACCCGCGCAGCCGTTGAACCCGATTTGCACGTCGCGCGGATAGTGCGCCACGAGGAAGCGCACCCCGTCGATCACCGGATGCGCGAAACGGCCCACGCGCGAGCCGTACTCGTCGAAGTCGTTGTTGCCCAGCACCGCCGTGGTCGGCGCCAACGCCTCGAGCGCATGCAGGATCTCGGGGCCGCCGATGTCGCCCGCATGGATGATATGGTCGACGTCCGCCATGGCCGCGAGCGCCTCGTCGGGCAACCGTCCATGCGTGTCGGATATGAGGCCGATAACGGTCATGACGAGCTCCTTCCTTGCATCAACCGATCGAATGGCAAGTATAGATCATACGCCGGCCTTCACGCGACCCATAAAACCATTGCCAAACTGCAAGCGGACGCCCGAAAAAAGAGGGCGCGCCCGGATTGAACTGCCTCCCATTTCTTGGACAAGAAAGTAAAGTTCGAGAGATGGGAGGCTTCTTTATGCCGCCGAAGCATGACAGGAAGATGCGCGAACTAGCGGTCGAGCTGTTCGACGAGGGGTACGGCA
>ENA-OQCU01000176-OQCU01000176.1-human-gut-metagenome-genome-assembly--contig:-NODE-176-length-34225-cov-3.445217_pt1 | contig 34225 bp, 38 predicted proteins | sample MGYA00242504_ERZ504590 | MGnify/ENA primary metagenome ERZ504590 (study PRJEB26092, sample SAMD00036318) | human gut metagenome | host: Homo sapiens | study: EMG produced TPA metagenomics assembly of... | reverse complement strand
GGCGATACGCATGTTAGAATGTGTGCGAGTCAGCGGATGTAAGTCCTAAGCGTCAGGCGGCACCTACTTCTTGAGGAAGGAGGTGACTCGCTTGGATGCTATCGTGATAATCCTCAAGCTCGCAGCTTCGGCTGTTGGGCTGGCGGCCGCGATTGTCGGCTTGCTTCGGGAGGCGGTGGCGTTCGCCAAGGCGCTTTGGGCGCACCAGAAAGAAGATGACCGCTAGCAGCAACTAGCGGTCACAAACCTTAACGGTGTCGCCTGCTCTTCACCTCAGGCCATCCGCTGACTTCTTCATTATATACTAGCGGCAGTTGGTTGCGCAAACGCGTGAGCGAGGCTTGTCGATAGGGTTCATAAGCGGGGAAAAGGAGTTGCTATGACATGGACGAAAGAGATTCCGGCTCATCCGGTGGTGGCTGTGGCGGGGGCCACGGGCGCGGTGGGCGCTGAGTTCTTGCAGGTGCTGCACGACGTCGATTTCCCGGCGGCCGAGGTGCGCGCGCTGGCGTCGGCCCGCTCGGCGGGCAAGAAGTTGCCGTTTTTGGGGTGCGGCCAGGTTCCGGCAGGCGAGCTCACGGTGCAGGAGATGACGCCGGAGTCGTTCGAAGGCGTGGATATCGCGCTGTTCTCGTGCGGTGCCAGCGTATCGAAGGAGATGCGCGAGGCCGTGGCCGCGGCCGGCGCCGTGATGATCGACAACTCCAGCGCGTTTCGCATGGACGAGGACGTGCCGTTGGTGGTGCCCGAGGTGAACCCCGGCGACGTGGCTTGGCATAACGGCGTGATCGCGAACCCGAACTGCTCCACCATCCAGATGGTGGTAGCGTTGAAGCCCCTGTACGATCTGTCGCGCATCAAGCGCGTGGTGGTGTCCACGTATCAGGCGGCCAGCGGCGGCGGCGCCCCGGCTATGGCCGAGCTGTACGACCAGACGAAAGAGTTCCTCGACGGCAAGTCCGACGACGAGCTCACGGTGAGCGCCTTCCAGCATCGCATCGCGTTCAACTGCATCCCGCACATCGACAAGTTCCTCGAGGACGACTCCACCAAGGAAGAATGGAAGATGGTCGTCGAGACGAAGAAAATAATGGGAGACCAGGACATTCGCGTGGCCGCTACGTGCGTGCGCGTGCCCGTGCTACGCTGCCATGCTGAGGCCGTTTACGTGGAGTTCCAGGACGAGGTGAGCGTCGAGGCCGCGCGCGCGGCGCTCGAGGCGTTCCCGGGCATCGTGGTCATGGACGACTGCGCCACGAACACGTATCCCATGCCGGGTCTGCTGGCCGGCACGAACGAGACGTATGTCGGTCGTCTGCGCCGAGACGACACGGTTGATCACGGCTTGGCCATGTGGGTGGTCGCTGACCAGATCCGCAAGGGCGCGGCCCTGAACGCCGTGCAAATCGCCCAGCTGCTGCTGCCGTAAGGCGCAGCGGGCATCGTGCTTGTTCCGGCGGCCGCCTTCGGGCGGCCGCCGTGCGTTGGGAAACGTTTGCTTCCGAGGGAGGCGACGCCCAGCGGAGCGAAGTCCTCGACTTGTGTGCGCTTCTGCCACGAAAATCGACGATTTCTCCCATGTCCTTGAGTTATGTGCACCCGGAAAACACACGATTTGGTTAAGGCGAGGTTCGATAAAAACGCGACCAGGCATGATGCCGAAACGTATGCGGTCTTTCGTCCAAACGCGGCGCGATTTGCATGACAGAGGTGCGCATAAGTCGGGGACATGGGAGAAAACAGCCGGTTTGATTGCAGAAAACTGATAACTCTCTTATAGCCGAAAACGAGGCAATGGATTCGCATTAGCGCACCCTTGCGTCTATAATCTTCAGATCGTAGGTGTTGGAAACCAATTCTTGGGGAATTCTATGTGGCTCATGCTTGCCTTGGCGGTGGTCGTATGCGTTGCGGTGCTGTATGTGCCGGGGTACTTGTTCGCCCGCTCGCTGTTCGTCTCTCGTTTCGCTTCCGTCGCGATTGCGCCGATGATCTCGATTTTCTTCCTGGCGGTGCTGGGTATCGTCCTGTTCGAGGTCGGCGTGACGTGTTCGGGCCCCGTATTGCTGGCGATCGCCGTCGCGATCGGCGCGATTGCCTTGCTGGTGAGCAAGGGCATCGCTCGGGCGAAAGCCCCGAACGCCTCTCGTGAGCTGATCGCCATCGACGACGTGAAGGGCGCGTGGAAGGCGGCGGCTCTCTACGTCGCGGTGGCGTTCGCGGTCGTGTTCGTCGTGTTCCTGTTGGCCATCGACGGTCCGGAATCGTTTTCGAGGAACGATGACACCACCGTGCACCTCGCGATTGTGCGAGGATTCCTGGACACGGGCACGTTCTCCACGTTGCATGCGAGCTCGTACCTCGATCAGGGCGTCACCAGCTCGTTCTATCCTTCGGCTTGGCATGCGGTCACGGCGTTCGTGGCGTCTTTCTTCGGCAATGCCGTGACGCTTGCCGCAAACGCTTCCATCATCGCGCTGACGGCGGTGGTGTTTCCCCTGGGCATGTGCCTGCTGTTCCTGAAGCTGTTCGGCGAAGGCAAGCGGGTCGTATGGGCGGGCTCGCTGTTCGTTGTAGCGTTCTGCGGGTTCCCGTGGGGGTTCGTCGTGTACGGCCAGCTGCTTTCGAACATGGTGTCCTTCATGCTGATCCCGCTGGCGTTCATCGCGCTTGTCGGGGCGATCGAAGCGAAGGGACTCTCGGGTAAGGTCAGGCTCGCGCTCCTCGTGGCGGCGGGTCTCATTTCCATAGCGCTGTCGCAGCCGAACGGCGCGTTCACCTTCGGAATCTGGGCGGTGCTCTACTGCATGGCCGGATACTGGTGCCGCCTTGCGACGACGCGCCGCGCATCGCCTCGAAGCGCATCGCGGCAGCCGCAGCGCTTTTCGCGGTGGCATGCGCGGGCTGGGCCATGCTGTATTTCGCCCCGTTCTTGCAGAACGTGGTTCAGTACACGTGGAAAGCCACGCTTTCACCTCTCGAGGCGATCGGCGGTGGCCTGCTGTTCATGTTCACGACGCGCGAGGGCGTGCAGCCTTTCTTGAGCGTCGCGGTGCTGGCGGGCGTCATCTACACGTGCAGGAACAGGCGGTACTTGTGGATGACGGTCGCTTACGCGTTCGCCTTCGTCGTGTACGTTATCGACGTGTCGACCGACGGCGTGGTGAAGCAGGTGCTGTCGGGGTTCTGGTACACCGACTACTACCGAACGGGCGCGATGACGGCGCTTTTCGCCATCCCGCTTGCTTCCTTGGGTTTCGTCCAACTGGTCGATATCGTCAGGTCGTGGTGCGCGAAGGCTCTGCGCGTGCAGGCGGATCATCCGAAGTGCAGGTACCTGCCGGTGGGCATCCTCGTCGCGCTGATGCTCATGTGCCAGTTCTTCCCCTTTCATGCGAAGCTGATGGGTAAAACCGACATCGGCGCGGGTCTGGTGAAAATCCATCGCGAGGTGTCGATGCGGTATTCATGGGATCGCGGGTTGACGGGGGAGGAAGACGCGTTCGTGAAGAAGGCGATGGAGCTGATTGGGGAGGGTGCTCTCGTCATCAACGTGCCGAGCGACGGCAGCTGCTGGAGCTACGGGGTGGAGGGCATCAACACCTATTTCAGGCGCTCGTCCGACAACGGAAGGGGCGGTGCCGAGGAAAGCAAGATCCTTCGTACACAGCTGCGCGATATCAGCACGTCCGAAGAGGTGCAGCGGCTCGTGAACGACCTCGACGCGCGCTACGTGCTGATGCTCGACGTGCAGGGAAGCGACCATCGCACCACGACGACCATCCGCTACAAAGAGGAGAATTGGCGCGGCATCGAAACCATCGACGAGCAGACACCGGGCTTCAAGCTGCTTCTCAGCGAAGACGACATGCGGCTCTACGAGATCGTGGGGTAGCGCTCGCGATCCTTTCCTGCGCCAAGCGGGAAACGGCGAGACCCTCCGTTTCCATCGGTGCAGACGCGCTTGCTATATACTGTGCCCATGAAGAAAATCAGACTTGATACGCTGTTGGTGGAGCAGGGATACTTCGCGGATGCCGACGCGGCGCTGCGCGCGGTGCTGGCGCACGAGGTGAAGGTGGGCGACGTGTACGCCACCAGCGCCGCCGTGCGCGTGGCGCCGGATGCCGAGGTGGTGGTGAAGAACCGCAAGCGGTTCGTGTCGCGCGGCGGCCATAAGCTGCAAGGGGCGCTCGATGCGTTCGGACAGGACGTGCGCGGTTTGCGGTGCCTGGACATCGGCTCGTCCACCGGCGGTTTCAGCGACTGCCTGCTGCAGGCGGGCGCGGCCAGCGTGGCGTGCGTCGACGTGAACTACGGGCAGTTGGCATGGAAGCTGCGGCAGGATCCGCGCGTGAGCGTGTTCGAGCGCGTGAACATCAAGCTGGCCGATCCAGTGGAATTGGGCGCTCCCTTCGACGTGCTGGTGGCCGACCTCAGCTTCATCGGCCTCGCGGCGCTCGCGCCCGTGTTCGCGCGCCTCTCGCAGTCGGGCACGGTGTTCATAGGGCTGGTGAAGCCTCAGTTCGAGTCGCGACCCGACGAGACGGAGCACGGCGTGGTGCGCGACGAGGCCGTGCGGCGGCGCACGGTGGACGAGGTGCGCGCGGCGTTGGCGGATGCCGGGTTCGACGCGACGGGCGTCGTGGAGTCGCCCATCACAGGGCCCGAGGGCAACGTGGAGTACCTGGTGGCGCGCCGTGTTCGAAGGGTCTCGCGATGACGGGGGCCGTGGTGAAGGGGGCGTTCATGAGCGTGGCCGGCAATATACTGTGGTTCATCTTCGCGGGGTTCTGGCAGGGCGTGAGCTGGTGCCTGGTCGGCCTTGTGTGGTGCATCACCATCGTGGGCATCCCCGTGGGCACGCAGTGCTTCAAGATGGCGGGGCTCGCGTTCTTCCCGTTCGGCAAGGAAGTCGAATACGGCGGGGGTGCGGGGTCGGCCATCCTCAACGTTCTGTGGTTCGTGTTCGGCGGCGTGTTCTTGGCGCTCGAGGCGCTGCTCAACGGCGTGCTGCTGTGCATTACCGTCATCGGCATCCCCTTCGGCCTGCAATGCTTCAAGCAGGCGAAGTTGGCCTTGCTGCCCTTCGGCGCCGTGGTGAGAGGGAAGTAGCGCGGCTATCGCGGCTCGCTTGCAGACCCATCGTCCGGGAAGAAGAGGCCTTCCACGGCGATGCCCAGGACGCTGGCCAGCTTCATGGCGAGCGCGAGGGTGGGGTCGTACTTGTCGTTCTCGATGGCGATGATGGTTTGACGGCTGACTCCGCAGAGAAGCGCCAGATCCTCTTGCCGAAGGCCGGCTTGCTTGCGAAGCGTTTTGATGTCGTTCCTCATGAGGCGGTCTCGCGTGCGGTCACGAGATGCCGGCGGAGAACACGATGCCCGCCGCGATGACGACAACCGCCAAAGCGGCTGCTGCGAACACGCCGCGGAGCAGGGCGCTGGGCTCTTGGAAGCTCTCAGCATCCTTCACCATCGAGTGCTTGAGATAGCTTTCCCAGCCGATCTGGTACAGGAGCGTGCCGCACAGGAGCAGGCTGGGCAGGGGATTGTACGAAGCGCTTTGGAAGAAGTGCGTGAACAGGCCGTACAGCGTCCATAGCGCAAGCGCGCATACGGCGAAGCGAAAGCCGTACGTTTGCGAGCGGTCTCGAATAGCCCGCTCCATTTCGTCCATCTCGACCATGGTGCCCTCCTTTTGCTCAAAATGTCAAGAACTCTTTACTTTCGCAGTATAGAAGCCGTTTTCTATAATGTCAAATACTTTTAACATTATGGTATTTTGCCAAAGGCATTGGACGGTCGGAGGATGGCTAGGGCTCCCAGTCGTTTCGACAATATGACCATCAAAGAAGCGAAGCGGGAGCGTCGTATAGCTTGAGGCCTCACGGATCCTGGTGATAGCCAATGAAGTTTCTCGTCGATACGAATGTCATTATCGACCATGTGTGTACCAATACGCGCTCAAGCTGGAAGCCGACGCCATCGTCACGCGCAACCAAAAGGACTTCGAGAAATCGCTCATCAAGGTGTTCGACTGCGACGAGCTGTTCGCGTATCTGGCCGAGGAAAAGGGCCTCACCTACGAGGAGATGCCTTGGTAGCCGCTCGCGCGTGATGCGCTGATGCCAAGCACTAATCGCTTGGTAAAGGAGACGCGCTATGGCAACGGCAGCTTTGACGGAACCGTTGTCAATAAAGATTTCCAGCAAACGGCAGATCGCCATCCCCGCGAAAGCGTACGAGGAAGCGGGGTTCAAGGACTACGCGCTTTGCACGTGGACTGACAAAGGCATATTTCTGCAGCCGCTCGACGTCGAAGACGAAGATGTGACCATCGGCATCCTTCGCTATCTGATCAACGAGGGCTACGCTTTGGCAACTTCGCTTACCGCGAGCACTTCATCAAGGGGTGCGTGATCGTATACCGTATAGCTGAGGAGGAGGTTCTGTTTCTCCGATTCTTTCACCAGGCCCAAATGTACGAGCGCTTCGTGATGGAATGGGAGCGATAGTCAAAGCGGCCCCGCAGGGCCGCTTTCGGAAACGCGCTGGTTGATCGCTTCGTTAGTTCTTCAGCGAGTTCAGCGGTGCGGGCATGCGGCCGCCGCGGTGGGCGAACGTGGTGCCGGCGAACTGGTTCACGGGCATGACCGGGGCGTAGCCCAGCAAGCCGCCGAAGTCCAGCTGGTCGCCCACCGTCTTGCCGATGGCGGGGATGAGGCGCACGGCGGTGGTCTTGGAGTTGATCATGCCGATGGCGCACTCATCGGCGATGATGCCGAAGATGGTCTCGACGGACGTGTCGCCGGGAACCGCGATCATGTCGAGGCCCACAGAGCACACGCAGGTCATGGCCTCCAGCTTCTCCAGCGACAGCGCACCGTCCTCGGCCGCGCGGATCATGCCGGCGTCCTCGGACACGGGGATGAACGCGCCGGACAGGCCGCCGACGGACGACGAAGCCATGACGCCGCCCTTCTTCACGGCGTCGTTCAGCATGGCGAGAGCCGCCGTGGTGCCCGGACCGCCGCACTGGCCCACGCCGATGGCCTCGAGGATCTGGGCCACCGAGTCGCCTTCGGCCGGGGTGGGGGCCAGCGACAGGTCGAGGATGCCCTGCTGCACGCCCAGGGCGCTTGCTCGCCTCGCGCGCCATGAGCTCGCCGGCGCGGGTGATCTTGAACGCGGTGGCCTTGATAGCTTCGGCAACCGACGTGATGTCGGCGTCCTTCGGCAGGTCGGCCAGCACGGCGCGCACCACGCCGGGGCCCGACACGCCAACGTTCACCACTTCGTCGGCCTCGCCCGAGCCGTGGAACGCACCGGCCATGAAGGGGTTGTCCTCCACGGCGTTGCAGAACACGACCAGCTTGCCTGCGCCGATGCACTGGCGGTCGGCCGTGGCCTCGGCGGTGGCCTTGATGATGCCGGCCATTTTCAGCACGGCATCCATGTTGATGCCCGCGCGCGTGGAGCCCACGTTCACCGACGAGCACACGTTGTCGGTGACGGACAGCGCGTGTGGGATGGAGTCCATCAGCTTGTGATCGGCCTTCGAGGCGCCCTTATGCACGAGCGCGCTGAAACCGCCCACGAAGTCGACGCCCACTTCCTTGCCCGCCTTGTCCATGGCTACGGCGATGGGGGTGAGGTCGGCGGCGTTCGTGGCGGCGCAGATCTCGGCGATGGGAGTGACCGAGATGCGCTTGTTCACGATGGGGATGCCGAACTCGCGCTCCAGCTGCTCGGCCGTGGGCACGAGACGCTCGGCGGCGGCGGTCATGCGGTCGTACACCTTGCGCGCCATGACGTCTATATCGGCGTCCGTGCAACCTCGCAGGTTCAACCCCAGCGTGATCGTGCGGATGTCGAGGTGCTGCTTGCTCACCATGGCAAGCGTCTCGGCGATTTCAGCAGGCGTGATCTGCATGATGCCCCGTCTTTCTCTCAAATGATGGTTCGCGATGCGTATCGAACCAGCATAGCAAACCGCGCGCACGCCAACGGCGCGTTTCACTCGTTTCCGGCGTTTCTTCTCACGAGCATGGCTCAAGGCTCAAACCATGCATGAACAAATGTTTCACGTGAAACACGGAGAGGGCGGCGCTAGGGGCGGGCGGCGGTGGAGCCGATGGTCACCTCGCCGTAGGGGAGCTCGCGACGGGATTTGTCGGGCAACTCGATGACCAGCTTGAAGTCGGGCGTGAGATCGACGGCGCGGGCTCGTACGCGCGAAGCTCCCTGACGCACGACCAGCGGCTGCCCCAGCAGGAAGCAACGGCGGCGGTATTCGTCGTACAGCGCCGGATCCTCCATGCGTCGGTAGACGTCCCAGAAGCGTGCGAGGATGGCCGCGGCCAGCTCGCATCGGATCGCGCCCGTATGATCGCCGAGCACGGCGCCTGCAACGTCGGCGATATCGTGAGGAAATCCATCGGTCGGCGGCTTCACGTTCACGCCGATGCCCAGAACGGCGTGCTCGAAGCGCCCCGACTCCATGTCCACCACGCCCTCGGTGAGGATGCCCGCCACCTTCCGGCCGTCGCAATAGATGTCGTTCACCCACTTGATGAGCGACTCTGCACCCGTCACCTGCTCGATGGCCTGCGCGCACGCCACGGCTGCGGCGCATGTGATGAATTGGCCGCGGTCGGCGGCCAACGTGGGGCGCAGCACGATGCTGAGGTACAAGCCGGTGGCGGCAGGAGAGAAGAACGTCTTTCCGGGCCGTCCTTTGCCGGCGATCTGCTCCTCGGCGACGACGACGGTGCCTTCGGCCGCGCCTTCGAGCGCGCGGCGGCGCGCTTCGGCGTTCGTGGAGTCCACGCGTTTGCGCACGGTGACGGCGAAAGCGCGGTTGTCCGGCAGGAACCGCTCGATACCTTGGGGCGACAACAAGTCGTTTTCTTGCGAGAGCGCGTACCCCCTGTTCGTGACCGCATCGATGGCATATCCTTCAGCACGCAGCGCCTCGACGGCTTTCCACACTGCGTTGCGGCTCACGCCGATGGCCTTGGCCATGGCGGCGCCCGATACGTGGCGCTCGCGGTTGTCCTCCAGCAAGCGCAGCAGTTGTTCCTTGGTACCCATGGGATCAATGATAGGGAGGGGCGAGGAGGTCGTCAACGAGAAGTGTGAGCTAGGGTGACAATATTTTTCGAGCGGAGAGCCTCTGCGAAAAGCAGGGAACGCGTGCAAGATCCTTATGAAAAGCGTACGAATGTTTCACGTGAAACATTCGTACGAGTGGTTGGCGGCTCGACCCGTGCGTCAGACGCGATGCTGCCGACCGTCGTGCTCTTCGGCTCGAATTGCTCGATGCCGACCCCGGAACGGGCAGATGCGAGCTCGGATTGGGCGGATGCGAGCGCGTAGGGGCTTCGGGCTCAAGCCGAGCTGGCGCGGCCGGGCCGCCCAGTCCTGACGCGACGGCGTCTCATCGTTGCAAAGGTGATCGGCGTAGGGTCAATTGAGCGCTCCTCGTTGTATTCGGTGCAGCGAACGGGTATAATACCCGTTAATGAACAACCTGTTCATTATTGATCCAGCTGTTCAATAGAGGTGATCATGACTACGACAACCGTCTCACCAGCTGCTGCCGCCGTCCAGTCGGCGCGCCGGTGCACGGCTGCGCCGCAGGATCGTCGCATCCTGCGCTCGAAGCGCGCGCTGCGCGACGCGCTCATCGAGCTGATGGAGGAGCGCAGCTTCGACGGCTTCTCGGTGAACGATCTGTGCGAGCGAGCCGACCTCAACCGCGGCACGTTCTACAACCATTTCCGCGATAAAGACGATCTGCTGGCTCAGCTGGAAGCCGAGGTCATGGAAGATCTCGAGCGCTTTCAGGTGCAGATGCGCAACCTCACCGTGCACGAGCTTTTGGGCTATCGCGCTCGTAAGAAGCCGTTGCCGCTGCTGGTTGGTCTGTTCGACTACCTGCGCGAGCAGGGCGCGTTCCTTCATGCGGTGTTGGGCTCCGGCGGCGATGTGGGCTTCGGCCCTCGCTTGCGCGACTCGTTGTGCACGAACCTCGTCCAGTCCGTCTTGCACGAGCGTTACCGCAACGACCCCGAACCGTTCGTCGGCTATTACGTGGCGTTCTTCGCGTCCGCCTATCTCGGCGTCATCACGCGCTGGATCGAGACGGGCATGCGGGAAAGCTCGGAGGAGATGGCGCTTATCGCCATGAGGCTGTTCTTCATCAAACCGGGCGAATCGATCAAGCTGTAAGGCAAGGGAGCTATGAAAGAGAACAACAACCTGCATATCGGCATCGACGTGGGTTCGACCACGGTGAAGCTGGCCATCCTCGACGAGGAGAACGACGTGAAGTTCGCGGTGTACCGCCGCCATCACGCCGACGTGCGCGCCACCATCGTGGAAGTGCTGGAGGAGGCCGCGGTCGACTTCGGTCCTGAGCGCATGACCATCGCCATCACGGGATCGGGCGGCCTGCTGCTGGCACAGTGGCTGGGCATCGAGTTCGTGCAGGAGGTCATCGCCTCGAAGACGGCGGTGGAAACCTTCATTCCCAAAACCGACGTGGCCATCGAGCTGGGCGGCGAGGACGCGAAGATCATCTACTTCGACCAGGGCATCGAGCAGCGCATGAACGGCACGTGTGCCGGCGGCACGGGCGCGTTCATCGACCAGATGGCCGCGCTGCTGAACACCGACGCCGGCGGCTTGAACGAGCTGGCTCGTGAAGCCACCACCATCTATCCCATCGCCAGCCGCTGCGGCGTGTTCGCGAAGACCGACGTGCAGCCCCTGCTGAACGAAGGCGCCCGCAAGGAGGACATCGCCGCGTCCATCTTCCAATCGGTGGTCACCCAGACCATCTCCGGCCTGGCGTGCGGCCGCCCTATCCGCGGTCACGTGGCCTTCCTCGGCGGCCCTTTGCAGTACCTTCCCGAGCTGCGTAAGCGCTTCTACGAGACGCTGGAGTTGGACGACGAGCACATCATCGTGCCCGAGAACGCGCATCTGTTCGTGGCCAGCGGCTGCGCCATCGCGGGCGCGGCCAGCGAGACGGTGAAAGCCGAGCTTCTGTCCGACGTGCTGGACCGTCTGAAGAACCTCGGCGACATCCAGGGCTCCGAAGTGGTGCGTCTGCCGCCGCTGTTTGCCGACGAGGGTGAGTACGCCCGGTTCAAGCAACGCCACGACGGCGAATGCGTGCGTCGCGGCGAGCTGATGGACTACGAGGGCACGGCCTATCTGGGCATCGACGCCGGTTCCACCACGTTCAAGGCCGCGCTCATCGGCGAGGACGGCGCGCTTCTGTGGTCGCATTACGCCAGCAACAAGGGCGACGTGCTGGGCTGCGCCCGCGCCGCGCTGACCAACCTGTACAACGACATGCCGGTGAATGCCGACACGGGCGAGCCGCTCGTGCGCATCGGCCACGCCACGGTGACCGGTTACGGCGAGCACTTGCTGCTGGAAGCGCTGCGCGTGGATTCCGGCGAGATCGAGACCGTGGCTCACCTGCGCGGCGCGCAGGAGATGCTGCCGGGCGTGGAGTTCATCCTCGACATCGGCGGCCAGGACATGAAGTGCCTGCGCGTGAAGGACGGCGTGATCGACCACATCATGCTGAACGAAGCGTGCAGCTCGGGCTGCGGCAGCTTCATCGAGAGCTTCGCCACGGGCCTCAACTTGGGCGTGGCCGAGTTCGCTCAGACTGCCATCGAGGCCAAGCGCCCCGTCGATCTGGGCAGCCGCTGCACCGTGTTCATGAACAGCCGCGTGAAGCAGGCGCAGAAGGAAGGCGCCACCGTGGGCGACATCGCCGCGGGCCTGGCCATCTCCGTCATCAAGAACGCCCTGTTCAAAGTCATCAAAATCCGCGACCCGCACGACGTGGGCACGAAAGTGATCGTGCAGGGCGGCACGTTTTTGAACGATGCCGTGCTGCGCGCGTTCGAGCAGCTGTCCGAGGTGGAAGCCGTGCGCCCCGACATCGCCGGCAACATGGGCGCGTTCGGCGCGGCCCTGCTGGCGCGCGAGCGCTACCAGGAGGCCGTCGCGCGCGAGGCGCGCAAGGCCGAGGCCGGAGACGCATGGAGCAGCGAGTTCGATGCGGCCGAGGGCTCCGTCGAAGTCGTTTCCAGCCTGCTGTCGCTGGAGCAGCTGGCGGCGCTTTCGCCCACGCAGAAAACCGTGCGCTGCAAGGCGTGCTCCAACCACTGCCTGCTCACCGTCAACGACTTCGGCGTGGACGACGTCACGGGCAAGCATCGCCGCTTCATCACGGGCAACCGCTGCGAGAAGGGCGCGGGCACGTTCGATGAGGGCAAGAACGTGCCGAACCTCTACGAGTACAAGAGCAAGCGCCTGTTCGGCTACGAGCCGCTGGCGCCTGAGGACGCGCCGCGCGGCAGCGTGGGCATCCCGCGCGCGCTGAACCAGTACGAGAACTACCCCTTCTGGTTCACGTTCTTCACGAAGCTGGGCTTTCGCGTGGTGCTGTCCGACCCGTCCACGAAGAAGACCTACGAGGCGGGCATCGAGTCCATGCCGTCCGAATCGGTGTGCTACCCCGCGAAGCTTTCCCACGGCCATATCATGAACCTGCTGAACAAGCATCCCGACTTCATCTGGTTCCCGTGCAGCAAGTGGGAGCGCCAGGAAGACGAGGGCGCGGGCAACCACTTCAACTGCCCCATCGTGGCCAGCTACCCCGAGGCGCTGCGCCTCAACATCGACGAGCTGCGCACCTCCGACGTGGAGCTGCTCACGCCGTGGCTGCCGTACGACCAGAAGGAGCACCTCAAGAAGCGCCTGTTCGTGGAGCTGGTGGAGGCGCATCCTGAGCTCATGGGCGCGGCCGGCGCGCCGACGCAGGCCGAGGTTGACGCTGCCGTGGACGCCGCGTGGGCCGAGGACGAGGCGTTCAAGCGCGACATCCGCGCGAAGGGCGAGGAGACGCTGGCCTGGATGGAGGCCACGGGCACGCACGGCATCGTGCTGGCCGGGCGCCCCTACCACAACGACCCCGAGATCAACCATGCCATCCCCGAGCTTCTGATCAGCTTCGGCCTGGCGGTGCTCACCGAGGACTCCATCGCGCACCTCGGCACGCTGGAGCGCCCCATCCGCCTGGTGGACCAGTGGATGTACCACACGCGCCTGTATGCGGCGGCGAAGGTGGCCACCGAGCGGGCCGACCTTGACCTCGTCCAGCTGAACAGCTTCGGCTGCGGTCTGGACGCGCTGACCACCGACCAGGTGCAGGAGATCCTCGAGGCGGCGGGCAAGGTGTACACCGTCCTCAAATCGACGAGGTGTCGAACTTGGGCGCGGCGCGCATCCGCGTGCGCAGCCTGCTGGCGGCGCTCAAGGATCAGGCCGACGAGCAGGCCGATGCCGAACGCACGCCGTGCGGCTGCCCGGCGGTGTCGTTCGACCCCGACAAGTTCCTCGCCTCGCCCGAGGCCGCCATCGACGCGAAAACCGGCGTGACCGAGGGCCGCATCGCCGCCGAGATCGCGCGCACGGTGCCCCGGACGTTCACCGAGAAGGCGGCGCCCGAGGTGGCCGAGCGCTTCAAGCAGCGCGAAGGCGCCACCACCGAGTTCCCGCGCGCCGTGTTCACGCAGGAGATGAAGGACGCGGGCTACACCATCCTCTGCCCGCAGATGGCACCCATCCATTTCGACCTGCTCATGGACATTTTCCAGCGCAACGGCTACAACCTCGAGTTGCTGCCGTCGGTTGACCACGGGGCGGTGGATGCGGGCCTCAAGTACGTGAACAACGACATCTGCTATCCGTCGGTGCTGGTCACCGGTCAGATCATGGAGGCGTCATGTCCGGCCGCTACGATACCGACAAGCTGGCGGTCATCATCACGCAGACAGGCGGCGGCTGCCGCGCCACGAACTATATCTCGCTTATCCGCAAGGCGCTGGCCTCGGTGGGGCTGCCGCATATTCCCGTCATCGCGCTGTCGTTCAAGGATCTGGGCGAGAGCAACCCCGGCTTCAAGGTGACGCCGTCCATGCTGCTGCAGGCCGCATACGCCATCTTCTACGGCGACCTGCTGATGATGGCGCTGTACCGCACGCGTCCGTACGAGGTCGAGGAGGGCAGCGCGAACCGCCTGTTCGACCACTGGATGACGACGTGCAAGGCGCAGCTGCGCAGTGGCTTGAAGCGCGGCGAGTTCAAGAAGACGGTGCGCCGCATCGTGGAAGACTTCGATACGCTGCCGCTGGCCGGCGAGGGGTTGAAGCCGCGTGTGGGTGTGGTGGGCGAGATCCTGGTGAAGTTCCATCCCACTGCGAACAACCAGATCGTCGACGTCATCGAACGCGAGGGCTGCGAGGCCGTGGTGCCGGGCTTGGCCGAGTTCTTCCTGTTCGGCATCGCCGGCGGCATCTTCCAGAAGGACCCGCTCGGTCGTTCGGCGAAGGGCGCGCTGGGTTCCCGCATCGGGCTGTGGGCCATCGCGAAGATGCGGGCGCCCGTCACGAAGGCGCTGCAGGACTCCAGCCGCTTCGAGCCGCCGGCCGACATCTACGAGCTGGCCGAGTACGCGAGCGAGATCCTGTCCTTGTGCAACTCGATGGGCGAGGGTTGGCTGCTGACCGCCGAGATGGTGGAGCTCATCAAAACCGGTGCGCCGAACGTGGTATGCACGCAGCCCTTCGCGTGCCTGCCGAACCACGTGGTGGGCAAGGCGGTCATCAAAGAGCTGCGTCGCCGCTACCCGGAAAGCAACATCGTGGCGGTGGACTACGACCCCGGCGCGTCCGAGGTGAACCAGCTCAACCGCATCAAGCTGATGATCAGCGTGGCGAAGGCGAACCTTGCCGACAAGGAGGCCGAGGCGAAGAAGGCGCGCGACCGGTTCGTGGGCGCCGGCCGCCCCCAGGCCGTCCAAGAAGAAGCCGGCGCGCTGGAAATCGAGACGGAGCGGGCATAGCGAACGACGAGCGAGTTGACGCGGGGCGGGCCGGAGCGGCTCGCCCCGTTGCTTTCGGAAGGAGGTTGGGCGATGGACGACGATGCCCGGTTCATGGCGAGGACGCCCGCGGGAGAGCCGTACGAGCTTTGCAATTGTACGCGGCTTATGCGGAAGGCGAGGGAGGCAGTCCGAAACCCCAGATGGTGCGGAAGATGCGCGGGGTGGGGGTTCAGCTGGCTCGCGCTGTTGCCGACACCTCTGTACCTGCTGTACCGCAAGCAGTACCTCGCGGCTGGCTGCTGGATCGCCGTGAGCTTCGGCGCCGATTTCCTGTCGAAGTCCCTTTCGACGGTGGTGGGGATGCTCTTCTTCCTGGCGAGCCTCGTGTTCGGCATGGCGTTCTACTCGCTGTACCGCGTCAGCGCCGAGCGCGCGATGGACCGCGCGTTCGAACAGGGCGCGACGAACGTGCGGGAGGTGCTCGCCTACGTGCGGCGTTGCGGCGGCACCAGCTTCGCGGCCGTGGGCGTAGGTTTCGCAGTGGTGTTCGCGCTCGCCGTGGTGGAGGTGCTGGCCGGCATCTAAGCGCGCGGCGTGCGCGCCGGCCGCTGAGGCGGGTCGGGGCCGCCACCCTGCATAGCGCACAAATGTTTCACGTGAAACACTCTGCAGGACAAACCTTCGCGTTGCTGCAAACTTGCGGCGGCGCGTCAGGGGGGGGGTATACTCTTTTCTGAGACGGCATGTTCGAGCACGATAGGCGGTGATTGCGATGAGCGTGAACGCGAAGACGGCGCATGGGGCTCTTCTCGCGAGCGCACTCGTATTATGCGGGGCGTCGGGGATACTGCTCGGTTCGTGCTCGACCGGCCAGCCTTCCGCGCAGGAGTCAGCGAACCAGTCGGCGTACGAGACGGCTGCGTCGGCTGAAGGAAACGTTCTATCCCGTGCGGCTTCCGTGCCAGAGCCGGCTTCGGCTGCGGTCGATGCTGCTGGATCCGTGCGCATCGGCAAGGACCAGGTGACGGTGCTCGTGCTCAACGGCTGCGGCGTCGAGGGCGCAGCTGCCGAGGTGGCCGAGAAGGTGCGCGGCGCGGGGTTCGAGAACGTGACGGTGGACAACGCGACCTACTTCAACGCTGCGTTGACGCGCGTGTCGTACTACCACAAGGAAAACAGCGCGGAAGCGGAGGAGCTGGCCGAGCTGTTGAAGGTGGTCGGGCCGGGGAGCGTGTACTGCTACGACAGCGATCAGTCGGGAGGATGGAGCGAGGATTACGACATCCTTGTTTTGGTGGGCGATCCTTCGGTTGGCGGCTTCGCGCCGCAGGGTGCGCAAGTATGACCGTTCCGTAAAATGTTATCAACAAAGTATCATTTGGCGGTATCATAGGTACGATCACAGACGAAGAACAACCCCTCGTTGAAAGAAGGACCCATGGCTTCCAGCATCTATGACTTTACCGTAAAGGATCAGCAGGGCAACGACGTGTCGCTCGCCGACTACCGGGGTCGCGTGCTGCTGGTGGTGAACACCGCCACTGAGTGCGGCTTCACGCCCACGTACGCCCAGCTCCAGGAGCTGTACACCGCGTTGCATGAGCGAGGCCTGGACATCCTCGACTTCCCGTGCGACCAGTTCGGCCACCAGGCGCCCGGCACGAACGAGGAGATCGCGCAGTTCTGCACGTCGCGGTTCGGCGTGACGTTCCCGCAATTCGCGAAAATCGAGGTCAACGGCGAGGGAGCCGACCCGCTGTTCACCTACCTGCAGCAGCAGAAGGGCTTCGAGGGCTTCGACGACGGCCACGAGTTGACGCCCATTCTGGAAGACCTGCTGTCGAAGGACGACCCCGACTACGCCGGCAAGCCGGACATCAAGTGGAACTTCACGAAGTTCCTCGTCGACCGCGAGGGCAACGTCGTGCGCCGTTTCGAGCCCACCGCGTCCATCCCCGATGTCGTGGCGCCCGCCGTGGAGGAGCTGCTGTAGCCTTTTCGGATCGCACCTATCTCGCGCAAGCGCATGAAGCGCGAACCCGCGAACCTGGCCGCCGCATCCATAGTGATGCGGCGATTTTTTGTGCGCGTCCGAGTGTTTCACGTGAAGCATTTGTACGGATTTGCCACTGGGAGAGCATCGGCCGAGATGCTCGCCTAAGGGTTGTTCTGGGTTCGCGCCCAGCGGAGGTCTTCTTGCATCGCGAATCGGGACGCGTTGCCCCTCCGTGCGGCCAGTCGCCCTCGAAATGGCACAAAGGCATCGAATTCGGAAGAAATCGCGAGCCTCGGACGAGCTCGATGCATGGTGCCGGAAGCGAGCCATCCTGTGACCTGGTGTTATGCGAGGAGGAGGATTCCCGGTGCTCTTGCGCACTGGATGGAGACTTCCGAATTCGATGCTTTTTCGCCATCAAGTGCGCCGTCGGCCGCACGGGATACTTCGTGCACGGCCAGGGCGTGCAGTGGGAGGACTATGCCCACGTGCTGCCCGATCTCGCGCAGCGCTACCACGTGTTCGCCGTCGACTGCTTCGGTCACGGCGAATCGAGCCACGATCCGGCGCTTTACTCATGCGAGGCCATCGGGCGGGCGCTCAAGTCCTTCGCTGCGCAAAAGATCGGCGCGTGCTATCTCGTGTCGGGCCATTCGTCGGGCGGCATCATCGCCGCGTGGCTGGCCGCCAACGACGCCGAGCGGGTATCGGCATGCGTGCTGGAGGATCTGCCCTTCTTCCGCGTCACGCCGGTCGAGATGCAGCAGGAACCGGGCTGCTTCGCATGGAAAGACGGCTTCATGGTGACGCACGCGTTCCTCCGGCAGGGCGACGTTGCCGACCCGACCGTGTACTACGCGCAGCACAGCTACCTGTTCAGCCTGTTCGGAGGACTGCAGCCTAAAATCGCGGAGTGGACGGCGCAGGAGCGATCAGCGAACCCCGACGCGCATCTCACGCTGGCCTGGGTGCCGCACGACTGGGTGCGCGGCCTGTACTTCTACGACGACTTCGACGTGCGGTTCAGCGAGACGTTCTACGACGGCACGTGGTTCGACGGCATCGACCAGGCCGACCTTCTGCGCTGCATAACCTGTCCTGCCGTGTACCTGAAAGCGAAGACGAACTACGGCGAGGATGGTACATTGCTCGCCGCCAACTCCGACGAGGACGCCGCACGCATGCAGCAGCTCGTGGCTGTCTGCGAAACCGTCGTCGTCGAATCGGGCCACGACATCCACTACGAGCGTCCGAAAGCGTTCGCCGCCGTCGATCAGATGGCGGCGAAGTACTCGTGCCCCTCGTTCAGCGCGGCTTCGTACAGCTCGCGAGCTTGTGCGATGTCGTCGGTGACCAGACCGTCGATGCCATAATCGATGAGGCGCGACATGTTGGCGGGGTCGTTGACGGTCCAAGCGTATATGATCTTCCCCGCCCCTTGCACTTCGTCGACGAGTTCCTGGGTGACGAAGAAGTCGTCGACGCTGAAATAATCGACATGCTCGATGCTCGAGATGGAGCCGTAAGCCAACGTCATGTCGTACATGGTGGGCATGGAGGGGTCGATCTCCTTCACCTTCGCGAGCGACTCGTAGGAGATGCTCGCGACGGCCACCTGGTCTCTCATATCGTAGGCGTTGATGAGGTCGACCGTCTTTCGCTCGAGGTCGACGCCGTGGCCGTCCGGCTTCACCTCGATATTCAACTTGATCTTGCCTTTGCACAACGCAAGCGCCTCTTCCAGCGTGCATATCCGCTGGTCTGCGAATGCGGGATCGAACCAGCTGCCGTTGTCGAGGTCTTTGATCTCGTCGTACGTGACCTGCCAGAACTCTTTATCCAGACCCGTCGTGCGCTTGAGGTTGGCATCGTGCATCACCACGAGCACGCCGTCGGCCGTCTGCTGCACGTCAAGCTCCACCCAATCCGCGCCTTGGTCGATAGCGTTCTGGAATGCAGCCAAGGTGTTCTCGGGAGCCTCGCGCGCGCCGCCCCGATGCGCGGTGATCGCGAAATCCGGCGCGGGCTCTCGCTGGCTTTCGGATTCGAATACCCCCGTGCAAAGGGGTCGTAGGACAGCAACGAAACGAGTCCGAGCATGGCGAGAAAGGAGCCGACCGCTGCGCGCGCGAGCCTCGTCCTGCACGTACGCGAGGGCTCGTCGATGCGGTAAGGGATGTCGATGCCCCGCTCCTGCGAGAATTCGTAGAACGTGGCGCTGAGGGCGGCATAGCTCAGCGGCGCGAACACGCAGTCGACCACGATAGTGAACGCGAACATCACGAGCGTGAGCGCGAAGGAGACTCCGAACGGCAGGCCGCCTTCTAGGATGGCGGCCAAGATGAGGACGCCGACGACTATGGCCGCGACCGCTCCCGACGCGAACACGGCGAACAAGGCCAGCAGACGGCGCGCCAGCCGCCAGGCGTTGCCGCGCAGCAGGCTCCTGCTCGAGATGCGTGCCTGCATCCAGGATTCGTCGCACAGCGTGAAGAAGTGAATGCCGAACGCCAGAAAAAACGCATGCAGGTACAGTGCGGCCATCACGATGACGAACACCGCGGTCAGCGCGCCGTTTTCCCAGATGAAGTCCATAATGAACTCGGGAAGCCGCACGCCGGTGAGCGCCGAGGAAGTGACGGTCAGGTTCGTGAGCGGAACCAGCAGCAGCACGAACAGCGCAAGAAGCCAGTTCGATGGGCGTGCGATGCGCCGGGCGGAAGAGAATGCGAGCCGGCTCGTTTCGAACACTCCGATGCGCCGACCCGTCTTTCCCGCCTGCATGACAACGACGAGGGCGCACATCTCGAAAAGGGCTCCGAGGGCTAGCACAAGCGCGGCCACGAGCAAAAAACACCCACGCCAGCGGATTCGCGAATAGAGTCGTCATGTTCGTGTCGGCCAAGTAGGCAAGTCCGGCCGCTTCCATCGCGAGATCCACCATGCCGAAACATGCCGGTACGAACAGGATGGCGAACAAGAATCGGAAACCGAATTCGAACAGGATAGCGGTTCGCGCATTGGCGGCGAACAGCCTCCATGTGCTGCGTGCGAACTCCATGGCATGCGTCCTTTCGTCGGATGCGGTGGCTGGTTGTTCGAGCCATTCTACCTGATGCGCTGGTTGGGAGCTCGCGCACTGCGGCGTTAATCGAGGGCGAGCAGCGCTTTCGCTACGGCGTCGATATCCAGCAGGGGAAGCGTTCCCGACGGGAAGCTCGGACGGCGCTCGATGGCCAAGAGGGCATGTTCGGTTTCGTCGAGGTCGACGACGTAGGGCGTGCCGTAGAACTGCAGCCCCAACAGGCATCCTTCCCCTTCGACGAGCACGACGTGCCCCGGTCCAGTGTCGGGGGCTCTCGTGTCGACGATGGGAGCCAGCTCGTTGCCGCGGAACAGCACGCCGCAGAACTGCTCGGGCAAGAGGGCAAGGGGCTGCACGCGGCTGGCGGCGACCACTTCGACGATGGATGAGAACGCGATGGCCATGTCTCCGTCATCGGTGGGGATGACCAGCGCGTTATTCCGCCGAGCCTCTTGGCGGTCCTTGCCGATGAGCGTTTCAATCCAGTGCAGACGTTGGCTACGGTCGCGCATGGGTTCCCCTGTCCTTCGCCGCGTCGTTCAGAAAGCGCCGTACGCTTATCACGATGCAGGGTGAACCGTCTTGCAGGATGGCGTATCCGATGTAGCTCAGTTCGTGCATGCACCGGCGGTCGAGCAGTGCCGGAAGCTGCAGCATCGAGATCCGCTCGTAGCCCTCAACGTCGTCTGCGGCCAAAGCGTATCGTTCCCCCAGAGCTTCAAGCAGGACGGTATATGCGGGGTGCGCCGCGTCAAGCGGAAAGGGCTTGGCACCTTGGTTGAGCATCTCAATATGCGCGCCGTGTTCGTCCTCGTACCAGGTTGAGGTTGCTTTCGACCCTTCTCCCGCTGCGCCGCCGCGCTGGACGCGGGCGGGGTCGAACGCCTCGAAGCGCACGATCTGCTGTGCGGGAACTGCGAAGCGGACGCCTCCGGTGCGCAGCAGGGCGGCTTCGAACACGGTGAACGGCACGGGAAAGCGTAGGACGATCTCCAACGTGCCGCGTTCGGTGTTGCGCATCGTGCCGCGCCCGCCGATGCGCTGCAGCATGCAGCCTATCTCGTTCAGTTCTGCGAAGGCGTTGCCATCGCTGGCGGCGCTCGGCAAGAAGAATTGCGGCAGAAGGATGAACGCGCCTATCTCCTCGTCGGAATACGCGTCCAGCGGACGGGCGAGAAGGCCGCGTTTCGACGCTATCGTGGCGATACGGTGCGCGTCGAAGGGCCTGCCGTCGTGCTCGATGCGGCAAACGACATCCGAGCCTTCGTTTTCCAGGCGCAAGCGTATGGTTGCGCGTTTCGGTTTTTCCCAGGTCGGCGCGTTCCTCGGCGCTTTCGGTGCCGTCGCGGATACATGATCGAAGGGCGCGTCTGAGCGTTTCCTCGATGGATGCGAGCACCGAACGATCCAGATCCATGCGTCCTTGCTCGAGCTCCAGATCGACGGGAACGCCGAACTGGCGCCCGTAGTCCTCGACGAGCTTATGAAGCGATGGGGCGATGCGGTCGAACGCTTCGATGCGCGAAAGGGCGACGGTGGATCGCAGGTGGTCGAGGGTCTGCGCGTACGAGAACGCGATATCGCTGAGCACGCGGTCGTTCGGAAGGCTTTCGGCGTGCGCTCGCAAAGACCGGTTCGTCTCCTCCAGCTGCGCGATCAGGTTCGACAGCTTTTCGTCTCGCTCGCTGCGCGCATCGCGATCGGCGAACGAAGAAATCGCTTCGATCCCTCCGTTTTCTGCATCGTCTTCCTGGGGTGCGGAAGGCATCTCGAACGGCGGGATGCCTTCGGGATCCTCCACGATGGTGCAGCTGTCCACGAAGAACGCACCGCTGATGGCTGCGAGCACCCGCTCGGGCGTGCGCGAGACGAAGGTGACGAACAAGCCGTGGTCGCGCAGGTAGGGAATCGTCTCTCGACTGCTCTTGATCGCGTGCGGATGGCATGTTGCCGAGTCGCACAACGGCGCGATGCGGCGCATGACGAGCGAAGCGCGCGTGTTCTCGAGCCCGCAATTGGGCTTGAGCTTCGCCTGCACGGTGATCTCCTCGCGTTTCACGACCGGTTCCCTCCGTCGCGCTCTATCTGGTTCGATTGCGCGAACACGCAACGGTTCTTGCCCGTCTCCTTGCCGTGGTACAGCGCGCGGTCGGCCGATGCGAAGTTCTCGCCGAACGTGAGTTCCGGATCGTAGGCGCTCAGACCGAACGTGAGCGTGCACGAAAAATCGCCTAAGTCGTCGCTGATGGGATAGTTGGCCACTTCCTCACGCATCTGGTTGCACAGACGCAAGGCCTCGTGGTCGGGCGTGGAGAACAGCACGAGCAGCAGTTCCTCGCCGCCCCATCGGATGACCGGATGGTTGCCGGAGAGATCGTCGAGGATGTCGGCGATGCAGACGATGGCGATGTCGCCGGCCTGATGGCCGCGCACGTCGTTGATGAGCTTGAAGTCGTCGATATCGCACAGGGCGAGCACGATGTTCGCTTCGCCGCTCATGCGTTCGATCTCTTGCTCCAGGTAGTCGGTTAAATAGTGGCGGCTGAACAAGCCGGTCAGCTGGTCGCGGAATGCGAGCGCCCGCATGACGTCCAGCTGCTGCTTCAGGGCGGCGTTGTCGGCGCGCAGGCGTTCGCGGTCTTCTCGGATGCCTTCCGATCCGCTCGGCGCGCTGCCTGTTTCGGTTCGGAATCGCGTCATGCCCCAGCTTCGCTTTCGTGCGGATCTGCATCGATTTTGAAGCGGCCGATCAGGTGCTTGAGTTCGTTCGCGCGATCCGCAAGCTCCTCTCCGATGACCGCGCTTTCCTCGGAGGCGGCCGAGTTCTCCTGCACGACCTGGGAGAGGCTGTCCATGCTCTCCTGTATCTGGGCAACCGCTTCGAGCTGCTGCTCGGAGGCGTGAGCGATGGAGGACATCGCCGTCTTGATGTCTTCGATAGAGGTAACGGCTTCCTCCATGTTCGAAGATGCGGAGCCGATCAGCTCGCTTCCGGCCTCGACGTTTTCGATGGCGCGCCCGGCGAGTTCGTCAGCCGCACGCGACGCTTCGCTCACCTGCGAGGCGAGGCGGCGGATCTCCTCGGCCACAATGGCGAAGCCGCGTCCGGCATCGCCTGCGCGCGCGGCTTCGACGGAGGCGTTCAGCGCGAGGATGTTCGTCTGGAACGAGATGTCTTCGATGGAGTTGGCCAGCTGCGAGATGCTCTGGGCGTTGTCTTTGATCTCCTCGATGGCGCACACGGTGCGGGCTATCGAGTCGCTGCTTTCCTCGACCGCGCCCAGTACATCGGAGGTGTTGGAATTCACGGTCAGGACGCTTTCGGTGTTCTCTCCCACCACGTGCGTGATGCTCTGAACGTTGGCGGCAAGCTCTTCGATGGCGGTGGCTTGCTCGGCGGAGCCTTGCGCGACGGCTTGGGAGCTGTCCGACATCTGCGATGACGAGCGAGCCACCTGCTCGGCTGTTTCGCTGAGCTGCTCGGTGGCGAAGCGCAGCGAAGCTACCGTTTCGTTCATGGACGAAGCGAGCGAGCCCAGCTCGTTGCCGGACGTGCAGGATGAGCGCACCGTCAGATCGCCGTCGGCCAACCGCTTCGCTATGCGGTCGATCTCCTGAATGGGCGCGGCGATGCTGTGCGTGATGCGCCTCCACATAACGATGACGAGCACGATGGCCGCCGTCCCTAGAAGCCCGATGGCCAGCGAGGTTCCGACCTCGACGCTGAACGAGTCTTTGACGAAGGCCTGCGCTACGTGCTCTGCGGTGTTCACGACCTCGGTGGACAGGTTGACGGTCACTTCCTTTTGCGCGAGGTACTCGTTCGAGTACAGGTCGATGGCGCGGTTGATGTCTCCCGCTTCGGCTGCACCGATCACGGCGTTGCGGCGCGCGCCCAGCTCGTCGCAGGCGTTCGAGAAGCGTTCTAGAAGATCGGGATCGGCTTTGAACAGCGACCGGACGACGTTCAGCTCGTTCATGCGTTGTTCAGTGAGATCCTCGATGGCCACCAGCGCTTTCTGTTTCGCCGCGTCGTTTTCTGCGTTAAGCAGCTGCTCGACGTACGTCGACATCTCCTCGATCGTGAAGCGAAGCGCCACGGCGCTTTTCGAAACCATGTACGGCCGGTTGTAGAACTCTTTGGTCATGGAGGCGTTCGCGTGGACGCCGTAGAGCGCCACTGCGATCGAAAGGGCGAACAGGGCGATGACGATGCCGTAGGATATCATCAAGATGCGGCTTATGCTGATGTTGCTCGGTTTCATGCTCATACGTTGGTCGCTTTCGCTTGTCTTCGATAAACGGAGTTCCCCTGGTATTCGAACAGCGTACGTTCGCGGATGATCTCGGCGTGCCCCAGCATGAGGTAGCTCGATGGGGCGAGGTGGCGGTGCAATGTCGCGATCACCCGGTTGCGAACTTCGGCTTTGAGGTAGATGATGACGTTTCGGCACATGATGAGGTCGTACGTCCTGCGCAGGACTTCGTCGTCGCAGAGGTTGCCCTGCGCCAGAAAGACGCGCGAGCGGATGCGCTCGGCAACGGTGTACAGCTGACCGTTCCGAACGAAGTACGCATTGCGCCAGCGACGGGGCACCCTGTTGATGCGCGATTCGGGATAGGCGGCCGTACGCGCCTCTTCGATCGCAGGTTGCGACAGGTCGATGCCGGTGATGCGAACGGAGGGGATCGGGTGGGTTCGCGCGTAGTCCTCGACCAGCATCGAGACGCTGTAGCATTCTTCTCCCGTGGAGCAGCCGGCGCACAGTATGTTCCACGGGCGGTTCGGCCGCTTGGCCAGCAATTCCGGGAAAGCCGTGGCGAAGAGGAACTTGAACTGCGCGCTTTCGCGCAGGAAGTAGGTGTAATGGGTGGTGACGAGGTTGACGAACCGGTTTCGCTCCTGCTGGTTTCGCCCTGACTCCACGAGGTCGAAGTACGCCGAAAACGACGGCAGCTGCAAACGATCGCGCTCGCGCGCGAGGCGGCATTCTAGCAGGGTGCGCTTCGAATCCATGTCCAGACCGTACGTCTGGGCAAGAAACGAGCGTACCTGCTCGAATTCGCTGTCAGTCATATGTTCCACGCGCACCGCTTCGTCGATGGATGTTCATGATGGCTACAGAATACCATTGATAGGGGCTCGATCCGGGGATGAGCGGGGGGGGGGGCTGCATTTTTATGCGTTTTTTCCTGTTGCGGCAGGATGCGGCGCATGCCGGGCTCGGCTACGCAGACGGCTGTCCGGCCGCGAGGGGGCTTTGCCCTCGTGCAAGCGCCTGCGTCGATCCTTCTTATGACGCAGGCGCTTTTCCCCGTTGGCGTGGCGATGTTCGGCCTTGGCCAGTGCAGCTTACCTCACGTGGTCGTCGAGCCATTCGATGGCATCGCGGATGACGCGGTCCTTTTTGAACTCGTTGAATATCTCGTGGTAGAGGCCCGCGTAAATGCGCAGCGACTTGTCAGCCGACGACGCTTCGCGGAACATGTCGATGCTGTCCTGCGGGCTGACCAGGCCGTCGTCTCCGCCGTGCAGCAGAAGCACCGGGTCGGCGAAATCGGCGGCCTGCGCGCGCAGCCAGAGGTGGCCGTCGTGCACGGCGCGCAGCAGCGCCACCGAGAACTCCTTGATGACGAAGGGGTCGGCCAGGTAGGCCTCTCCCACGGCGGGGTCGGAGCACACGCCGTCGCCCAGCTCGTTGGGGATGTACGTCTCGGGGTCGAGCCCCTGCTCGACGGCGCCCGAGGCCAGGCTCGCGTGGTCGCGCGTCCAAGCGCCCGACAGCACGTAGCCGTCCAGCTTGCCGGGATGGGCCGTGCCGTAGCTGGCGGCGCCGAAGCCGCCCATAGAGTGTCCGATCATGAACACCGGCAGGTCGGGGAACTGCGCGCGGGCTTCTTCGACGAACAGGTCGGTATCGGATACGATCTGCGTGCGGTCGTCGTACCACACCTTCTTGCCCATGGAGCGCCCGTGCCCGCGATGATCGAAGCGCACGACGGCGTACCCGGCTTCCAGCAGCCGCTGCGTCACGTAGTCGTAGCGGCCGAAGTGCTCGCACAGCCCGTGGACGATGACGACTGCCGCCTTCGGCTGCTCCGGCGCGTCGATGCGTCCGACCAGCAGGAAGCCCTCGGGGGGTCTGTTTCGTGAGTTGCTGCTGCATGCGCGTTCCCTTCTCTCGGGTCGATAAGCTGGAGCTATTGTAGCGCGTTGACGCGCGGGTATGGAGGGCAGGGGAGGAAGAGGAGAGGAGGCGGGGGAGGCGGGGAAGTGGCCTCGGGTGGGGCCCGCTCTTCTGGGCGCGGGGTGGCGCTTGCGAGCGGGTGGGCGCGTTCCGCGCCGATTCGTGGCGGGCGCGGCGTGCGACCGGCGCGGCCGCTGACACCTAAGTCCCAAATCCCACTCCGCGCCAGAGAAGGGCTTGCGCCCTATCCCCGCGCCAAAAAGGGCTGACCCGACCCGGCTGCTCGCGTGCTTTCCATCCTGCGCGTTTGCCAAGGTTGCCCGTTTGCCCGACAATGGACGACAACGAAGAACGGCGCGGCGCGCGCAGCAATGGAAGGAAGCACATGGCCGGCAAGCTCATCATATGTCCTACGCCCATCGGCAACTTGGGCGACATGACCGAGCGCGCGCTCGAGGCGCTGCGGTCGGCCGACGCGGTGTGCGCCGAGGACACGCGTGTCACAGGCAAGCTGCTAGCGGCATTCCGCATCGAGAAGCGCATCGAGCGGCTGGACGAGGCGCTCATCGGCGAGCGCGCGTCGTCGTTGGTTGAGCGCGTGGCGGCAGGCGAAGTGATCGCGTACTGCTCGGACGCCGGCATGCCGGGCGTGTCCGATCCGGGGCTGCGCCTCGTGCGCGCCGCCCGCGAGGCGGGCGTGCCGGTGGAGGTGCTGCCGGGCGCCACGGCCGTGGCCACGGCGTACGTGGCCAGCGGCAGTGCGAACCCGCGCTTCTATTTCGGTGGCTTCTTCCCGCGCAAGGACGCCGAACGCCGCGCCGTGGTGGAGAGCCTGCGCGCGCTCGATGCGGCGCTGCTGTTCTACGAGAGCCCGAACCGCCTGGTGGCGGCCTTGACCTCGCTGGCGGAAACGGTTCCGCACCGCGAGATCGCCGTGTGCCGCGAGCTGACGAAGCTGCACGAGGAAGTGGTGCGGGGCCCGCTGCCCGAGGTGCGCGACGCGTTCGCCGCGCGCGAGCGGGAGGGCGCGGGCATCAAGGGCGAGATCGTGCTGGTGATCGACGGTCCGAGCGAGGCCGAGGACGCCGCCGCCGAGCAGGACGCCGAAGTCGCAGCCCGCGCCCGCGCCGCCGAGCTGAAGGCCGCCGGCGTGCGCAGCAAGGACGTCGCCCGCGCGATAGCCGAAGAGTTCGGCATCGCGCGCAACGCGGCATACGACATCTCGCTCGAGGCGTGAGGCGGCGCGCGATGGCACGCGGTGCCGGCATGGCCGGCTCGTCGTCGATGGCGCGTCCGTTCGCGCGGTACGTGTCGTTCAACGTGCTGGGCATGGTAGGCGTGTCGGTGTACATACTGGCCGACACGTTCTTCATTGCGAACGGGGTGGGGTCGGACGGCCTCGCGGCGCTTAACTTCTCCATCGTGCTGTACACGGTGCTGCAGGCTACGGGCCTCATGCTGGGCATCGGCGCGGCAACCGAGTTCCAGGTGTGCTCGGCGAGGGGCGACCGCACGGGGGCCGAACCGGGTGTTCACCACGGCGCTCGTCATGGCGGGCTGCGCGGCCGCGGTGCTGCTTGCGGTCGTGGAGGCGTTCGCGACGCCGTGGCGTCGCTTTTGGGAGCGGACGAGGCCACGCTTCCGCTGACCGTGACGTACCTGCGCACCATCTTCGCGTTCGCGCCGCTGTTCTTGTTGAACAACGTGCTGCTGCCGTTCGTGCGCAACGACAGTAGCCCGCAGCTGGCCATGGTCGCCATGCTGGTGGGAAGGCTTCGGAACATCGCGCTCGACGCGTTGTTCATATTCGGGTTCGGGTGGGGCATGTTCGGCGCGGCGTTCGCCACGGGGTTTGCTCCGCTCATGAGCATGGCGGTGCTGTTGATCCATTTCCTCAGGAAGCGCAACACGTTTCGGCCGGTGCGCTTGCATCTGCGCGCGCGGCTCGTGGGGCATATCGCGGCGCTCGGGTTCTCGTCGTTCGTGGTAGAGCTGTCGGGCGGGCTGGTTTTGCTGGTGCTGAACTTGGTGATCCTTGCGTTCGAGGGAACCATCGGCGTGGCGGCCTACGGGGTGGTCGCGAACTTCGCGTTCGTGGCGAGCGCCCTGTTCGTGGGCATCGCGCAGGGCATCCAGCCGCTGGCCAGCAACGCGTACGCGCGTGGCAGCGACCGCGACGTGCGCGCGGTGCTGCGCCTGGCGCTGCTGACGGCTCTCGTCATCGCGACGACGACGTACGCTGCGGTGGCGCTCGCCGCCGAGCCGCTTGCGCTCGCGTTCAATCGAGACAACGATCCGCAGCTCACGGCGCTTGCCGTGGACGGCATGCGCGTGTACTTCCTCGGGTACTTCTTCGCGGGGGCGAACATCGTGGCGGCGGCGTTCTTCAGCGCGGTGGAGAAGCCGGCGTATGGCCTGGCTATCTCCATCGTGCGCGGTCTTCCGGCCATGCTCGCGTTCGCGGCCGTGCTGGCGGCGCTGTTCGGCATGGCGGGCGTGTGGGCCACGTTCCCCGCGGCCGAGGCGGCCACGTTCGCGCTGACCGCCGTGCTTCTCGTGCGGTTCGTGCACGGGCCGCGCCGGCGCGATCGGGAGGTGGTCGCGTGAGCCCGCGGCAGCGTGCGGCGCGGGGGCGGGCTTCGGCCTCGCGTCCCGTTGCGCCCGTCGAGCCCGTCGAACTCGTGGTGGACGGCCTGGTCGTGCGGCTCACACGCAAGCGCATCAAGAACCTCAACCTGCGCGTGCATCGCGGCGGCGGGTTCGTAGAGGTGTCGGCGCCGGCGTACGTGCGCGATCGCGACATCGAGAGGTTCGTCCGCGAGAAGCGCCCGTGGATCGACGCGAAGCTCGCGCAGGTTGCCGCCTCGCCCGCCGCCGTGGCGGCCGAGGCGGGGCCCGAGGAGGTGGCGGCGTGGCGCGCCGTGGTGGAGGCGTGCGTGCCCGCGCTGGTGGAGGCGTGGGAGCCTATCATGGGCGTGAAGGCGGGCAAGCTGGCGTACCGCAACATGACCAGCCGCTGGGGCAGCTGCCAACCCGCCACGGGCCGCATCTGCATCAACGTGCGTTTGGCGCTCTATCCGCCCGAGTGCTTGGAGTACGTGGTGGTGCACGAGCTGTGCCACCTGCTGGAACGCGGCCACGGCTCCCGCTTCAAAGCGCTCATGGACGCCTTCATGCCCGACTGGCGAGATCGGCGCGCGAAGCTGCGCTAGGGCCTTGGTAGCGCCGCGCCCGTAGGCGCCCAAGCGTGGCGAGCACCGAGTGCTGAGCGCCACCCCGAAGGGCGCGGGTCGCGTCCGTGCGCGGCGCGCATTACGCGCCGGCTCGGAATGCGCGGGTCGATCTCGATACGCCCGCGTGCACCGTATGAAAGCCGCAGGTCGTGCCCTGCGTTCGTCCGAGCGCGTTCCCGATGCCCTTCTGCGCGTGGCCGGCGGGCCGCTTGACGGGACGTTCGGGCTTCCGCGGTAAAAACGGAACGGTGGGGGTGTTTTGCGCCCAGGTCGGCCTCGCAGCTGCGGGCGAGCGTCCGGCACGGTGAGGTTCCGTCGGGCGCAGGCGAGCGTCCGGCACGGCGGTCACCGTCGGGCGCGGGCGCGACTGGCCTTGCCCAGGCCTGATCGCGGAATGTGTGCATCCTTCGCAAACCGCTTGCGCACGCTGCTATCATGGAACTATGGAAAGCGCACAGGCGATAGAGCGAGAACGGAACTATGGCAGCGCGGGTGATACCGCGCAAGGGGTATCCGACGGCTTGCCGAAGAGACAGCGCACCATCGTGCTTGCGGTCATGATGTCGGGCACCACCGCCGCGTGCATCTCGCAGAGCATGATGATAGCCGCGCTTCCCACCATCATGCACGAGTACTCCGTGAGCGCCTCGCTCGGCCAGCTTCTCACCACGTCCTACATCTTCACGCTTGGCCTCATCTCGGCTATGACCGCTTATCTGGTGCATCGCGTTGATTCGAAGAAGCTGTTCATCGCAGCCATGGTGTGCTTCGTCGCAGGTTGCGCGGCCGCGCTCGTCGCACCGAATTATCCGCTGCTGTTGGCATCGCGCCTGCTGCAAGCCGGCGGCGCGGGCATCGCGCTGCCGCTTATCCAGGTGGTGGCGCTGTCAGTGTACCCCAAAAGCGAGTACGGCCGTGCGATGGGCCTGGTGGGCCTCATCATCGGCTTCGCGCCGGCCATCGGGCCCACCGTATCCGGCTTCCTCATCGACTTCTGGGGCTGGCGCTCGGTGTTCGTCATCTTGGGCGCGGTGTCGGCGGTGGTTGTGGTGCTGTCGTTCTTCGTGCTGTCCGACGTGGTGAAGCGCGAAGGGTCGCGCGAGCGGTTCGACGTGCCTTCGGGGGCTTTTTGTACACGCTTGGCTTCTGCGGCATCATGCTGGGGACCACGGTTATGGAGTCGGACGCTGCGTTCGATCCTGTGTCTTTGGCGGCGCTCGCAGGCGGCGCGCTTGCGCTCTTCGTGTTCGCGAGGCGTCAGGCGCGCATCGAGCAGCCGCTGCTCAAACTGTCGTGCTTTCGCAACCGCACGTTCGCGATAGCCACTGTGCTGGTGATGATGTCCCAGATGGCGTTCATGGTCGGTTCCATCATGGTGCCGTTGTTCGTACAGGACGTGCAGGGCGGCAGCGCCACGGTGTCGGGGCTGACTATCCTGCCGGGCGCGGTGCTGCTAGGGTTCTTGAACCCGGTGACGGGACGCCTGCTCGACCGTTACGGTCCAAGGCCGCTCGTTGCGGTGGGATGCGCGGTGCTGGCTGCGGGCACGCTGGCGTTCGCGGCGTGCGACGCGGGTACGCCCGAGTGGGCGATAACCGTGTTGTACGGCGTGCGCACGGTGGGGTCGCATGCCTCATGATGCCGATGACCGCTCACGCTTGCGCGGCGCTGTCTCTTGAAGACATCGCGCAAGGCACGGCCATCATCACGTCGTTTCGCCAGATCTTCGGTGCGCTCTCGTCGTCGGCGCTTATCACGGTTATGGCGCTCGCATCTTCCAACGAGCTAGGCATCGACGTCGGCGGTTTCGCTTTAAGCTTCGAAGTGCAGGCGGCCGTCATCGTCGTGGGCTTCGTCGTGGGCATGGCGTTTCTGCCGCGCCCGCAGCGGAAAACGCGCTAGAGGCGGCTCGGCTGAGCGTGGTTCGCGCTATGCTGCGGCTGCCAGGGACGGCTCGGCGTAGCGGGCCCTGATGTAGCGGTCGATGGCGTCGGCGGTTTGGCTCTGCTGTTCCGCGGGGGTGATGCTGGCTTCGCCATCGCCGCTTTGCGGGCCGTAGGCGCCGAAGCCGGCATGGTTGCCGCCTTCGATCTCCACGGTTTCGGCTCCCTTGGGCAGCAGGTCGGCGTTGTCCTCGAGCTTGGCGCGGTTGAGCATCTGGTCGTTCGAGCCGTACAGGGAGATGGCGCCCAGGTTCGTGCTCGACAGGTCGCTGGCGGAGTAGGATCCCAACAGCACGAGGCCGTCGAGCGTGCCGTCGCCGGCATGGTCGACCGCGTACTGCGCCGCCATCGAGCCGCCCAGCGAGTGGCCGCCCACCCACCAGGTGCCCACGTCGGGGAAGTCCGCGCGCACGCGGTCGGCTGCGTTGATGTCGAAGAACGCGAAGTTGAACGGCATCTGGACCACTACGGCCAGGTAGCCGCGCTCGGCCAGATCGCGCATGAGCGGCGCGTACGCGCTGTATTCCACCTTCGCGCCGGGGTAGAACACGAGGCCGACGGCTGCGTTCGGGTCGCCGAACGCAAGGTAGTTGTCTCCCTGCTGAACGGGCAGCGTCTCGGTCGACACGAGGTTGCGATGGTTCGCGTCGAGGTCGTGGTACGAGTCGCTCGCGTACGCGAAGAACGCGGCTGCCAGCACGCACAGCAGGATGGCGAGGGCCGTCAGCGCGACGACGAGCTTGCGCGGCTTGCGGCGCGCGGCGACGGGCGTGCCGCTTTCGGCCGCTTCCGTCGTGGGTGTGGGTTCGTTCGTTTCCATGACGAGCATGGTAGCAAAAGAGTGCCATGCGCGGTTCCGGATCTGCAACGCTTGCCTTGCATTTCCTCTTCGTGATAAGTATACTTGACATTGTGATAAGAAAACTTGGCAGAATGAACCAATGAAAACCTTGGGATGCCGTACGAGGATGCCCAGTTGGCAAAAAGCAATCGAATTCGGAAGGTGAGCGCGGTCCGATTCGGTGGCAAGTCCAACGTGATTGAGGATGTCGGCTCGCGACCAGGTATTTTGCAGAGTGGGTAGCCGCGTATCGCTGCGATCAGGGATTCAAACTTCCGAATTCGGAGGTTTTTTGCGCCGCCGAGAAGCTTTTTTCGCGTGCTTGGTGAGGCATGAGTACAAATGTTTCACGTGAAACATCCGGAAGCGAACGGGCGATGCAGAAGGAGGCAGCCATGAACAAGGACGAGATTCTGGAGAAGAGCCGTCGGGACAACGACGGAATGGACGAGCGGTTCAAGCTGATGCAATGGCGTGCGAGCTACCTTATGCTCTCCGTGATGATGGTGGTATGGGCGTTGTTGTTCTTGTGGGATTCGCTTCATGGTCAGAGCACGGATGTGTCGTTCGCCATTGTCATGTCGGGCATAGCCGCCATGAACTTCTACCAGTTCTACCAGTTTCGTTACAAAACCGCGTTGGGTGCGGGCGTTTTGGTGACGGTCGCGGTCATCAGCGTCGTCGTCCACCATATATTCGCGACGATGTAGGGGCACTTCATGATCAAGCTACCGTCTCTCGGATTCGACGATGTGCATGACAACGACGGCGAGCTCGAACTCTGCAACCGGCTGAAGGCGGCGCGCGCCGAGGCGGGGCTTTCGCAGGCAGAGCTCGCGGGGCTCGTGGGCGTCTCGCGCCAGACCATCTCGTCCATCGAGACGGGCCTGTTCAACCCTACGGCAAAGCTGGCCCTCGTCCTCTGCATCGCGCTCGACAAGAAGTTCGAGGATCTGTTCTACTTCGAGTGAGGCGCGTGCAAGGGCGCGTCTAGGATCGACGGACGCGCCTGGCTCACTTCCAGATCTTGCAGGCTTCGGGGTCTTCGGCCAGCAGCAGGTCGCGTAGGGCTTGCAGGTCGTCGGCCGAGACGTCTTCGGGGTTCTCGTACTCCAGCGTGTCCGCCACGTGAAAGTCGAAGCCGTTCTCGCCGTGCTCGCTCCACAGCTGCTGCAGCGGACGGTTCGGGTGCCCGCCTCCGTTCAGCTTCGCCCGCAGGCTGTTGAGCTCCTTCGCCGCGTCGCGCGTGATGCCCAGAAAGTGCTGGCCCGTGGCAGTGCAGCGCAGTTCAACCACGCCCATGTCGGGGCGGCGGCTCTTGTATGCGTCTCGCAATTCCTTGCGTCGGTCGGTTTGCATGCGTATCACCTCGTCGTCCACGGTACCGCATGCCGTCCGGGCGCGCAATCTACGGAACGTCGACCGTTGCCCTCGCTCGCGGCGCTCCGTGCCCTCAATCAGGCCGAAGCCGGCTGATCGGCCGCGCCGGCCTGCATCCAGGCGATGTACGTGTCGGGGTAGTGGGCGGTCAGCGCGGCCGAAAGGTCGAGGCCGAGGAGCGACTGCACGGCACCGACGATGCCCAATGGGCTGACCAGCGCGTCGAGCGTGGGCACGCGGGTGGATGCCGTGGAGCCGAACGTGCTCAGCGTAGCGAAGTCGTCCTCGTCGCATCCTAACGCGTAGCCGGTGTTGCGCTGGTAGGCGGTCTGCACGATGGCGTACGAATCGTCGAAGTCGACGCTTACGGTGCTGGGCAGCGTGATGGTGGAGCCAGCAGATCTGCATGCGATCCGTGCTGACGCAGTGCTGCTGCCCGACCTCATCCGAACCGAAACGACAGGCACTGCATCGATGAAGCGTACGGCGCGCAATGGTCCGACGAAAAGATCACCCGGTCAAGCCGCTCGGCGATGACTACGTGATGGAACTGTTTAACGGCCCGACCTCCGCATTCAAAGATGTCGCATTGCAGATCCTGCCGCGTTTCATGGCACGCACCACCCCGGCCGGCGGCGAC
>ENA-OQCU01000174-OQCU01000174.1-human-gut-metagenome-genome-assembly--contig:-NODE-174-length-34770-cov-4.969142_pt1 | contig 34770 bp, 51 predicted proteins | sample MGYA00242504_ERZ504590 | MGnify/ENA primary metagenome ERZ504590 (study PRJEB26092, sample SAMD00036318) | human gut metagenome | host: Homo sapiens | study: EMG produced TPA metagenomics assembly of... | reverse complement strand
GATCAGGCTGAAGCACACCAGCCAGTCGAAGATGCACGCGGACTCCATGCAGGATGCTTATCGGAGCGCCCGGGCGGGAGACGGCGGTCGAAATGACCCGCACCGCCGACCAAAACGGGCTGAACAAAGTGGGCGAGCAGGGCACGACCATCGTGACGAAGGCATCCAACGAGGGTTATATCGAAGGCGCCGGCAGTCGGTATCACGACGGACAGTGGGCGACTTATGAGGGCACGTATCTGGCGACCGGCACCGTCACCCGCTTCACTTTCAGATCAGTCTCCGCCTACAAGCCCGACTTCGGCAACCTGTTGGATGACATCGGTTTCGAGAAAGCCTATCCGCTGAGCTACGACATGAACGGAGGAACGGGCGGACCACAGCAGAAGAATTACTGAAAAACTACCTGACGGCCGGTCTTTTCGGCGCTTTTCATCTATGGTCGTCGCGATCGGGCGAAACGGCGCGTACCTCAACCGGCATTCAGTATTCGAAGCCACCGGCCCGCAACCTCCATGCCGCCTCCGGCTTGGCGCTCCAACCGTCGAGCAGCTTGAGCTCGTCGTCGGTCAGCGGGTTTTCAAGCAGCCTGACTCGCCGGTCGACGGCGCGGTGGGCGCGGGTGAGCCCCGAATCGTATCCTTGGGCCAGCTCCCACATTCCTTTCCAGAACGGGGCCATGACCTGCCAGTCGGCGCGTTCCAACACGCGTAGCAGGTGGCACGCCTTGGAGTTCGACGCGCATGGCATGGGGCGCAGCTCGTCGACCGTGGCGTGGTCGAGATACCACAGGGCCTTCTCGAGATCCTCGACGCCGTTCTTGGCACGGTGGCGGAACACGTATTTGATGGCGTTGCCGCCCGCGAACGGATACAGGCGGGTCAGCTCGATGCATTCGAACGGTCCGGCCTCATAATGGCTCGGATGATTCACATTGTCTTTGCTCATGCCTATGCGTATGCGTCCTGCGACGCATGGCATATCCGCTCTCGCATTGTCGGCCGGTCTTTTCGGCGCTTTTCGTCCATGGCCGTCGCGGCTGGACCACACCGACGATACGGCCGCGATGGCATCAAACCGAAAGGCCTCAATCCCTCTCGTATTCCTTCCGCGCGGAAAGCGTCACTTCCACCGCGTCCTGAGCCTCCTCCAAATATTTCGCCGCCCTTCTCAACAGTTGCTCGGCGTCGGTGCGGTGGCAGATTTGCTTCAGTTCCCAGACCTCCTTCCTCAGATTGGCGATGCGGTCGAATGCATCCTGAAGCGTTTCGGACGATCGGGCGGGCATCTTGTCCCAGCCGGTCAGTTCGGCGGTCATGCTGAGCGTTTTGGCCGAGAACCATTGCTTCGCGTCCCTGTACTGCCCTAGGGCCTCGGCGGGGAAGAACTGATTGTTGCATCCGCCGTTCAGCCCACAGCTCATTGTGGTAGTCCAAGTCGGGGTCGTACTGGAATATGGTTAGGCAGATCGCCTGCAATATCTGCTTGCGAGTAGCGTCCGCCGGCATGACGGCGGTCAGCTCCTTCCATGAGGGCGCGCACATGGTGATACGCACCACGTTATCCTTAAGTTCGACGTCTCCGCGCCCATGCTGCCCCAGATCGTACCGGTCGAGAATGTCTTGCGCGATATCGGTCGTGTTCGTCATGATGTTCCTTTCGTTGTTTGTTGCAGCAGTTTTCGCCACGCCAGATGCACCGCCTGATGCGCGTGGTCGCGTGTGAGTGTGCGGCGGATGAGTTTGTCCACGTCCTCGCGGAATCGTGTCCGTTCCGGTTCGGGGAGCATGGCCGCGTATCCGTCCAGCATGTCGTCTGGCATGGTTTTCTCCTGTATCTAGTCGTCCAATTGCGTGCAGATGAGGTCTTCGGTTTCGCGTATCCACTTGCGGCGCGCACGTTCGCCGCGCCGCGGGCGGCATGATGGCATGGGTATGCGGATGGTGCCGTCGTCCGGCCCGTCCACGGCGACACTCACGCCCATATACGGGTAAACGGTTCCCCGTTCGCCCGCGCGTATCATCCCGCAAGCGGCGGCATCGGGCACGACGAGACGGTCGCCGTCGCGCCACCAGCCGGGCAGACGGACGAGCATGCCGTCCAGCAGGAACACGTCGTTGCCGAACACGCGGACGACCTCACGGCCATCGATACGGACGGGGTGGCGACCATCGAAGGTTGCGGCGACACTCCCCCGGTCGTCAAGGAAGACGGGCGTCGGGCACGGTCTGCCTGCCAACACCTCCCTCAGCCATCGGGCGTGGTTGCGGCGGTGTGCGGGCGTCAGATTGTGCGCCAGCTCTTTTACCCGGCGGATGATGCGGCAGTCGTTCTCGCTTATGGTGCGGTCGCATGGCAGGCATTCCGACCCGCACGGATGCTCGAATGCGAACGATACGACGAAGACCATGACCGCAACGATGGCGACGATGACGAACGGTGTGGCGAATCCAATCCAGTACGACGGCCAATCCCAGTTCACTTGTCCTCCTCCCGTCCGTTGTTCGAGCCGGAGCGTTGTGCGTCGAACGTCCAGCAGACGGTGTCCCCACTCGTCCGCGTGCAGCATGCAGTTTTCGCCACGCCGCCAGCATGACTGACGGCGTAAGGGTGCAGTCAACCACCCTATGATGTTCCGTCAATTAGAACGGTTCCAGCCGTTCACTGGCGCTACCGGACAGGGACAAGCCGCAATGCTCGTCATTGCGGTCGTTGACAAAAATCTCCGTACGACCCTTGTTGGGTAGCGGCGGAAGAATGTCGTACACGCTGACAAGCTCGGGAACGAAGAACGTCACATCACCTATCTCGAACCCTATGCCGTCCGTAGGGAATTCGCCGCCGAGCCAAGCAGTACGACGCTCATAGCGGACAATGCTTTCAGGGGTGGCCTCCGCCAGAATGCGGTGCCATACCGACGCCTCCAACCGTCCGCCCGTATGGCTCCACGCGCACAGTTCAGGATCGTTTCTCGCACATTCAAGCAATGCCGCCTTGATGTCGAGGCAGCCGAACCGCGCATACCAATCAAGCCTTGAATCGCACATGATACCCCTCGTCCATCGCACCCACATGGCTCAGCGCCAACGCCAACGCCGCGTCGAACGCGGTGCCACGGTATTGCAGTTGCCCGACGCCCGCATGCCACATGGAATCCATATCGTACGGACGATGCCCGTTGAGCCGTTCCGCCATCTCCCCGTCCGAAAGCCGGCCGCCATCGTCGAACTCCACCCAACCATCGTCGGCCGCACGCCAATCCCACGTCTCGTCGTCACACCATTCCTCGATATCGACGACGCCGTTACGACGCAACGCCCCCACGCTCACATACACGACAATCTCATCCGGCACGACCGACGCGGTAATGTCGGGGACCGCGAGTTCCGCCGCCCCCTCCGCGACGCGTTTGCTCGCCCAATACTGGGCATAGCGGACACGCCTATGCTCGCGCTCCTCGTCGGCGAGCGGTGGTGTCGGCTCGTTTTCGTTCGGGTTCATCGTCCTCTCTACCTTTCCCCGCAATCCCAACGGTCGTAGCATGTAGGACATTCGTATTGCGCGTATTCGGGATTCCACTTGGCGTGCTCACGGCATACCAGACGCCAGCAGGCCTCACATATCTCGCCGCAGTCCGTGCAGTTGACACGCCCGCAACAGGGGCATTTCCTCGCATGCTCCTCACATAACGGTATGCCGCAACCGCCGCAGTGGTCAGCCACGTCATCCGGCTCGTACGGACCGTGGATTGAATCTTCGCAGGTTTTGTTCGCGTTCATGATGGTTCCTTTTCATTCCTTGCCTAACAGGTCAAGTCCGGCGCACACCGTCTCCCATACGGTCTTGCCGTCGAACGCGATGAGCATGCCGGATATGCAGTATTCGCTGGCGTGCGGTGCGGGCTGGCCGCAGTCCACGCCAGCACGCCAGCCGCCGTCGAACATGTCGAAGTCGTACAAATCGCCCTCGTACGATACGTCCGACGTTTTCGCATGGCCAAGCCTCTGGAGTTCCTCATCGGTAAGAGCGCGCCAGCCGTGCGTATCGTACACGCGCAGGCCGTCGCGGTTGGCACGCAGTATGGCGAGTATCATCTTGTGGGCGGCCGTGTAGAATGATGCTGTTTTCATGATGTTCGTCTCCTTTTTCGTCAGCTCCATGCGTCCCCCGCATCCTAGGCGACCGATCTGCTCATAAATGTGGGACGGTATACGACCGGCACATCCGACAAGCCATGCCGAACGCGCATCCGACGCTCGCCGGATAGAAACGGTTCAATCATCGCCAGCATCGCGCCCGTCGGCGAGTCTCGTACCGACTCGTCCACTGTCTCCCATTCGCCGCCGTTGCAGAAGAAGCTGGAACCGCCAACCATCCCGCTGTAGCGGGCATGCCCGCCATATCATCCGATAGTCCATTTTCGTTAGTCGTTGTCGCCGGTGCTGTGACGCAGCATCGTCCACCTGTCAATATGGTCGGCGCACCAGCGGGTGCCTTCCACGGTCGGCTTGCCGCAGCCGGACGCACTGTAGTTCCACTGGCAGGTTCCGTCGATATCCTTGTTTTGCTCGCGGTACCGCTGCTCGTCCTCACTGTCCAGAATGTGTATGGAACGTGCGGTGCTGTCTCGACGGCTTTTCACCGCCTCGTATTCCGCCGCGTCCTCGGCCAGTTTTTCGGCTGCGGCCTTCAATCCGTCAAGACTGGTGTTTGCGACGTTCGTTTTCGACGCCAGCACGACGGAGGTTTGCTCTTGCACCATTGTGTCGAGTCGGCGGAGGTTGATGCGCAGGTACGCTTTTTTGCGTGCAATCCAATCAGGCAGTGCCGCCGCCTGTTCGAGTTGCCGAATGTATTCATTGTCGTCCATGTAACATGTTTTCCCAGGCTCCTGCATTATTCGTCCTTTCCCGTCGGTTTCAACGCCGTGCCGTCAGGCTTGTACAAGCCGAGCCGGGTGCCGTCCTTGGATACGCGGATTTCGACCAGTGTCTTGTGTCCGGTCTTGTCGGTTACGTAGCATCTCGTATTTCCGGTCGGCAGCTCATGGTCGGGCAGGTCGCATTCGGAGGAGACTGATTCCAGTCCCCAGACTTGGGTTATCTCCGTTCTCAGGTCATGCGGGGAGGGTATGACGAGCATGCCGATGGCACTGAGGACTGCGAGAAACATCGAGGATGGGGATTCTGTGGCGACGTCGACCATCAGACAGGCGATTATCCCTATGACGAAGAGAGGGGTCATATCCATCGTGTCCGCCGTCTGAAGCCATTGCGAAAAAGTCAATCATCACTTGTCCTTTCCTACTAGCTTCAACGCCGTACAGTGTGACGTACAGGCCGAAGCGTCATCGGCTTTCTTTCTCGCTCTGGTTCGGCACCTCCAAAGGCATGGAACCCGAATATCCCAACAGCTCCTCGCAATGAGCTGCGACGGCTTGCAGGGCGAACCGTTCTCCCGCCAGAAAGCCTTCATCCGACGCGTTGGGAATCTTTTCATCGATTCGGGTTACATGCTTTTCGCACCAGTCGATGACTTTTTCAGTTACGTTCGTAGTCATGGTTTTCGTTTTGCAGAATGGCAGGGGAATGTTTTTCAATGGCACGAGTTCGGCGCCGGCCTGTTTGGCGTGCCACTGGCAGACGCCGCCGAAGCTTTCCCCGTCGCCCCCATCCGGCCATCGGCGAATTGCCACAATGGGTTTGCCGCACGGGTACATCCACCCGTCCGAATCGACCACGGTCTGGGCGCAGCCAATGTCCATGAGCTCTGTGAGGTTCAGCATGATTCATCCTTTCCACATTGAATCGCTCGGCTATCGCCTTCGGGGATTGTCCAAACGCATTCTCATTGCGCTGACCGGCACGTCGAACAGTTGCGCCATTGTTGCCGGATCCTTGCCGGTAGACCGGAATTCCTCAATCTTTGATTCTGGCATGAGGATCGCGCCGGCGAACTCGTCGGCAAAGAACTCGTGCGGGAAGTAGTCCTTCTCCCCGCGCCCGTACATGCGGCTCTCTTCGAACCCGTATTCGTCATCCTTGGCTATGACCGTGCGTTCTATGAAATGGCCGAGTTCATGCGCGAGAATGAAACGCCGGCGTACACTCGGCTCCTCTTTGTCGATGAATGCCTTCGCGTCCCTCTCTGAGGCTCGTTTCACGATCATGCCGGATAGATCATCCGGCATGACGCACTTATACGTTGTGACACCGCACGCCCTGCATATTTGTTCGACATTCACTGGAATCCGCTGATCCCAGCTCTCGTCCAATACCTTCTTTGCGGCTTCGCGCGCCTGCTCCCATACCAATTGAGCCATACCAACCCCCTCACCACACACGTTCTACGTGCGACGCGAATTCCAACGCCTTCTCGCCCTTGTCGGTCAGCGCGTCGAACACTTGGTCGAGGTAGTATCTGCGTTCCAGCACGCCCAGCTCCCGTAGCCGTTGCGATTCCTCCGCCGGTTTGACCACGCCATACGGTTTAAGATCTGTCAGGATTGCGATGTCCCGCCCGTCCAACAGGGGTGGGTCGTCGGGTTCCAGCAACGCTTTCAGACGGGTGGCCTTGTCTTCCATGTCGGATACGGCTGCGGCCAGCGACTCCGGCATTGGTGTATCCGTACCTTCGCACAGGTCGCCCCACTGTTTGCGCTTGTCTTTCGCCTTGTCGAGGTAGCTGTCCGCTGTGAGAGTGATTATCCGCACGCGGAATTCGTCGAAGTCGCAGACTCCTTTATGACGGTCGTAATCCCGCCAGATGAAGGTGCCGTTCGGACGAATCGAGCATTCGAGGAACACGTACACCTCGTTAGGGTCGCGGATGTCCGCTATGCAGTCGGAGTATTCCGATTCGGTTAGAGCGAACTCCACGCCTTCCTTGCCCAGCCTGTCCAATAGGTCGCGGACGGATTGCAGCGTCTTCTCGATTTTCAGCATTGTTCAGTCCTTGTCTAGTCGGCGCACGCTGGCCAGCATGTGCGATGCGGCCTGACGGCGCGTTTCATACGGGCTGCCAAGCTCCTCGCCCAGCAGCCACCCTTCGAACACGGACACCGGGTCATGTCCGGGGTATTTGTTGCAGGACTCGCATACGCACATGTACCGTTCGGCCATATCCTCGGTGTCCTTCGCCTCCTGTTCGTCGTGGAGCGTGCTCCGGCACCATTCGGCGCCCTTGTCGAACTGTTCCTTCAGCCACATGAGCCGGTCGGTGCGCGGCATGGGCGCGGCCAGCAGGTGGGCCAGCTCGTCCAATGCCTGTTCCTCGCCCATGCCGGCCGTGTCGAGGACGGTTACATCTTCGACAAGCTCGTATCGCGTGCGGACGATGCGAATGGTGTTGGTGTCAGTGTCGGGAAGTCCGACGACGACTTCACATCCCGCTTGAGGGTTGTATGCGGTGATGCGTCCGAATTGGTGGTCGTTGTACACATGCCAGTCCGGCAGTGTGCGAGTGACGGTATTGAGGATGTCGCGTGTTTTCATGATGTAATCCATGCGAGGATACCCCGCCCCTCGTGGGCGGGGAGGAATCGCATGGCCTCCTTCCCAGAAGTCATGCGTCCCGATCGTTGCGACGCATAGAACAGAATATGGCTAGGAAGAAGAGCGCCACGGCGAGGCGACGCGAGGGCATAATGAGCGGAACGCCCACCCGCGCCCTCGTCATGCCGTTGGCGCTCTCGCCCGACCAGCACGCCATGTACTCCCGGCTCGCCGATCTGTACAACCGCGTCTGGGGTTCGGCGGTGTCCTGGTATGACGCCAACCGCACTGTCAACGCCGTAGGGGCGCACAAGGCGCTCTACGCGGGCCTAAGGGGTAGATTCCCGCAATTGCCGAGCCAGTTCGTGTGCAACGCCCTGCGCGATGCCGCTGGGGCGGTGCGCTCGTGGAACTCGAACCATCCGAAACGCAGATGGTCGCTCAGGGCATCACGGAGGAAACCGACCATCAGGTTCGACCTGCGCACCATGGGTCTTCGGGGAAACCTGTTGACATTGAGCTCCACGCACGGGCTGAAACGCCAGAGATTCCTGTTGCCTGGAATGCCGGAGTGGTTCGCATCGAGGTATCCGGAGCGGAGGCTCCAGACCGTGACGCTCGCCCTCGACCCGACCAATCCCACGGCGCGGTTGACGCTCACGTTCAGGATTCCCAAGGCCGAACCGGTCGAAGGCAGGGTGCTCGGCGTGGATCTCGGCTTGCATGCCCTCTACAAGGATTCGGAGGGAGGTGAATACCGGTATCCGCAGGTCCAGCGCGTCAGACGCCGCTACGCATACGACAGGAGGACATTGCAGGAAAAAGGCACCCGGAGCGCCCACCGCCGCTTGAAGGCGATAGGCAAAAGGGAAGAGCGGTTCATCCGCGATGTCGACCACTGCGCGGCGAAAAGGCTCGCGGACACCCCCGGCATCGGCGTCATGGCCTTCGAGGACCTGACCTGGATACGCCGATTGGCGCGCAAGGGCACCAGGACAGGCAGGAAACGCCGCAACATGCTCAACCAGTGGCCGTTCTCCCAATTGCAGGAGTTCACGGCCTACAAGGCCGCAGCCAAAGGCATTCGGGTCGTGATGGTCGACCCGGCGTATACGAGCCAACGGTGTAATAGGTGCGGCTACGTGGACAAGGGCAATCGTGACCGCGCCCGTTTCGATTGCCTGCGTTGCGGCCATAGCGACGATGCCGACCACAACGCCGCCCTGAACATCAGGGATAGGGCGATACAAAGCCTTGGACAGACCCAAGGCCAGGGTGCGGTCAACCACCCATGATGGATGGGGTGCCTGTGACGACCTCCCTTAGAGGAGAATCACGGGAATCACGCTCACGTCCAAGCCGCGACGCTTGTCGTCGCGGTAGTTGACTTCGTCAGTTCCATTCCTTCGGCGCGACGATAATCCAGCCGTTCGACAGCGGGTATACGTCGCAGGGTTCATCCGAGTCCAAATCGTCGTCCAACGGGTTCCAGTCTTCGAGACCGTCGTGGGCGATTTCGTCGTTGAGTGCCCCACTGTGGATACGTTCGGTTTCGACGTGGACGTCCTCCGGTTGGAGGAAGACAAACGCGAACGGTTCGAGCATTGGTTCGAAAAGATACGGCAGTCCGTCCTTGGCGCCCCAGTTGGCGACCACGTTCATGTGTCGTCCGTCATCCGTTTCCACGAGGATGATTCCCGATTCCTGTCCGGTGATGTCGTGCAGGTTGATGGTCATGTTGGCTCCTTTCAATCCTCACACCAGTCCATGCGTCCCCACGCATAGCCTTCTTGCATGAATGATCCGTTCCGCATCATTGCGGAAATCCGCCAACGGTCGACCGGCAATCCGACGGTCCGTCTGGCCGGTCTCATGGTCACGGCCATCGGCATCGTATTGGCCGCGTTGAAGGCCGCCGTATGGATGCCGATGCTTCTTGTCGGCCTGCTTATGCTGGCATTATCGCCACCATCGGGGTTTTTCCGCGCGGCCGGCCTGCTGGTCACGAGCGTCGCCCTATTGGCCTGCATGATGCGCGCCGTCTACGCGACGCCCGTACTGGCGGTCGGACTATCGCTCATCTGGCTCAGCCGGCCGAGCGAACCTCACGATTAGATCTCAGCGCGCCCATTGACCGCCATAGGGCTGCGGGCGGCGAAGTGCCGCTCCGTCCTTTCCGAAACGAGCGGCATTTCGCTCTCCTCCGCGTATATTCAGCGTCTTTCGGGAAATGTTCAGACATTCTGGAAGTGGACGATAATGCCTGTATTGTCCGATGACCATTCCCACATGGACACCCAATCGCTATCCGCTAGATTATGCAATCCAACCAACCGTTCGTCTACAAGCGGGCAATCGGTCAGATCATACTGATGCCATTCGCCGTCAGGCACCCGGAAGCAATGCTCAAGCCCTTTGCACAGGCGTTCGACATCCACGCCATCCGGAAACGGAACGAACACCGACTCCTTCCCATCCGGCTGTCGTTTCGCCACTTCAACCCCCATGCGGACGTTGTCCGCGAAAAAACCTCTAATATTGCCGGCGATTGCAGCCTTACGGTCGCCGGTCAACGCACGCCACGGCAATCCTGGCGGCACGTCCGGCAGAATGACGGTCGGTCGGTCGTGGACGGACTCGTAACCGGGCACGTACAGGAACAGCGAATTCTTCCCGCAATCGACTTCGACGCCCTGCCGCTTCCACTCGTCGAACAGGGGTTCGACCGCATATTCGGGATCCAATCCGCGTCGCAGGAATTCAGCCTCCGTATTCAGGTCGTGGTGGTCGGCCCATACTTTCAAATCCAAGGCACCGACGTTCAAGACGCTCACATATCCAACCGACTCCAACAGGTCGTCGATTCGCCGGTGACATTCCGCATCACCCAGCAGCAGGCCAAGTTTTACGGATGCCATGGTGGTGGCGTCCACCAAACCGTTATCCTTGCGGCGATGGTAACGTTCAGCCAAAGTGCTCATAACAGACTCCTTCCTAGCGGACAATGCGCTCACCTCACCCATGCGTCCCCACGCATGGCCTTCTCGCATGAATGATCCGCTCCGCATCATTGCGGAAATCCGCCAACGGTCAACGCGACCAATCCGACGGCCCGTCTGACCGGTCACACGGGGACGCATGAGTCGGTCATACGTCACGAAGGAGCCGAAAAATGGAACAACGCGTCGAAACACTGGTTTTGCCGGTCGGACCGAAAACCGTCAACGTGCCGAAGCTCGACATGAACGGTTCGCCTTGGGCTGCGGCCGCCAAACTGGGCCGCTATCTCATCTCCGGGCTGGATGAGCAGTCACGCGATGACCTCATGCTGGCCGTACTGCGCGTCATGTCCGGCACCGAAAACGACGAGAGCGAACCGGAACCGTCATCGGTCGCTTCGACCTTCGCCAAACGGACCAAGACCCGCGCCCACTTCTTGTTCGCAGATGACATATGGTATGTGACGAGCATGTCCGCATTCCCACAGTCGCACTGCGGCCTGCACTACTGGCTGTGGACTCATGACGGAAACGGCCGCAAAGCCGTGGGCGTGTACGCTTTCGATCTGCCCACGATCGTCGGCGCTCTCGCCGTCACGACGGATTGCGACATCGTGGATCGTGTGCTGAGCCGCGAAAAATACCGTACGGCCCCCATTCGGCAGCGTTTCTTCGCCCTGGCGGCCGAACGCTGGATCGTCGAAAGGAATCTCGCCGCGAACCGCCGCTACTCCATGACGCACACCGCAAGCGTGTTCGAAGACAAGCTCGACTTCGACGACCGCCACCGCAAAGCGGCCGAGACGAGCCGTTTCGCCGCCCGTTTCAGCCACGTCGAATTGGACAACAGCGTGGACCTCGACGAGTTCGCCCGTTTGGACCGTGAGTTCGACGAGCTGTCCGGCAAGGGCTGGCTGCCGGCCATCGGCTCCGAGAACGCCGTCCGGTTCCGCCTGTGCGGCCGCCACCACGCCATCGGCGTCTACTCCCCCACGTTGAAGGCGATCGCCATCGACCCGCGCGCGCCGCGTTCGGGCGCACACGAAATGGCCCACGCCTATGACTTCGAGCATGGGCAGCTGTCGGCGCAGAACGCATTCCGCCCCATTCTCGACCGGCAGTCGAAAACACTCGCCGGCATGAATCTGTCGGATTCGCGGTACCGTTATCTTTCCACCCCGACCGAGGTGTTCGCCCGCGCGTACGAACTCCATCTGCTTGATACGGGCCGTGCCTCGTCGATGACGAGCGCGAGCGTGGCCGCCTTGTGCGAGGCGGACGAGTCCGCCGTGCCATTGGCTCACAACCTGCCCGCCATCAACGAGTACTTCGACGCGCTCGGATTGTGAGCGACGGCCGGCCGTGAGCGTATCCGAGTCCGCCGCTCCGATCGGCTCGTCAACATTCACATCTCATTTTCGGCCAGTTCGACAGCTAGGCCACACGCATGATCGTAATCCATGTATTCCACATGCTCTGGCGCATGATCGGTGACGGCCATCGCCACCACGTCGGGGCGTCCAAGCCGTCCGTAATCCCAATCGTCGGGCGCATATTCGTCGTTCCATCGGACACGGGCGACGGGTTGGAAGCCGTGCCGGCCGTACAGTCGGGGCAAAAAACCGTTTCCAGTGTCGAAACAATCCAGTCGACGCGCACCCTGCTCGACGGCCTTCACCACCATCGCATCCCCCGCATGTACGCCACCATAGGAGAACACGCTGATCAGCTCGTCACTGTCTTTGATGGCAAATCCCGAACGTCCATCCTCCGCCAAATACAGGTCGCAATCCAGATATTCTTCCGGTTCGTGCACGTCCACGGTGGCGCTGACCTTCGCGTTCCGCTTCAAAGCGGCCAGCTGGTCGTGAAACAGTTGCGCGGAACGTCTGGAATGGTCAAGCCGGAAGACGGGCGGATTCGAACCGCCGTCCGGTATGCGGCTTGAATCCGCCCGTCCTACAGCATGTAGGCCAATTCCACTTCGGCGTAGGAGGCTTCGTCCAGATGGCGAATCGTCTCCGTCTCGTCCCATTCCGGCGTTTTCGCCAGCCATTCCAGGCCTTCCGCCAACTCCCGCTTTTCGAATCCCAGCTCCCTCACCTGCGGATCCGACCATAGGCGGGATAGGTTGCGTTCCAAGGCTTTTCTGATATTCTCCGACATTCCAATCCTCCAAATCCTCGTCGGTGGTTGCGTATGGATTATGCGCGAACTGTCCGCCTTTGGGTGTTCCCTGTGGTTCTCTAGGCTGTTCCATGCGGGCGGACTATGCACGGTTCAGCCCATCGACAGGGCGAAGTCGACGGTGTAAGGACCGACCTGATCCAAATCCCTGATGGTTTCCTCTTCGGAATGTTTGCCAAACAGGGAATCCTCGGCCGAAATCGTCAAACCCTCTCGTATTTCCTTACGGGTGAATAGTGGTCCCTTGTTCAGTGGGGACATCCATATGCGTTCCGTGTTGCGTTCAATCGCGTTCTGAATGTTCTTTGATAGCATGGTTCCAATCCTTTCAAGGCATTCCACGACATATATTGCGAGATCATCTTTGTCCGCTTCCGGCTTTCGATAGCATCCCGTAATTCGGTTAGAAGGCTGGCGGTTGCAGAGGGCACGGCTCAATCGTTCGTCCATGATTATTCCTCGCAGTATTCCCATTCGGTGATGTAAAGCTTCGGATCGCTCCCCAGGCAGAGGGGCAGGGCCACGTCGAACATGTGGTTGACCACACAGTCGGCGTGCAGGATGCCGGTGCCGTCCCCATCGGGGTCGCCCATGAGCGCGTACACATACCATCCGGCGGGCGTCAAACCACGGTCGGCACGGCTGCCGATTTCGCCGGCGTAGCCCCAAAGCTCGCCGTCCGAAAAAGCCAGTCGGATACGGTGCATGTGTCCGCCGAACATGGCGGGCAGGAGACGTTCGCCTTTGCTGATCATGCTGTCCATAATGGTGTTCCTTTCGACATCCATCCCATGCGTCCCTTGCTCGAATCTAGCGTACGCGCCCAGTTTTTTCCGGTATGCTCGCGGCCTCTACCATGTGTCCGCGTACCGTCCCATCTGCTTCGCGCTGAACGTCCGATCGGGTTGGCGGTAGGCATCGTCCGGAGCGGAGAATGCGTACCGTTCGTAATACGGCGTACCCTGCTCGTCGACGGCCTGGTCACGGTCGATGCTCTCCCACGGACCGTCCGTCTCTTGGGCTTCCAGCATGTAATCCTCATCGTTCCAATAGTGATCCAGGTCGGCATACGTGCGGGTTCGGGTGAAATCGTCCAGATCCGAGTCCGAACCGAAGCCGTTCCTTCGGGCGAACCGGCCGCCGTGCGGCGTGCCGGCCGGTTCATGCGTACGCCCGTTATTGTCCGTCACCATGATAGGTTTTCCTTTCCGTAAGAACGAAAAGGACTATGCGATACGGCATAGTCGCAATCCATGAGTTATGCCGTATCCTTCACCGTGTCGAACAGTCTATGGATGACCACGGTCGGTGACGAGAATCCGACCATCCGCAAGCGTCACCGCGGCCGTCTGCGCGCCATGGCGCGCCAGACGTGGAGAACAGCGAAAACGGGATGGCGCGCCGTTCACCCGCCGCTACCTGATGCTCGTCACGGTCGGCGGCCGGCAGGAGTCGCCCGTGCTGGCGTGCGAGACGCTGAAACCGCTGATAGACGCGGGCACCGACGAAGGATTATGGCCGGACGATGATCCGGCGCATCGGGTCATGACCTGCTATCTGCGCGACCCGCGCCCGCTGCCGGGCGGACATGCGACCATCAACATCTGGGTGGTGCCGTTGGGCGAGTACGATGACCCAACCCTGCAGCTGCTGCGATGCGTGCCGGGCGCGCAGGCGGCGCTCGTATCCGTGTCCATTCCCGATTCGGATTGGCTGACCAGCAACATGCGCGAATCGGATGCGGTCAGGAAACGCAAGCAGACCGCGATCATGCGCCGTGCGGCCAAGGCGTGGGGAGACAAGGCGATGGGCGGGCATATGGGGGTCATCTGCAACGTCGGCTACCCCGACCCGCATTATCTGGGCGATCCGGACAATACGGCCGAATCATTGACCGCCGTACTGGGCGCGGGCGTCGCCCTGGACCTGATGCCCGCCGTCCCGCAGATCGTCGCATTCCGCATCGACCCGCGCGGCAGCGAACCCCATACGCACGACCTGAACTTGCTATGCTTCACCTGCCCGCCCGACATGTTCTGGCCCCAGGCGCTGCTGGGCTAGGCATATGCGAACTAAATGGTCATGAGCCGACGGCTTCCAGGGCATCGTATGCGTGTGGCTGTGGTAGTGTATCCAGCATGGTGCTTTTGGTGGCGACTGCTCTAAAGCTGGGGCAAAAGTGGAGGGTGTCGCCCTACCGTTGAGACACGCCTTAATTACTGAGATGAAGATGATGGAGGTACAATGTCAAACGACAGTACCCCGCACGCGCCCGGCAACGGAGCGAACCAGGCGGGGTCATCTTTTTCCTCACTCAAGCCGCCGTTGACGATTCAAGAGCAGCGGGAGCGACTTCAGGAACGTGGTCTTGACTTATGCGGTATCGCTGACGTCGATGTGGATTCCTTCCTCGCTTCGAATAATTACTATCGAATCAGCGGATATTGGCTAACCTTCTTCGACCGGAGTGCCGGTCGGTTCATCAGAGGAGCCAGAATTGCCGACATCATGGATATCATGGCGTTCGACTCCACTCTCAGGCGTCTCGTATCTTCGATGATCGAGCCGTTGGAAATTAAGCTTAGGACGGTCTTCGCTTATCACATGTCGCATATGCAAGGACCGGAGGCGTATCGGAATCCGAGATTGTTCCGGAACGAAAGGGCTTTCAGTCGTTCGCAGGAAGAAATCGACCGCGCCATACGCAACGGGCAGCGCGCAATGGTGCCGTGTGTGGTGCACAATATGCGTAAGTATGGCAGATTGCCCGTGTGGGCTCTGGTTGAAGTGCTGTCGTTTGGCGTGGTGTCGAAGATGTACGGCAACCTTGCGGACAGGAGTCTCTCCCGCGCTATCGCTTCGGAGTTCCATGCTTCTGCCACGCTGCTGAAAAGCTGGATGGAATATCTTGTCTATATCCGAAATATTTGTGCTCATTACGATCGGCTTTATAATCGAATCTTCACAAAGCGACCGCGGTTCCTAGAAGTGGATAGGCGTCTGTTTTCAGAACGGGACGATATGGACGCGGAACGCGTCTTTGGCACGTTCGTCATACTCGGACGTCTATACGAGCGGTACGATCCGGAACGGTGGCTTACGTTTCTACACAACGTGCAGAACCTTGCCAGACGGTACCCTAACGTGGCGTTATCTCCGCTCGGATTTCCTTCGGACTGGTTTGAGTCTCTGATTTTTCAGAATGCGGAAGACGATTCCGATACGGATTGATCCGGAAGCGGTTTGGAAACGAAGCATCCCGTCAGCGGATCGTGGTCGTTTCCGTTGTTGTCCATAGATATTCTCGCTGCCTTCTGGTCAATCCCGTGCCGGCATCCTCTATACCCTCGTTTATGGCGGTTTTCGCAGGTCCATTCGCGTTTGGACAAACGCAATCCCTTGTGCTTGGCTCCGCAGTCGTGGCAGAGTTTGGAACTCGGGTAGAACCTGTCCACTCGGACGAACGCGCGCCCGTACCATTCCGCCTTGTAAGAGAGTTTGTCCACGAGGCCGTTCCACTCTGCGCGGAGTATGAAACGGTTCACAAGAGGTGCGTTCCCATGCCGGGGAAAGCTCTCTCCCGAAGAAAGGCGGCAAAATTTTTCGCGTCGACTTTTCCCGTCACGAGTCCCTGAATGGCCCCGTACATTTCATTCTCCGCAGGATCGCCCGAGTCCACCACCTCGACCGCAAAATCAAATCGCTCCAGAAGAGCGAGGCACGCGATGACCGTAGTCCGCTTGTTGCCGTCCGCGAAAATATGGTCCTTTGCGAAATGTTGGGCGAAAACAGATATTTGGTCGAAGATATCACCATACCGTTCGGCGGGAGACTGTCCGAAGACACACCCGAAACAGGGACGTATTACGGAGATTATTCGTCCGCGCACCATTTCCTCCTTTTCAGGGGACGCGATCTCGGACAGATCCAGACCTTTGTTCCGAACCACTTGCAAGTGGATTGCGATGAGCGCGTCGGCAAGGCCGAGAATTTCGTCATCGCCCATCTCTCCGGCCGGGGCGGTCACGAATTCTCCAGAAGGCGAAGCGTGTTCCGATAGTGGTTTTCGACCCGTTTCACGGATGCCGCGAACGTTCCGTCCGGGTTGAAACCGCTCATATCCGTGGAGTGGAGTATCAGATCATCGGATATGACGGTATCCTCGCCTTGCGCCCATGCTTTCGACCATGCGCCATCCCTCCTATGGGAAAGTCGCACCAGATCGTAGGCGGACAGGCAGCCGTAATGCTCCCACAAAGCGTCCAATACGCGCGTTTCCCTTTCGTTTGGCGTGGTCGGCGTCGTCATCGCGTATGTGATGGTATTGCGTCCGAAACGCTTGTATGCGTGGTATACGGGAGGACAGACCGGCCCGTACCGCCATGCCTCGATACGATCGTCGAACAATGGGCGGCCGTCCATGCGAAGCGCTTCGACCTGAGCGAAAAAGCACAGTTTGTTCAGCGAGAGATTGGTCAGCATGGTTTGCATTCCATGTCGGGAAACAAGCCATGTCGCGACGTCAAGTGATGTGGTCATCGGTTTCCCTTCCGTGCGGTGCCGTTTGAAAACAATTATACGTGCCACAAGCCTCGGGACGCATACACCACCGTATGGTGACGAATGCGAATCTTCAATCGGCGCGTACCGCCCGCGATGACGAGTTCTATACGAGATACGCGGATGTGGATGCCGAACTGTCCCACTACATGCCCGACCTGAAGGGCTGTCGGGTCTACTGCGGTGCGGACGGGCCGGAAAGCATGTTCGTACGCTGGATGCTCGACCATTGGGATGCGTTGGAATTGTCCGGTCTGACCGCCACGCGGTTCAACCCGTCCGCGCCCCTGTTCGGATGCGGAACGCGCTACGACTGGACGCGGCCTGACCGAAAGCCGGTCGAAAGCGCTTTGTACGACGGTGATCTGCTGGGAGACGAGTGCCGCGCGATCCTGGACGCGTCGGACGTGTTCATATCGAACCCGCCGTTCAGTCTGATGCGGCATATCCTGCCCATGCTAGCAGACAGCGGCAAACGGTTCTGCGTGCTGGGCACGCTGAACATGCTGAAATACAATGGAGTGTTCGACCTGATTCTTTCCGAACGCCTCTGGACGGGCGTAAATACGGATGGGCACATGCTGTTCGACCGGCCGGATGGCGGAGTGCGACGCCTAAGCAACTGCGTGTGGCTGACCAACATGGAGGCTCCATTGCGCGCATGCCCGCCATTCACGCCGGGCGCGGGCATTCCGTCGGCCGGCCGGCCGTTCGACGAGCGGCCCGACTATACGGACTTCGACTCGCTCAACGCATTGCCGGCCGATTTCGACGGGGTGGCGGGCGTGCCGTTGAACGTGTTCTACCGGCTTCGCGCCCACGACCCGGGCTGGCGGGTGGTGGGCAAAATGGATTCGGCCGCGCACCTGTCGGCGGGCCGTCCGATCGTGGATGGGCGCGAACTGTTCACGCGCGTTCTGGTCGAACGCCGCGCATAGGGGTGGAGCATGGAAGAACTTCTCGATTTGCGCGCGGTGGACAGGCTGCCGGAAGACGGATTGCGCATCATCCACGCCTGTCGGAAAGGCGTGGAGTTCGCGTCATTCGAATACGTGGATAGGAAACGCGGCGAAATCGGATATTCCAGTCCGATGCTGGACAATGACACGGGGCGAGCATCGTATCTGCTGGACGTGTCGCGGCTGAAACTGGATGAAACCATTACATTGGCCTACGATGAGGCGTATGCGCGGGGGTTGGATGCTCGGTACGTGTGGGTCGCACTGGGCAGTCCGACCAATATCCGCGTCTGGCTGCCGGATGGCTCCGATGTTATTTTCACCAGCGCCCACCCGTATTACGATCGGTTGAAGCTTCAGCCTCGTATCGTTCCATCGGCTTGAGCATCCACACGCCCAGCCAATCCACCCATTTGAGACAACGAGCGGCCACATCCTCCGGGGTGGTCCGGTACCAGCGGGCGTACGCGTCCGCGTCACGGGCGAGAAACTCGCCTATCGTATTCCATGACTCCCCGCACAGGGCATCGCCCGGCTCGAGGGAGGCCGCGTCCATGAGCGTCTGGTTGTCGGAACGCGTTGCGTACTCCCATGCGGCCTGCGCCTGTTCGACCGTGACGCGTTCGGGCTGCCAGACGGCACGCCACAGCATGCACGCCGTACGGTCATCGATGGCGAATGCCAGATCTCCCCAATACCAGCGGGAGTGGGCGTATCCGTACACGATCAGCATGTGATGGCATTCCTCGCATAGGACCGCACCCTCGTCGTTCAATTCGTCGCAGTAGTCGCAGCCGTCCGCTTCCGGATGGTGGACGTAGAATCCGTTCCCGCGGTCGAACGGGTGTTCGCACAGCTCGCAGCATATGCGGGGGTTTCCCAGCGGTTCCAGTCCTTCGACTTTCCCGGCGCACGGCCCGCAGTACGTGTGGCCGTCCTTATCCTGGAACCAGTCGGAATAGTCGGATGCAATGCGGCCGCACTTGTCGCACTCCATCCGGTATACGGTTCGGACGTTCAGCATCGGCATGCCTCCTTCCGCCGTGCGAGCCGCCACAGCAGCTCCACCATGTCATTCGTGCCGCACCTGGCGACATTCCCGTTCGCCCCGCGTCGCATGTCGCGCAGAAGCACGCCATCCAGTTCCAATTGTCCGTCCGTATAGACGTCGCGCAACCGTTGGATGTCCACGCTACCCAGCAATGCCAGACCCTTCAGGCTCGCGCACGGCCCGCCGTCCACGGAACGTAGATACCCGTGCCGTTGCAGCCAGTGAATCTTATCCATACGGCATACCTCCATCCGCACCGGATATGCGTCCGCATAGGACGTGACGCATACGACGAAATCAAGGAGGCTTTTCCATGACCATCAGACAACAGCCGAAAGGCACCCCCGCGGGAGGACGTTTCATGCGCTTGCGACAGCCGAAAGGCACCCCCGCGGGAGGACGGTTCGCACGCTCGAGGCGTGGCGATGACGACGACCTGATGTTTTCCGTTCCGGATGAGGAGCTGACGCGCGGTGCGACCGACCCTACGCTGGCATCCGACCTGATCGGGCGGGTCCGCGCCGGACGGTACGATCCGAACAAGCCGCTGCACCGGTTCGCCGCCGACGGTTCGATCGAAAGCCTCGACTACGCCCAACTGGGCGCGGAAGCGGCCACGCACCGCGCCGAAATCCAACGGACCATCCAAACCCATCGACCCCCGACCTCAGGGGCCACACACGACTTCGACGGGCGTGCTGACCGCCGCCATGCGCCCCGACGCGTCCGGAGGCATCCTGGCGGAAGCCGCCCACCGGCTGTCGGCCGCGAATCCGAATCTCAGATGGGCGGATGCGCAGCCCGACCTGGAACGGCTGACCGGCGTGGCCTACGACGATCCGAACATGAATGCCGACATGCTGGCCCGTGCGGTCCGTTAGCCGAACAGTCCACGTTTCGGAGCGCGGGGCGCGGGGGCGAACGGCAACGAATCCAAAAACGCGGCCGCATCATGCAATCCCAACGACTCCAACACCCGCGCATCCCTGATCTCGGCCAGTTGCGCCTTCTGCCCGTCGCTCAGATCTGACCGTCCGGCCATCACACGCAACACCCGTACGTCATTATTGGCGCACAGCATGTCCGCCGCCCGCGAATCCAGGTCCGACCGTCCGGCCAGCACCGTGCGAACCAGCGGACTGGCATCCAACGCAAGCGAACGTTGCAGGCTTGCGGACAATCCGAACATGCGGGCGGCCGCCGCGCGGACCGGCTCATCACGGTCGAACGCCGCATCACGGGCCGACAATCCGCCGGACCGCAATCGGTCAAACCAGGCGGGCATATGCCCGCATCCCTTCGTCGGTCAGACGGATCGCCTCCAAGCCGGTCAGCATCTCATACGGCTCCGCCCAACCTTTCGTCACCAGACGCCGTGCGGTGGCCGGTGCCAAGGACACGGGTGCCAGACGCGACCTAACGGCCGCATATCCCAACAGTTCATACTCTTCCATACGCGAGAGTATGCGTCTTGGGCGCATAGCATCCCGTATGAGAATCGAAGCATCGGGATACGCGGGCGGACCCGCGGAACATGACGGCGGCAAGCCAACCCTGTCAATCGGCGTAAACCAGGGCTACTGGTCGAAAACGGAGAACAAATGGGTGGATCAGGGCACCGTCTGGCTGCGAATCACCCCGCGCACGCCGAAAGCGCAGAAGGAGCTGGATTACGCCCGCCGCGGCTCCATCGTGCATGTGACCGGCGAGCTGACCATACGCACCTACGAGCGGCGCGACGGCGGCAAGGGCGTCTCCTACGACGTGTACGCCGACAGCGTCTCGTACGGGCACGCGCAAACGAATGAACCCACAATGAAAGGATCGTCATCATGCTGACCTTCATCATCGGACTGCTGCTTGGAGGCAACTTTGGCTTTCTCATCGCCGCCATGTGCGCAGCAGCCGGCCGTGCCGACCATGAGTGAGACGCTCAGATGGCTGACCGGCTCGCGCGCCTACGGAATCGCGTCATCCGACTCGGACACCGACCTGCGATCCATCGTTCCGCCCGACATCGAGGATTATCTGACGCTCGCCCGTCCGCGCGACCGCGTGGACCAGGACGGGTCGGATACGGTCGCATTCGGATTGCATCATGCATTGGACATAATCCGGACGGGCGGCCCGAACATCATCGAAATCTTCGCGGATGACGCGCATATCCTCGGCTCGGACGAGCTGGGCGACATGATACTGGCCCTGAAGCCGCTCGTACTGACCACGCTACCGTTGAACGGACTGGAAGGCTACGCGGCCGGACAGGCGGCGATGGCGCGACGTCGGCCCGACCAGGCGGGCAAACGGCTCATGCACGCGATCCGTGTCACCCGCATGACGCGCGTCTACCGCGAGACGGGACGATTATTGACGGACTGCCGACCCCAACGCGGCCGCTATCTGGCCGTCCGGCAGGGCGACCTGAATCTGGGCTGGCGTTGGTATGCGCGGGAAAAAGAGCGGTTGGACGGCGTCCGCACCATACTGCCCGACCATGATCCGGACGCGCTGGCCGAAGCTGTCAGCCCGATTCTTCGGATGGCGCTGGATCGGGCGCTGTCAGACCGGCCAGCATAGTCCGGTCGAACAGGTCGGCATCATCGACCACATACACGGGAGTCCCGCGTCTCGCCATGCGACGGTGGAATGCCAGCTGGTCGGCGCGGGGACGGCCGCCCGGACGCTTCACCTCCACGAACAGGACATGCCCGCCGGGCAGAAACACAATGCGGTCGGGAGCGCCCCGCACGCCCGGACACGCCCATTTCAGACACAGGCCGCCACGCTTGCGCACCAGATCGCACAATCGTGCCTCCACACGCCCCTCTGGAGTGCTCACGACAGTCTCATTCCTCCCCCCTCAACGCGCCCATCACCGCATCATGCAGGTTGGCACGACGTTCCAGGACGCTCAGAATGCGTGAATCGACCGTGCCGGACTCGCAAATCCGATGGATGCGCACCGGATGGGATTGGCCGGACCGGTGTAGGCGGGCGTTCGCCTGATCGTAGTCTTCCAGACTCCACGGCAGGGACAGCCAGATGATCTCGTGGCCGCCATGCTGGATGTTCAGGCCGTATTTCGCGGCCATCGGATGCGCGGCCAGCAAGGGCACGCGCCCGGCGTTCCATTCGGCCAGCACGCCATCCTCATGCACTTCGCGCATTCCGGGAAAACGTTTCGCCATGCGTTCCAGCTCGTCCTTGAACCGGTAGAAGACCAGCACGGGACCATCCGCCTCCGCCACGATGCGTTCCAATTCGTCCATTTTCGCATCATCGACATGCATGACCGTCCGGTCGAAATCATCCGAATCGGGATAGACGCAGCCGGCGGTCAGCTGGGACAGCTTGCCGGTCAATACGCCCGCATTCGCCGCCGTGACATCCTCACGGCCGGACACCTCCAGCACCATGGCGCGTCTGATCTCATCGTATTTGGCGCGGGTTTCGGCGGGCATGTCGATCCAATGGTCGACGGTCAGCAGGTCGGGCAGTCCAGGAAGCTTGTCGACGGCCCGCATGGACAGGCAGTCGGCGCCGATGCGGTCCATGATGCGCGTCTGGGCACCGTCCAACGGCTCCCATTCGATGCATTGGCTCACTCCATACGGGTTTTTAATCCACCGCGACTCTCGGAAATACTCGCCTTTGAACCGTTCCATGCTCCGCCCCAGCGTACGCCCGCCGTCCACAAGCATCATCTGCGCCCACAGGTCGAGCAGATTCTTCGTGGCGGGCGTGCCGGTCAGCCCCAGCAGCCAGTCGATCGGCAGCTCGCCGTTCGACGTGCGGCGACGGCCGGACGGATGGCTGGCGCGGTCGGAGCGACGCGCCTTCAACACCTTGAACCGGTTGGACTTCGGATTGCGGTATCCGGACAGCTCGTCGACCACGATGCCCGTCCACGGCCAGCAGGCGATGGTCTTATCCAACCAGGCAAGATTGTCCTGTCCGATGATCGTGACCGTCCTGTTCTCGTTGACGGCGGCAAGCCGCTGTTTCGGCGTGCCGACCGCGACCGCCCAATCCAGTGAGTGCACGGACTTGAAGCGTTCCAGCTCATCCGGCCATGAGTTCTTGGCGACCAGCGCGGGCGCGACCACCAGAAAACGGCCGTCCGGATGTTCGGCATGCCAGATGTCCATGATGGCGATGCTGGTCAGCGTCTTGCCCAGACCCATGTCCAGAAACAGACCGGCGCCGCCGTTGCGGACGAACGAGTCCAAGGCGAACCGTGCCGCCTGCATCTGGTATTCGCGTAAAACTCCCATACCGATCGTATGCGTCGAAAAGCCCCCGCGACAGCCTATTAATAAGACGCGGGGGCAGGGGTATACATGACAGCGTGGGGGTCTCCCCCACACGCTCCACTATGCGTCCACGCCGCATAGTGGAGTCCAGCGGCGCGGAACACTGCCTTAATATCCCCCCTGACCGCGTCGCACCCCGCATCCGGAACCTCGTGGATGCGGGGCTTTTTCTCTTGGCCGGCCAAGTGCGGCGGCAACCCCGATTTGGATAAACGGGCAATGAGGTGTGATGAGGTCCGTGAATGCCTGAAGACGCGGGCAGTAGAAGATAAAAGACAGACAGTATAAAGAAGAAGTAGAAAGAAGAATTCTCTCTCTTTTTACTCTTTATGTGTTCGTATTCACTTGTATGCATTCTGTATGCGCTTTGTATGCATCCCCAACTGCATACATTTACAGCCTCTCAGCCCTACGGACACGCCTATTCTCGTTCCTGTATGCATTGTATGCAGTCAATTCCGGAGTTGTGTCTTCGCATAGCATGCATAGTCGGTTTTTTGATGCATACAATGCATACAACCTTTCGATCGTCCATCCGAGCGACGAAGCCGATAGAACGGACGAAGTGCGTACATGCCCGCAGGAACGTGCGATGACCGTGAGGCAAGAATGGTCGGAATAATGGCGGACAGCCCGTCAGACAGGCGATGAAAGCCCAAAGAGCCTACTGTCCGCGACAACAGGCAGTGGAGAGGGTTTATTCACAGTTCGTCGAGGCAATGCCTGAAGACGCGAACAGTAGAAGATGATTGCCTAAAGCAGGCAGTATAAGAAGAAGTAGAAGGGGAATTTCTCTCTTTACTGCTTGTATGCACTTTGTATGCAGTCTGTATGCATAGTCGGTTTTTTGATGCATACAACGCATACAGGTCGCAAACCTCCGGCTGGCTGTGCCGGCCGATTTTTGCGCATAGCCAGCCCGTATGCCATGGTTTGAATTGACTCCCGCGCCCGATTCCGGCGCGGTGGATCAGAAGGAGTTCCTGAAGCGCGCGCAGAAGGCGGCGGGCGCGTTGGGTCTGTCCGACCGTGCGACCATCAACGATCCGCCACGTTTCGACGAGGGGCTGATTCTGGTCGCCACCCGCGCCGCCCGTTGGGTGTACGTGTCCGATCGTCGTGTGCCCGGCGTCAGGTCGTTCGCCCGCGCCTGCGGCGCGGATGCCCGCGAGTGCCCCGAACCGCCGATACTTTCCGAAAGGCTTCACTGGGCGCATGCGATAGTGCCGGGCGATGTGGTGCTGTCCAGGTCGGCGCAGGATGATGAGTCGGGCGACCATTCGGAGGTGCGTTTCGACCCGCCCGAGGGCGGTCTGATCGCGTTGAACGTGCGCCGGCCGGGCCGTTGGGAGGATGGACGTCTGACCGACTGGCTGGCCGACGAGCTGAACGCGCAGCCGGACACGTCGAAATTGCGCAAGCCCGGCGTGGGCATCACCCGCATCATGGCCGCCGCACCCGATTCGCGGGATGCGCTGGATGCGGTGAAGTCCGCGTCGGCCGCGTTGGATCTGGGACTGACCGGCGTGGGTGGCCATCCGTCGTATCCGCGTTTCGGACTGCTCGCATTGTCCGTGCTGGTCCAGTGCGTGCTGTCCGCGTTCGCCGTACTGTCCGGCCTGTGGTGGCTGTCCGTGCCATGCGTGCCGCCGGTCGTCGCGGCGGCCGTCAGGTGGATGCGCCGGGAGCCGGGCGAGGATGTGTGGCAGCGTCCGCGTCACCGCTGGTGGTCCGCCCGCAGGCGTCGCGGACGTGACGCCGATTACAAGAGCCGTGTGGGCGGAGACGAGCCGACCGTGTTCCGCCGCAAGACGCTGCACGCCTACGCATTCCAAGCGTCCAGTTTTCCGGTTCCGGCGGGAGCTTTGACGGCGGCCGCCATGCCGCCTGCCGGAACCCAGGCGTCCTCGACGCCTCTGACGGGCCATCCGGCCGCGTTGGATGGCGCGTCGGGTCCTCTGGTGGGCCGTGACCGTGACGGCGCGGATGTGCGTCTGTCCGCAAATGCGGCATATGGCGGCGTCGCCCTGCTGGGTGAGCCGGGCGGCGGCAAGTCGAACAGCATGCATGGCATGATGGCCCATGCGGCCGGACATCGCAATCCCGATGACGTGCTGGTGGCGATCGAGTCGAAGGGTGCGGATTCGATAGGCGTGCTGACTCGTCTGATGCCGGGGCTTCGCGTGGTGGATGTCAACGATCCGGCCACCCCGATGGTCGATCTGTTGGGCGGCGGGGATCGGCGTGAGCGTGCCGACCGGTTCGCCGATCTGATGCAGCAGGCGTTGGGTCTTCAGCAGATCGGCCAGCAGTCGCGTCTTCAACTGCGTGACGCGACCCTGCTGGGATTGTCGATGATGGATGATGCGAAACTGGATGCGCATTGCGCTGCCGCGGGCGTGAAGCCTCCCGTATCGTGGGTGGATGCGGCTGGACGCCTATGTGGTTCGGCCGGCATGGGTCAGGCCCGCGCGTTGGCGCATGCCGCCTGCCTGTTGGATGATCATGAGGTCTCGCAGGCGGTGGAGCGTCTGCATGGCGGCATGTCGGACAAGGGCGCGCCGAAGATTCCCGACGGCCGGCTGGCCGAACGCCTGTACGCGCCGATGAACAAGCTGGACCTGCTGGCGTCCGCGCCCAACCTGTTCGCTCCCGGACGGCGCATGGTGTCATGGCGGGCGATGCTGGGACATGGCGGCTGTTATGCGGTCAATATCGGCGCGACCGCCCGCGCCCCGCATGCGGCGCTGCCGGAGGGCGTACGCCGGCTGATGGGCGCCCTGCTGTTCCAAGGGCTGCGTTTCGAAGTGGAGCGTTCCTGCGCGGGGTGGCAGTCCCGGCATTGTTCGCTTGACCTGTTCGTCGACGAGCTGACGGATGTGACCGGCTCGGACGGCGCCACGTCGGGCGGCAACGTGGCGGCGATGGAGTGGCTGCGTGAGAAGGGCCGCGCGTTCGGCGTGCGTCTGGTGGTCGGCACGCAGAATCCGCTCCAGTTGGATGACCGCCTTCAGGCGTCGTTCCTGGGCTTCATGACCGTCTGCTCGTACGTGCTGCGCGCCCCCGCATCCGCCCGCATCGTCTCCGATGCGCTGGGCGTGGATGAGCGTACGGTTTCGGGGCTTTCGCCGCATGTGCTGGCGGTGCGCACGGTGGGGGAGCGTTTGGAATCGCTGCCGGTGATGGTCGTGTCCGTCCCATGGTTCGACGGTGACGCATATACGCGCTGACATCGAAGATTTTTCCGAAAGGAGTCCATGTGAAGATTCTGGTGGATGGCGCGGCCCTGTCGCGCGCCGTGGCGCATGTGGTGCGCGTGTTTGACAAGGATCAGCCGTTGATCCGTCTGACGGCGGGAGACGGCGGACTGGTCATCGAAGCGTCGGGCGCGGAGTCGTTCTCCCGTGCCGTGGTGGAGGGTGATCTGGTCGAGCCGGACAGTGTGGCGGTGAACGGTCTGTGGCTGTCCGCGCTGGCGGCCGCCATGCCGGCCGGTGAGGTGTCCGTGTCCACGGCCGGCGCCGGCCTGCGTCTGTCGGGTGACGGCAGCCGGTTCGATATGGGTTTGGCCGTCGAAGCCATGATTTCCGATCCGCCGCACATGCCGGAGGTGATGCTGGATGTGGATGCGGCTGACTGGGAGTCGGCCGTCTCGTCGGTGGCCCATGCGGCCGCCACGTCGGGCGAGATGCAGCGTACTCCGGTGATGGAGGGCGCGCACCTGTCCGGCACGCTGATCGAGGCGTCGAACCGTTTCCGTGCGGCCCGTGCCACGCTGCCGGTCGAATTGGATGCAGATGTGGTGGTTCGTGCCGACTGGCTGAAGGCGAACATGTCGGGCGTGGAGTCGGTCGGCGTGGAGTATGCGCCCGACGGCTCGCCGCGCATGTTCGCGGTGAAGGCGGGCATGTTCTGCGATATGACGACGGTGATAGGCGGCGAGTTCCCCCATCTGGATCGCGTGTGGCCGCAACGTGGAGACGGTATGGGATTGACGTTCGATCGTGCGGCCCTGCTGGATGCGGTCAAGCGTCTGAAGGCCGCGGATTTCTCGAAGAAGACGGGAAAGCCGGTCATCTTCGCTCCGAACGAGGCGGATGGCACGGTACTGTTAAGCCTGACGGACGGCGAGTCGTCCACGGGCGGTTCGCAGCGTCTGGATGCGGATGTCGTCGATGTGTCGGAGATTCGTCTGGCGTTGAACGCGCAGTATATGATCGATGCCTTGTCTTCCCTGACGGGCGAGTATGTCGAGCTGTGGACGGCGGATGGCATGCAGCGGCGCCTGAAGCCGTGCCTGATGTACTGCGAGGGCGACGTGTCCGAGCAGCTGGTCACGCCGGTGCGTGTCTGAGGGTATGATGAAAGGCCGTCCTTTGCGGGCGGCCTTTTTATGTCAGCGGTGGAATAGGTTGTCTAGGTTGTCGTCGTCCAAGAGTCGGAGAATCTCGCTGTTGGGTGTGGCGAATGTGCTTTGCCAGCGTTTCGACTTCGGCTCTCTGATCGGTCCGGTCGGCTCTTCGATTGCTTCGGGTTCTTCGATCGGTTCTGGCGGCTTTTTCGACCGCTTCGGGTTCTTCGATCGGTTCCTCGTCCGGCTGTTCCGATTCGATTGGCCAAAGCTCTTCGGTCGGCGGTTCCGCCTCTTCCGGCTGTTCCGGTTCGACCGTCTCCAGATCATAACTGCGCGAGGCGGCCGTGACCATCATATGGCTGGTGGCCAGCAGCGCGATCGGCGGCATGGTCATCAGCAGGCTCGCCGTCCAGTCGGGCAGTAGCATGCCGTTCGTTTCGACTGGATGCGCATGCAATGCGTTGCCCACCAAAGAGACGGCGGAGAAGAGGATGAGCATCGCCCACGGATATCCCTGCCCCATACCTCGCGTCTTGAACACCCAGGTCGCCCAGGTGAACGCCAGTACGGGCACGTCGACGATCAGCGGGAACATCCAGCCCAACGCTGGCTGGATGCCGCAGGCGATGCCCAGCGTGCGCAATGCGTCGAAGCTTAGGACGAACGCCATGACCGCGATGAGCGTCGCCAATGCCATGAGCGGCCAGAGCGGTGCCTGTCGTGCTTTGACGCTCATACGAGGGTCAGCTCCGTCAGCACGACGTTGAGCAGCCGCGCGTCAGGCAGATTCCACATCTCCAGCGCGCGACGTCGAGCATGTTCGGTCCGCGCCGCCAGCTCGTCCAGTGGATGCTCGCACCCCTCGCGGCCGGTGGGGTTGATGCCCTCCGCCAGCCGTTCGGCGGCATGACGGGCCTTCGCGGCCTCATGCTGGTTCATGGTCTTGGACTCTCCGGCGGCTTTCAGGTCGGCATACAGCCGGTCCATTTCGAATGGCAGCGGTTCTTCCATAACACTCCTTTCATCGGCGTCTTGCTGAATATTCGTATGCGTCCCGAGTGGACGCATACGGGCGGGCATGAGGTATCGGAAGATGAGCGGCGTCCGGCGCGACGAGCTGGACGCGTGGGTGAGGTCGCTGACATGGACGGACGCGGACTTGGAGTACAACTCCCCGCAACGGCGCGAAGTGGCCGCACGCCTGAGCGCGACCACGCTGGTCGAATGGGAGGTGGATCAGATCTTCCCCAACGAGGAGCAGCGCGACCGGATGATCGAGTATGCGAAGACGCGCGTATTGGAGAAGATTCTCGGCAAATCCATCGAAAGCAATCCGAAACAGTGGAACTTCAACGGACTGTGGGATCCGCTGTCCGACACGAGCTTCTGCGGATGGGTCAGACGCCTGACCCAGTCCATCTGCAAGGCGAACGCGCGACGCGTGCTGCATGGCCGCGCCGTCAACGATTCAAGCCTCGCATCCGACGAGGATGGGTACAATCCGGCCTATGACGACGCGTCAAGCGTCTCCCTGACGGGACGGGCCGCGCCGGCCGGACCGTTCGAGCATGTGCCGGAGCTGGTGGTGCCCCGCCCGGTCGGTCCGGCGCGCGATCGTCTATTGGCCGATCTGACCGACCATGACGCCGATTGGTGCGTGGGGGAGGCGTACCGGCTGGGCTACTGGCATCGGACGATGGAGCGCCTGTCCGGTCCGCGCGAGCAATGCGCCCTCCTGCTCGCCCCCATTCCGAACACGGCCGAAGACGAGCTGGTCCGCATGGTGCCGGCCACGATGGCCGAATGCGCGCGCAGGTACGCACCGACCCAAATGTCGGGCCGTAAGGTGGACGTGCGGGCGTTGGATGCGGCGGTACGTCGGTATGCGCGTGATTACGGGGTGTTCCGTTGGGACGTGTGGTGCGTACTGGGTACGGCGGCGGCACGATTGGCATGCGCGTGATACGGGTTCGGCCCGGATGGTCGGAACCCGTTGTCCAATGCGATCGCGTACAGCCATGCGGCAAGCCTCGCCCCTCCGGTACGCTCGTCCAACAGCCAGCCGACCGTCGCTTTGCCCGGCGACTCCAAGTCATGCCCGCACCATTGCGCCGCCAGTCTGACATGCCGCAGCGCGGCCGTCCGTCCGGTACCGAATACGGCCTGGTCGACGCGCCAGACGCGCATGGCGAGCATGGCCGTATCGCACTGGCAGGCTTTGATGAGCGTGGGCAGGCATTGCCGTCCGTCCATGTCGGCCAGCTGGTAGAGGCGCAGCAGCATTGCGGCACGTCGGGCGGATGCCTGCCGGCTGGCGTTCAGCCCCTCCTGCGGGTCCAGGGCCATCCGCGTTTCCTTTCCGTGTTCTTCCAACGTGCGGGGTCGGCTCCGCACCAGCCCGCCTCGGCTTTCAGCCAGTCGGGTTCCATGCCTTTCGCATACCCCGGCTGGCGGCGTTCGATCAGGTCGGCTCCCGTCCCATCCCACACATCGGTGCCCGCATATTCGGCCAGTCCGCGCAACAGTCCCCGCCATTCGGCGTCGCCGTGCGGTTTGGTTCCGGCCGCGGCCTGGCCGATGACGAGCGTGCGGTCGGGACGGTTGATGGAGGCGAGCGCGTCGAGCCCGTCGTCGGTCTGGCTGCCGGTCTGCCCCATGCGGAATGCGATGCGTGCTCCGCCGCTTTCCACGAGGGGTCGCATGAGGCCGCCGGCCATCGTGTTCGGGTTCTCCCATTGGGTGCCGTCGATGCGGTCGCAGTCCACGACGATGAACGCGCATCGACGCATCAGGTCGGTCAACGCCCGTCCGTACATGTCGATGATGTCGGGCGCTTTCGGATCGGCGGGTCCGGGCAGGAAGCCGAACGCGGTGTGGATTTCGCCGGGGCGTATGACCGCATCCATGCCGCGTTCCAGATAATCCTCGAGACCGCGCATGTGGTCGACTTTGAGGAACGCGCGCTGCGACTGTTGCCCATGGTTGCCGTCGATGAGCAGGGTGACGTAGCCGTGCAGTCCGAGGGTCTGCGCGAGCGCGCGGGCGTTGAACGATTTTTCCCAGTCCTCCCGAACCGCCCGTGTTGAAGATGATGGTGGCGGTCTGCATAGTGTGCCCCTATGCGGGCCGATGGAAGGCAAGCGTAGTGTGAAAGGAGCCTGTTATGGCATTGTTTGATAATCGAGGATTCGGCGGTTTCGGCCAGGAGCAGTATCGTCCGGAGTCCGAGCCGGCGGTGGAACAACCCGTTGAGCCGGTGGTGGAATCGGTGGCTGAGGAGCCGGTATCCGAGCCGGTGGCGGAGCAACCCGTTGAGCCGGTGGTGGAGCGAACCGTCGAACCGAAGCCGGCCGCCAAGCCGAAAGCCAAGCCGAAAAACAAAAAGCGTGGTCCGGATGCGAAGTCCGTCAATCTGACGCTCGCCGCACGCGGCCGTCTGGATGAGGATGTCCGCCGCGTGCTGTCCGGTCTGACCGGACATACGGACGAGGCCGACCTGGTGTCCGACGTGCTCGTCCTGACCGGAGGCAAGGTGGATCGCAAGGTCATGGCGTCCGTGCTGGATGCGGCCGGCATGCTGGATGGCGACACACGCCGCGTGCTGGTCGCTCTGACCGGACATGACGATGACGCCCGTCTGGTGCTGGACGTGCTGGACAAGGCGGCCGCCCGTCCGGCCGCACTGCTGCTGGAGGCGGCCGACGCGGCCGATGACGTGTCCCGCGCCATCCTGCTCATGCAGAAAGGAGAGAAGGACAATTCCGCCCTGCGTGCCGCCGCCCGTCTGGCCGAGGCCGTGAATCCCGATCTGGCCGGACGGTTCGCCACGACGAACCAGCCGGCGCTGGTCGGCGCTCTGGCGCAGACGGTCGGACTGCTTGACCGTTCCGTACTGGAGTCGCTGCGGTGATGAGGCCCGGAACCGTCTCGTTGAAGCGCGCCGCCCTCCTGTTGGATTGTCCATACCGTTTCGCGGTCCGCATGGCGCGGCGCGGACTGCTGCATGTCACGGATGGGGCGGTGGACGTGTCGTCCCTGATGCGTCTGAAATCCCATGTGGTGTTCTCCCATTTGGGCACGCCGATGAGCGAGGGCGAGCTGTGCCGCCTGTTCAACGCCCGTGACGTGCCCATCCGCACCCTGGCCGGCAGCGACGGCGACGTGATGCGCATCGCCGGATGCGACTACATGCGCCCGTGGGCGGTGCTGGATGCCGCATGGGACGCATATGACGGACATGAGGAAACTGGTATTCGATGAGGGAGCGTTGCTCACCGGGAATGTGCGCATGCCGGCGCACGCATCCTACAGTGCGCTGAACACGTTCTCCACATGTCCCGGCATGTGGGTGGGCGGCAAAGTGTACAAGGAGCCGAGACGGTACGGCGATCCGCTGACCATCGGCTCCATCGCCCACGCCGCGTTGGAGCTGGCCATGCGCCGGCCGGATGAGCTGGAACCCGACTGGCCGGCATTATGCCGTGAGGGCATCGAATTGGAACGCGAACGCAACCGTCTGCCGGAAAACCAATGGAAAGGTGACCCCTTGCCCCAGGATGTCGTCGCGCCGGACGGACATGCGGTCACGGCCGACGAGTGGGCGGACATGGCGGCCGGGCGTCTGCACGGATTCCGTCTGGATCTGGCGTTGAACCGTCCTCCCACGCCCGCCGCCTGCGAGCAGCGTCTGGAAATGGAAGTGTGGGGCGTGCCTATGGTCGGCAGTGTCGACTATCGCGACCGGTCCGGCCAGATCGTCGACTGGAAGACGGGTCACCTGCCCGCCCCATCCGACGATAAGGCCGTCGGCCATGCCGACCAATTGCGCATCTACGCGCGAATGTTGGAAACGGCCGGCATCCATGTGGCGGATGCGCGCGACGTGTACGTGGAGCATAACGTCGCCCGTCCCGTCGACCTGTCGGACGAGCAGATGGAGCTGACCGGCATGTGGACGTCCGACACATGGGCGCGGATGCGCGGCTCCGTCACGGCCGGCCGCTATGGACTGAACCCGTCGTACCTGTGCTCATGGTGTCCGTTGTCGAAGGTCTGTCCGAAGGCGATGCGCATTCGTGGAGCCAAGGCTAAGGCCGCGTACGAGATTGGCTTGGACTGGTCTAATCCCGATTTCGACATCCAACTTGGGGACGCATATAGGGTCCACACGAAGACTGGAGGAAACATGAGCGTATTAAGCCTGTTGGATGATCCGCCGCAGCAGCCACAGCCGAAAGCCCACATGCCGGCTGCGGATCCGTGGAACAGTGAGGAGGGACGCAAGGCTGCCGAACGGTGGGGATTTTCCGACACCACCCAATTGGGCGGACAATCCCAGTCGGAACCGCAGACCGTCGAACCGCCCGACCTGCGTCTGGTTGCCCACAAGCCGTACGAGCCAAGCCTGTCGGAAGGACATTTGAATACGGCCGGCTACGGGTTCGGACAACTCCAGTCCATGGCCGCGTACGCTTGGGGGTTGGATCGCAACGACCCGTACGGCACGCTCATGCTGCTATTGAAAGGCGAGTGGGCGGCCGCACGCAACGTATGGGGCGCCATCGTGCCCGACATTCCCGGACTCAAGGACAACCAGCCCGACCGGCAGGCGCTACTGGACTGGTTGGACGCGCCCCTGGCCCGCGACGCCGACCGCATCATGCGCGCCGTCATGGACGGCAGAACCAAGGCGGATATCGGGCAGGCCGCACGCGACGTGGCCGAAATCATGACAGTCACGCGACGCATAGTCGCGGGCGAAAACAAATAGGAAAGGAGCGGCTCTTATGGCCGACGAAATGGAATACGCCGTCCGACGAGTCTCGGACGGACGCTACCTGTGGGACGACGATCTCGACGGCGTCTACCAAAGCTGGCAGAAGGACCCTGAGAACGCCTCGTGGCTCGACACCGAGGCCGAAGCGCTCAATCTGGCCGTACTGGCCGACGTGGCCGAAGAGAACGATGAGATCGAACTCAAGGACGGCTACGAAATCGCCTCCCGCCCAATCACATGGGAGGATGACCTGCAACCGGATCCGGACGATCCGAACCCCGAATGGTGATCCGATAGGACGGAAAGCCCCCGCGCGGATATAAGACCATGATGATGGTCCCGCACGGGGGCTTTTCCGTATCCTTCGGACGATCAGTCGCTAATCTCGTAGACGGCGCGGATATACGAACGCATTTCGGTCAGACGCTTCGGAACATACGTCTTGCCGCCCTTACGTCCCGGATACTGCGTATGCGCCAGCCGCCCGTCGCCCGGCTCCATCTGCAGGAAAATACGCGCCGCCTCCGGAGACAACGCGCGGTCATAAGCCAGCATGCGGGCCGCATTGCCTTGACCCTGCCCTTGGGACCAACGGTTGAGGGTCTCCACGCCCTCACGTTGATGCTTCCGCTGGCCGATCAGACCCTTGGCGAAATCCACGTCGCCACGCAGGTTCGACGGATGGCCGTCGCCGTAACACACATCCCAGAACATCTGCGCCTGGGTTTCCGGCTCATCCTCAACCTCCTTGAACACGCGCCTGACCTGCTCGACCGTCCGCGCATCCGGCACGCCGTTGGTCGGCTGCCACACCATACGCAGATGGCTACGCCCCACCTTGCCTTTCGGATCGGGCAACGGGCCATGCGTCGGCTTGCCCTTCGAATTGATGTAGTCACCCACGATCGCCTCGCCCTTATGATGCGCCACGCCATCCTTGCCGACCGTATCCTTCGAATACCGCTGGTACTTCGTATAGTTGATGTACTTCCACGCCGCATCCTTGTTGTTCGGATACCCGGCACGAATAATGTTCATCGCCGCGCTCGCATCCTCGTAGTGCATGTCGATGAGCGTC
>ENA-OQCU01000169-OQCU01000169.1-human-gut-metagenome-genome-assembly--contig:-NODE-169-length-35105-cov-3.744811_pt1 | contig 35105 bp, 36 predicted proteins | sample MGYA00242504_ERZ504590 | MGnify/ENA primary metagenome ERZ504590 (study PRJEB26092, sample SAMD00036318) | human gut metagenome | host: Homo sapiens | study: EMG produced TPA metagenomics assembly of... | reverse complement strand
CAATACTTGACTTAGTGGCCCAGCATAAAAAGAGAAACAGCATTAAGCAATGCTACCGGTGCCCATGCAGCCTTTCTCTCTGCAAAGCATTTCTCAAGGCAAAACGCATAAAGAAGGAGCATGGCAATATTTATGCTATTAAGGGAGAGGAATACGCTCTTAAATCCCTGTCCTCCCGAATAGCTTGAAACGCCTATGCCCAATATGGATGTACCCAAATATAGAATTGGAACATAAATCGCGGATACTTTAAAAACACTGTCGATAAACGAAACAGGAATATAGCCGCACTCGTTAAGCTTGGTAACAACTCTGAATATCGAGAAGAACAGCAATAACTTGACAATCACGCCAATCTCGTAAGTTAAGGAGCTGAGCCCTATTGTGCCGTCGGCCATAAACGATGCAAGCATGACGAAAACGCAATACAACAACGCCGCAAGAATTACGAAAAATCCCTTTTTGTCGATACGCAGTTCTACGTACAACAACAAAATGAAAAAGGCTACGCGAATCAGTTGCCCTAAGATATCTATACTCGTGAGCCCATTTAGAAAATCGATACCAACGGTTGCAATCAGTATGAAGAAGATGATCTTACTGCAAATAGCGAGATCTCTGTCTTTGCCACTTGCCTTTAGCACATGCGATCCAGTCCCGGTACTCGGGATACCGACGCCGGCCCTCGCGCAAATTCGATCTTCTGCTAAAGAATCAATTCTCAAACCGAGGTTCCTCCCAAAAAAAATATTTCATAGGAGGCGACGATCGAGCACCAAGAATAATTATCGTGAATGATCATCGAGGTTTTTTGATCGAATCGCCTTAGCTCGTCAATTGAAAGTCGCTCGGCTCTCTCGATCAGCCTCGCCAGCGACCCCTCCCCCTTCGTCCAGTACAGCGCGGCGCCCTGGGCCACCTCGCGGTTGAAGCCGACGTCGAGCAGCAGGTTCAACTGGGTTGAGGCGAGCGCCTCGAGCAGGCTCGGGTTCGTGCCGCCCACCTCGTGGCCGTGCAGGTAGGCGAAGGCGTTCTCGCGGATCTTCTTGAGCAGCTCCTGGTCGTAGACCGTGCCGACGAATTTGATGCGGGGATCGCCCCGGAATCCCGTGCGCCTCTGCAGCTCGTCGAGGAACCCCTCGTCGACTCCCGTGACGAGGATGAAGGCCCTCTTCGTGCCGGACGCCATGAACTCGCGAATCATCGTCTCGTAGTTGTTCTCGGGGACGAAGCGGCCCACGACGAGGTAGTAGCCGTTCGGCTCCAGGCCGTTCTTCTCGAGCCATCCCGCGAAGGCGGGGTCGTCGTCGGCGAGCTTGGAGGGGGCCGCGTCGGCGCCGTAGGCGATGTAGGTGGTCTCGGGCGAGAAGCGCGCGTACTCCTCCCGGACGTACTTCTCGATGGTCCTGCTGTCGCAGACGAGCAGGTCGGCGTGCTTCACCATGCCCGCCTCGGAGAGCTTCCAGTACCTGCGCACCGGCGCGCTCCACTTGGCGCGCATCCATTCGTGGCCGTCGGGGTTGACGAGGAGGGTCCCGCCCATCCTGCGTATCCTGCGGGCGAAGCGTCCGACGAAGGGGCCTATCCTGCAGGCGAGCACGTAGAAGACAGGCCGCTCGGCGCCGGTGCGCTCGGCGTGGCGGATCGCCCACCAAAGCGCGTCGAGGTCGTAGGCGATCGCCCGCGCGGCCCCTATCGGGCGCCAGCGGATGCAGAAGCAGTGGGCGCCGTTGTGCTCGTACTCGGGCTCATGCGGCATCTCGTCGACGGCGCAGGCAACGTGATACCTGATGCGGTCGGAGACGCGGTTCTCGGTGAGCTTCTCCACGAACGTCTCGAAGCCCCCGTAACGGGCCGGGATGCCCTTGCATCCGACGATGTATACGTGCTTGATCCCGTCGCCCATCTAGCACGCCCCCTTGCCGTCGAACATCGTGATTACCGTCTTCGCGATCACCCGCAGGTCGGTCGAAAACGAGCGCTCCTCTATGTAGGCGAGGTCCATGTCCACCATGTCGTCGAAGGTCGTGTCGCTCCTGCCCCTCACCTGCCAGTAGCCGGTGAGACCGGGCTTGACGGAGAGGCGGCGCATGGCGCGCTCGTCGTACTGGGCGACCTCGGAGGGCAGCGGCGGGCGCGGGCCCACGCAGGAGAGCTGGCCCATGAGGCAGTTCAGGAACTGGGGCAGCTCGTCTATCGAGTGCTTGCGGATGAACTTCCCGATGCGCGTGACGCGAGGGTCGTCCTTGATCTTGAAGAGCGGGCCGTCGGCCTCGTTCAGGTCGGCGAGCTCCGCCAGGCGCTCGTCGGCGTCCTTGTGCATGGAGCGGAACTTGTACATGTCGAAGGTGCGGATCTGGCCGTCCCGGCCGATGCGGCCGACGCGCTTCTGCGAGTACAGGGGGTTGCCCGGACTCTCGAGGCGGATGGCGGCGCACAGGACGATCGAGGGGATCAGGAGGACGGCGATCGCGACGAGCGAGAAGGCGATGTCGAAGGCGCGCTTCACGAAGCGGTAGCCCCAGCGCCCGTCGGCGCGGGCCGCGCCCGGACCGGGCCCTCGGCCTCGCTCGTGAGCTCCGGCGCTAGAAAAGCGAGGTCGGAAGCCTCGAGTTCGCTCGACTTTACATAACCGCGCTTATCAGACATTGGGGGCGTGGAAATCTCCTCTTGCTCCCCCGCTGTTGCGAAGTCGTCTACCAGCGCGACGGCTCCGTCGGCGGTTACGTCTATTGATTTGTCAGGGTTTCTTTCGAACAATCTCTAATCCGACTTTGACGGTTTTCACACGACCAAGAATCTCTATCTCCAGATACGCCAGGCGCTTGTGGCGATCGAGCTTCTTGATGAGACCCGTCTGGTTCATCAGCGGGCCGTTGAGGATCACGATCTCGTCCCCTTCCATCACGCCGCTCGAGAACTCGACCACGCGGTGGTCAGGCTTGGTGAACGCGTTGATGAAGGCGACTTCTTGATCGTCGAGAGGAGTGAACACATCGTTGTTGCCGAGGAGCCTAGTGAACTTGGGGACGCTTCGCAACGCCTCACGCAGCTTTCCAGGCTGGTCTGTTATTACGAAAATATAACCAGGTAGCAGCACTTCTGAACGCATTTTCCATACGCCCTGGATGCGCTTTTTGACTTCGTACTGGGGGATGAAGGATTCTTGGATCAGCTCTTCGTCGACAAGCTTGTTGATCAGGTCAAGCACGTGCTTTTCCTGGCCGCCGACCGTTTGCACGACGTACCACAATGCCATCACCTCCCTGGCAAGACGAAATAAAGATACGGCTTCGCCCTAGCCATTCAGGCCAAAACGCAACAACGATATGCATCCTCTTGATCGATCCGGAACGCGCACCCAGCGACGATCCCGCTTTCCTCAAGATATGTATGCTGCCGTGTTTTTCACACATCGCCCTGTCGTATCCAGAGCTTGCAGCGGTGCAGTTTCCTGCCGTTAGATCACAGGTCGAACCTGTGGCCTAACGGCAGGAAGCCGTCAAACCGAACCTACAGACGCGCATGCGCTCCTCGCGTTCGGTACGTCCGCTTCGCTTCGGCGAAGTAGCCGTAGTGCTCCACCCGATGCGCATCGCTTGCGATGTACGCGTACAGGTTCTCGTCGAACAGGCGCTTGGCGGGCTTGCGCTCGGCTCCCATGCGACCGCCGGCAATGAAATCGGCCGACGCTTGCAGCTTGCAACCCATCTTCACCAGACCGCGCGCCACCTCGACATCCTCCTGGATGGCGCGATAGCGCTCGGGATGAGCGATGATCACTTGGTAGCCCATCCCCTGCAGTTCGAAGATGGTCCGTTCGTATATCTCGAAGTCGGGCTTGCCCGCCCTCGTAGACAGCTCCAATAAAAACTCGTTCGTGCCGTCGAAGTGCAGATGCTCGGCCCATTCCATGCCCAATTGCATAAGCTTGGAATGGTTCACCTCGAAGCCCATCGTCAGCGGGAACCCGTCAGCGTGCGCCACGAGCAACTCGTAAGCATCCCACATCGCGTCGTAGTCGAAGTAGGGATCGCGCACATGCGGGGTACACACGATAGACGTGATTCCCGCAGCCTTGGCGGCCTCCAGCATGGCCAGAGACTCGTCCAGGTTGCGCGCACCGTCGTCGACGCCGGGAAGGATATGGCAATGCAAATCCCTCATCAGGCCCTACGCCCTCTTCCCGCCACGGGATCCTTAGCGAATCCGCCGCGACCGCCTGCAGGAACGGGGCTGCCCTGCGCACCGCGGGGTGCACGACGCCCGGCCGTGGGAACCGGCGTGCGCGTCTCGGCCTGCAGCGCGGCAACATCGCCGTCGTCCTTCAACCGTCCGCCGTCCTTGGTATAGTACGCGTAATAGTATTCGGAACCGGTGCCTTCGCAGAACGTGGCGCAGATGCCGAGGATGTTGGCATCGGCCTTCTTCAGCTGCTCGCACGCGTCCACCAGCTCGGAACGCTTCGTCGAGCCGGGCTTGACCACCAACACCGTGCCGTCCACCAACGTGGACAGGATGGCGGCATCGACGAAGGTGCCGACCGGCGGCATGTCGTAAATCACATAATCGTAGCTGTCCTCCAGCGTGGCAACCAGCTTCTGGTACCGCTTGGACGAGATGATGTCGGCCGGGTTGGGTATGTTCGGCTCGACGTCGAGGAAGAACAGGTTGGGAGTCTGCGTCGGCGTGACGGCCGTCTTGAGCGGTGCCGCATCGGTGAGGACGGCGTACACGCCCGCCGCAGGACGCACGTTCAGCAGGCTGGCAAGCGTGCGACGGCGCATGTCGGCCTCCACGAGCAGCACCGTCTTGCCCGACGTGGCGATAGCGCGAGCCAGCTCCACGGAGCACGTGGACTTGCCCTCGTTCGGCACCGAACTCGTCATGACGATGGAGCGGATGGGGTTGTCGGGCGACATGAAGCGGATGTTCGCAAAAAGCGTCTTCGCCGCGTTCTGCACCTCGAGCATGTTGGACGCCTGCTTCTTTTTCTTAGCCATGGCCTATACCCTCCTAACCCTTGATCGTGGGGATACGGCCGATGACCGGAATGCCCAGCAGTTCTTCAGCTTCTTCAGGGTTGCGCACCCGCGTGTTCAGCATATCCAGCACCACTACGATGGCCACTGCCAGGAAGATGCCCGCGAGGAACGCGACCGCCGTGTACATGGCGCGCGGCGGGCCCGACGGATCCGTGGGAACCTCGGCCGCGTCGACCACGTTGACGCTCTCGACGCCCATGACGCTTTGCGCGGTGGTGGACAGAACGGTGGATATCTCATTGGCGACGATGGCAGCCGCATCGGGCTTGCCCGCCGTCACCGAGATGCTGATGACGCGCGTGGTGGTGCCCGCTTCGACGGAAATCTTGTATCCGCTGAGCGAAGACATGCCAAGAGCCTCGGCCGTGCGCTTCTGCACGGTCTCCGACTTCGCCAAAGTCGCTATGTCGTTCGCCATGAGCTGGCTGGCGGTGAGGTCGTTGTACGCGGTGGTGCTCGAAGAGCTCGCGTCGTCCTTCGCAGTCAGCACGTACACGGACACCGTGGCCGTGTACTGGTTCTGCATGAGGCCCCAGCTGAAGCCTGCCGTCGCGATCGCGAGCACGACGGGCAGCACCACCACCAGGGCCAGGTGCTTGCGCAGCAGTTTGAATAGTTCGAGCAGTGTCATTCGTTCGTCTTTCTCTTCAGCGTCGTACGTACGCTGCTTGCTTACTTGCCGTTAACGGTGGTCTCGGCAGCTTCGGGATTCTCGCCGGCGTCGACCGCCTTCATCAGTGTAGCCCAACCCTCGGGATCCTCGTAGCACAGCCACAGGCCGCCGTATTCCTCCATGAAGTCGCCCTTGTACGGACCGGTGCACGTGTAGATGGTGGGGTTGCCCGCCTGTGCGAAATCGGTCGCAAGCGAGATCATCGTCTGCAAGTCGATGCTCGTAGACACGCACTGGGAGAGGTTTTGGATCAGGCCGGGGATCTCGACCGGAGGAGCTTGCAGCACGTTCTTCATGAGCGCCATGGCCATCGCGCGCACGTTCGACTGGCGGATGGCCTCCTGGTCGTCGCCATAGGCGGTGCGCATGCGGGCAAGCGCCACGCACTGCTCGCCGTTGAGCAGCTGGTTGCCGGCCTCGATATGGACGGGCGCCTGATCCTGCGTGTACACCTGGTAGTCGATGGTGTAGGGCACGTCCACGTAGATGCCGCCGATCGAATCCACGAACTCGGCCAACCCGGCGAACTCGATTTCCACGTAGTCGGAGATCTTCACGCCGGTGAGGTCCTGCACCGCTGTAACGGCGCCAGCCGCCCCGTTCACGGCGAACATCTGGTTGATCTTCTCGACCTTGCCGTTGTACTCGTACGGCGTGTCGCGCGGAATCGACACCATGGTGATGACGTGGCCCACCGGATCGATGCGCACGAGCACGAGGGCGTCGGAGCGCTCCCCGTACGTCTCCCAGTTGTCCGAGCCCACCAGCAGCACGTAGAACGGCTCCATCTGGGAATCGGAGGGGGCGAGAACGCTGCTCAACTCGCTTTGCTCCTGAGCGTCGAGCGCCATGTTGCTTGCGAGGCTGCTCGTGTACCAAGCGCCGTACGCGGCGACGCCGCCCACGAGCACCACGACGACGGCGAGCGCGATAAGCGCCGCCCGCTTCAGCTTGGTGTGCTTCTTGCGCTTTTTGCGCACGCGCACGATCTCGTCAGCTTGCGAAGCGTAGCCGTAGTTCGCCGGTCGCTGGTTTGGATACGGCGTCTGCCCCGTCGGGCGCGAAGCGTACCCACCGCCCTGCGGATAAGGCCGGCTGCCATGGGGAGCCTGACCGAAACCGTCCGCGGGAGGTTGCCCATAGGCGTGAGAACCTCCGCGCGAAGCGGAGGCACCATGGCGACCCGAAGCCGTCTGTCTGTTGTTGTCGTCGAATCCCATAGGGAAAATGCGTTTCCTAACCGTCCGTCTCGCTCGTCGCGAATCTCTTCAACACTCAATTGAGCCGGAGCGCTCGTCTGTTCCGTCCTCATGATAATAGCACGGTTTCAGTTTAGCAACAGAAAAATCGGTCTTCGGTGAAGACCCCCCCCCCCCCGAGTTTTTTCGTTTTCCCACGTCAACGGCAAAGTAAAGCAGTGTAAATTCTAAGTGGGAAGCTCCGTTAGGACATCAGATGAACATAAGGGGCTGCAGACGTTTGAAAGTCTACCGATCACGTTAAAAAACAGTCCGTTTTGATGGATTTCGGTACATATTCTCAGTCAATTTTTACATTTTCCTTTACTTTCCTCACCGATGGCTGGCATAATGGTCAGTCGCTTTACACGAAATTCTTTCCTGTTTCTTTTCGCGCAATGCCAACGAATCAGAAAGCGGCTCGAGTCAAGCGCAATGCACGCCGCAGGAGCGGGTGCGACCGAAAAGCGCGCATCGAGCGCGCACGAAGAGAAACGGAAACGAATAATGCAGAATTTCGCCGACCTCGGCTTGTCCGAGGCTGCCCTTGCCGCCGTCGAACGCCTGGGCTACGAGAACCCCACCCCTGTGCAGCTGCAGGCCATCCCGTTGGTCCTGGAAGGCCGCGACCTCATCGCCGCCGCCAGCACCGGCACGGGTAAGACCGCCGCGTTCCTGCTGCCCATCCTGAGCACCCTGCCGCGCGGCAAGAGGGGCAAGCGCGCGCCCCGCGTGCTGGTGGTCAGCCCCACCCGTGAGCTGGCGCAGCAGATCTCGCAGACGTGCATGCAGATCACCCGCAAGACGGGGCACTACGTGACCACCGTGTTCGGCGGTACGCCCTACGGCCCCCAGATCAACGAGATCCGACGCGGCACCGACGTGCTCATCGCCACGCCCGGCCGCCTGAACGACCTCATGAACAAAGGCGTCGTCGACCTCGGCGGCATCAAGTCCCTCGTGCTGGACGAAGCGGACCGCATGCTTGACATGGGCTTCCTGCCCGCCGTCACCACCATCGTAGACGCCACCCCCGCCGATCGCCAGACGCTGCTCTTCTCGGCCACCATCGACCACTCCATCCAGAAGAACCTGGGCTCGTTGCTGAACGACCCGGCCGTCGTGGAAATCGCCCGCAACGGCGAGACCGCCCAGACGGTCGAGCAGTTCATGATGCCCATCGCCAATTTCAAGAAGCCCGAGCTTCTGCAGGCGCTGCTGGAGGAGAAGGGCTCCGACCGCGTGATCGTGTTCGCGCGCACGAAGAACCGCACCGAGGATTGCGCCGAGGCACTGTGCGACGCAGGTTACCGTGCCGAGTCCATCCACTCGGACAAGTCGCAAGGCCAGCGCAAGCGCGCCCTCGACAACTTCCGTCGCGGCCGCACGTCAATCCTCGTGGCGACCGACGTGCTGGCGCGCGGCATCGACGTACCCGACGTGGACCACGTCATCAACTTCGACCTGCCCGACATGCCCGAGGACTACGTGCACCGCATCGGCCGCACGGGCCGCGCCGGAGAGCAGGGCTTCGCGGTCTCGTTCGTCACGCGCGAGTCGCGCCGCACGATGAGCGACATCGAGAAGCTCATCGGCAAGAACGTGCCCCTCATGGAGCTCGAGACCTACGAGCTGGACATGACCGTGCTGGAAAAGGGCAAGAAGGGCGCTCCGAAAAAGGGCGGCTACAAGGGCAACAAAGGCTCCGGACGCCCCGCGGGCGCCAAGCGCTCCGACAAGCGCGGCGGCGAGAAGCGCGACTTCGAGCGCCGTTCGGACAGCCGCGCCGAGGGCCGCTCGGACAACCGCCCCGGGCGCGGCAAGCGCGCCGAGGGCAAGCGATCCTTCGACGGCGCCGCCAAGCCCGACGGCCCGCGCAGCAACAACATGGATCACGCGAAGCGCCGCCTCGAGATGAGCGAGAAGAAGAAGTACGAGAAGTCCGCTCCGAACGCGAAGGGCGCCGCCAAGCAGAACGGCTCCAAGAAGAAAGCGGGCGTCGGCGGCTACAACTACAGCAGGTTCGCGAACAACTAAGACGCACTCGGGGCGAGCTGATCCGACTTCGTATCTCCTATATATATAGGTAAGCGCCGCGCATCGTTTCAAGATGCGCGGCGCTTCTTCGTTTCCGAAAGGGAACCTCTTCCTAGACGATGCGCTCAGGATGCGCGTACACGTTGAAGACGTCACGCTTGGCGAATCCGACTAGCGTGACGCCCCAACGCTGGGCCAGACGCATCGACAAGCTTGTGGGCGCACCGGGAGACGCAACAACAGGGCAGCCGAGACGAATCACCTTCACGATGATCTCGCGCGGCACCCGGCCGCTGAATAGGAGCATTTTATCCGACGCATCCACCCCGTTCAAGAAGCACCAGCCGACCAGCTTGTCCAAAGCACTGTGGCGCCCGATATCCTCGAACCATGCAACCACCCCGCACTGGTCGACCAGAACCGCGCTGTGCACGCCGCCCGTGCGCCGAAACAGCAGCGAGCGGTCCTCCAGAAGAGCCATGCGCTCGACCACCTGAGCCGCTTGCAGCGTGAGATCGGACTCCACCGGCAAGAACCCTTCCGCATCGCACGAGGGATCTCCGCCGTCACCACGCTCGAACACTCCGGAAATCACCACCCCGCCGTCGCGCAGCGTTTCGACGTGTCGGCGACGTCGACGCGAAGCCCCGGCAACATCGACACGCACCGACACCGCACCCGAATCCAGATCGACGTCTATAGCGCTCACCTGCTCAGGATCCGTGATAACACCCGCCAAGAACAAGTTGCCTGCGACCAGCTCGCGCACATCCCAAGGCGAACATGTCATGTCGCACTGCCGTGCGCCGTTCACGAACACGGTCAACTCCGCCTCCTGGATGACCGAATCGTCCCGCTTCGAAAAGCGCGCGTCTTCGTACCGCACGATAGGCATATGCGTGCATGCCGAAACCTTGGACTCCGTATCGACAAGGGCAAACGAACGGCTGCGGATCATGGAGCACCTCTTTTCAACCGATCGCATTCGAAACTCCGAGCGGGCGGCGACCCGAAAAGGCCGCCGCCCGGAGAGGGAGGGAAGGCGAGATCAGGCATTCACCTTGTTGGGAAGGTACCAAACCGAAGGATTCGCCCCTTCGTCGGGAAGCAGCTGGAAGCCGGCGGCGGATTCGGCCTGCTTTTTCAGCGTTTCCAAGTCGCCGAACACGCGCGCGCCAGCCGGACATGCAGCCACGCACGCCTGAGGCTCGTTGCCGCCTGCATCGATACGATCGACGCAGAAGGTGCACTTGTCAACGCGCCCCTGCGGCATGGCGGTATACATGACGGCTTCGTACTCGTTAAGTTCGGACCCGAAATAGCCGTCCTCGTTCTCGCGGTAATAGCGCGCGCCGTAGGGGCAAGCCATGATGCAGGATTTGCAGCCGATGCACTTCTCCTTGTCCACCACCACGATGCCGTCTTCGCGTTTGTAAGTAGCGCCCTCGGTCGGACACGCCTCGACGCAAGGCGGATTCTCGCAATGCATGCACAGCATGGGGACGATATGCATCGTTGCGTCTGGATACTCGCCCTCAAACTCTCGCTTGACATGGGAGCGCGTTATACCCGGAGGGGTTCCATGCGCCTCCTTGCACGCTACGGCGCATGCGTGGCATCCCACGCATTTCTTCAGATCGATCAGCATTCCGTAAGCCATGGTTCACTCCTCCCTTTATGCGATCTTCTCAAGCTTGACGCGAATGCACTGGTCGAACGCCGAGCACACATGATCCATGCGGTCAGGGGTCTGACCGGGAACCAGATGCACAACGGGAACGCCCTTGTCCTTCGCAATGGGCATATAGGCCGACTTCGAACCCCAGTGCCCGCCGATGACGGCCACGCATTCGGAATGCACGCCCTCGGACGTAGCCAGCACGCCCTCCACCGATACGCCGTCGACCGTGACAAGCCTCACCTTATCACCGCTGGCGAACCCTTTCGCCCGAGCCGTAGCGGCGTTGATCTCAATGGTGTAGCCGTAAGGGTTCTCTTCATTGATCTCGTTGATCCAGGGGTTCTCCATGAGCCACGAGTCGGTGTTGATCGCATCGGTGTAATACACGGGGAGGATGTCGAAGCCAGGATCGGTCACCTCATACCCGCAGCCGGGCTTCCAATCGGGAAGAGCCTGGTAGTCGTCGACCTCCCACGGAATGCCCAGCTCGGCGACCTTGGCCCCCACCTTGCTCTTCGCCTCCAACAGGAAGTCGAAGTACAGCGGCACGCGGCCAGGTTCACCGTTTGCCCAGATGTACACTTCGTCAACGGTGCGAGGATGATCGTACACAGCATGCTCTTTCAGCCATGCGAAGTCGTGCTCTTCATCGATGTTGGATTTTAAGATGGAATCGGCGAAAGCCTCTACGTCGAGCTTCTGGTCCATGGGTACCGAATACTCGTCCTTCACGCGGAACATGCCGTTAAGCGTGGCGATGAATTCGGCGTTCTTTCCGGCGCGACTTGCCAATTCTGCGAACAGCTGCCAGCTGGAAGGCGCGCCGTCCTTCGGCTCGACGACCTTCTGCCACACGGGAACGGTCCACGGATTTTCCAAACCGCCGATGACACGATGGTTGCCTGCTGCATGCGGCAGCGGCTCGGTGCGCTCCAGATAGCAGCATTCGGGCAAGATCACATCGTAGAAATAGGACGACTCGTTCAGAAATATATCGATGCCTACAACGTACTCGTAATTCTTGAAGATTTCAGCCTGTTCGTCGTAGTTGCCCCACCATTTGATGGGATTGCATGCATAGCAGAGAGCGACCTCGGCGGCCTGCGTGCGATACAGGTCGGGATGAGCCTGGGCAATGTGCTCGAAGTGGTTGTCGTCGGACATGGGCTGGAGTTCCATCATGCCCATGGTCGTAGGCGTGTAATCGCCTTCGTACACCTTTTTTATAGTAAGAGTTCGGAAATGCAAGCAGCAGACCGGCGCAGTCGATGAGCCCCTCGGGCTCCCATAAACCGGGGCGCCACGACATGGTCGGGTTGTCGTCGGCCCAGCCGTTGCAGATGGGATCGAAACCGCAGAAGCCGCCGACGGAGTTCGTCGAACCGATGAGGTTGTTCAGGCTGAACACGGCCCAGCAGCTATGGAAAGCGTGCTTATGGCGCGTGATGCCGGAAAACGCGTCGACGGCAGCAGGGCGATAAGGCAACGTCACGCCGTCGATCTCGGTAGTCTGGCCGATGCAGGCCGCTTCGCCAAGCTCTTTGGCAACCTGGCGGATAGTGGCCGCGGGAACCGTGGTTATGCTCTCCTGGTACTCGGGCGTGTAGGTCTTCAGATGCTCTTTATACAGGGTGAATCCTGTCGAGCACTGCCTGCCGTCCACCTCGAACGTACCCTCGAGTTGGGGGGCGCTGCACCGATCGTAAGGCTTCGCCTCGCCGTCGGAATCCATGTACAGCGAATGCCCTGTCTTCTCGTCGAAGACGATGCGCTTGGTATCCAGGTCGACCAGAGAAGGGCCGTTGGTACGATTCGCAAGGAACTCGATGTCGATGAGGTTTTCCTCGTGAACGAGCACGTACGCGATGGCAAGCGCCGCAGCGGCATCGGTGCCGGGGCGAATAGGCACCCAGAGATCGGCTTTCTCTCCCGCAGCGCCCATATGCGGATCGAACACCACGTGGCGCAAACCGTTCTTGCGACGCTCAGCGAAAGGCTCGACGGTCATGTTGTATCCATGACGGGTAGCCGTGCCCGCATTGGTGCCGAACTGGACGACGTAGTTGCAGTTGACATAGTCGGGACGCGCATTGCCCGTCCCCGTGAACAGGTATTCTATCTGATGGACCCCGGCTCCGCAGATATCGGAGCAGCTGCCTTCGGCGTTGCCGTAGATCACGCCGAGTGCCGTATGGCGCACCAGAGAGCCGATCTGGCTAGCCACCATGGACATGCCGGTGACGGCGTGCGGACCGCTGCGCTCGATAGCCGCCTTCATGCGCTCGTCCACCAACCCGTAGGCCTCGTCCCAGCTGATCTCCTCCCAACCCGGATCCTCGTCGAAGCCCTTCTTGGGATTCGTGCGCTTCAGAGGCTTGGTGATGCGGTTGGGATCGTAGAGTTGCATGATGCCCGACGCGCCCTTGCCGCATATATGCCCGCGGCCGATGGAACTGTCGGGATTGCCCGTCAGTTCTACCACAACGCCGTCGATGACATGCGCTTTAATGGAGCAGTTGTTGAAGCACATGTTGCAGGTAGTGGGGATCCACTCGCCCGCTTTCGGATCGTAGGCCGTTTTCTCGACCCCCGCCGTATGCTCGGACTCCTTTTCGGCGCCTGGCGTGCAACCGACGATACCGCCCGCTAGCCCTACGCCGAGCGCAGTCGCCCCCGCGCCCGCCACAAAAACCCTTCGGCTGATTCCCATGCCGTTCTCGCTCATGGTGCTACCCCCTTCAGCTCGTCTACGAGGGCACCCGCAACTTCAGCGGCTGTCCCCTCCGACACCGCTTAGTGTCTGCTGTCAAGGTACTCTATAGTTCTATGACAGTCAATCACTTTAATTATCCTATCTTGAGCATGAAGAAGAGTGTGCGTAGCCCCGCTGCCTGCGCGCATCGGCCATGGAAATGCTGGACCAAGCGACGGTCCAGGCAGCGTACGCGATTCGAAGCAGATGCTTCATGAAACATCTGCGCTAGTTTCGCCCTACTTCAAGAAGCTGTCGATATTGTTGAACGCTTCGCCGAACGCGCTCGGGGCAATGACGAGACCGCCCTTCTCTTTGACGCTCTCATAGATGAGGTTCATCGTGCGAAGTTGGAGCGCCTTGTCGTTGCGATCGTAGACAGCCGCCGCATCGACAAACATCTCGGAGATGTCTTTTTCGATTTCTGCGAGCAAGAGTCGCGCGTTGCGCTCGCGCTCCGCCTGCGCTTCCTTGGACATGGCATCCTGCAGCTCTTTGGGAATAGCGATGTCGCGGATCTCCACCGATACGACCGAGATGCCCCACGAACGCGTCTTTTCGTCGAGGATATCCTTGATCTCACCGTCCAGCTGCTCTCGCCGCGTGGCAACTTCGGCCAGATTGATGCGCCCCACCGCATCACGCAGCGCTGTTTGCGCGGCCCACCAAATGGCCGACGCGTAGTCCTCTACCTCGACGCAGGCGTCTTTGGGATTCCACACCATCCAGAACAGCACGGCATCGATATCGAGCGGCACAAGGTCGGCGGTCAACGCCTCCTCCGCCGTGAACGGCGTGGTGATCATGCGCTGGTCAATGTGCGCAGTAGCATGTTCTACCACGGGAACGACGAAATAAAGCCCAGGGCCAGCAATGCGGTTGAAGTTGCCTAAACGCAGCACCACGACACGCTCCCACTGCGGCGCAATACGAATGCTGAACGCGGCCACCGCGCCAGCCATCACCGCGACGATAACCACCGTCGAGGTAAGCATGCTCCAAAGCGCAGCGAGAATGGCACCCGCAACGATAAGGAATACCGATGCCGCAAAAATGTATACGCTGTTGCGCGAGGTTTTCCGCCCGACGGGCGCAACCATACCTTTCGGCCGGACGGCCGACTCCACGCGCTTTTCTTCGTTTCGCTTCGATTTGCTTCGCATGATGGCTCCCCCGTTGCCCCAACCCCTTGGCTCGCGCCCCTAAGCTCCGCCCCCTAACAGCAATATCTGTTCGCTCACCAGGTCATGGATATCCTCGGATGTCAAACCCTTAGCAAGAGCCTGCTGGACGAAATCGATTGCAAGCGCCTCGACGTCTTGGCCGACAGCCGACAGATCGACATCCTTGAGGTCAGACACATACGTGCCACGTCCGCGCTTCGTGAAGATGTAGCCGTCACGCTCGAGATCCTGATACACTTTGTTGATGGTGTTGTAGTTCACACCCAATTGAACGGAAAGCTCGCGTACGGAAGGGAGGCGCTCGCCACGTTCGTACTTTCCTGAAGTGATGAGGAACACGAGCCGCTTGCGAATCTGAATCCACAGAGGGACGCCGCTTCTTTCGTCCACTTGGAACGAACCCATGGCGTCGAACGCTACTTCTCTTTCGATAGTCTTCTCAATCATAGTGATTGTCATAGTATCACATATCGCAATGACAGACTGGCTACATCCAGAACGATAGCAGACTCATGTCGACGAGACAGAAGCGCTCGGCGGCCACGAGAAGGGAGAACCGCAGGCAGATGCCCCGAGCAGCGTGCTCGCAGCCCCCACGACGAACAGTGAAGGGTTGGGCGAACGCAGGCATTCGACATCCACCGATAGCGGCACCACGATCCCCGCCAGCACGACACCCAACCAAAACAGCATTGCAGAATGTCCCGATAGCAACTCAGCAGCCGAATGAGCGGCAGCTTCGTCGCCCATGAGCGAAACGATGATGAACGCCGCAATGGCGATAGCCTCGATCGCAACGAGAACCGCATCGAGCCGAAGCAGACTAGCGAAACCCCCGATCGTTTCATCGCGCGAAAACCTGAAGAAGCCCATGATCGTCAGCACGGCAGCTCCGGTTGCCAACGCCGACGCGACGAACACGATCGGCACAAGCGGTGAGTTGAGAAACGGCACGGCCGGATAGAGCGAGAGAAACACGCCGGCATACAGCACCACGAACAGAGCCAGCAAAGCGGCGAAGACACTGACCACGGTTTCGGCAACGCGCAAACCCGGTCCATCATCCGAGAACCCCATTAAAAACGCCGCGAACGCCGTCGCGCAGAACAACGCAAGTGCCCACGCCCCCGCTGAAAGCAGACTGCCGGACGGGGTAAGGAACAATCGGAAAGCCTGATCGGGAGCCCCTAAATCGAGCGCGAGAAACACCGTTCCGAGCGCGACGAGTACCGGGCCAGCCAGCAAACCCGCATCCGTCACCGCGCTGGCGCCGCGCAGCCACGATCGATTGCTGACGCGCAGTGCAAAGTCCACGAACGAACCGAGCAGAAATGCACCCCCTCCCGCACCCGCAAGAAACAGATACCACGCGATATACGAACTGACCATGACGAGCGCGCTCCCCTCGGCGATCGATGACCCCCCGCGCCCATTGTACGCCATCTGCACGGCAGACCTCAACGAAACGGAAAAGCGACGAAGAGCCGCACGGGTGCCACCTCGTCGCAGTAAAGAACCGGGCCGCAAGATGCGACCCGGTTCTTTACTGCGCGTCCACGTCGATGGGCGCGTTTTCCGCGTCACCCTTGCGGCGCTTGCGATCGCGCCACCAGCGGGACAGGCTATGCACGAGCCACTCCACTACGGGAATGGTGAGAAAGGCCACCCAGGCGGGATGCGGCTGGTTCAGCACGAACGCCATCCAGCAGAACCAGGCCACCACCGCGATGGGATACGCGCCCGACACCAGCGGCGCGAGGCGCTTGCGCCCGATGGCGTGACCCACCATGTAGTACAAGGGAATAGTCAGGAACAGAAACAGCCCCATGGCCCACGCGCCGTTCAAAATGCCCAGCAGCAGGTACACGACGATGACCATGAGCGGATACGGGAACTTCACCCACGACTTCTCGAACTCGCGTAGGTAGTGCTTGCGCACGGGAATAGACTTCCCCACTTCGTCACCGTACTTGGCGCGAGCATCGTCGATGCTGTCGAAGCGCTCGCCCCGCACGGTGTAACCGCACGGCTCGTACCAACGCTCTTCGCGATCCCATCCGTGATGGTACCGTGCATGCGCGTCCTGCCAGCTGTCGAACTGCTCGCCGTTAATGACCACCTTGGCGCCGTCGATGACCACATCATCGTCGCCTGCGCTGTTGCCGGGGCTCTTCACGTGCACGCCGTCCCAACCCACGTGCACTTCCTCGCCCTTCTTGGTGTCTTTCACGTGCACGCCGTCGCGCCACGACACGTGCACGTACTCGTCTCCATCCTCCACGTGAATCCCGCCGGGACCGATGTGCACCTTGCCCTTCTTGCCGGACGATGCGGCTTCGGTTCCGCCCGACGCATCGGAGGCCGCAGCCGCATCGGCGGGCGCTGGCGGGGGATCTGCAGGGGAAGCCGTCGCAGTCTCCTGCTCGGCCTGGCGCTTAGCGGCGCGATCGGCCGCCTCGAACGTGACGTCATCGCGGATCTCTTCGTCGACGTACAGCAGATCGTCCAGCGACAGACCGTACAGCTGAGCCAGCGCGATGAGGTTGTCGGTGTCGGGGGACGACTCGGAGCGCTCCCACTTCGACACGGCCTGCCGCGACACGCCCAGACGCGCGGCAAGCGCCTCCTGCGAAAGCCCCGCCTGCTTGCGGCGCTCGGCCAAGCGTTGCGCGATCTCTACGTTCATGGTGTGCTGCCTTTCTCGTTTCGTCCATAGTAGCGTACCCAGAAGACTACGGTTGCGAGGAAGCGAGCGCGACCTATTTCAGTTGGAATTTTCCGCAATTATTGGTTGCGGAACGTTTGAACTGGGAAAAGAGAAGCTCCCCGGCGCTACAGCTTGCGCTTGCTGATGTCGAAGACCACCCATACCGACAACACGGCCGCCCCCAGGTAGCCGAAGAACGCGAGCACCGGCACGCCCAGCAGACGCGGCTCCATCGACGACAGCGACAGCATACTCGATCCGATGAACAGCCCGGCTATGATGATGCCGATGGTCAGACGGTTGATGATCTTGGCCAGCTTCGACAGCGGCGCCTCGCTGCCCAGCACCTCCATGTTCATCTTCAGCTGGCCGCGCGTGAGCATCTTGAGCGTTTCGCCGGAATACCGTGCCGCGTCGAGCGCGCCATGCGACGACGAGCGCAGCGCGAGAGCCAGATCCTGCATGGCCTGCACAAGCTCGTCGCCCTGGTTCTTCGAGCGCTGGATATGGGCGTTGATGATGGACACGACGTTCTGGTTCGGGATGAACGGCGCGATGGTACCCTCCAGCGTGACGATGCCGCGCGACACGCTGGTGATGGAAGACGGCAGCGTCACCTTGCACGACCGCGTGAGCATGAGGATGTCGTTCAGGAACGCCCCGATGTCGATATCGGCCACATCGCACGAGCCGTAATCGTTCAATAGCAGGTCGAGGTCAGCCAAAAAGCGCGTATGGTCGATAACCGAATTGTCCTTCGCGATGGCAAAGGACAATAGCGCATCCTTGAGCTCGGACGAGCTCTCCATGCCAACCGCCTGGATGATATTGCCGAATCCGGCGCGATCGCGCGGCGACAAACGACCCATGATGCCGAGGTCGATGTAGACGATCTTGCCGCTGCGAACGAGAAGGTTGCCCGGATGCGGGTCGGCATGGAAGAACCCGTGATCGAGGATCTGCGAGGCGTAGTTGTCGAGGATCTTCTCGCCGATCTCCTCGAGGTCGTAGCCCGCTTTCCGCAGACGGTCGGTCGCCAGGATGGGAATGCCGTCGATGTATTCCATGACCAGCACGTACTCGCCGCACAGCTCGGTATGCACTTTCGGGCAATCGATGAAGGCGACGCCCTTGTTCAGGCGCGCGAACTCCTCGAGGTTAGCGGCTTCGCGCTGGAAGTCCGTCTCCTCGAGGAACGTGGCCCACAGCTCTTCCACCACGTCGCGCAAGTCGAGCATCTGCTCGTCCTTCATGAAACGCGCAGCGTAGCGCGCCACCATGCGCATGATATCGATATCCTGGGCCATCGTGGTCTTCACGCCGGGGCGTTGGATCTTCACGGCCACGATCTCGCCCGTGACAAGGCGCGCCTTGTGCACCTGGGCCAGCGAGGCGCTTCCCAGCGGCGTGGGATCGATGGCGTCGAACACGTCGCCCTGCGCGTCGCCGTAGATGTCGTCGAGCGCCTCGAGGATGGCCTCGAACGGCAGCGGGTCGCACTCCATCTGCAGCTTCGCCAGTTCGTCGCAGTACGCCTTCGGCAAAATCTCCGAGCGCGTAGACAGCGTTTGGCCGATCTTCACGAAGCTGGGGCCCAGGTCCTCCAGCATGGCGCGAAAGGCCTCGGGCGTGAAACCCTTCAGGAAGTGGTGCTTGCGCAGGATATCGGATATTTCCTTGAGGCGCCGCGTGCGCGTCTTGCGGTTCAGATGGAACCGATCCTCGGGATCGACCTCCGAACCGGAGCTGAAAAAATAGCGCAGCAGCGTGTTCTCCGGCATGGACGGGCAGCTCGCAGCCGTGCGCTAGGCGCCCGGCGTTTGCGGCGCGGCAGCCGAAGCCGCCTCGTCGTCGACGGACACCGCGGAAGCGTCGCCCACTTCAGCCTCGGAAGCCGACTTCGCGTTCGCCTTCTCGGCGAACTCGGCAGCCTTGGCGACGAACGCCGCACGCTCCTCCGGCGTCATGGCGGCCATGCGAGCCTCCAGCACGTCGTAGCGCACGCTTGCAGCCACGTCTTCCGCCTTATGCTTCAATTCGGTGTTGATCTGCTTGCCCTGATCCACGGTGAGCTCGCCTTTGGAGATGAGCTGATCAACCAGATCCTTGGTTTTTTCGCCGGTTATGGCCATCGCGCCGATGCCGGCCAGGAAGATGTCTTTGAATCCGTCGCTGAGGGTAGCCATACGAGCCTCCTATGCTTGCGATTCACCGTCCGCGACGCGGACGGCCTCTGCATCCATGATGCACCAAATCGACGAAAAGGGCAATGCTCGCAACGCGAGCATGAGCGAAGCCGTCAAAGGAAGGTTGCCGCTTGTTCGCCTTGCGACCGCCCCGCCGAGGTCGACGGGGCGGCAGGCTTCGACCGGAGTCAGCCGATCGTCAGCCGCGCGTCATATGCGGCGGCCTGCGTCCGATGTCGGAGCGATACAGCTCGCTCAGCAGCTGCGCAACGCTCGCCTCGCTCGTCGAGCTCCCGCCTTTCGCGACGCGATCTTCGTCGCGAGCGGACGCCTCGGCCATGCCGAGCTGCTTCATCAGATTCTTCGCTTCGTCATTGGACAAGGGTTTCGATGCCATCAGACATGCACGCTCCTCCCGTATGACGACAAGCTGTCAAGGCAGTTGTTACTACCTTAGTACTATAAAGAAGGATCGCGGGATGACGGGCGAGCAACCAACAATCGGTTAGACGTGGCCAGACGAAAGGAGCGTTTCGCGGAAGCTTCGCTCACAGACGGCAGAAACGAAGCGGCGAGCGGAGACCGTCCGCTCGCCGTTCAGGATGCGAACAGGGGAACCGCATGCAGAAAAGACGCTTTAGGCCGCGCGCTCGGAAGCGAAAGACCGGCGCTCGGAAGGCGCGAGATGGGGCAGCTCCACTCCCGCCAGGGACGATTGAGCGCCGAACTCCGCGCCTTCGAACCACCCTTCCTCCAACGCGAGCGCATGCTCGGCCTGCGGTGCGGGCGAAGCCGCAGGCGCGCTTTGGCGACCCTCCACCCATGTGGCGGCTACGACGCTTGCCACGATGACCACGGCGCCAGCCATACCAGCCGCAGAAAGCGCTTCGCCCAGCAGCATGAACGAGAACGCCGCAGTGAACACCGGCTCGCCTGTGAGCAGCAGCGACACGGTGGAGGACGGCAACTCCGTCAGCGCCACGTTCTGCAGCATGAAGGTAAGGCAGGTGCTGAGCAGCGCCAGAAAGGCGATAGTGCCCCAGGCTACGGGCTGCACGGCCGCCACGTTCACGGGCGGCTCGAAAACCAGCGCGCACGCAAGAGCCACGACGAACGAGGCGACTATCTGCGTTCCCGCCACCGTGGTGGCGTCCAGCTGCTCCAAGCCGCGCTCGCCGAACACGAGCGCGCCAGCCAACGCCACGGAGGACAGCAGCGCGAGGATCTCGCCCAAGCCGAACGAAGGAGCTCCCCCGTTGCTGCACAAGAGGTAGAGCCCGACCACGACCGCCGCCTGGAACGGCAGGAAGGCCAGCGGATAACGACGGCGGTTCACCAGGCACGACAACAGCGGCGCGAACACCACGGGCAACGCCACCAGGAAGCCCACGTTAGTGGCCGTGGTCAAGTCGAGCGCTACATTGCAGGTGAGATACGCCAGCGCCATGCAAAGCGCTGCGGGCATCCAGGCGCCGATACGCGCGCCCTTTAGCTGGCGCACGATGCGCGGGCCGAAGAAGATCGCGAACACGAGCGCGGCCAAGCCGAACCTGATGGCGAGGCACCACATGGGCGTGATGCTCTCGTACGCCATCTTCGTGATAGCGTTACCCGATCCGAAGATAACGGTCTGCAGCACGACGCACGCGACATAGGGCCAGCGCTTGCTACGAGTTTTCACGGGGTGCCTCCTTTCGATCCGCAGCTTGCACGGCGCTCGGCAGCGCAAGACTCTCACGTCCCGCCCTCGCGGAACTTCACTGGATGATGTTCTAGGGTTGCTGGCACATGGTATGGGTTCTCCTGATAAAAGTAAAATGAGATTATCTTTTTAAGATTTTAAGAGTTTCTTGTTATTCCTTTTCAAGCTCCGTATAGTGACATACATCGAAGAACGGTGTGAAGATATTGTGAGCAAGAGAAGGAGCGATCTGTGGGCAACCAGAAATACGATGCGTTCCTAAAGGTGGCTGAAACAGGCAGTTTCAAACAGGCCGCCCACGACCTAGGATACACCCAGGCCGGCATCAGCTACCTCGTGAGCACGCTCGAACGAGAACTGGACGTGCCGCTGTTCGTGCGCGACTACGGCGGCGCGCACCTCACCTCGGACGGCGCCGATCTGCTTCCCTGGGTGCAGAACGTGTGCAACAGCGAGCGCCAGCTGGAGATGCGCCTCGCCGAGCTCAAGCACCTCGAAAGCGGCATCGTGCGCGTAGCGGCGTTCACGAGCACCGCCATCCAATGGTTCCCCGGTATCGCGAAGCGCTTCCTCGCACAGCATCCAGGCATCGACTTGCAGCTGATCTGCGTCGACGACGAAGATGCACTGGAAGAGGCCGTGTGGCGCGGCGACGCTGACTGCGGTTTCTTCGTCTACCCATCAAGCACGACCTGCACGCCGTCCCGCTGCGGAAGGATCCGCTCCTCGTGGTGCTGCCGCCCGACCATCCTCTGGCCGACGCGCCGTTCGTGCCGCGCGAGGCACTGGCGGAAGAGCCGTACATCCGCCTGGAAAGCGGCACGTCGTCGGAAATGGAAACGTTGTTCCGAGCGAACGACGTGGAGCCCAACGTGCGGTTCACCATCGACAGCGACTATGCGGTGATGAGCATGGTCAGCGCGGGACTCGGATTCAGCGTGCTGGCCGACCTCATCCTGCGCGATGCGCCGTTTCCCCTGGCAGTCAAGCAGCCCGAAGTGGAAACAAGCCGCGAGATAGCCATAGCGCTGCGCTCGCTGGAAACAGCTTCAACGGCTACGCGCGCGTTCTTGGACGCAACGCAAGCCTGGATAGCCGATACGTACGAGGAGTGAAAGGACTGCCATCCTGAGCGAAGGCGGCAGGCTGTCATCCTGAGCAGCCAGATCAGGATGGCAACTTGCTAGCAGCCAAGCAGCGGCGGAACGTCCGTGCCGTGGGCGCACACGTAAGTAGGACGCTCCGCTTCAAGCACGATCTGAGGGAACATACCCCATAGCGCCGCCGCGGTGGCGCAGCCCGCGCCGCTTCCCGACTGCATGTCGAAGGGACTGTCGCCCACGTACAGGCACGTCTGAGGAGCCAGCCCCAGCCGTTCGCAGCCGTGCGCCACGGGACCGGGATGCGGCTTGTGCTCCGGCCAGTCGTCGGAGCCGATGAGGAAGTCGAAGTATCCGGTCAGGCCGAACAGGTCGAGGCCCCGCATGGCCACCTCGTGTCGTTTCGACGTGACCACGGCCAGCGGCAAACCCGCTTCCTTGAGGCGTTCGAGCATGGGCACGGTGCCGTCGAACAGCCTGATCATGTCGTCGTGCACCTCGGCGTTGTATTCCCGGTACACACGGCACAGCTCCTCGTGCACGGCCGAGTCATCCGTGAAATCCCACATCTGGGTGTTGAGGGGCTGTCCCACCTTGGCCATGAGACGCTCGTCGGGGATAGCCTCGCGCAGCACCGTGCGCGCCGTGTAGCGAAACGTGGCGAGCAGCAGATCGTGCGTGTCGAGCAAGGTCCCGTCCAGGTCGAACAGAACGGCTTGCATATCGTGTGATACCATACCATCCTTCATTTCCGTTATGCGATTCGCGCGAAGCGCGAACAAGAACTCGCAGGTTGGCGCAGTAAATCAGCGAGAGGCGCCCTGACGCCCGAGATCGCGGGGAGGGCGAGGGCGAAGCGTACTTCGGTACGCGAGTCCTCGACCTCGCCACGAGATCGGGTGCCAGGGCGCATCGCAGCGTCGGCCGGTTCCGCGTGCCGTCAGGCACGCGGAACACCCCTACTCGAACAGGCCGCCGAACAGGGACAGCTCGGAGCCCCAGACCTTGGCGTTGCGCTGGGAGAACGCCAGCGCGTCGGTGAGGACCGCCAGCGGGATGTCGCGGCGAGCGCCCGTGCTGCGGCGCTTGATCTCCACCTTCTGCTCGGCCAGGCCGCGCTTGCCCACGATGACCTGCAGCGGCCAGCCGATGAGGTCGGCATCGGCGAACTTCACGCCGGCGCGCTCCTTGCGGTCGTCGATGACCACCTCGAGGCCAAGCTTCGCCAGGTCGCTCGCCAGCTTCTCGGCCGCGGGCTGCACCTCGTCGTCGCCCACCGTCAGCGGGATGACGCACACGTGCGCGGGCGCCACCGTGAGCGGCCACATGATGCCGTTCTCGTCGTTGTGCTGCTCCACGATGGCAGCCATGGTGCGCGAGATGCCCACGCCGTAGCAGCCCATGAGGAACGGCTGCTCGGAGCCGTCTTCCGCCATGAACGTGGCGCCCATGGCCTTCGAGTACTTGTCGCCCAGCTGGAACACCTGCGACACCTCGATGCCGCGCGCGCCGTCCAGCGGCAGCCCGCACGACGGGCAGCTGTCGCCCGGCTGCACGATGCACAGGTCGGCCCACTCGTCCACCTGGAAGTCCTCGCCCAGACGCGCGCCCACGTAGTGGTAGCCGTCCTCGTTGGCGCCCACAACCCACTTCGGCACGGCCTGCAGGCTGCGCGCCGCGATGACGTAGGCTTCCTCGGGCAAACCGACGGGGCCCATCGAGCCCTTGTGCAGGCCGAAGGCTTCCATGTCCTCGTCGGTGAGCAGCGTGAAGCCGCCGGCCACGCGCGCCGCCTTCAGCTCGTTGAGCTCGTGGTCGCCGGGAATGAACATGACCACCAGCTTGCCCTCGTCGTTCTTTCCGGACAGAGCCTTCACCGTGGAGGACTCGGGGATGTCCAAGAACGCGGCCAGTTCGGCGATGGTGTGCACGCCAGGCGTGGCGACCTTCTCCATCGGCACGTCGTAGACGGTGGGGCGCGCCAGGCAGTCGCCGGCTTCGGTGTTGGCCGCGTAACCGCAGGTGCAGTGCACGAGCTCGGCTTCGCCCGCTTCGGCGAGCGCCATGAACTCGCAGGTCACGCTGCCGCCGATCTGGCCGGGGTCGGCCTCGACGGGACGGTAGTCCATGCCCATGCGGTCGCAGATGCGCCCGTACGCCTCGCTCATGTCGTCGTAGGTCTTCTGCAACGACTCCTGGTCGGCGTGGAAGCTGTAGGCGTCCTTCATGATGAACTCGCGGCTGCGCAGCAGCCCGAAGCGCGGGCGGATCTCGTCGCGGAACTTCACCTGGATCTGGTACAGCGACAGCGGCAGCTCCTTGTAGGAGCGCAGCTCGTTGCGCACGAGGGAGGTGATGAGCTCCTCGTGGGTGGGCCCGAGGCAGAACTCGCGGTCGTGACGGTCGACGAGGCGCATGAGCTCGGGGCCGTAGTCGTTCCAGCGGCCGCTCTCGTGCCACAGCTCGCCGGGCTGCAGCGCCGGCATCATGATCTCCTGCGCGCCGATGCCGTCCATCTCCTCGCGCACGATGTTCTCCACCTTGGCCAGCACGCGCTTGCCCAGCGGCAGGAAGGTGTACACGCCCGAAGCCGTCTTGCGGATGAAGCCCGCGCGCAAAAGCAGCCTGTGGCTGGCGATCTCCGCGTCGGCGGGATCCTCCTTGAGCGTGGGCGCGTACAGCTGGCTCATGCGCATGATATTCACGTTCGTCATAGCTTTCCTATCTCCTCCATCAAAGCGTCCACGATGGCGCTCTCCTCCACCTTGCGGACGACGTTTCCCTTCGAGAACACCACGCCCGAACCGACCCCGCACGCTACGCCGATGTCGGCGTCGGCGGCTTCGCCCGGGCCGTTCACCACGCAGCCCATGACGGCCACCTTGAGCGGCTTGTCGAGGTTCGCGATGCGTCCCTCCACCTCGCGCGCCAGCCCGATGAGGTCCACCTGGCAACGGCCGCATGTGGGGCAGCTGATGAGCTCCGGAGCGCGTCGGCGCAGGTCGAGCGCTGAAAGCAGCGTCCAGCACGCGCGGATCTCCTGCACGGGGTCGTCTGTGAGCGAGATGCGCAGCGTGTCGCCGATGCCCTCTTCCAGCAGGATCCCCAAACCGCAGGCGCTTTTGATGGCGCCTTGGAAGGTGGTGCCGGCCTCGGTGACGCCGATATGCAGCGGCACGTGGGGCAGCTCCTTACTGAGCAGGCGGTACGTGCGCACGGTAGTCATCACGTCGTGAGCCTTCGCGCTGACCACGAGTTCGTGGAAGCCGCGACCCTCGCAGTAGCGCACGTAGTCGACGGCCGAGCGTGCCAGCTTCTCCGATTGCGAGAGATCGTCGCGTGCAGCCAACTCGTTGTCGAGCGAGCCCGCGTTCACCCCGATGCGGATGGGGATGCCCGCCTCGCCCGCCGCGTCCAGCACGGCATCGGTTTTGGCCAGGCCCCCGATGTTGCCGGGATTGATGCGCAGCTTCGCCGCGCCGCGTTTGGCGGCCTCGATGGCGATGTTCGCATCGAAGTGGATGTCGGCGACCACCGGCAAAGGCGACCGCTCGCATACAGCCTGGAACACGTCGAGGCTTGAGCGGTGCGGGATGGCCATGCGCACGATCTCGCAGCCCGCTTGCGCGAGCGCGTCGATCTGCGCGAGGTTCGCCGCGACGTCGGTCGCCGGGGCGTTCAGCATGGACTGCACGACGACGGGCGCGCCGCCGCCGAGCGGCACGGAGCCCACCGACACCCGGCGGGTAGCCTCGCTAGGTTTGGCATGCGTTGCCACAAGAGCCTCCCGTTCTCCATCCCCCACCGCGTGCAGGCGCGGTGCTGGAACAGCGTCTCAACAGCCCGCAGGCTGCACGCGCCCAAGCGCGTCGCCGGCTATTTTACCTCTGATTACCCGGTTTCCGGCCAAATGCACAGGGATTTCGCGGGCGGGCGCACGACAACGAACGCACGCGAGGGCGCGGGAGGGAAAACGAGCGAACGAGTCGCACGCGCCGACGCGCCATCGAACCACCCGAACCGCACTGGAGGGCGCGTGCAGCGAAAAACGCCCGAATCTCCCAAGTTCGCGAGTTATGCGCACCTCCGTCATCCCGGAACGACCGTTTCGGGCGCAGTCGAGCGTTTCCGCTCAAGAAAACGCCAGGTCAGAAGTTTTCTTTGACTTACTTCGGTCACGCAGTCCGGTTTCGAAGTGCACATAACTCGTGGACATGGTGCTTTTCGAGCGATTTCGATGACGGAAGCGCGCACAAGTCAAGGACTTGCGCGCCGACCGCAACGCCGAACGGTTCGCGAGCGCTGCGCACGCTGGCGCGGGCAGCGCGCTCTAACCGCCGAAACCCGCACCCGAGATGATGCGCTGGATATCCTGGTTCGCCATGAACAGGAAAAAACCGATGAACAGGATCATGCCGGCCGCGCTCAGGTAGTTGAGCGCGCGCATGGTCACGACCTTGCGCGAGATCTTCTGGAACACCTCGATGACGAAGCGGCCGCCGTCGAGCGGCGGGATGGGCAGCAGGTTCATAATGCCGAGCGACACCGAGATGGAAGCCACGAACGAGATGGCGCTCGCCAACCCCAGATCGACCGCCTGCTTCGACATGGCGGCGATCCCGATGACCGACGTCGAGTTCTGCACGACCTCGCCCGCCGTCGACGGATTGAACAGCCCCGCGATAAGCTGCACCACCATGCCGATGTACATGAAGCCCATCTGGATCGCATCGAGCGGGTTGACGTTGACGTGCCGGATGTCGCCCGCGCTGGTCTGAACGTCCACGCCGATGAGCGAGAACAACACGACGAACAGCAGGACCGCGAACAGCAGGTTCACGGCCACGCCGGCCACGAGGATGACCGAGCGCTTCCAGAACGGCAGGCTGCGGTACTGCTGCTTGTACTCGCTTTCGAACAGCGCATGCGCGTCTTCCACCGGGCGCGCCTGCCCCAGCTCGTAAGCGACGGCTCCTGCGGCTACCTGCTTCTTGCCTCGGCTTGACCACGGGGGCGCGGTACGTGTTGTACTTGTCGTTGCTTGGTGGGGCCGGCGATGCTGCCCCATTCGACGAGCTCGTCGAGCGCCTCGTACGCCTCGTCATCGGTGATGCCGCAGTCGCGGGCGATGTCTTCCATGTTCGCGGTTCCGCGGCGGTAGAGCGCGGCCAGCACGGGCTCGAGGTGCGGGCTCATCTCGCCCGGCTCCATCCCGCACACCTTCGCGTAGCCGCCCAGCAGAAACGGCGTGACGCCGAACTTCGTGCCCCATTTCGTGAAGCCAATGTTGGGACCGGGAAGCCCCAGCATGAACTCGGTCACGCGCACGCCGAACGCACGCGCCGCCAGATAGTGACCGCCTTCGTGGATGAACACGAGAAAGCCCAAGATGAGCGTGGCGTAGACGATCATGAGAACAATATCCATAAACTCGGTTCCCTTTCGGTCGCGAGGAATGCTTCTTTCGTGCTCTCATTATAAAGAGAAGGGCGAGCGGCACGGGCGCTGCGAACCGATGTGCGAAAAAACTACAAGGGCTGCGCGATGCGCGCACGATGCGAGAGCGTTTGCACGATTTGCGGAGGCTCGGCGGGCGTACGGCGCACACGGTCCGCAAGCCCGTCGCGCACGCACGCTGGGACCGCGTTGGATTCGTTGGCAAAGCGCGTGCAATCCGCGTTGGAAACAGGGGCACGCCACGTGGAAAACGCGCTGGAACCGCGTTGGATTCGCACCAGATCCGAGAGGAATTCCCGCTAGACCCACGCCAACAAAACGTAAGATGGCGTCGTTACAATGGAAGAGCGGGCCCGCGCAAACGAAACAACGAACCGGAGGAGCCTTTGGAGAGGATTGCCATGCCAGAAATTTGCACCTTTTACGGCATCAGGATCACTATCAATTGGGAGAAGAACGCTCCGCACCACAAGGCGCACTTCCATGCTTCCTACGGAGGCTTCGAGGCGGTATACTCAACGGAGGGAGAGCTGCTTGCGGGCAAGCTTCCTCCTCGACAAGCGAAGCTCGTTGTTGCATGGGCTGCTTTGCACAAGTCCGAGCTTGACGACAATTGGTACCTTGCAAGCTCGAACGGAACCTGTTTTCGCATTGACCCGCTGATCTGAGGAGGGCGCAATGGAGTGGCATCTCGACAAGAAGATCATCGACTTCGGCTTCGACGACGAAGATACGATCGTCATCGACTGGAACGACGGCAGAAGAAGCGCGTTCGACCCGTATCCCTACATGAAGGGCGCCATGGAGAAGCTGCTGGACGAAGACTACCTGAAATTGGCGTACCTCACCGGTTACGGGCGGAGCATCGCGTGGCCCGGCAACCTGGACTTCGGCGTGCAGCTTCTCTACGAAGCGTCCGTTACCGATAGCTCCGAAACGCCTTTGCCGCCACGAGGCCCGCACATGCGATGGAGCCCCGAGGCGCTCATCGTCCGCCTTAAGTTTGCCGAGGACGGCAAGATCCTGGTCGATTGGAGCGACGGAACCGTCCGCGAGTTCGACGCATGGAACCATGCGAACGACGACGACATCGAAAAAGTTCGTCGATCCGACCTACCTTGCGCAAGCGCGCGTCACACCCGAGAGGGATGCCATCGTCTGGCCCGACGGCGAACGCTTCGATGCCAAGACGCTCTACGAGCGCTCGGCCGTCGTGGGCTTCGAACCCTCGGCGAAGCATCTCGCGCGCGGAGCCCTTCGCTAGCGCACGTTCCTGCGCGCTTCCGCTCGCGCCCAGGCGTCGAGTTCTTCCAGCTGGTCGAGGCTTTCCACGCGTTGGACGCCTTGGCGCTCGTGAGCGTCCATGACGGCCTCGACGCACGCGGCGATCCCCAGGTAGCTGCCCTCTTCGGCGAGGAAGGCGGCGACGGCCACCTCGTTCGCGGCGTTCATCACGCAGGGCAGCGTGCCGCCGCGCTCGCCGGCCGCGCGAGCCAGCGCCAGGCAACGGAACGTGTCGGTGTCGGGAGCGGCGAATTCGAGGGTACCCAGCTTCGTGAAGTCGAGCGGCTCGACCGGCGCGTCCCAGCGCTCAGGGTACGACAGCGCGAACTGGATGGGGATGCGCATGTCGGTGGTGCCCAGATGGGCCTTCACGCTGCCGTCCGAGTACTCCACCATGGAGTGGATGGCGCTCTGCGGCTGCACGACCACGCTGATGCGATCGTAGGACATGGCGAACAGGTGGTGCGCCTCGATGACCTCGAGACCCTTGTTCATCAGCGTGGACGAGTCGATGGATATCTTCGCGCCCATGTTCCACGTGGGGTGCGCGAGCGCCTGAGCGGGCGTGATATCGGCCAGGTCGGCTCGCGTGCGGCCGCGGAACGGTCCGCCCGACGCCGTCACCCACAAGCGCGACACCTCGCGCGGGTCTTCGCCCAGAAGGCACTGGTAGATGGCGCCGTGCTCGGAATCGATGGGCATGAGGCGCCCCGGCTCGGCGGCCATCGGCATGATGAGGTCGCCGCCCACCACGAGCGACTCCTTGTTCGCGAGCGCCAGCACCTTGCCAGCTGCGAGCGTCTCGTAGCTGGCGCGCAGGCCGGCCGCGCCCACCAGCGCGTTCACCACGATGTCGGCCTCGGGCAGACGCACGAGGTCCACCACGGCGTCGGCACCGAACCCGAGCGACCCTTCGCCGCCCGCGTTGTGACGCGCCACGGCCTCGGCCAGCGACGACGGCGCGCTCGCCGGCTGCTGCGTGCCTCCGTGCGATCCGCTCAGGATGGCGTTTCGCAGCTCGTCGGCAACCGGCTGCTCAGCCAGGCGCTCGTCGCCCACCGCGAGGTGGCGCACGCCGAACTCGCGCGCTTGCGCCAGCAGCTCGCCCGTGCGCGTGCCCACGGCGAGGCCCACCACCTCCAGCTTGTCCGCATGGCGGCGCACAACGTCCAGCGTCTGCGTGCCGATGGACCCCGTGGAGCCCAAGACCACTATGCGTTTCATGCACGCCTCCTAGAAACAGGTCGAACGTAAACCGTCGGTAGGGTTGGCTGCGGCGCCCGAGACCTGCCGCCGTCAGATCAGCGGAACCGGGAACGGGATGCAGCCGAAACCCAAAAGCAGTATCGCCGAGGTCACCGCCACCAAGAACAGCGAGTCGCAGCGATCCAGCAGGCCGCCGTGGCCCGGCATGATGGTGCCAGAGTCCTTGAAGCCGGAATTGCGCTTGATGCGGCTCTCGGCCAAGTCGCCCAGCACGCCCATCAGCCCGCTGATGAGCCCGAACGCCATCGCTTGCGGGATGGACATCGTCACGCCGGGGATGAGGGTCATCAAGCACCAGAACGCGGCCGATCCCACGAGCCCCGCAATGAACCCCTCCCAGCTCTTCTTCGGCGAGGTGCGCGGCGCCAGCTTGTGCTTGCCGAACTTGCTTCCCACCAGATAGGCGAACGAATCGTTCGCCCATACGCTGAGGAAGATGCCCAGCGCCAGCACGCCGCCCCATGGCTGGGGCAGCGCCGTGCGGACGACCACGAGCCCCGACAGCAGCATGCCGCAGTACGCAGCTCCGAAGAAGCTCACGCCCACGTCGGCACGCGCGCCCGCATCCAGAACACGTACCACACGATCAGCGCCAACAACAACGCGAGGCTCACGTACAGTGCGCCGTTCAGCCCCAGCAGAAACACGCTGAGCGGATACAGCATGGCCGCGATGATGCCGAGCATCTCGTTGGGCAGCTTCGCGTCCGAACGCAGCATATAGTAGAACTCGCCCGCCGTGATGCCCGCCGTAGCCACCAGGAACGCCACGGTGGTCCAGTCGCTGACGAGGATGCACAAAACCGACAGCGCCACATACACGAATCCCGTGCGGAAACGCACCTGCAAATCGGTGGCGTTCTTCAGCTTCTTGGGCGTCTTCTCGTAGGCGAAATCCTTGATTCGCCCCGTGCGCGAGCGGTCGTCTTCCGCCTCAGCCTGTTCGTCGGGCCGCGGCGCCACCTACTTCACCGCCCCGAACCGGCGATCGCGCGACTGGAACTCCAGCAGCGCGCGCAAGAACTCGTAACGGTCGAAGTCCGGCCACAGCGTCTCGGTGCACACGAACTCGGAATAGGCGATCTGCCACAGCAGGAAGTTCGACACGCGCATCTCGCCGCTGGTTCGGATGAGCAGGTCGGGGTCGGGGATGTCCGCGGTGTACAGATGGCGAGACAGCGTCGCCTCGCTTAAAGGCTCGGGTTCGCGGCCCTCGCGCAACGCGGCATGCGCGCCGTCCATGTAGGACCGCATAGCGTCGAGCAGCTCCACGCGGCCGCCGTAGTTCACGGCCACGACCAGCGTCATCCCGTCGTTGTCCTTCGTCTTCTCCCACGCCTTCGCGAAGGCGTCGCGCGTCTTCTTGGGCAGCTCGTCGGTGCGCCCGATGGTCATCACGCGCACGTGCTCTTCGTGCAGGCCGTCCACCTCGGCCAGCATCGTGGTGGCGAACAGGTTCATGAGGCCGATGACCTCGTCCTGCGGGCGCTTCCAGTTCTCGGACGAGAACGAGTAGATGGTCAGGTAGCGCACGCCCACGTCGGACGCGCAGCGGATGGTTTCGCGCACCGCCTCGATACCGGCCTTATGGCCGAACAGGCGGTTCTTCCCCCGCTCTTTCGCCCAGCGGCCGTTGCCGTCCATGATGACGGCCACATGCTGCGGCACCGCCGCAGCATCGAGCTGCGACGGATCGAGATCCGCCGGGGGGTTGGGGAATATGTAGTCAAGCGACTTATTCAAGGCTACCTCACAAAAGACGAGAAGCCGACGGCCTCATGGCCGCCGGCTTCGGAGATTTAATTCGGCTTCGCCGAATTAAATCTCCATGACCTCGGCTTCCTTCTTCTTGAACGCCTCGTCGACTTCGGCGATGTACTTGTCGGTGAGCTTCTGCACCTCCGCCTGGCCGCGGCGCTCGTCGTCCTCGGGAAGGCTGTCTTCCTTGACGGCGCGCTCGATGGCGCTGTTGGCGTCGCGGCGGGCGTTGCGCACGGCCACGCGGGCTTCCTCTGCGTAGCCCTTGCACTGCTTCACCAGCTCGCGGCGGCGCTCCTCGGTGAGCGCGGGGAACGGCAGGCGGATGACCGAGCCGTCGTTCGACGGCGTCACGCCCAGGTCGCTCTGGAGGATGGCATGCTCGATGGCGCCCAGCACGCCTTTGTCCCACGGCTCGATGACCAGCATGTGCGCGTCGGGCGTCTTGACGCCCGCCATCTGGTTCACCGGGGTGGGCACGCCGTAGTAGTCCACCCTGATGCGATCGAGCACCATGGCGTTCGCGCGCCCGGTGCGAACGGAGGCGAATGCGTCGCCCAGCGAGCCCAGCGCCTTCTCCATGCGCTCTTCGGCCTGCATCATAATATCGTCGATCATCCCGGTTCCTTTCACCCTGCGTTTCGCAACGCGTCCGCCGCCGACGGAGGCGGGTGCGCGCGTTTTCGTTATTCTACTGCGATTCTACCGTGGTTCCCACGTCTTCGCCCTTCAAAGCGCGCGAAATGTTGCCTTTAACGGTAAGGTCGAACACGATCATGGGAACGTCGTTGTCCATGCACAGCGACGTAGCCGTGGAATCCATGACGTTGAGCCCCTTGGAGAGCACCTCCATGTAGCTAACGCGGTCGTAGCGCTTGGCATCGGGGTTCTTCTTGGGGTCGCTGTCGTACACGCCGTCCACCTTCGTGGCCTTCATCAGCACGTCCACGTCCAGCTCGCAGGCGCGCAGCGCCGCGGTGGTGTCGGTGGTGAAGTACGGGTTGCCCGTGCCGGCGGCCAAGATGACCACGCGACCCTTCTCCATGTGGCGGATGGCGCGTCGGCGGATATAGGGCTCGGACACTTCCTGCATGTTGATGGCGCTCTGCACGCGCGAGAAGATGCCGTGGCGCTCGAAGGCATCCTGCAAGGCCAACGCGTTCATCACCGTGGCCAGCATGCCGATGTAGTCGGCCTGCGCGCGATCCATGCCCTCGGCCGAACCGGCCAAGCCGCGGAAGATGTTGCCGCCGCCCACGACCACGGCCATCTGCACGCCGGCGCGCACGATTTCGGCGATCTGATCGGCAAGGTCGTCCACCACCTTCGGATCGATGCCGTAGCCGACGTCGCCCGCCAGCGCCTCGCCGGACAACTTGAGCAGCACGCGATCGTAGCGGTATCCTTCAGACATAAGCCTTATCCTCTCGGTGGTCGTTCATATAGGTTGCTCTAACCGTTCATCTTACCCGAAAATGAAAACGACCGCGCCCTGCTCGCACGCGTTTTCCGGCATTTCACGCAAAGGACAGACGACAACGCGGGGCGCACCGGAAGCTCTAGAAGGCGGCGGACAGCGCGTTCGCTAGCGCCGCGCGCAGGCGACGGCGGCCGTGAACGACCGGCCGATCAGCTCTTCGGCGATGTCGGTGCCGTCAGGTTCGACGGGGCGCTCGCGCTCGAAAGAGCACAAGGAGAAGCCAGCGCGATCCACGGCGATGCGGGCGAATTCGGCTTGAGAGCGAGCGGCGCCGAACACGTTGCCCGCGCACGCAAACGCCTGCATGGCGGCGGTCGGAAGCGGCTCGTCCGCGAACACGCCCGCATGGTAGAGGAAGCCGTCCGGCGCAAGGACGCGCGCCGTCTCGCGCAGCGCCCCTTCGAGATCCCATGCCAGGTTCAGCACGCTGTTCACGATCACGACGTCGAACGACGCGTCCTCCACGCCCGCCGCGCGCAGGCCCTCGAAGCACCCCCGCGCGAACGCAAGCCGCTCGGCCCACGCGGCGCCCTCCGCGCGCGCGGCCGCGGCCGTCGCCTCCGCGCAGGCCACGCAAGCGGCGGAAGGGTCGACGCCCAGCACGAACCCGTCCGGCCCCACCCGATCAGCCAGCTTGTACGCGCCCTTGCCGTTGCGGCATCCCAGGTCCAGCACGCGCATGCCGCGCAGATCCTCGGGCAGGAGCATCTCGCACCTGCCGCTGTACCCGTCGCGCGGCATCTCCGCGTAGTGGGCCTCCGCATGCCGAAGCTCGAGTTCGTCCATGTTCGCTCCTTCCCTTCCGACCGTCGCCCCGCGCGCACGGCCCTCAGCGCGCGGCGACGGCCTGCGGCCAGCGGCCTTTTGCGATAGACGGTCGACGCTACCCCGATCTAGCGCAATTCTAACGCGGTTCTTACGCAAATTTGGCGCGGAACCAACGCAGATCCAACGCGTTTTCCATGCGGTTTCCACATCTCGTTACGCCTGGTAAACAGCATCGTCTCCCGGTCGATGAGGCTGAATCCCCATGTTATTTTTCACTTCATGGATATCTATCTGAGTCATAGTTCGTCGCTGACGTTCTGGTCGTCTTTCGAAATCAGCTCGGGTGCGCTCGCGCGCTGTCAGGACTCCAGAAGCCCTTCCTGGAGAAAAGACGAACCGCTGCCCTCAGAATGCAAGGTCACCGAACTCCTGATCCGCGAGCTTGCCAGAATGCCGGAGCTCGAGGGCATCGCGCTCCCCCTGCACGTCATCGTGCCGAGCCAAGCGGCACGCAGCAGATGCGGGAAAGTCGCCTGCCACGTGAGCTCCGCAATGTTTCCCAGAGGATCGTTCGTACGCATCGCCCGCAACGTGCTTGCAAGCTCGCCCGAGCTCTGCTTCGTGCAAATGGCTTCGGAGCTGTCGCTTCCCGCGCTGATCAGGCTTGGATTCGAGTTGTGCGGCACATATGGAGTGGCAACGGTTGGAAAAGCGGACTTCCGGTTCGAGCGCCCCTTCACCACTCCCGCCCGCCTCGCGCGCTTCCTGGACAAAGCCGCGAACATGCC